>QWCW01000438.1_pt1 | contig 38105 bp, 28 predicted proteins | sample 1972691 | NCBI WGS metagenome assembly QWCW01 (sample SAMN09866698, study PRJNA288562) | Human oral metagenome isolate pre2_saliva, whole genome shotgun sequencing... | reverse complement strand
TTATATGGTTGAAACTTCAAGTAATGTTGCAAGCATACAGACAGAGGAGAATAAGTTAACAGTTGTCTCTTCACAGCGTTCAAACGTAATGAGTAACTTAGAAAACATGACCAATACTGTTCGTGCATGTTTCGAGTTGGCTGGTGCTGAGATTGTTGTTGATGACAGCTATCCTGCATGGAAGATGAATCCAAATTCAGAGTTAGTACATGTAGCAGTTGAGGAGTATAAGAAGATCTTCGGCAAGGAACCACTCGTTCTTGGTATCCATGCTGGTCTTGAGTGCGGTCTTTTCTCTGAGAAGTATCCACATTTAGATATGATTAGTTTCGGCCCAACACTTCGTTATGTTCACACACCTGACGAATGTCTTCTCATTCCAACAGTTCAAATGGTATGGGATCATCTGCTTGCTATTCTTAAAAACATCAAGTAACAAACAATATCCATAAGCTAATTAAACGCCATCTTGTTCTTTTGAATAGGATGGCGTTTTTAATTCTATTACTTCGTAGTTGAAAAGTTACTCGTGTTTACTTATCATGGCACGGAGTTTGTTATATACCCTGCAAAAATAAAAGTATAAACAAATTATATTGCTATGCAAAAAGGAAATATTGGGGTTACAACAGAGAACATTTTTCCCGTTATCAAAAAGTTCTTATATTCTGATCATGACATCTTCTTGCGTGAAATGGTATCAAACGCAGTTGATGCAACGCAGAAACTGAAAACGCTTTCTGTAATAGGCGAGTTTAAAGGCGAGTTAGGCGATTTAAGTGTCCGTGTTAACTTGGATGAGAAAGCAGGGACATTGACTATCAGCGACCATGGTATTGGTATGACTGCTGAGGAGATAGAGAAGTATATCAACCAGATTGCATTCTCTGGTGTCAACGACTTCCTTGAGAAGTATCAAGACAAGGCAGAAGCTATTATTGGTCACTTCGGTCTTGGTTTCTATTCTGCCTTTATGGTAGCCAAGAAAGTCGAGATTATAACAAAGAGTTACAAAGAAGGTAGCCAGGCCGTGAAATGGAGCTGTGATGGTAGCCCAGAATATACGCTTGAAGATACTGACAAGACAGAACGCGGTAGTGATATCGTTCTTTATATCGATGATGACTGCAAGGAGTTCCTTCAGAAATCAAAGATTGAAGAGCTGCTGAATAAGTATTGTAAGTTTATGGCTGTTCCTATCGTCTTTGGTAAGAAGACAGAGTGGAAAGACGGCAAGATGGTCGATACAGATGAAGATAATGTAATCAATAGTATTGATCCATTGTGGGTTAAGGCACCATCTACATTGAAAGGTGAGGATTACAAGAGCTTCTATCGTACACTCTTCCCAATGAATGAGGAACCATTATTCTGGATTCATCTAAATGTTGATTATCCATTCAACCTCACGGGTATTCTCTACTTCCCACGTGTGAAGAACAACATCGAACTACAGCGTAATAAGATTCAACTCTATTGCAACCAGGTATTCGTGACCGATCAGGTTGAGGGGATTGTACCAGAGTTCCTTACTTTGCTTCATGGTGTCATAGACTCTCCAGATATTCCTCTGAACGTGAGCCGTAGTTACTTGCAGAGCGATTCTAACGTGAAGAAGATATCAACCTATATTTCTAAGAAGGTAGCTGATCGTCTGCAAAGTATCTTTAAGGAAAATCGTAAAGAGTTTGAAGAGAAGTGGGACGACTTGAAGCTTTTCATTAATTATGGAATGCTCTCAGATTCTGATTTCTATGAGCGTGCAAAAGACTTCGCTCTTTTCAAGGATACTGATGGAAAGTACTTTACCTTTGAGGAGTATAAAACACTCGTAAAGGACAACCAGACTGACAAGGATGGCTTCCTCGTTAATCTTTATACGAATAACAAAGAGGAACAATATAGCTATATTGAGGCAGCAAAGCAGAAGGGGTATAGTGTTATTGACGCAAGTGGACAGTTGGATGTGCCATTGCTTTCAATGCTTGAACAGAAGCAGGAGAAAACACGCTATGTACGTGTTGACTCTGATATCGTTGATCGTATTATTCAGAAGGAGGATACTCCTAAAAATAATTTGACATCTGATGAGACTGACAATTTGTCAGAGGCTTTCCGTTCACAGATTCCTCATATTGAAAAAGCAGACTTCACGATTGATGTGCAGTCACTCGGAGAGGCTTTCCAGCCTGTTCTTGTAACACAGAACGAGTATATGCGTCGTATGAAGGAGATGAGTCAGTATCAGCAGGGTATGGGGTTCTATGGACAGTTACCTGATTCATATAATCTCGTTCTTAATGCTGACCACCCATTAGTTAAGAAGGTACTTGATGATGTCACTGCTAATACAGCCGAGGAGTTGAAGCCAGTAGCTAGCGAACTTAAGGGGCAAGAGGCTCGTCTTGCTGCTTTGCATCAGGCCCAGGACAAGAAGAAGGCTGAGGAACTGACGCAGGAGGAGAAAGACGATATGCAGAACACGCAGAAGACTGTTTCTGAACTTCAGAATAAGAAGAAGGCTATTGTTGCAGAATACGCTAAGGGTAATGACATCGTTCATCAGCTCATTGACTTGGCATTACTGCAAAATGGTATGCTTCAGGGAGCTGCACTTGACAAATTCCTTAAGCGTTCTATCAGCTTGATAAAATAAAGGCTAAGTATATTTGTTTATGAGTAGGGTTCCTACTCATAGACAAATCTTATAAAGAAAGGTTCTTCCGTTAATTATATATATGCTCTAGAGTATATAGTATTAACGGGAGAACCTTTTTTTGTATGTTCGAAGATTAAAACCAAAACTTTAGACAAGTCGGTTTAATGTGTAAATACCATCTTGGAAGCACACATAAAAATGCCGGTAGCATTCAATCGGAATTATTGAATACATATATTTGGCTTTAATCTTGTGTATATCATTTATGCTCTTAATGTTTATCCTTGCAAGTGGGATAACTTTACTTCAGCGCGTTGAAGATCTTCTGGCGTGTCAATACCGATTGTTTCAACATCCGTCAGACCTACTTTTATCTTATATCCATTCTGTAACCAACGGAGCTGTTCAAGACTTTCAGCCAATTCAAGTGGGGATTGTGGAAGATGACTTACCTCACGAAGAACTTCTGTACGATAAGCATAAAGTCCGATGTGCTTTAAGAAAGGGAAATGTGTATGCCATTCATTGCTTTCCTTACCACGAACATAAGGGATAACCGAACGAGAGAAATAAAGTGCGTAGCCATCCTTGTCGAGCACTATTTTAGGCGAATTAGGATTCTCTACCGCTTGCATCGATTCGAAAGGTTTACCCAGTGTTGCAATCTGTGTGCGAGGATCATCGAAACATTGCATAACTGTCTGAAGTTGACTTTTTTGTATGAAAGGCTCATCACCTTGTATGTTGATCACAACATCATAGTCACCTCCAATCTTGTCAAGAGCCTCACATATTCTGTCAGTACCACTTTTATGATCACTTCGCGTCATCACAGCCTTACCCCCGAATGCTTCTACTGCATAGTAGATACGCTGATCATCTGTGGCAACAAAAACATCTTCCATTGCACCACGTACTTGTCTGTAAACATGTTCTATTACGGCTTTTCCTCCAAGTAATGCTAAAGGCTTACCTGGGAAGCGTGAAGAACTATAGCGAGCGGGGATGATTCCAATAAATTTCATAAGTTTGTTTATCTGTTTAATAAAGTTACTTTCAATAGACTGAGTGCATCTGTTGGCGCAAAAGTAGTAAATCTTTATTAAAAAGGCGATGAGTTCAGGACATATTTCCTTTAAAAGTATTAAATTTGTTGGCATGATGAAAGTTACATTGATTGGGGCTGGTAATCTCGCTACACAGTTAGGCAAGTCGCTTAAGAAGGTTGGTGTTATTATCAGTCAGGTATATAGCCGTACTGAAGCATCGGCAAAATCATTGGGCGAACTACTTGATACGGAATGGTTAACTGATATCGCTAAACTTCATGATGAGGCTGATATTTATATCTTCTCTGTGAAGGATAGTGTTCTTTGTGAATTAATATCTGAAGTTTGTAAGGGTAGGGGAGATAAACTTTTCCTCCATACAGCAGGCTCTATGCCAATGAGTTGTTTCGAAGGAAAGACAAAACATTACGGCGTGTTTTATCCAATGCAGACCTTTTCTAAAACGAAAGATGTGAATTTTGAAAACATACCCGTGTTTATCGAAAGTAACTCAATAGAGACTGAAGATGCAATTAGACGTCTTGCCTATAAAATCTCTAAGCGTGTGATAACGCTGTCTTCAGCTGAAAGAAAATATCTGCATTTATCTGCTGTTTGGGCTTGTAATTTCACAAATTACTGTTATTCCGTGGCATCTGATCTACTTACTCAGCATGGAATTCCATTTGATGTTATGTTGCCACTGATTGATGAGACAACCGATAAGATTCACAAGATTAGTCCCAAAGAAGCACAGACTGGGCCAGCAGTACGTGGCGATAGAAACGTGATGAATCAACAATTGAAGTTGATGGAGGATAGGGAAGATTTACAGGGGCTTTATCAAATGCTTTCTAAGGGTATTAACCCACACATTGAGACCCTTGATTAAAAAGATAAATAATCTGACTATACGCTCAAACAAAACATTGTAATAAGTTAATATAAAAGAGTTTACATTCTTTATTAGAAGTTCATATTTATGATAAACTACGATTTAAAAAAGATAAAGGCTATTGTTTTTGATGTTGATGGTGTACTGTCTGATTCAACCATTCAGATGGATGAAAAGGGCGACCCACTTCGTACGATTAATATCAAAGATGGTTATGCTATCCAGTTAGCTGTTAAATATGGTTTACAGCTTGCTATTATGACTGGTGGACATAATGAGAATATTCGTTCACGCTACGAATATCTCGGTGTTAAGGATGTTTACATCAGCTGTTCAATGAAGAAGCGCACCTGGGAGGAGTTCCTTCAGAAATACGATTTGAAGGAGGACGAAATTATCTATGTAGGTGATGACATTCCTGATTATGAAGTGATGAAACGTGCTGGCTGTCCTTGTTGTCCTAAAGATGCTTGTGTTGAAATCAAAGAAATATCAACTTATATCAGTGATTGTAAGGGTGGACATGGTGTTGCACGTGATATTCTAGAGCAGGTGATGAAGGCGCAAGGGAAATGGGTGTTGAATGAGAAGGCCTTTGGCTGGTAAAATTTTATATAATGAAACATATTATACTTGCAAGTAATTCACCACGGAGACGTGAACTTTTAGCAGGCTTGGGCTTAGATTTTGAGGTAAAGGTATTGCCTAACATTGATGAGTCTTACCCTAAGAACCTGTCTGTCAATGAGGTAGCTAGCTTCATCGCGTGTAAAAAGGCAGCCCCCTATCGTGCGTTGATAGGGGAGGACGACCTTGTCATTACGGCTGATACAGTGGTGATTGTTGGCGATGAGGTGCTTGGAAAACCAAAAGATATTGACGATGCACGTCGTATGCTTAGGCTTATAAGTGGGAGGATACATCAGGTAACAACGGGTGTTTGCTTGTTGACTATAAATAAAGAGCGTTCTTTTTCTGTCACAACTGATGTGACGTTCAAGCAGCTTTTTGATGATGAAATCGACTATTACATTGAACATTACAAACCTTTTGATAAAGCTGGTTCCTATGGTATTCAAGAATGGATTGGTTATGTTGGCGTAACATCTATCAATGGAAGCTACTTTAATGTCATGGGATTGCCTGTTCAAAGATTGTGGGAAGAGATAAAGAAATTATAATATGAAGACTATTCTTATCCTTGTTGGGAAAACGCAGAATAAGATTTTTAAGGTTGGTATAGATGATTACGTCAGCCGTATCGAGCATTACATGCCTTTTAGTATTACGACAATTCCAGAATTAAAAAATACGAAAAGTCTTTCAGAAGAACAACAGAAACAAAAAGAAGGTGAACTGATTTTGAAAGAAATACAGCCTTCAGATACGGTTGTGTTGTTGGATGAACATGGTTCAGAATTTCGTTCAATAGAATATGCTAATTGGATGAAACAAAAACAAAATACATCTCGACGACTTGTTTTTGTCATTGGGGGACCATATGGTTTCTCATCAGATGTATATGCTAGAGCCAATGAAAAGATTTCATTGTCACGTATGACATTTTCTCATCAGATGGTTAGACTTATCTTTACAGAACAACTTTATCGTGCTTGTACAATTATAAAAGGTGAACCATATCATCATGAATAACTTTACCATTTAAATTTCTGTTCATCGTTTCAGTAATCTTTAAAGGTTCTATAACGAATCGTGTGGGTTGTGTATTGATATTCCACCGATTTGGTGCGGACGCTTAGCACATGTGGTGCGGATGCTTAGCACCAATGGTGCGGATGGTATGCACCACATGTGCGGAGGATTAATACCATTGCTGTATATGGAAGGGTAGGAATTTAATGTGAGTTAAACGTATTAAAACGAAGGTCAATTTGGAGTTGTGTTTAGTTGGAGGCTATACTTTCTGACAATATTTTAGGCTCTATGACGAATTACCCACACGATTCATTATAGAGCCTCTTTAATTGCATAGAATACTTTATACGCATTACGCGGTGGCATGATTTGAGTAAAACAATAATCAGATAACGCTAATAAAAATCTCATTATTTATTCGTTACTAATCAATTTTGTTATTACTAATAATAATCCTTTTTCGTTTTTACTATTGTCAATGTAAAGTATTTTTACACATCATAAAATTAGTATATGCTCTATGAACTTCAAGAAGACGCCCAATCGGCTTGTAAAAGATGCCCTTTTAAGGTCTTACTAAGGCCCTTTGAGCCCCTTACTAAGGCCCCTTTAGAACTATCTATATAATCACCTGATTTCCTGTTGGTTACAAATCCGGTTTTTTACGAAGTTTTAGGCTGTTTTTATCGTCTTTTATCTAGAATTATGTAAAGTTATTTCAAAACACTTGCTGTATCATCCAACGTTAATAAGAAAGAGGAAGTATTCTTTGATTTACATATATAAAGTATTATAATTGTAAAGACCATGTTAAGCTTAAATTTCTCATACCACCTTTTGTTACTACAAACATCGTATAGCTTAAATCCGAACAATTATTGTGTTTATAACTTTCAGTATAATGGTAATTATGATAAATAGGCTTAAAAAGTACTATTATCTCACGACCTTTTAATATACAGAGAAAAAGAAAATTGCCATCTATGAAGACCTGACAATCTTATAGATGGCAAAGAAGAATATTCCAATGTCTAATCACTCAGAATTTCGGAAGGCTTATCAACAAATATCTTACCACCATGTTTTATCAAGAATTCTTTATCACGAAATCCCCAAAGCACACTGATACATGGTAGTTCGCAGTTTTTGGCCGTCATTATGTCAACATCACTATCACCAATATATACAGCACCAGCCTTAGAAGCATTCAATTGCTTAAGCGCTTCAAGCACGGTATCAGGTGCAGGTTTCTTTCTGATATTGTCGCGTTCGCCGATAGCTATTTCAATGGTATCTGGAAAGAAATGTTTTGCAAGTTCTTGTGTAGCAGCATAGAACTTGTTACTTACAATAGCCAGTTTCTTGCCACGACCTTTTAATTCACGTAATAACTCTGGAATACCATCGTATGGACGGGTTGTATCAAGGTTATGTTCCATATAATGTTCACGGAATTTGGCATATGTTTCTTCAAACTTAGGATTATTTATTCCATCAGGGATGGCTCTTTCCATGAGCAATTTAACACCATTTCCCACAAACATACGTATCTCTTCCACACTCCGTTCAGGCATACCTGCCCAACGAAGAGCATAGTTAGTACTGGCTGCTAAGTCGTTCAACGTACTGAGCAATGTTCCGTCTAAATCAAATATATAAGTTTCAAAGTCTTTCATTATCCTTTTATTTATTCATGACAAAAGTACATAATAATACAGACAAAAGCCTATCTTTTTCCATAAATTTCGAAAAATAAGCAATCAAAATCACAAGTCATTGCTCGTTTTGTAGTTTAAAATTGTAACTTTGCACCATAGATATATAATGGAATAACGATGGTAAAGTCAAAAAGAAAGAACAAAGGGACAACTTCCCGCTGGATTATTATTGCTATTTTTGCTGTATTAGCTGGTGTAGCTTACTTTCTTTTCTTTTCGGGAATGTCTCGTACTGGAAAGAAAAAATATGTGCTTATTGATGAGAATGACAATATAGATTCTGTATATGCCAAACTACAGCCTATCTCAACCCCTCAGGGTTTCTGGGTGTTTAAGCAACTTGCTGGTGTTATGGGATATGCCAACAAGATTCGTCCTGGTAGATACACGGTGGGCTCTTCAGGTTCTCTTCAAACCTCACGACATATTATCAATGGCTTACAGTCACCTGTGAAGGTCACGATTAGATCAGTAAGAACAATTGAAGACTTAGCAACAGATGTGAGTAAAAAATTGATGTTCACAAGTGCAGAACTTCTATCACGCTTGAAGTCAAAAGAAGTTTGTAAGAAATATGGATACACACCAGAGACAATCCCTGCAATGTTTATTCCTGACACCTATGACTTCTATTGGAATACTACAGTCGATAAGTTTCTCGATAAGATGAGTGAAGAAAACAAAAAGTTTTGGAACTTTGAACGTAAAGAGAAAGCTAAGCAGGCTGGCTTTACTGAAAGTGAGATTGTGACGCTTGCAAGTATTGTTGATGAAGAAACGGATAATGAAGCTGAGATGCCTAAGGTTGCAGGAATGTATATCAACCGTCTGCACATTAATATGCCATTACAAGCAGATCCTACGATTAAATTTGCAACAAAGAACTTTACGGCTCATCGTATCTATCAAAAATGGTTGACGGTTGACAACCCGTACAATACGTATAAGTATCGTGGCCTTCCTCCTGGACCAATTCGTATTCCTTCTGTGGCAGCTATTGATGCAGTCCTTAATTATGTTCACCATGATTATATCTATATGTGCGCTAAGGAAGATTTTAGCGGTACACATAACTTCGCCAAGACTTACGAAGAGCATCAAGTGAATGCGGCAAAGTATGCTAAAGCACTGAATGAACGTGGTATTAACTAAGAAGGGATTCTTTCACTTATAACCGAAAATATGTTTAGAATTTGCCAATAGTTTGCCAAAGATTATCCTTTGGCAATGGCGATTCTATACAGATTTTCTCTTTCGAAACTGGATGAATAAACTCAACACGATGGCTCAACAAACAGATATTGCCATCTAGATTAGAACGTGGAGCACCATATTTTAGATCACCTTTTATAGGACAGTCCATGTTTGATAGTTGGCAACGAATCTGATGATGACGACCCGTCATTAAGTTTATTTCTAATAATGTGTAACGGTCTGACTGGTTAATTACCTTATAATGTAATATCGATTTCTTAGAGGTTGGCACCTGATGGTTATAAGCGTAACTCTTATTCTGTCGTTCGTTACGTACAAGCCAATCGGTAAGTGTGGCCTCTGGTTCAAAAGGCGGACGTGTTACGATAGCCCAATACGTTTTGTGTATTTCACCATTGCGGAACATATTATTAAGTCGCGTGAGTGCTTTTGACGTCTTTGCAAAGACAACCAAACCTGCCACAGGGCGATCAAGCCTGTGTACAACCCCGAGAAACACGTTGCCTGGTTTCTGGTGTTTCTCCTTTATCCATTGTTTTACAATCTCAGATAAAGGTTCGTCACCTGTTTTATCACCTTGAACAATTTCACCTGCTTCTTTGTAAACAATGATGATGTGGTTATCTTCGTAAAGTACTTCCATAGTAAGAAATGCCTAAATGTGCCGCTAAAATAAAAGATTATCAGTATTAACAATAATAAGACCCCACTTATATGATTCTCAAATTAAAGGATGAGTAATTTAGAAATAATACTCCCCTACTCTTCTTAAAATCATAAAAGCTAATTACTTTATCCCTCCCTCCCCTGTAATTATATTATGAGGAGGGAGAGAAAAACATTACATATTCATACCACCATCAACCTGAAGAACCTGACCTGTAACGTAGCTTGAGCGCAACACTCTTAGCCAAAGCAATCATACCAGCCTTTGAAGCTGCATAGTTAGCCTGACCAGCATTACCATGAACACCAACAACACTTGCCATATTGATGATGCTACCACTACGCTGACGCATCATTACTGGTACACATGCATGAATGAAGTTGAATGCACTCTTGAGGTTTACTGCGATAACAGCATCCCACTGCTGCTCAGTCATACGAAGCATAAGACCATCTTTGGTAATACCTGCATTGTTAATAAGAATGTCAATAGAACCAAATTCTTCCTTAACGAGTTTTACAACTTCTTCAGACTGTGTGAAGTCTGCAGCATTACTTGCGTATCCTTTTGCTTTTACACCATAAGCAGCAATCTCTGCTTCTGTAGCTTTACCATTCTCGTCGATAACGAGGTCGGTGAATGCAACGTTTGCACCCTCCTCTGCAAACTTCAATGCAATTGCCTTACCAATACCACGTGCAGCACCTGTAATCAGAGCTGTCTTACCTTCCAATAATTTCATGTTGTTTTGATTTATATTGTTAGTTTATAAGTTTAAGAATAAACGAGTTCGCTATATTAAAAAAACATCATAAATATTTTTATTTTAGTCCGTTCTTTCCTAATGCACCATATACAACTTTAGCGACAAGTGGACGTGAAGACTCCTCCGTAAGTCCATGACCTAAACGACCATAGATGAACGGAACTTCAAGTCCTTTAATACAATAGTGTGTGATGTCAGCTACAAGTTCAATATTCTCAATATCAAATTCTCCATCTTCTTTAGCATCCGAATAAACCTTGCGGAAGAGTTCTATTTCGTCCTCATCAAAGTTCTTACGTGCTTTCTCTACCATCCAAATATTTCTAAAGAACTCCGCACGTAGATTACCATTACGCATAACCGTTTCTTTAATCATACTAAGATGCGTGTAAATAAGTTCAATGATTTTATTTTGAGGGCTTATATTCTTTGCAGCTACTTCGTCCAACTTGTCCGATAGGCGTTCAAGCTCAGACTCAATAACAGCATAATACACATCATCCTTACTCTTAAAGTAAGTATAGAGTGTACGTCTTCCTTTGCCTGATGCCTTAGCAATGTCATTCATCGTTGTGTTTGCAATGCCATTTTTAGCAAAAAGTTGGCGTGCTACATCAACAAGCTTTTGTCTAGTCTTTGATATTGACATACCATTGTATTTATCTATTTCATAATTTGCACATCGCAAATCTCATGTGCAAAATTATAGATTATATCCCAAATTCGCAAATTTATAAGAACAAAAGTTCTTCATTTTTAACCTTTTTATCCTTAAGTTTGTCCTATATTGCGGTAAATCAATTATTGCACTGTATTATGATGTACAAAAGTGTGATAGCAAATTATGGTACAATAACGAGTATTTTTATGGTTCTGTTACATTTCGTGTGGAGAAATGGTTACGATTTGACTTATTATACAAGTTTATTATTACGCTAACACTTTCAGTATTTGCATAGTTTAGCATGAACATTTCCTTCTCTTCAAACTACCAAACAAACGTTCAAGTTTACCTTTGTTTTACAACGTTTTACTCACAAAACAATCCCGGTTATTCATATATCGCAATGATTTCAACTCTTCGCACATGTGGTGCATACCTTCCGCACCACATGTGTTAAGCACCCGCACCAAACGTTAAGGATCACATTACAACAGCTAATGATGGTAAACATTCACAAACATGTAATTAACAAGAGCCTTTAAACCATTCCTCCTTTTCTCTGTGTGCCAAATGACATTGGGAGATTTGCGTTCATCACTTCATATTAAGAAAGAGAAGAAGTCATAACAATTAGCCGATTTCGTTTTGTCAGATAATTCATAAATCTTAGTTCCTGTCACTTCTGTCATTTATGATAAGTGCTTAACTCGTTATATTTAAGCAAGATGCATGAAATATCAAAAATGACAGCAACTTAAAATAAAAATAATCTCGTATTTTATGCAATAATATCAATCTTATTTGCGAATCATTGTATCCAAAATTAAAAAGTGCTTTTCATCATAAACCTTTTATGTGTCTATCCCCCATGCCCTTTCCCTACTAAAACCCAGTCTAACTCGTTGACAGAATAAACTTTCACAACAAGAAAGGTCTTCTTTATGGATCTTGCATATGTACTTTAAGATCCATAAGAACACCCTTTTTTAATTAGCTCTTATGCGTTTTGAAATAATATTTTCGTATTGCCTAGAATGGTACCCTTGTGTCTGGAGATGGGTATGGTGGTAATGGGTCATTATTCATCTTACTACCAATAATCTCTCCGCCTAATGGGTCATTTGGTAAAGGAGCAGCAAAGTCAACATCTTCTGGATTTGCAAAACGAGTGTATTCGCCTCGGAAATTAAGTAGTACGTCACCCGTTGCACCCTTACGGTGTTTTGCTATAATAATCTGTGCCATACCATGGAGGTCGTTTCCTTTGTCATCCTGTAAAATATGATAATACTCTGGTCGGTGCACAAAGAGTACCATATCGGCATCTTGCTCGATGGCACCAGACTCACGCAAGTCACTTAATTGTGGGCGTTTACCTTCACGTGGGTCACGCTGTTCAACCGCACGACTTAACTGTGAGAGAGCCAAAATTGGGATGTTCAACTCTTTTGCAAGTCCCTTCAAAGAGCGGCTAATAGTAGAAACCTCTTCTTGACGACTATTGAAACGCATACCATTGGCATTCATCAACTGCAAGTAGTCAATCATTAATACCTCAATGTTATGTTCACGAACCAAACGACGTGCCTTTGTTCGAAGCTCAAAAATTGAAAGACCTGGCGTGTCATCAATATAGATAGGTGCGCCTTGCATCTTTCGAATATTTGAGTCGAAACGCTCCCACTCATCAGGTGTAAGCTGACCATTAAGAATCTTATTACCTGGTACAGAACAAACGTTTGAAATTAAACGATTGACAAGCTGGACATTGTTCATCTCAAGTGAGAAGAAGGCTATCGGTTTACGATAATCTATGGCAATATTCTTTGCAATACTTAACGCGAAAGAAGTCTTACCCATGGCTGGACGTCCAGCGATAATTATCAAGTCGGATGCCTGCCAACCAGCAGTAATCTTATCCAAGTCATGGAAACCACTAGGAACACCTGTTAAGCTACCTTTATTATTGGCTGCTTTGAGAAGCAGTTGGTGCGCTTGCTCAACAACCGAGTCAATCTGCACATAGTCTTGAAGCATGTTCTTTTGAGAAATCTCAAACAGAGCACCCTCAGCTTTCTGCATTAACTCGTCAACATCCACGGTTTCATCGAAGGCATCAGTCTCAACCATGGATGCAAACTGTATCAGTTGTCGTGCTAAGAATTTCTGTGCAAGGATATGTGCATGATATTCTATATGTGCAGAAGAAGCAACATTTGAACTTAGTTCCACAACATAAGCCGGGCCACCAACATCTTCGAGTGTTCCCTTATGACGGAGTTCCTCCACCACAGTCATAATATCTACAGGCTTCTGCTGTAAATTTAAGGACTGGATAGCTTCATAAATCTTTTCATGTCGGGATTCATAGAATGTTTCTGGTTTGATGATTTCCGAAACTACTGTGAAGGCATCCTTATCAATCATTAGTGCACCTAAGACAACTTTCTCAATATCAGTTGCCTGTGGTTGAAGATGACCAAATGATGTATCGATAGGAGCTTGCTTGGTCCTACGACTACTTTTATTGTTATTACTTCTTTCTGACATACGTTGGCAAAATTACAAAAAATATTCCATTTCTAACATCAATCTCCTTACCTTTTATTATCTTTGCAGATAGAATCTTTAAATTATATTTCCAGACTATGATTACCTTTCCTTGCTGTAAAATCAACCTTGGATTGAACATCGTTGCCAAACGTCCAGATGGCTATCATGAGCTTGAGACAGTATTTTATCCTGTACCATTATGTGATGCGTTAGAGATAAAAAAAATGGACAACGAGTTTCCCTCTCCTACTCCTATTGACCTAAAAGTGACCGGCAATGCTGTAGAATGTGATGAACGTAAAAATTTAGTTGTAAAGGCTTATCATCTTCTTGCTCAAGACTATAAACTTCCACGTCTTCATGCACATCTTGTTAAGCGTATCCCGATGCAAGCTGGTCTTGGCGGAGGTTCTGCAGATGCAGCTTATATGATTCGACTACTTGACGAACGTTTTCGTTTGAATATGGGTAATGCGGAGATGGAACGTTATGCAGCTCAGCTGGGTGCTGATTGTGCCTTCTTTATTCGTTCGGAGACCGCTTATGCAACGGGTATCGGAGAGATTCTTGCCCCTGTTGACAATGATGAGAATAATTTAGAAGGATATTATCTTGCTCTTGTAAAACCTGATGTTGCAGTCTCAACAGCTGAGGCTTTTGCAGGTATTACTCCTAAGAAACCTGTAAAGAACTGCCGTGATATTGTTCGCCAACCGATTGATACATGGCGCACAGAGTTGACGAACGATTTTGAACAGACAATCTTTGCGATTCACCCAATATTGGCTACGATTAAGGAAAAATTGTATAAAAATGGGGCTTTATATGCACAGATGTCAGGAAGTGGTAGTACTATCTTTGGTATCTTTGGTCAGAAACCAAAGAACCTAGATGACCTTTTCCCAGATATGTTCACTTATTGCGTCAGACTATAATATAAAACTCTATTCATTCATGAAGGAAAAAGCATTAACAGTTTATAAAGCATCAGCCGGCTCGGGTAAAACGTTTACACTAGCATCAGAATATATTACTTTAGTGGTAAAGAATCCACAAAATTACAAGAAGATTCTTGCAGTTACCTTCACTAATAAGGCAACGCAGGAGATGAAAACGCGTATTCTATCTCAATTGTATGGCATTGCTCATAATCTTCCAGATTCTCAAGCTTATTATGAACAAGTATTACAGAAGACAGGGTTTCCTGATCAAACAATCCGAGAGAATGCTGCCGAAGCTTTATCATTGCTTACCCATCATTATAATGAATTTAGAGTTCAGACGATTGATGCCTTCTTTCAATCTGTATTACGTAATCTTGCTCGTGAACTAAACCTCACAGCTAATCTTCGTATCGACCTTAATGACACTGAAGTAGAGGCACATGCTGTCGATGAGTTAATTAATAGTCTAGAAGAGGGAGAAGAGGTTCTGAGTTGGATTCGCGATTACATCGATAAAAATATAGAAGATGACAAGGGATGGAATGTTATAGGACAGATAAAGGACTTTGGAAAAAATATTTTTAAGGACTTCTATAAAGACCATAAGGCTAATCTTGATCAACTGTTTAGTAATCCTACATTCTTTGACACTTTTATCACAGACCTGCGTAAGCGACGTAAAGATAGCGCTGATAAAGTAAAAGATCAATCAAGAAGATTACTTCAGAAAATAAGTGATTCTGGGATTGATACATCTTACTTAATTAGCGGTTTAATGACATTTCTTAACAACTTAACTTATGCAGGTTCTCCTAATAAATTACAAAATAAAAAAGATCCATTTCAAGAGGGACCTTCTGCAAATGTATTAAAATGTATCAAGAGTCCAGATAAATGGTTATTGACAAAATGCCCACCTGACGAAAAAGAGTATTTTGATACGCTAATTAAGAAATCATGGCATAAAGACTTGGAACAATTAAACGAGACTCGGAAAGAATGCTGGAGAGAGTATCAATCCTGCAATCTTACACTGAGGCATCTTTCCCAACTTCGTCTTTTACATGCTATATCAGAGGCTGTCGATGAGATAAATAAAGACACGAACCGATTTATGCTAAGTAACACACAATCACTACTTAGCACATTGATGAAAGATACAGATACTCCTTTCGTTTTTGAGAAGATGGGAGCCTATCTGAAGCATATTATGATTGATGAATTCCAAGATACGAGTACGATCCAATGGAATAACTTCCGGAAGTTACTTGATAATTGTATGGCTCAAATCGAATCTCATAATCTTATTGTAGGTGATGTAAAGCAGAGTATTTATCGTTGGCGTCAAGGTGATTGGAAATTGCTAAATAATATTGAGCATGACTTCTCTAACGAACAAATAAAGATAGAACCGCTGGACACAAACTATCGTTCAGAAGAGAACATAATACGATTTAATAATACTTTCTTTACGCAGGCTGTTGTGCAAACTGTTAAAGAGTTGGAGAGCGATAAGATAGAAGGTGCAAGCCAATTAATAGAGGCTTATAAAGAAATTGAGCAGAAGCCGAAGAAAAGGGATGGTAAAGGTTTTGTACGCATAAAACTCATTCACTACAATCAAAACGTTTCGTCTGAATATAGAGAGAATGTCCTCAATGAACTTACCAATAATATCCGTGGACTTTTAGAGCGTGGGTATAAACAAAGAGATATCGCCATTCTGGTTCGTAATAACGATGTTATCCAACCTATTGCTGACAAGTTCCAAGATGAATTTGGGACAGATGTTAGTATTGTCTCTGATGAGGCTTTCCGATTAGATGCCTCGTTAGCCGTCAACGTTATTATTGCCGCTCTTCAACTTCTCATACATCCTGAAGATAAGCTAACTGAAAGTAAATTGGTTAAACTCTATCAGCAACAAGTATTGCAGACTGGATTGGATAATAACGGCTTGTTTGTTAATGAGAATGAAGTTGGACTAAAATCTTTGTTACCAAAAGATTATGTAGAAAGGTTTGAGTTATTATTAAGAAAGTCTCTTGTTGACCTTGTCGATGAAATCTACTCACTCTTCAATCTTGGAAGCCTCGACGGACAGAGTGCATACGTCTGTACCTTCTACGATACACTGAATGAATATCTTAGAGACCATCCTGCAGATATTGACGATTTCATCGAAGAATGGGAAGAGGTACTATCAAGCAATACCATCCAAAGTGATGAGATTGATGGAATACGTTTACTTACCATCCATAAGAGTAAAGGTTTGGAGTATGACAACGTATTTATTCCTTTCTGTGATTGGGTATTGGAGAAAACATCTGGTAATACAATATGGTGTCCAGGTGATAATAAAGAGAAACCCTATGGTGAATTGCCGTTGATTCCTGTTGATTTTTCCAATAAGATGATGGATACAGTCTTTGAAGATGATTACAAAGAGGAGCATCTGCAAAACACAGTCGATAATATGAATCTGCTTTACGTTGCCTTTACGCGTGCTGGAAAGAATCTTTTTATTACGGGTAAAAAGGCCTCTTCAAAGACTTTTAAGAGCTTAAAAGACAATAAAACAGCTACGAATCGTTCACAGATTATTCAATTAATAATTGATGAACTTACTAAAAGTTTGCCAGGAGCAACACTTGATGATGCTGGTGAAAAGGAACCTTTAACTTTCGAATTTGGCGAATTGTCAGATTGTGTAGAACAAAAAGAAAAGGAAAAATCTACTGAGAACCCTTTTGAGCTTACGCCAGAGACGCATAAGTTGAGGATAGAAACTTTCCCCCACCCTGTCAGCTTCCGACAGAGTAATAAGAGTCATGACTTTATCAATGGTGAAGATATCGACCCTTCAGATAAAAATCGTTATATAAAGGTTGGAAATATTCTTCACCAACTATTCTCTACTATTCTTACTGAAGATGATATTGAACCACGCTTGAAGGAATTAGAGCAAGAGGGAGTTATCTATAATGATGAGGTTACATCTCAAGAATTGAAGAATAAGATAGCCAATGCGCTCAGCAACGAGAAAGTGAGAGATTGGTTCAGTTCTCGTTGGAAACTCTTTAATGAGTGCACTATTCTTGATTATGACAAGGAGAGTTGTGAGGTCTATGAACATCGTCCAGACCGTGTCATGACCGATGGAAACGAGATAATTGTTGTGGATTTCAAGTTTGGTAAGCCACGAGATGAATACCATGAACAGGTACAACGTTACATGAATCTGCTTTTGCGTATGGGGTACAAGAAAGTATCTGGCTATATTTGGTATGTTGTCAGAAATGAGATTGTACCAACTCCTTTCCTCTCCGATAAAGGCAAGTAATACAGGTTACCAACTTCATTTATTTTCTTAACAAGAATTCTTATATACAATTATGAATACATTTCTCGAACATGTAGCGGCTGATTTGCTGAAGAAATATGGTAATGACATGGCACATATAGCTGTTGTCTTTCCTAACAAGCGTGCTGCGCTCTTTCTTAATCAAGCATTAGCGCGTCTAGCTGATGGACCAGTATGGAGCCCAGCTTACATAACTATATCTGACTTTTTTCGCCAACATTCAAATTTGACAATTGCTGATCCTATCAAGAGTATTTGTGACCTCTACAAGAGTTATCTTGAGGTTACAGGCAATATGAATGAAACTTTAGACCATTTTTACGGGTGGGGACAACTACTCTTAGCTGATTTCGATGATATCGATAAGAACATGGCAGATGCAGAGAAAGTATTCTCGAATATTAGCGATTTGAAAGAGTTGGATGATATTAGTTATCTTACTGATGAGCAGAAAGCTGAATTACGCCGTTTCTTTGCTAATTTTGATGACAATCCAGAGGGAATCAGAGAACGCTTTATTACCCTATGGTCAAAGTTAAATGAAATATATAATAATTTTAAGCAAAGACTTAAGAACCAAAAACTTGCATACGAAGGTATGCTTTATCGTGACGTTGTTGACAAGCCATCAATTGATGCACACTATGAGCATTATGTTTTTGTCGGTTTCAACGTGCTTCAAAATGTAGAGCAAGTGCTTTTCAAACGATTCTTAAAGGAAGAAAAGGAAAGTTTTTATTGGGATTATGATCGTTATTATATGAAGTCGACAAATGAAGCTGGAAACTATATTCGTCGTTGGCTTGATAAATTCCCCAATGCTTTGCCTAATGATGACGATGAACTCTATGATAATTTAAGTAAGAAGAAGAATATAAACATTATCTCGGCACCTACTGAGAATTTACAAGCACGCTATATCTCAGAATGGTTACGAGAGAATGAAAGATATAAAGATGGAAAGCGGACAGCAATTGTACTTTGTGACGAACATTTATTGCAAACGGTTATCCATTGTATTCCAGATGAAGTAGATACGCTGAATGTTACAACAGGTTATCCTCTGCAACAAACCCCGATAGCATCGATGGTTTCACAATTGTGGACATTACAAACAGATGGTTATTCACTTCAAGAAAAGAGTTACAGACTTCATCATCTGAACAGAGTGCTACGTCATCCTTATGGGAAGTATCTAACTCCGGCAGTTGGCGAAATCATCGAACGATTGAATAGCGAACGACAATTTTATGTGAAGCCAAAAGAAGATATATTCTTTGAATACTTTCCAAGTGACAACCAGCATCTACCAGCCTTAGTAAATTGGTTAGCAGAAACGGTCCGTTCCATCGGTATCAATGGTGCAGCTGACAGAGAACCACTCTTTGAAGAGTCTGTTTTTCGCATGTACACCTTACTGACACGATTGTTAGAGTTAATGGAGAATGATGATCTAGAAGCAGACAAGATTGTCTTCCGCCGACTATTAACACAACTTATTTCCTCTACCAACATTCCGTTTCATGGTGAGCCAGCGCAAGGTGTGCAAGTGATGGGCGTTCTTGAAACCCGAAACCTTGATTTTGATCATGTACTTGTACTCTCATGTAATGAGGGAAATATACCTAAAGGAATTGATGACGCTTCGTTCATACCCCATCTTATACGTAAGGCATACGATCTAACTACGATTGATAATAAAATTTCAATCTACAGTTATTACTTTCATAGCATGATTCAGCGCGCGAAGGATGTAACATTCTTATATAATAATTCTACGCAAGGAAGTCATACAGGAGAAATGAGTCGTTTTATTCTGCAGCTGATGGTAGAATGGAATCACCCAATTCATCGACTTACCTTACAAGCAGGACAAGAACCGATGCATTGTGAAGCAGAGGTGGTAGATAAAAATGAAGCAGTACTAAAGCGACTCGATCAAATCAGTTATTTCTCACCTACTGCTATTAATACATATATAACCTGTCAACTAAAGTATTACTTTAAATATATTGCTGGTATAAATGAACTCGATGAAATCGATATTGATGATGTTGATAATCGAATGTTTGGTAATATCTTTCATACTGCAGCACAGCTTATGTATGAAAAGTTATTACCAAGAGAAGTCATTACTACCAAGAATATAGATTATTTGTTGAAGACAGGAAAGAGTACCCAGTCTCTGACGTCAGGGAATGCAGAACTTACATTGGATGATATTGTTGACGAGGCATTTGCTACTGAACTATTTCATCAACAACGAGGAGTAAGAAAACATCCAAAGCTCAACGGACTACAACTTATCAATCGTGAGGTAATCATAAAGTATCTTCATCAATTATTGCGAATTGATCGACGTTCAGCCCCATTGCGTGTGCTTGGTCATGAGTTCCCCGTTAAACGTTCACTTACAATCAACGTAAATGGCATAGAGAAGCAAATAGAAACAGGTGGACGCATTGACCGTTTGGATGAGATATCTGTTGATAGTGATAATGCACGCTTACGTGTTGTTGACTACAAGACTGGTGGTAAAGTTGCGGAGTCACTGAAATGTATTGATGAGATGTTTGATGCAAAGAATTTAGATAAAAAGAGTGACTATACGATGCAGGCGATGCTTTATAGTCTTATTGAGGCTACGAACGACCCTGAGCATAACCCTAATCATCGTGCTGTTAGTCCTGCTTTGCTTTTTATCCAACATGCAGGTAGTGAAGATTATACTCCTGTACTATCAATAGATAAGGAGGAGGTTACTGATGTCACAGTATATGAAGAGGATTTTCTCAGAAAACTCACGGAAAAACTCGAAGAAATACATAATCCAAATATAGCTTTCGCTCCAACAGACAATACTAATACTTGTAAATACTGTCCTTATAAACAGATGTGTGGACGATAATTACAGCTATAAACGATAATAGGCGGTCATAAATGCGAATACATTTATGGTCGCCTATCCTATTTGTAATGTTCTTACCCAATAACCTTAAACTTGGCAAACTTCAGCAATAGTTGTTTTGTTCCTGCATTACGGAACTCAACGGTAGCCTTAGCATTTTCTCCAGAGCCTTCAAGATTTAATACCTTTCCAATACCAAAGCGCTGATGTTCAATGGTCACACCAACACTGAGTCCAGCTACTGAAGCCGTCGATGAAGCCGAGGATATTGAAGTACTCTCTGAAGATAATGTTCTACCGCCATTTGTCATTGCAGACGACAGCCGTTTAAAATTACCACCTTCTGCTATTAATTTGCGTTTAGTACGCTCTGAGAATGGGTCAACAGCAGCTTCTGGACGTTTACGTTCAGTTATCTTCGGCTTTGGATCAGCACGAAATTGGCTTGCAACAGGATTTGAGTTCTGCCATCTTGAACCCATTTGACGATATTCTTGTCCCCAAGGTCTGCTACCTGTGTATGCTTTGTTTGGTTCGTATTCACGGAAGTTATCGTCTGAACGATTACGTCCCCAAGCACTTCTTGAGTTATTGTCCTCGTCCCAAGGCATCTTACGTCGTTCACCTCCCAAAGCACTGTTTACTTCATCTTCTACATGAAGCAGTGTAGGATCAAAATCATTTAAGAATCGACTTGGATTGTCAATTTGCATTGATCCGTAGCGAAAACGATTCTTTGCATTCGTCAATATACAATGTCGTTCGGCACGAGTTATAGCCACATAGAGTAGTCTTCTCTCTTCTTCTATCTCACGTCTTGAACTTGCTGACATAGGACTTGGGAATATATTTTCTTCCAATCCAACGACAAATACCGTAGGGAATTCCAATCCCTTTGCTGCATGAATTGTCATCAATGTCACTTTCGGGGTATCATCGTCTTCCTTGTCAGCATCTGTGTATAAAGCTACTTCCTGAAGGTAGTCAGTAAGATAGACATTCTCTTCACGTCCTTCTTCGCGTCCAGCGTCCACAAACCCCTGCATAGCCGACATAAACTCTTCTAAGTTCTCTCGCCGAGCCAAGTCCTCTGGTTCGCTCCCAGAACGGATATCAGCACTTACCCCACTCTCCTCAATAATGTCTTTTCCAAGCTCGTATGCATCTTTGAGTGCTACATTCTTAATAAACCCACTTATAAGCGTTCTAAAAGCAAAAAGCTTTGTCATTGTACCTTTATTGACATCTAATCCATATTGTATAGGATTGAGGATGGTTTCCCATAGCGAAACAGAATTTCGTTGGGCACAATCAATAATCTTTTGAACAGTCGTATTACCAATTCCACGTGTTGGGTAATTGATGATACGTCGGAATGCTTCTTCGTCATCAGGATTAGAGACCAAGCGAAAATATGCGATGATATCTTTAATTTCCTTACGTTGATAGAAAGAAAGTCCACCGATAATCTTGTAAGGTATCCCTTGTTTGCGAAACTCATCCTCGAAAGAACGACTCTGTGCATTCGTACGATAAAGGATGGCAAAGTGGCCATAATCGCAATCATCATTGCGTTTGATACGCTTCAGTTCATTCGCAACAACCATAGCCTCTTCCCTATCACTGTAGCAAGGCTTATAGAGAATCTTATCTCCTTCGGCTTCTTTAGAAAACACATCCTTAGGAATCTGTCGTTCGTTGTGTTTCATCAACGAGTTAGCAGCCTGTACGATGAGCTGTGTTGAGCGGTAATTACGCTCTAACTTAAAGAGTTTAGCATCGTCAAACTTATGCTTGAAGTCAAGGATATTGTCAATGTTTGCACCACGGAAAGAATAGATACTCTGATAGTCATCACCCACAACGCAGATACGACGATGTGTCTCAGCCAGCTGACTGATGATACTTACCTGTGCATAGTTTGTGTCTTGATACTCATCTACCAAGATATATTCAAACTGCTGTCCATACTTCTCTCTAATCTCTTTGTTATCACGGAAGAGCAAGAAGGTATAAAGCAAAATATCATCAAAGTCCATAGCATTTGCCTGACGACATCTTGCTTCGTATGCTTTGTAAATCATGTGGATTGCGGGCATACGTGCACTTCGATCACGTTCAATAGCAGCACGATCTTCTGCATATTCTGCAGCTGTGATAAGATGGTTCTTTGCCATTGAGATAAAGTTATGCACCGAAGCAGGCTTATACGTTTTCTCGTCAAGGTCTAAGGCTTTTACAATACTCTTGATAAGTGAACGTGAGTCGCTCTCATCATAAATAGTAAAAATATTTCCAAAGCCAATAGTCTCTCCTTCACGACGCAGGATACGTGCGAAGATGGAATGGAAAGTCCCCATATAAAGGTGTTGTGCATCTTTAGCGGTTGTTATCTGTGCAATACGTTCCTTCATCTCTCTTGCAGCTTTGTTTGTAAACGTAAGTGCAAGAATGTTCCATGGAGCTAAGCCTTTATTAAGCAGGTAAGCAATCTTATAGGTAAGCACACGTGTCTTACCCGAACCTGCACCAGCAATAACCAGTGACGGTCCTGTACAATACTCAACAGCCTCACGCTGGCTCTCGTTCAGTGCGGAGAGGATAGCCTCTTCCTTATCTTGATTTATCATTTTTTCGTTTTCGTTTTTATCGAACAGAATTGAGGTCCAGGATTCTTTGAGGAGAAGCGACGTGGATTAGGTAATGTCGCTGCTATGAGTGCACAATCTCTTCGACTAAGTTGGCTGGCCTCCATACCGAAGTTATGTTCAGCACAAGCTTCAACGCCATAGATTCCATCGCCCATTTCAATTGAATTAAGATAAACCTCCATGATACGCTGTTTGCTCCATAGTGTCTCTATAAGAAAAGTGAAATAAACCTCCAAACCTTTTCTTACCCATGAGCGTCCTTGCCACAGAAAGACATTCTTTGCTGTCTGTTGCGAGATAGTAGAACCACCACGCAGTTTCTTTCCTTTCTTCAGGTGGTCTTCAGCTGCTTTCTCGATAGCTTGATAGTCGAAACCATGATGCGTAAGGAAACGTTGATCCTCACTTGCCATCACTGCTACAGGCATTGATTTAGATATCTTTTCTAATGGTACCCATTCATGGTAAAGTTTTACAGACTCTCCTTTACCAATCTGTTCAAAACAACGACTAATCATCAAAGGCGTAAAGTAAACGGGAATAAAGCGATAAACAACTACCGCTAATATTGTTGAGATAAAAGTTAGGGATAGAACCCATCTTATCACTTTAAAAATCTTCTTGAACATAGTTAATGAGTTAATTACTTGCAAAGGTACTAAATCTTCTTCGATAGTCCGCCAGTTAGAAGAGTTTTTTCTAGGGTGAATTATAGATAAAAAAACAGAATTATGACTTAAAAAAACTACTATTTCTCTTCAGATGATGACATAATCTTCTTCCCAATTCTGTCTCTTTCCCAATTAGTAGATAAACTTTCTTCCTATAAATAACCACTTACATGATGTGCCTTATCTTCCAAAATAATGCAAACAACCATATTGAAATGGAAAAAACAAGAATGGAAGATAACCACAGGAGAAATATTTCCAAAAGCTTTTAAAGCTACATTCTACCACTAGATTTCTATATGAAATACATATTGAATATCATCATAACAAGGCTTTATACGAATTGTCCGAAAGTCCCGGACAAGTTGTCCGGATGGTCTGGGACATGTGTCCGGGCGCTCCGGACAAAACATGAGAAATATCATGAGAGTAAATAATTACAGTTAAGTTTACTATCTAAATAGGAATTATGGAAGGTAACGTTACGATGAATTTCAAGCTAAATTCAATCTATGATAGTGTCAGAAAAAGGTAATGAAAGTCGCTTACTCTTTATTCAAATAATAAATGATTCCTTTGTCTGAAATTTATGCTTTAATTCAGCTGATAATCAACAAATATTAGCTACCTTTGCACGAGAAAACTCCTTTTAAGATATGAACAACAGATACATGATGCGCGGCGTAAGTGCTGCCAAGGAAGATGTGCATAACGCCATCAAGAACATTGATAAAGGTCTTTACCCACAGGCTTTCTGTAAAATTATTCCTGATATTCTTGGCGGAGATCCAGAATATTGCAACATTATGCACGCTGATGGTGCTGGCACGAAGTCTGCCTTAGCTTATATGTATTGGAAGGAGACAGGTGACTTGAGTGTATGGCGTGGTATTGCGCAAGATGCTATCGTAATGAATACAGATGACTTGCTCTGTGTGGGTGCGGTAGATAATATCCTTGTCAGCTCCACTATCGGCCGTAACAAGATGCTTGTACCAGGAGAAGTCATCTCTGCCATCATCAATGGTACTGACGAGCTCTTGGCTGATATGCGTAAGATGGGCATCGGCATCTATCCTACTGGTGGTGAGACTGCTGATGTTGGCGACCTTGTTCGTACGATTATTGTCGACTCAACCGTTACCTGCCGTATGCGTCGTGAGGATGTGATTGATAATGCAAATATCCGTCCTGGCGATGTGATTATAGGTCTTTCATCTACTGGTCAAGCTACATACGAGACACGCTATAATGGTGGTATGGGTAGCAATGGTCTGACTTCTGCACGTCATGATGTATTTGCTAAGTATCTTGCTGAGAATTATCCAGAAAGTTATGACCATGCTGTACCTGAAGAATTAGTATATAGTGGAAAGTATAAATTGACCGATGCTGTTGAAGGAAGTCCTATTAATGCTGGTGAACTAGTACTCTCACCCACCCGCACATACGCCCCTGTTATCAAACGATTATTAGATGAATTGCGTCCTGAAGTTCATGGTATGGTACATTGTACAGGTGGTGCACAGACTAAGGTTTTGCATTTCGTAAATGAAAACTGCCGCATCATTAAAGATAATATGTTCCCAGTTCCTCCACTCTTCCGTGCTATTAAGGATTGTAGTGGTACTGATTGGAAGGAGATGTATCAGGTATTCAATATGGGACATCGTATGGAAATCTATGTACGTCCTGAGGTTGCTGAGAAGGTTATCGCCATCAGCAAGGAGTTCAACATTGATGCACAGGTTGTCGGACACATTGAAGAAGGCAAGCGCAGCTTAACGATTAAGAGCGAGTTTGGAACATTTGAATATTGATAATTCACAATTATAAATTCATCATTTACAATTAGAAATCAAGTTATTCTCTAAGTGTGAAAATTGGTTTTCTATAGAAACAGATAGATTTCTATTGTAAATTATGAACGACAGATTATGAATTAAACAAAAAGATTATGATAGATAACAACAATATATTACAGAAACTTGATGGTCTTGAGGCCCGTTATGAAGAAGTATCAACGCTAATCACTGACCCAAGTGTTATTGCTGATCAGTCACGCTATGTGAAGCTGACGAAGGAATATAAAGATCTTGGTGACATTATGGATGCTCGCCGCCGTTATATTAACTGTCTTATCACTATCAAAGAGGCAAAGGATATCATTGCCAACGAGAGTGATGCTGAGATGAAAGAGATGGCTCGTGAAGAGTTATCGGAAAATGAGGAGCTTCAGCCAAAACTCGAAGAGGAAATCAAGTTATTGCTTGTACCAAAGGACCCTGAGGATGCAAAGAATGTTCAGATGGAGATTCGTGGTGGCGCAGGTGGTGACGAGGCTGCCCTCTTTGCTGGCGACCTCTTTAATATGTACAAACGTTATTGTGACAAGAAGGGCTGGAAGCTCTCTATCACTTCAGTTTCTGAGGGTACAGCAGGTGGTTTTAAGGAGATTGACTTTGCCGTTGAGGGTGATAATGTCTATGGTACATTAAAGTATGAGTCAGGTGTTCATCGTGTACAACGTGTACCAGCCACCGAAACACAAGGCCGTATGCACACATCTGCTGCGACAGTGGCAGTATTGCCAGAGGCTGATAAGTTCGAAGTAAACATCAACGAAGGCGACATCAAGTGGGATACCTTCCGTTCCAGCGGTGCCGGTGGTCAGAACGTCAATAAGGTTGAGTCTGGTGTACGTCTGCGCTATCCTTGGAAGAATCCTAACACTGGTGAGGTTGAAGAAATCCTTATCGAGTGTACCGAGACTCGTGACCAGCCAAAGAATAAGGAGCGCGCATTGAGCCGTCTTTATACTTACATCTATGACCACGAGCATCAGAAGTATGTTGATGACATCGCAAGTCGCCGTAAGACTTTGGTATCAACAGGTGACCGAAGTGCTAAGATTCGCACATATAACTACCCACAGGGACGTGTCACTGACCACCGTATCGGCTTCACTACCCACGACCTTCAGGGCTTCATGAATGGTGAAATCCAAGATATGATTGACGCTTTGACCGTAGCAGAAAATGCTGAGAAGTTGAAGGAAACAGAGTTGTAACAACCAATATTTAGTAGATAACCTTTATGAACAGACAACAGTTAATCAACGAAATCTTCACAAAAAAAACATTCTTATGTGTAGGACTTGACACTGATATCAACAAGATACCATCACACTTAAAGAATGAGGAAGATCCTATCTTTGCTTTCAACAAGGCAATCATTGACGCAACAGCACCTTATTGCGTAGCCTACAAACCAAACCTTGCTTTCTATGAGTGCTATGGTTTGAAAGGTATGTTAGCATTTGAAAAGACCATTCAATACATAAAGGAGAACCATCCAAACCACTTTATCATTGCTGATGCTAAGCGTGGTGATATCGGCAATACCTCTAAGATGTATGCCCAGACTTTCTTCGAAGAATATAATCTTGATTCTGTTACCGTAGCTCCCTACATGGGTGAAGACAGCGTAAAGCCATTCCTCGAGTATGACGGAAAGTGGGTTATCCTACTCGCATTGACAAGTAATAAAGGTAGTCATGACTTCCAGCTGACAGAGGATAAGCAGGGAGAGCGCCTCTTTGAAAAGGTCTTAAAGAAATCACAGGAATGGGGTACAACCGAAAACCTCATGTACGTTGTAGGTGCAACACAGGGAAAGATGTTTGAAGATATTCGTTGTATAGCACCAGAACATTTCCTTTTGGTACCTGGTGTCGGTGCACAGGGTGGAAGCTTACAGGAGGTTTGTAAGTATGGAATGACTAAGGACTGTGGCCTCCTTGTCAACTCATCACGTGGTATTATCTACGCAAGCACAGATAAAGACTTTGCTGAAGTAGCTGCTGTAAAAGCAAAAGAACTGCAAGAAGAAATGGCTATTGAACTAGGGAATATCGCAAAATAACGATATTCCCATATAATAAAGAAGAAGGCTCAGTAGATAAATAAAGATGTATCCACTGAGCCTTCTCCTTTATATCTTGTGATGAGGGTTAAAAACGATATCCAAAACCGATGTTAAGGTAGATAGGATAAAGGGCAAAACTGATTGTCTTAAACTCACTCTCAAAAATATCATTGAACGCCCATGTCAGATCGGCATTGACCATGAAATGATTGAAAGCACGCCATGTGGCACCCAACTGGCCTCCCCACTGAAAGTGACGAAGATTAGAAGAGAAATCATAAGAAGCAGTGTTGCCGTTTTCAAATGTAAGTTTCTCACCTACAGGTGTACCTTCACGAAGATAGCCATCGCTCACATTCCCTGTGAACTGACCATCTAACTTTATTGAAGAATAAAGACCAGCACGCAACTTCCAACGATCACTGAGTTGATAATTAGCCATTACAGGAACGGTAAGAAGCGTTGTGTTATAGTTAGTCTTCACGTATCCCGTCCAGTAACCAGCAACACGATCACCATCATTTAGGATCTCCATACTGTAGTTCTTTACATTGGCACCCGTTATCATACCTTTCTCTTCAAACTTCAAACCAGTAGAAACACCCAACTTCTGCTCCTTACCAAGCCATTTGGTGACCGTTCCTTCCAATGTGCCGTTGAACTTTGGGCTATAACTACTAATCTTTCTTATTTCTACAGGCATCGAAAGTGGAGATGCACCACCGATGTTAACACCTGTTTTTACCTCATATTCCCATCCATTATGCTCTGCCACATTCAGCGTCTGTGTACGATCTGTCTGTGCAAAAGCTGACATTGTGCAGCTCATTATGGTAACTGCAATTGTTATAATATGTTGTTTCATTTGTTGTTTACCTTAATCTATTATTTTTTTCTGTTAGTAAGCCTAGGAGACCTAGAATATCTAGTCGGTCTAGTCAGACTAGAATCTAGTCAATCTAGCCAGCCTCATCAACCTCAAAATTATCACTCTGAGTACAACTTTAATTCATCAACATAAAGCGTACTACCCACAGCACCATTGAAGACAGCACCATCCTTACTTGATGACATGATGATAGCAAGGCTATACTTACCATTCTTCAATTTTTTCTTATCTATGGTACGACCCACAACAGGTTTGAATGGAATTGAGAAATGTGTCCATTCATTCGTCTCCTTACCATTTTTAAGTTCTGCAAGTAGGACTATGTGGTCACTAGTCAATGAGTTGGTACCATCAAGATATTCAACCCCATCTCCAGTCTCAAAGAATACAGCATAAATAGCCATACTATCCTTACGATTCTTAATTTCATTTTGCTTCTTGTCTTGGAACTTCTTACCAGCTTTATATTTGTAGTAGCCTGACAATTCCTTAGGTATTTTATAGAACGGACGACCAAAATGAGTTGACTTTGCTGCATTTGCCAGATCAATTTGAAAATCACCAGTAAAGAGGTTACCTGCAGCAATAGGAGCACCAAATAAAGCTCCAACAGAGCCCGTACTTATGGTGGTTAACTTCACGCATTTCCCTTTATAGCCATCATCCGCCTGACTTGTAGGATAATCAGTAGCCTTACTATTTCCTAAGAGGAATGCAACGCCAGCATTACCACTTCCCCACTCTGCAAGATTACCATCAGCGGTTTTATCAACAAAAGTATGATATTTACTAGTTGAATCATTCTTGAGCGTTTCAAAATGGAAATCAGTTGCAACATCATTTGTAACAAAAGACACCTTATAAGTCTTCTTCCATAGACCATCCTGTGAGGTCACAATATAGCTATGAGGCTGTGTAAAGTTAAATGCTGTACCACTTGCGGGTTCAATCTTTGCTCCTTCAGTTACATTAAATTTTGGAGCTAAGTTAGTTAAATTTTCCCAACCATTAACATAGAAGAGTACTTCGTTATTAGTGATAACAGGCTTACGGACAAGTTTTACTCCGTCAACCACAACATCTGTAATGTCTGCTTCTGCATTTAGTGCTTCTTCCTTAATACATGAAGAAAGCAATAAACCTGCTGTGATGATAAGAATCAAAGGTTTGATTAACTTCATTGAATTTTATTATTTATTATTGATTTATATACGAATTACAAGTGCAAAGGTACGTAAAAAAAATAGTAAAGAAAAGATTAGTGTAGTACGATTAGTAAGACAAAGGAGATAGATGTTTGTTTTTCTTATAAAAAAGATGGATTTTTGTAATTATATATTAGTATTTAAAGCTATTCTCTGAATAAAAGATGTATCTTTGTGGCAGTAGTATTAAATTGATAAACATAGAAAAACAAATATGGCAAAAGTATTGGTAACAGGTGCTAATAAAGGCATTGGCTATGGTATCTGTAAGTTTTTAGGCAAGAGTGGTTGGCAAATAATCGTTGGTGCGCGCAATGCAAAACGTGCTGAGGAAGCGATAAAGTCATTAAAAGCAGAGGGTGTTGACGTTCTGGGCTGGCAATATGTCAACCTGTCAGATAATTCCTCCTTAGAACAAACAGCTAAGGAAGTAAAAGAGAAATATGCTGACTTGGAACTATTAGTGAACAACGCTGGTATTCCGGGAGATATGGAAGTCCCAAGCTATGAGTCAGAGATGCAGGATGTCAAAGACACAATACAAGTAAACTACGTCGGTACATTCTGCTTGACAAAGGCGCTTATCTCATTACTTTCTGCCAATAAAGGACGAATTGTGAATATCACAGTACCTTCGGAGGTAAGTCCTTATTGGCACCCTATGGCTTACGTGACCAGCAAGGCAGCGCAGAATGCTATGACCAGTATTATGGCAATGGAATTTGAAAAGAATAATATACCAATTGAAATCTTCAACATTCATCCTGGTGCGACAACAACCGACTTGAATAATCATTATACAGGACCTGGTTCTCATTCCATAGATGTTGTCAGTGAGAAAATAGCAGAGGTTATTAATGATGGTAAGAAGCACCAAGGAAAGTTTATAGAGCTTTATCCTATTGTTGATGAAGGACGTTAACACGCTAACTAAGGGCTTCACAAGTATTGAGACATCATTTTGACAATTGATTATTACTACGCTTGAAGGATGAGCACAAACTTCTTTCTAAAGGATAAATATAATAAGAAATATCAAGTATGAAGAATCAAAAGATAAGCCAATAAGATTATAGATTTTAATATAATGGTGCATTTCTATTGTCCATTTTGAAATAAATAAATCTAATCTTAAAGTTTATTAGTTGCAAATAGATATAGTATTAATATTAATTTGTATCTTTGTGCTATCATTGAGAAAATTATAAACTCAAAAACAAATACAATGCAGAAAAAAGCACTTATTACGGGTATTACAGGCCAGGATGGTTCTTATTTAGCAGAGTTGTTACTCGAGAAAGGTTATGATGTGCATGGCACAATTCGTCGTTCATCTGTTGACTTCCGTGAGCGTATTGCTCATTTGGAAGGACGTCCTAACTTCCATTTACATTATGCTGACCTTAGCGACTCTATGAGTATCCTCGGTGTTATTAGTAAAGTGCGTCCTAACGAGATTTACAACCTTGCCGCACAAAGCCATGTACAGGTTAGTTTCGATTCTCCAGAATTTACTGCAGATGTTGATGCTGTAGGTGTATTGCGTATTCTTGAGGCTGTTCGTCAGTTGGATTTGACAAAGACATGTCGCATCTATCAGGCATCAACTTCAGAGTTGTATGGTAAGGTTGAGGAAGTTCCACAGAACGAAAATACTCCATTCCACCCCTATAGCCCATACGCTGTCGCTAAACAATATGGCTTTTGGATTACAAAGGAGTATCGTGAGGCTTACAATATGTATTGCTGCTCTGGTATTCTCTTTAATCATGAGAGTGAGCGTCGTGGAGAAACATTCGTTACACGTAAGATAACCCTTGCCGCAGCACGTATCAAGCAGGGCAAGCAAGAGAAACTCTATTTGGGTAATCTTGGTTCTCTTCGCGATTGGGGATATGCTAAAGACTATGTAGAGTGTATGTGGTTAATCCTACAGCAAGACAAGCCTGAAGACTTCGTTATTGCAACTGGTGTTCAGCATAGCGTACGTGACTTCTGCTATTATGCATTTAAACGTGTTGGTATTGAACTTGAGTTCCAAGGGGAAGGTATGGACGAAAAGGGTATTGATAAAGCTACAGGAAAAGTACTTATTGAGGTTAGCCCTGACTTCTATCGTCCTACTGATGTCGTCAACCTTTGGGGTGATCCAACAAAGGCAAAGGCAAAACTTGGATGGAATCCTAGCAGCACTAGCTTTGAGGAACTTGTCAACATCATGGTAGATAGCGATATGGCAAAGGTTGCATCAGAAGGTGCAGCTGAAAAGGTTAGAACAAACCTTGAAGAATATTTGGAGAAGGGTATCGTTAAGTAAATTTCCCTTTGACTCATTCTCTCGTCTGCAGAGAGATTATTACCGCTTATGCTGATAGTTGGCGATTCCTTTTATCGCTCACTATCAGCTATTATTACTTTTTATCGTCTATTCAAAAGTACAAAATGAATAAAAATAGTAAAATATATATCGCTGGACATAATGGTTTGGTTGGTTCTGCAATATGGAACAATCTTCTTCAACGTGGCTATACAAATCTCGTAGGAAGAAGTCATAAAGAACTTGACTTAACAGACCAGCAGGCTGTAAAACGTTTCTTTGATGAAGAGAAACCTGATGCTGTTGTTCTTGCTGCAGCCTTTGTAGGAGGTATTATGGCAAACTTCCTTTATCGTGCAGACTTCATCATGCAGAATATGAAGATACAATGCAATGTAATAGAGCAGAGTTATCTCCACGGAGTAGAAAAACTCCTATTCCTTGGTAGTACATGTATCTATCCTAAGAATGCACCACAACCAATGCGCGAAGAGTACTTGTTGACTTCTCCTTTGGAATATAGCAACGAGGAGTATGCCATCGCAAAGATTGCCGGATTGAAGATGTGTGAAAGCTATAACCTTCAGTATGGCGCAAATTATATAGCTGTCATGCCAACAAACCTCTATGGTCCTAATGATAATTTCCATTTGGAGAACTCACATGTCATGCCAGCAATGATGCGTAAAATTTATCTCGCGAAACTTATTCATGAAAACAACTGGAAGGCTATTCGTAATGATATGGACAAACGTCCAATAAACCCAACTGATAAGTTGCGTGCAGAGATAGGTGAAGGTAATGTTGATGGAAAAAACACTCAGGAACGTATCTTGAAAGCACTCGCCTTCTACGGTATAGAGGATAATAAGGTAACCTTATGGGGTGATGGAAGTCCATTACGCGAATTTCTTTGGAGTGAGGACATGGCAGATGCCAGTGTTCACATCTTGCTAAACGTAGATTTCAAAGACATCATTGGCATAGAAAAATACTCAAGTGTGTTCTATGGTGCAAAGATTGATGGAGCAGTCGATCGTAATAACTCTGAAGGGCGTGGTGGTGCAATCCCATCATTGGGTGAGATTCGTAACTGCCATATCAATGTTGGAACTGGCACGGAACTTACTATCAAGGAACTTGCAGAACTTGTTAAGGAGACCGTGCACTTTGATGGAGACATTATCTGGGATACTACGAAACCAAATGGTACTCCACGTAAGTTGATCGATGTTGAGAAATTACATAAACTAGGCTGGACACACAAAGTGAAAATCAAAGATGGTATTGAGAAACTCTATGAGTGGTATCAAGAAAGCTTAAGATAATTTCTTATTAGGCTTATTAGACCGTTGGGCTAATAAGCCAGATATATCTAAATTCTTGACAGAAAACATTCATTTCAAATCTTTACTATATGAAACAATTATTATTAACCGCAGCATTATTGTCTGCCACAAGCATGATGGCACAGAAGCTAACGTATCCACAAGCACCAAAGGATGGAACAGTAGATACCTATTTTGGTGTTAAAGTTGCCGATCCTTATCGACCATTAGAGAACGACAGTTCGAAAGCTACTGCTGAATGGGTAGCTGCTGAGAACAAGGTTACACAGGAGTATCTCTCTCGTATTCCATTCCGTGGTAAGCTCCTTAAACGTATGAAGGAGTTAGCAAACTATGAGAAAGTATCAGCGCCTTCTTACATTAAGTCTATTGGCAAATGGCTTTTCTACAAGAATGATGGTCTGCAGAACCAAAGTGTTCTCTACATAATGGATCGTCTTGGAGACAAGAAAAACGCACGTGTATTCCTTAATCCTAATCAACTTTCAACTGATGGAACTGTTGCTTTGAAGGGTATTTACTTTTCTAACAACGGAAAGTATGCGGCCTACTCTATCTCACGCAGCGGAAGTGACTGGCAAGAATTCTATGTGATGGATGTTAAGACTGGGAAACTCCTTGAGGATCATATTACTTGGGCAAAGTTCTCTAGCGCTTCTTGGCAAGGAGATGGTTTCTATTACAGTGCTTACGATGCTCCTCAGAAAGGGCATGAATTTAGTAATGTAAATTCTATCCAGAAAATCTACTATCACAAGATAGGTACCCCACAGTCTGAAGATATCCTTTTCTATCAGAATCCAGCAAATCCAATGCGTTTCTATTCTGTAGGTGTAAATGAGGAAGAAACGATGATGTTCCTTTATGAAAGTGGTGCAGGCTCTGGTAATAATGTTTACGTTCGTGACCTCCGTCAGCCGAATAGCCAGTTCATTCAAATGACATCAAATCTTGAGATGCAATATAGTCTTGTTGAGACTATTGGCGATAAGATGTATTTCCTTACCAATGATGGCGCACCAAAGAACCGATTGATGGTTACTGACCTCAAACATCCTGGTTTCAGCGAGTGGAAGACACTTGTACCAGAATCAAAAGATATGCTTGAAGGCGTTACTTTTGCTGATGGCAAGATGATTCTCAACTATATGAAAGATGCTTCCAGCCACGCATACGTTTATTCAATGGATGGAAAACAACTCTCTGAGATAAAACTCCCTACATTAGGTAGTGCAGGTTTCTATGGTGAGAAGGACCGCAAGGAAGTTTTCTATTCTTTCTCTTCATTCACCGTACCAACTACAATCTACCAATACGACCTCAGCACAGCAAATAGTAAGGTTTATGCTGCACCAAAGGTTAAGTTTAAGGAATCAGACTACGTTTGTGAACAGGTATTCTATCCAAGTAAGGATGGAACTAAGATTCCTCTCTTCATCACTTATAAGAAGGGGTTAAAGCGTAATGGAAAGAACCCTGTATTCCTCTATGCTTATGGTGGCTTTAATGTTGCGTTGACACCTTACTTCTCTTCTATACGCATTCCTTTCATTGAAAATGGTGGTATCTATGCTCAGGCCTCTCTCCGTGGTGGTAGTGAGTATGGTGAGGAATGGCATGTAGCAGGTACGAAGATGAATAAACAAAACGTTTTTGATGACTTTATCTCTGCAGGAGAATGGCTTATAGAAAACAAATACACAAGTAAGGATTATCTTGCTATTGTTGGTGGTTCTAATGGTGGATTACTCATTGGTGCTTGTATGACACAACGCCCTGACCTATTCAAGGTTTGTATCCCACAGGTGGGTGTAATGGACATGTTGCGTTATCATAAGTTTACTATCGGTTGGAACTGGGCACCAGACTACGGAACAAGTGCAGACTCAAAGGAGATGTTCAATTATCTTCACAGTTACTCTCCACTTCACAACCTTCGTCCTGGTACTAAATATCCAGCGACTTTGATTACTACTGCCGACCATGATGACCGCGTTGTACCAGCTCACTCATTTAAGTTTGCAGCTACCCTGCAGGCTGACAATGCTGCTGATACTCCAACTCTCATCCGCATTGATTCGAAAGCGGGTCACGGAAGTGGTAAGCCATTGTCTAAGCAATTAGAAGAACAGGCTGACATCTACGGCTTCATCCTCTATAATATGGGACTGAAATATTAGGCGTTGAGAGGAGTTATACCTGTTCATATAAACAAAAAGAAACATCTAGGAATGGTATAACTCCTCAAAGTTATATGTTTTATTTGTCCATAAAAATATTGTTATCATTCGATATAAACCTCTTAAGTTTCAAATCCAATGCAGATTTTATTAGCATCAGCTAAAATAATGAATAGTACCAATTCGGTACAAACCCCTGAAACTCATCTGCCTCGTTTCCATAAGGAAGCGAGGCAGATGGCATTAGAGATGGGAGAACTTTCTGTTGAAGAGCTTGCAAAAGTAATTCCTTGCAACGAAAAGATTGCTCTTGAAAATAAGCTACGCTATCAGGACTTTTTCAATGATGAGGCTTTTCTTCCTGCACTCCTTGCCTATTACGGACAAGCATATAAATGTCTTAAAGCGCAAGAATATAGTCAAGATGACTTCTCGTATGCTGACAAACATCTTTGGATAACAAGTTTTCTTTATGGTCTTTTACGTCCTTTGGACCTTATCCATCCTTACCGACTTGAAGGAAAAACCAAACTTCCATCAGCTGAAGGGAAAAACATGTTTGCCTACTGGAAACCTTATCTCACAGATATACTCGTTGATGCGGTGAAAGCTGACGATGGCATCCTTGTGCATTTGGCAACAGAGGAATTTCAGCATCTCTTCGATTGGAAACGAATTCTAAAGGAGGTTCAAGTTATTCAACCACTCTTTATGGTTGATCAAGGGAGCCGCTTGAAAGCTGTTAGTGTCTATGCAAAGAGCTGTCGTGGTGCTATGACTAGTTTCATACTCCGCAATCAACTGGCTAAACCAGAGGAGTTCTTAGCCTTTGAATATGATGGTTTTAACTATGACAAGAACTATGGAGATGAAAGTCATCCTCATTTTATATTAAAAGTTTAGTTAGGAAATACACCTTATTATATATTTTAAAATCAAATTTATCATGTCAATAAAAGAATATCGTCAACAAATTCTCACCTCCTTACTTGCTAAAACTAATAGTAAGGGTGAGCCACGTTTTGATGAACCATCAGCAAAAGAACTACTCGCTCAACTTTCAGACGAGGAGCTAGAGGAAGGAATCTTGTTTAACACCCCTGAGGATGTAGCCGAAATCTTATCGGAAGTGGGTACCCTGTAAACTCCTTGTAAAGGCAACAAAGGAACTATTGGCTATGTACAGTATTTGATTATGGTCTCTCGCATCTTCTTATTAGATGGAGTTAACCCTCCGCACATTTGGTGCATACCCTCCGCACAATATGTGCTAAGCACCCGCACCATATGTGTCAAGCACCCGCACAATTTTAGTTATGCTCATTTTAATTTTCTCAGGGTGTTGGGTGTTAATGTTTACCTGTGTATTCCCTTTCTCTTTGTGCCATTATATAAACGAAGAGTTACTTCATTGTTCCGTATATCGAAAGTATAAAAAGAGAGTCTTTGTAAAATAGATTCTTCTTTTACCAAGCAATCGACAAACATAATTTGCTGTCACTTCTGTCATTTGTAATATACAATCAACTTATTGTATTTCAGCAAGATAAATTAAATGTTAAAAATGACAGCAAACCGAAATAAAAATTTCTTTTGTTTTATATAATATGTTTTTTCTTCTTTGGAAATACTTACTATTCCAATTTTTCCGAAGATTAGAAGTATTTATTTTATAGGCACTTTAAGCATTTTTCTCAACTTGTACCATCTGAACCATGATTTGTCATAAATAAAAGACTTCAGATAGCGTTTATTCTTACTAAAATCGAGTAGGAGGTAAACACTAATCATAGGTGTTTATTTCCTACTTTCGTGTTCACCGACCTCTCACACCACCGTACATGCGGTTCCGCATACG
>QWCW01000205.1_pt1 | contig 38790 bp, 34 predicted proteins | sample 1972691 | NCBI WGS metagenome assembly QWCW01 (sample SAMN09866698, study PRJNA288562) | Human oral metagenome isolate pre2_saliva, whole genome shotgun sequencing... | reverse complement strand
TATTACAATAAAAACTTCTACAAATATCTTTACGAGCAGAAGTATTTCAATCTTCCTAAATTCAAGGAGATATGCGATTCTGTCTACGAAGAATATGATATAGATGTTAAAACGTACCTTAATAGTATAGGGAATAATGAGTAAGTAAAACAAAATACATACTTAATTTAGAGAACCTACCTATATGCGCTTTTGCATTGATTACGTGTAGGTTGAAAATTTATAATTACAAAATAAAAATTTATAATTAAAATTCGAGTAATTTATTATTATAAATTTGCTAAAATATAATTATAATTTTTTCTTGGCAAATTACTTCTTGTAAATCAGCACTTTAGAAAATTCATTAATTGTTATACAGATATTGAGTTTTGCACTTAAAAGATAAAACAAAATAGAGAACAAACACCTGACAATATGGATAATATATATGAGTTTATAAACGGAGAAAATTATGAACTTCTCCTGAAAAATGTGCAAACAATAAGTAACATAGAAATTGATGATAATGTTCCTTTTGCGTTGTTAGATTATGATAATGAAAGATTAAAGGCTGCTCAAGTTACAATAGAAGATTTAGAATCTTTACTTGGCTCTAACATGAACGAAGCAATGACCTTTATAGATAAAAAAATGCAATTTGACTTTGAAGAAGATGATAAATATCCCGAAGGAGAAGAAATTTCAGACGACGATAAACCTCATACCATTGAAGAACTTCCTTACTATAAAAACTTTTTAGTTTCATTTCTAATCGAATATTATTTACTAAAAGAACAGCCTACGGAATTAGGTAAATACCTAAAAAGAATACACATAGCACAGGCAACAAAATACGAAAAAGAGTTACGCAACATTTGGAAAGAAGTATTGGAACTTAAATAAACTCTAACGCAGATACTATGAATTTAGGTAGAAATGCCTTGCGTTTCTATCTTGAAATAGCAAATTCTATGAAGTGAGATATTTAAGAAATTTCCAATCTAAATGGAAATAGATATTATTTAAGTAACTATATAATGAGAATAAAATTTGAAGGAATAAAAGATTCAGAAACACGAGTATATCTTTTTGCAGAAGTTCCATTGGGGGTTGTAATTCCTGATGGTAAAAACGATATAATAAAACGAGACCGAAGTGGACATCTTGATAAAATAATAGATGCATATCGTCCGTTTCTTCCTCAGAGTGGTGCTGTATTGAATAGTAATTTTATCATTATAACGCCAACGAATAGCTATTTTTATGGATTTTCTTACAATAAAGACCTAACGGGTTGGCATCAGCAAATAGAAAAAGGAGCCAAACTCTTAAATGTTCGATTAGGAAAGATAGTTGATGAGGAATATTTTCTGTTATCAGATGGGACAAAATACAAACTGTCTGACTGTGAGTTTGAACGATACAATTTTAAATTCAAAGATGTTAATGGGAATTGGAAAACTCATAAAGAAAGAGAGAGAATTGATAAAAAATGTTTGTTGGCAGATAATATAGAAACTTAAATAGAACAGCAAGCTATTCTTTGTTAGTTTAATGGTTAGCAATTTTTTTGTCTGCAGTATTTTTAGTTTATAGTTGAAAAAGAATATATATAAAGTACAATAGACATGTTTTATAAGTTAGGAATAAATCCAAGCAGTAAGAAATGGGCGAAATACGAAAATATTTCGTCATCACTTTGGATAGATAATATTGAGATAACAAGTACAAAACTTTTTACTGAGCCAGATTTGTTAAGAAACGGAAAACATATTGAATATATGGCTCTGCGAGAAGGGAATATTCCTCCAATAAATTCCATTGGAGCAGATTTCATAGTATTTGATGCTTCGATTCCAGATGTTCTTTCTCTTAACGAAGAAGATAATATGGTAGTTGTTGAAAGCAAAAAAGCAAATAATAGATATCTTTTGTTGAACAACTATAAGACAATAGATTGTGTTGATTGGGATTTATCCGAAATAGATCGTTGGCCAGAAAATACAAAAGTGGCAGACTGGCAAAATAAACGAGGTCGTTTTTTTATTAAACCAGTATTAAGAGGAAATAAAATTCCACCCAAAATGCAAGTGTTTCGATTGAAAGAGTGGGATGGGGCTTTTAATATTGTCATTTCAGAAGACTATAAAGAAAAAATAATGAAATTAGATTTCGACCATTCATTCTTAACATTTGAGTCTTTAAAAACAATATCAATATAATGTGAGTTGAATATAATAATTTTATTGATACTTTACGTTTATGTTTATATACTTATAATATTGATAGATATGTTTAGATTGAATACGTAAACTACCATATAAAATAGTTGGACAACTAAGATATACATCGGAAATAGTTTACTGCAAAATATTAAACCACTAGAAAGCGAATTGTATATTTCGGAAAGCGTCTTTAGTTTGCCACACGCCATACCATACGATAGAGACGAAACAACAATAATGAAAGACAAAGCAGGAATAAGTCCTGACGAAAAGCTACTTGGAAATAAACTTCCCGTAACACTTAATAGGGGTGCTTCTGGTAAAATAGTGAATACTATACTTAGAGCTATAAAACAAAAGAAACAAAACAGTGCAAATCTTATTCCAACTCGTTCTCTATAATGTAGTTCAGAGAATTTATTGTGTCGAAATATTAATTTATATACAATATCGTGAAGACCACTTGTTTTATAAACACCCCAATCAATAGATAAGAGCAATAGCCATACTAACATATTGCTTTTTAAATTGTTAGTAAATTGTCCTGCAAACCATCGTAGTCCACTGCCACTTAATAAAGAGTTAATATTAACATAAGGGAATGCTGCAGTAATTAACCATGAACTAAACACGATTAATAGCTGCAACACTATTAAGCTTAATGCTATAATCCCATATTTATTCTTCATCTGAATACAGATTGTCTATATCTATAATTCGTAATTCTAATGCACGTACCACCAATCGGGTTGCATTTATACTAATTCCTTTACGTTCGCTACCAAATAATTTCTGTACAAGTTCGTTTTGTCGTTTCTCTAAACTTTTTACTCCAAAAGGCATACCACGCAGATTTGTTATCTGTTCTTTTGTATATCCTAATGCTAAATGGCGTAGGAAACGTTCATCGTACTCGTCTATTTCGTAATCTATCAGAGCTTCTTGGTGCATAAGTTCGCTATTAATGCTATTTTTAAATCGTTCTACTATCTTTTGTAAAATAGGCTGATTAAAAACTAAACGCTTACCACTCATAACACTTGAGACATCACCACGTGTAAGTAATTCGCCACTCTTTAAACAAATTCCATCAGCACCAGCATCTAATACGTCTACCCAAAGTTTTTCGTTAAGTAGTTCTCCCGTAAATATAAGCACTTTTAGATTCGGATACAGTTCTTTAGTTTGTCTACAAATTTCTACTCCTATTGTAGTTGAACCACCTAATCCTAAATCTAACAACACTAAATCGGGTAATTCAGCTTTCATTAACTTCCAATAAGCAACTTCATTTTCTGCCGTGCCTATAATGTGTGCTTCTGGTATTTCATTACGAAAGATACCTTCTGTGCCTTTTAATTCTAAAGGCACATCTTCAACAATAATTACTTTAAAATTCTCCATGTTTTTTTATTGTTCTTTCTTTGCTTGCGATAATGTTATACTAAGTGTGGTACCTTGCTTTGTATTGTGTGCAATAATACCACAACGATGTCGGTTGAAACATTCACCATTTTCGCGCACTATTTGTTTGCAAACCATATATGGTATATGTTTAATATCGGGCGCAAACAGATTGGTGCAGTCCTCATCAGATAATTGTAATTGGGACATATATAAATGGAATACTATATATTTTGGCGATAAATCGTCAACATCAATCATTATATTCTCTTCACTATCTTGTTTCTGTAGCAGCTCGAATAGATATTTCAGCAAATCTATATCTCCTAAAACTACAAGTTTACCTTTTTCGGGCGATAAAAGTTTCATATTTTTTGTAAGTAGCTTATTAACTTCTATCCGGCTATACATAGGTTTAAGCATAGAAGCTTGCTGTATAGCCTGTATACTTAGTGTAGAATATAGTTCCTTATAATATATAGAGAGTTCATCGATAGTGTTTAACTCTGCATCTCTTTTAGATAGTAGCTGACTTATCTTTGAAGGATAATACATAGTTTCGTGCTTCAGAGTAGAAAGACAGTTGTCTAAAATATTGTTGTTTACGTGTAGTCTATTGCTTTCAAGTTCCATTCTGTGCAATTCGTCTTTCGCTAACTCTATATTAGTAGAACTTATGTTATACTGTTTAATAAACTCTTTCAGTGCATTGTTTATCTTCAGAGTAATTTCTTTTAAACTTTCTGGAAACTTATTTGTCCCAATAGCCTTAATCATTTGTCGCTTTTCGGGAAGAGTTCCATTGCTTAGAAGTATAGCATTTATTTGCCGGATATTTTCAATATACGATTGATAACGAAATCGTTGTCGATAGTACATAAAATAATATAATGGGAATATAGAGAGAAGAAGTAATATCAACAAAACAATAGCAACATTTTTATTCGATTCAGATCGTTGCATCATTCTACAATAAGCACTTAAATTCTTATCCGCCGAATTTTCTTTAAACAATAGCGTATAAACATTATTGTTATACTTATACAGGTCCCAATCGTGTAAAGCCAAAGCAGCAACAGCACTTTCGTTACGAATATCGAGAATTATACTAAAGTTTGTTGGTAAGTTTTCGTGTAACCAATAAACCTCGGCAGGTATTATATTGTCGTCTGCAATACGTTTCATTAAATGTCTGCCATTGGGTTGCAATTTTAGATAATACTTATTTAGGTAATATCGGCAAGTATCTGAAAAATCTAGTGTACGCTTGTAAGTTCCTTTTATATTACTGAAATAAGCAGAGTCAGCATAACGGTTCGCCATATCCAACTCTTGTAAAGATGTATTTTGACCGTTTGGTGAAATATTAATAATTGTTCTCATATCTTTGCAATATGAGAATAAGGAGGTTGTAAACAAGGAAATTAAAAATAGAATACGAATAATTCCTTTTGGAAGACGAAAATAGAACTTACTACCTTTTCCTGATTCGCTCTCAACGCCTATCATACAAACGGCAAAAAGTTTACTAAGCTTCTTGTATTTATTTATAATTCCATTGCAATTCATAAGTCCGAATCCATGCGACTTTTCGTTTTTATTGTCTATAATAGTCTTTCTATCGAAGATATGATTCTTAGTTTCGGCGTCGATGCCAATGCCAGTATCTTTCACAGATATTTCAACATAATCAGGTTTTTCATCAGCATATATAGATACGTAGCCGTTAGTAGGTGTAAATTTACGTGCATTTTCTGCCAATGTGTTTAGCATAAACAAAGTAAGCACTTTGTCTGCTTTCACTACACATTGTGTTTCTTTTATATTTAACGTTATACCTTTTAGTTGGAAACTCATTCTAGATTTTGCTACTATATCGAATATTTGCTGTAGAGAGAAGCTTTCAATATGCAACGATAGTTCTCCTTGTTGTAACTTAATCCATTGAGTAAGCACATCGTTATATTTGTTGATATCGTTTATTAGTTCGGCTATATAATTATAACGTTCATATCTAAGTTCATTGGTTTCTTTGCTTTTCTTTAATTGACTAATCTCATGGACCATTCTGTCTATTAGCGGATTTAGTGTATTAGCAAGAAACAACTTAGAACGTTTCTCTATACTTCTCTTCTTATCTTTTACTACATTGGTAGCAGCTATGTTATAATTTTCTTGTATTTCCTGATATTCTTCGTTTAACCTCTCAAGTTCTTTCTTATTCTGTACTTGCCATTCGTCTAAAGGTGTAAGAAGTTCTTTTAATGATTTCCCATCTGCATTTCTTCTTTTCTTTAAGTAATGGAATAACAGAAGCAGGCTTACCACTAACACTATCATCAGCAACACAGCAATTATCATAAGATTCAGTTGGTGCGAACTCTTTTCAAGTATTCCTGCACGAGATTCTAAATATCTATCTTGTCGTGTTTGTTCTTGTAAATCTAAATAGATGTTACGGTTAAAGTCGCTTCCTTGTTTATCATTTACAGCAGCATATACCACACTCAACTGTTCGCGAATAGAAGCTATTAAGTCTGGTGCTTGATTTATAGCTTTATTCCTTTCCAATGCGTCTTGTAAGCAAACAATAGCAGATTGGTAATCTTTTATCTGCCAATAACAGGAAGCTAATGTTCGAAAAGCACTCGCAATTTGATAAACATCTCCATATCTAATAAACAAATCGGTTGCTCGTTCGGCTAGGTTACCTGCTAATAAGCTATCGGGGACATTGTCTGTATTTATAAATCGTATTGATGGATAATTATCTTTTATCAATCTATCATGTTCTGTCAATAGGAGATGCTCACTTAAACCTTGCAATGAATTTGCTTGCCAATACACATATCCCGTTTGTTGTGCCATAATAAAACAGCGCATTAAGTAATCGAATTCTTGTTGATTAACATCATTCTGTGTTCCAGTACTTAAAACTCCTCCTGCTCCTACATTATAAAGATATTTAAGATATTGTGCAGTATCATCGCGAGCAATTTGTTCTTCGTTTACTGATGCCATTGCTTGTGCCGACAAATTACGCAAACCTACATAATAATAATATGTGGAAGACACTATGCTAAATTCAGAATTAGCATAAACCATACGTTTACGTAAATGTTCTGTTAGTAAGTCTTCTTCTTCAGCTATGCGTTTCTGTCTCCTTAACGCCTTTTCTCTAAAATCGTAGAATTCTTTATTCCTCGATTCTCTTTGACATAGTCGCATTAGTTGTACATCGGCAACCAAAAGTTCTACCTGGTTATTCGTGATGAAAAGAACACTATCTAACTTTTTGTAAGCACTTTTATAGTTCATTCTAACAATGTCCACAAAAGCTAAGTTATTTAATGCTTCTGCCTGCCCTGCATCGTAATCTTTTGATAAATGTAATGCTTTATTTGCATAGAAATATGCAGAATCTATATTGCGATAATGAAATGAATAAGACAAACTATTCAACTTATCCACTTTCTGCTTATCTACTTGTGAACAAGATGAGAAAAAAGAACATAAAACAAATATAAATATGTATATAAAGTATGTTCTAAACCGATTTCTTTTTACTTGTAAAATAGTTCCTATATTTATGACGATACAAAAATACAAAAGAAAATTGAATAAAAAACAAAACAAGTTTTATTTTTATCAACAATGGATATTAGAATGTCATTGTGAATAACAGTAACAATATTGTTGAGTGAAATATTGAAGTCATAATTTTCATCTAAATAAACATCTTCTATTTATTATAACATGGCATTATAACGGTTGTAGTTTTTTGTGATATCTAATTTGTAGTTGATAGATATCTGAGATGATCGTAGTAGATATATAAGACGCACGTGATAGATATCTGAAATAAGAGTTGGTATCGTTTAATATGGCTTTTCTTGATTTTGCTAGACTCTTTTTGATTATATTAATTATCTTGGTAGACATTTTCCTGTTGTATCTGCAAGGTAATTGAATGAAGAATTAGAATCTATATTGGCTAATAGACACTTGGTATTACTAGACGCGCAAGAACCCATAATTTGCTTGCTTGGAAATCTGAATGTCCACTTCTTATTCTACTAAACCCTCAATAATATAAACAAACCATTTTGAAGTTATGGTCTAATACCAATTCGTTAGGATATTCCAATCAAGCTTTAAAAAACAGGATATTCTTGTTTTATAATCTATTTCCCAAATCGCAGAACCACAAAGCGAACAAAGAAAACAAACAAAACCAATTAGTGTAAAACTGATAATTATAAAAAACATCAGGAAGTTTTTGTATTATGAAAAGTTTTATTAACTTTGCGCTGAATTTAAATACTACGATTTATACAAATAGATAAAGGTATGGCAAAAGTTAAAACAATAGGTATTTTAACCTCGGGCGGAGATGCTCCTGGTATGAATGCTGCTGTTAGAGCTGTTACACGTGCTGGAATATATTATGGCTTTTCTATTAAAGGAATCTATCGTGGATATGATGGGCTGCTTTCAGGGGAGATACAACCATTTTCAACAGAAAATGTTAGTGGCATTATTTGTGAAGGTGGAACTATATTGAAGACTGCGCGCTCTAAAGAGTTTATGACCAAAGAAGGCAGAAAAAAGGCTTATGATAATATAGTAAAAGAAGGAATAGATGCATTGGTCGTAATTGGTGGTAACGGTTCTTTAACAGGTGCTATGCTTTTTGCTCAAGAATATGATTTTTGTTGTATAGGTTTGCCAGGTACTATAGATAACGATCTATATGGAACCGATAGTACTATTGGTTACGATACAACATTGAATACCATTATTGAATGTGTAGATAGAATACGCGACACAGCAGAAAGCCATGAGCGAATATTTTTTGTTGAAGTAATGGGTCGCGATGCAGGTTTTCTTGCACAAAACTCTGCAATAGCAAGTGGTGCTGAAGCAGCAATTATTCCAGAAGATTCTACAGATGTAGACCAGTTAGCCCAGTTTATGGAACGTGGCATTCGAAAATCTAAACGAAGTTGCATTGTTATTGTGTCAGAAAGTCCCAAGTGTGGAGCAATGTATTATGCAAATCGTGTAAAGAAGGAATTTCCAGGTTTCGATGTGCGGGTTTCAATACTTGGACATTTACAAAGAGGCGGACGACCATCTGCAAAAGATAGAATCTTAGCGAGTAGAACTGGTTATGGCGCAATAGAAGCTATTATGCAAGGGCAGCGAAATATAATGGTAGGAATTCATAACGATTCTATCGTATATATACCCCTTTCAGAAGCAATTCGTTCTGATAAACCATTTGATAAGAAACTAATAAAGGTTTTAGATGTACTTAGTATATAATACGTAGTAAAAAATAAAGCATTAAATAATAAAAAATTAAATATATGTCACAGATTAATGGACGCATTTCTCAGATTATTGGGCCTGTAATAGACGTCTACTTTGATGTTAAAGGTGAAGATCCAGAAAAAGTCCTCCCGAAGATTTACGATGCTCTTCGCGTAAAGAGACCGAATAATGAAGACGACCTGATAATAGAAGTGCACCAACACATCGGTGAAGATACAGTACGATGTGTAGCGATGGATAATACAGAGGGGTTACAACGCGACTTAGAAGTTATTCCAACTGGAAGTCCAATTGTAATGCCTGCAGGCGAACAAATTAAGGGTAGAATGATGAATGTAATAGGTAAACCTATTGATGGTATGGATACTCTTAATATGCAAGGAGCTTATCCAATTCATCGCGAACCACCTAAGTTTGATGAATTGTCTACACAGAAAGAAATGTTAGCGACAGGTATCAAAGTGATTGATTTACTTGAACCATATATGAAAGGTGGAAAAATTGGTCTCTTTGGGGGTGCTGGTGTTGGTAAAACTGTGCTTATTATGGAGCTTATCAATAATATAGCAAAGGGACATAATGGATATTCTGTATTTGCAGGTGTAGGCGAACGAACTCGTGAAGGAAACGACTTGATACGCGATATGCTTGAATCTGGAGTTATTCGATATGGTGAGAAGTTCCTAAAAGCAATGGAAGAAGGAAAGTGGGATCTTTCTCTTATCGATAAGGAAGAACTAAAAAAATCACAGGCAACCCTTGTTTATGGTCAAATGAATGAACCTCCTGGGGCACGTGCATCAGTTGCACTTTCTGGATTAACAGTAGCAGAAGAGTTCCGCGATCATGGAGGAAAAGATGGTGAGGCAGCTGATATAATGTTCTTTATTGATAATATTTTCCGTTTTACACAAGCAGGTTCTGAAGTTTCAGCTCTTCTTGGGCGTATGCCTTCAGCTGTTGGATATCAACCTACGCTTGCTAGCGAAATGGGAACAATGCAAGAACGTATTACTTCTACAAAGAGAGGTTCTATTACTTCTGTTCAAGCGGTATATGTACCTGCAGATGACTTAACTGACCCTGCTCCAGCAACAACCTTTACACACTTGGACGCAACAACTGAGTTGAGTCGTAAGATAACAGAGTTAGGAATTTATCCAGCCGTAGATCCGTTAGGAAGTACATCACGTATTCTTGACCCATTAGTTGTTGGTAAAGAACATTATGAATGTGCACAACGAGTAAAGCAATTATTGCAACATTATAACGAATTGCAAGATATAATTGCTATTTTGGGTATGGACGAATTGTCAGATGAAGACCGTTTAGTTGTAAATCGGGCACGTCGCGTACAACGTTTCCTATCTCAGCCATTTACTGTTGCTGAACAGTTTACAGGAATTCCAGGAGTAATGGTACCAATTGAAGATACAATTAAAGGATTTAATGCTATCTTGAATGGAGAAGTAGACGACCTTCCTGAACAAGCATTCCTTAATGTTGGAACAATTGAAGATGCGAAAGAGAAAGCAAAGAAACTTCTTGATGCAGCTAAGAATAATTAATTGACAAATAGATATAGTTACAATGTTATTTTTAACAATTATATCACCCGAAAAAATCCTTTTTAAGGGCAATGTGGAGAATGTCTTAGTTCCTGGTGAATTGGGAGAGTTTGAAATTCTAATGAATCATGCACCAATTATTTCTACATTAATAAAAGGGCGCATCGTTTATACCATTGGTTCTGAAAAGAAGGAGATTACGATAAATGGAGGTTTTGTAGAAGTTAAGAAAAATGAAGTAAATCTTTGTGTAGAACTATAATTGTTAATAGAATAAACAATCTCAATGTCTCTTTAAGCATATTTAAATCTATGAGTATTACAGATATAGAAAAGAATTATAATAAGATTAATCTTTGGATTCTGGTAGCAATTACTTTGATAGGTTTGATAATGTCTCAGATATTGTTGCAGCTAACTCTAATAACCCCATTAATAATTAGTGCGATATTTTTCATTATAACAAATAAGATATATGGAAAATTATGGAAGTATTTTGCAACTAACTCTCCAATGGCTTTAGGGAAATTCTATCTTGTAGGTTCTATGCTGAGAATGTTTCTTGCAGTTATTATAACTTTTATCGGAATATTAGTTTTTCGAGGAGATAATGAAAAGATGCTTACGTATGTATTTGTATTTGCCTTTTACTATATTTCGATAATGTTTTTTGACTCTGTATATTTCTTCCGCATTGAGAAAAATAACAAAATAAATAATAAGACTATATGAAATTTACTAGACGAGTACTTCTCTTGTTGTTTCTATTTACTACACCTATATTGACATTCTCACGAGATATGTCGAAAAAAGAAAATATAGATGTGAAGGAAATCCTATGGGGACACATAAAAGACTCTTATGAATGGCATATTACAGATTTAGGAACTGAGGGAAATATTCACCCAGTAGTAATACATCTTCCCATAATAGTAAAGACATCTACTGGTTGGCATATCTTTAGTAGCGGTATGTTTGCTGAAGAAAGAGATGCAAATGGAGATAGACCTGGACCATACAATCTTGTTATAAAAAGTGGAGATGATAAAGTAAATCCGAACTTAATAGTTGAGAAAATTGGTAATAAAGAAGTACGTCCTATCGATCTTTCTATAACAAAAGTTGTTTGTACAGTCTTTATAGATGGAATATTGCTTCTTTTGGTTATTTTGATACCTGCTCATTGGTGTCGTAAACATAAGATAGATGATCCAGCTCCTAAAGGATTCACAGGACTAATGCACATGTTCATTATGAATATATATGACGAAGTTATAAAGCCTTGCTTGGGCGATGAAACTCCGAAGTATGCTCCTTGGCTACTTACGTGTTTCTTCTTTATTTTCTTCGCAAACCTTATGGGATTAGTTCCATTTCCTCCAGGTGGTGGTAATTTAACTGGTAATATAACCTGTACTTTCTTTTTAGGAATATGTACTTTCCTCATTACAAACTTTACAGGTACAAAAGAATATTGGAAAGAGATATTCTGGCCAGATGTTCCTGTTTGGATGAAATTTCCAATACCTTTAATGCCGATTATTGAACTCTTTGGTATCTTCACAAAACCTTTAGCTTTGATAATCCGACTTTTCGCAAATATGTTTGCTGGGCATGCTATTGCATTATGTTTCTGTGCAATTATATTTATAATGTTTAGCATTTCTAATAATGCTTTAGTTAATTGGAGTGCTGGAACTAGTATGTCAATTATAGGTGTACTTTTGAGCGTCTTTATGATGCTACTTGAATTCCTTGTTAGTTATATTCAAGCATTAGTATTCACAATGTTGAGTGCAGTGTTTATAGCACAAGCACATGTAAAAGAGCATAAAGCCTAATATGTAAAATAGAATAGAACAAAATAAATATTAATAATAAATTAAAAAATTAAGATTATGTTATCATTATTATTAGCAGATGTTGCTATCGCAAAATTAGGAGCAGCCATTGGCGCAGGTTTAGTTGCAATTGGAACTGGTTTGGGAATTGGACGCATTGGTGGACAAGCAATGGATGCAATGGCACGCCAACCAGAAAAAATTGGCGACCTTCGTTCATCTATGATTATTGCTGCAGCTTTGATAGAAGGTGTTGCGTTTTTGGCTGTAATCGTTTCAATCCTTGCAATTGTAATGTAATTATGGATACTACGTGTTAATCCACGTAATATCTGATTAGTTTAGAAAGAATAAAACCAGCTTATGGATTTATTAGTCCCCAATAGTGGACTCCTTTTCTGGTTGACTCTTGTCTTCCTTATAGTAGCATTTATTGTTATTAAGTTTGGTTTTCCTGTTATTATTAATATGGTAAACGAACGTAAGGAGTTTATAGATGAAAGTCTTCGTAAGGCGCATATAGCCAATGAAAAGCTGTCTAATATTCAAAAAGAAGGTGAATCCGTCATACAACAAGCACGTGAAAAGCAAGCGCTTCTATTAAAAGAAGCGACTGCTACACATGATATTATAGTTGGGAAGGCACAGGATAAAGCGAATGAAGAAAGTTCACGAATTATTGCAGAGGCGAGATTAGAGATTGCCACTGAAAGGCAAAATGCCTTTAATGATATTCGTGGTCAAGTAGCGGAACTCAGTATAAAAGTAGCAGAGAAAATTCTCCACGAACAACTTTCTGACGATAAAAAGCAGATGGAGTTGATAGAAAAATTGCTGGATAATGTTTCTTCTCCCAGTAAATAATGAATTAAAATTAGTATTATGGATATTGGGATAGTCTCTGTTCGCTATGCACGTGCACTTTTAAAAGGAGCAACAATAGCAAAGCAAGAAGATAAAATTTATGCGGAGATGCAAACGTTATTCAGTAGCTATACTGAGTTTCCACAATTGCATTCTACAATGAATAACCCAATGCTATCTAAAGAGGCGAAGCAAGAGTTATTAGAAATTGCAAGTGGAGGCGATGTTAGTTCTCTCTTAAAATCATTTTTTGCTCTTGTTCTGAAGGAGAGACGCGAGGGATTTTTACAATTCATCGCAAACTCTTATATTACGTTATATAGGAAGCAAAAGGATATTATTCAAGGAAAGCTTATAACAGCAGTCCCAGTCTCGCCTATTATTGAAAAGAAAATGAAGACGTTGGTACATTCAAATGCAGGTGGAACTGTAGAATTTACCACAACAATAGATCCTGATATAATAGGAGGCTTCATTCTTGAATATGATACGTACAGAATGGATGCAAGTGTGAAGACAAAACTAAATTCACTCCTCACACAATTAAAGAAATAGAAATAAATATGTCGAATAAGATAAAACCAAGCGAAGTGTCTGATGTCCTTTTAAAGGCACTTCAGAGCGTAAATGCAGAAGAAAAATTCGATGAAGTTGGTACAGTACTAACAGTCAGCGATGGTGTTGCTCGTATTTATGGTCTTCGTAATGCTGAGGCAAATGAACTCTTAGAGTTTGATGATGGTACAATGGCTATTGTTATGAACTTAGAGGAGGATAATGTAGGTTGTATTCTTCTTGGTTCAACTACGGATATTAAAGAAGGACAAACAGTTAAACGTACACATCGTATTGCCTCTATTCGAGTTAATGATAATTTTTTAGGACGTGTTGTAAACCCACTTGGTCAAGCAATTGACGGTAAAGGAGATATTGATTTATCAGAAGCTTTTGAAATGCCTTTAGACCGTAAGGCTCCTGGAGTAATTTATCGTCAACCTGTAAAAGAACCACTACAAACAGGTTTAAAGGCTGTTGATTCTATGATACCTATTGGGCGTGGACAACGTGAACTTATTATTGGCGACCGCCAAACGGGTAAAACAGCTATTGCTGTTGATACCATTATAAATCAAAAATCTTCATACGAAAAAGGAAATCCTGTATATTGTATTTATGTTGCGATAGGACAGAAGGCTTCCACAGTGGCAAATCTTGTACAGATATTACGCGATAATGGTGCTTTACCTTATACGATTATTGTAAGTGCTACTGCTGCCGACCCTGCTGCAATGCAATATTACGCTCCTTTTGCAGGTGCTGCGATAGGAGAATATTTCCGCGATCGTGGATATTCTGCACTTGTTGTTTATGATGATTTATCTAAACAGGCAGTTGCTTATCGTGAAGTATCTTTAATTCTTCGACGTCCTTCTGGGCGTGAGGCATATCCTGGCGATGTTTTCTATCTCCATTCTCGTTTATTAGAGCGTGCAGCACGTATTAATAATCAACAAGAAATTGCAGAAAAAATGAACGACCTGCCTGAATGTATGAAAGGCAAGGTAAAAGGTGGTGGATCGTTAACAGCACTTCCTATTATTGAGACACAAGCTGGCGATGTTTCTGCATATATTCCTACTAATGTTATCTCTATCACTGACGGACAGATATATTTGGAGAGCGATTTATTCAACCAAGGTTTCCGACCAGCAATTAATGTAGGTATTTCTGTTTCTCGTGTGGGTGGTTCTGCACAAGTAAAGAGTATGAAGAAAGTTGCAGGTACATTGAAAATAGATATGGCTCAATATCGCGAGTTGGAAGCATTCTCTAAGTTCTCTTCTGATATGGATAAGGTTACAGCAATGACTTTGGATAGAGGACGAAAGAATAACCAGTTGTTGATACAAGCACAATATTCACCAATGCCAGTTGGCGAGCAGATTGCTATTCTTTATTGTGGTGTTCATGGTTTACTATATGCAGTTCCTGTTGAAAAGGTTAGAGAATGTCAGGACCAATTCTTGGAAGCAATGCGTAATATGCATAAAGAAGTCTTAGATAACTTAGCATTAGGTAATCTTCTTGATAACGATATTAAGGTTATTGAAGAAGTGATGAGTAATATAACTGCGCAATATAAATAAAACCAAATAAATGCCATCTTTAAAAGAAATAAAGAATCGAATTGCCAGTGTTAATAGTACTCGTAAAATTACGAGTGCTATGAAGATGGTAGCTTCCAGCAAACTTCATCATGCACAGGTTGCAATAGAAAATATGCTTCCTTATGAAAATTTGCTTGAACATATTCTAAAAGCATTTTTAGTGTCTACTCCTGATACAAATACTTCATTTAGTGAAGAAAGAGAAATAAAACGAGTAGCTTTGTTGGTTTTCTCTTCTAATAGTTCTTTGTGTGGCGGATTTAATACAAATATTATAAAGATGCTCCAAAGCACTTTAAATGATTATTTGGCAAAAGGTGTAACAAAAGATAACATTATTGTCTATCCAATTGGGCGTAAAGTTGCAGAAAAGGTTGCTAAAATGGGACTTAAAAGTGCAGGAACTTTCTTGGAACTTGCCGAAAAGCCTAATTCAGAAGAGTGCAGAAATATTGCTGTTGAGATTGAGAAACTGTGGCTTAATAATGATATTGATAGGGTAGAAATGATTTATCATCATTTTAAAAGTGCAGGAAGTCAGATTCTTACACGAAAAACTTATCTACCAATAGATTTAGATACAGAATTGAGTCTCGATAAAGAACGCGATTTAACCTCGAATATCACAACCAAAAAGGCTCAGGAGTATTTAAAGGAGCATAAACGGAATATGCAATCAAACGATAAAGACGAAATAATAAAACCACTGAACGATGATTTTATTGTTGAGCCTGATTTGAAAACCGTTCTAACTTCTTTAATTCCTAAATTACTTCATTTAATGGTGTATACGGCTTTATTAGATAATAATGCATCGGAACATGCTGCTAGAATGGTTGCAATGCAATCTGCAACCGACAATGCCGACGAATTGCTTCGTGGATTAAAGCTACAATATAACAAATCTCGTCAAGCAGCTATTACGTCAGAATTGTTAGATATTGTAGGTGGTTCTATTAATAACTAATTTTATCAACAATAATAAATAATTAGTTTCATTATTAATAGTGATAATAAATAAAAGGGGTGTCAGTTTTGGCACCCCTTTTATGTTTTGTTTATGTTGGCTATTATTATCCGACCTATACGCCCCTATAATATCAAATCAATCGTTAGCTTATAATTTCTATTACTTTTAGCTACTACTGTTATTCTGATTGTAAATTTGATTTTAAAGGCTGTATATCATTTACATCTTCTAATCAAATATCTTTAATTTTAAACAAGATATTGGTTAGATATACTTTCGTTGTTTACTACACGACGAATAGTTTCAGCAAACATATCTGCAACCGAAATCTGCTTTACCTTAGAACATCTATCGGTATATGGAATAGAATCGGTAAATACTATTTCTTCTAATGCAGAAGCTTCAACACGTTCGTTAGCAGGACCACTCATAACACAGTGCGATGCACATGCACGAACACTTTTTGCTCCAGCTTCTTTCATAATATCAGCAGCTTTTGTCATTGTTCCTGCCGTATCAACCATATCGTCTACAATAACAACGTTTTTATCTTTTACATCACCAATTATCTGCATTGAAGCAACTTCGTTAGCACGAGCACGTGTTTTATTGCAAAGCACTAATGGGCAACCAAGATATTTTGCGTATGTATTTGCACGTTTTGAACCGCCAACGTCAGGACTAGCAATTACCATATCTTTCAATCGTAGGCTCTGCAAATACGGAAGCAATACACCACTAGCATAAAGATGGTCTACAGGAACATCAAAGAAACCTTGAATTTGATCGGCATGTAGGTCCATTGTTATAAGTCTGTCAATTCCTGCCACACTTAGTAAGTCGGCAACCAATTTTGCACCAATACTTACACGTGGTTTATCTTTTCTGTCCTGGCGCGCCCAACCAAAATATGGCATAACTGCTATAATATTGCGAGCAGATGCACGTTTTGCAGCATCAATCATCAAGAGTAATTCCATCAGATTGTCTGAATTAGGAAATGTACTTTGCACAAGATACACATCTTTTCCACGAATACTTTGTTCGTAAGAAACAACAAATTCCCCATCAGAGAAACGTGTCATTAAAGAGTTGCCTAATGGACAACCTAAACTTGCGCAGATTTTTTCTGCCAAATATCTCGTTTTTGTTCCCGAGAATACTAAAAAAGAGTTTTCTTCACTCATTTCTATTAGTTGTTAAATATAGGTGTTATTTGTTTATTCTATTGCCTTCTGAAGATTATAGAAGTATTTTATTATACCTTTATAATTAATATCATTGTACACATCAAAGTGCTTCCAAAATTCTTTTCCCACAACAATGCCACCAAAACCATATTGTTTTATATCAGGAATATGCTCTAAGGAAATTCCTCCCATTGCATATACTCGTTTTCCAAGCAATCCTTGGTTCTTCAGTTCAGTTAATTCTAAACTCGAAAATTTATGTTCGTCTGTAGCAACATTGTGTTTGTCATCGTATATATTGTCTAAAAAAACATAATCCGAACTCTTTCTCATTTCTTTTAATCGCATAGAGTTCCTACATGTCCGTCCTATCTGACCTTTATATCCTATAGGTGGAACTGCAGTTTCTGTATCAAGATGAATACCTGCCAACTGTTTTTCTGCTTTAAGATAATAATGTTGATGAATAGTAATGTGTTTATGATAGGTTTTGGGAATAAGCGACAGTAAACGCTCCAAGTAAAGGGCGGTACTATCGGTCTTCGAGATATGGAGATTCTCAAGTCCTTCCTCAAAGAGTGCTGTCAATATTTTATCCTCCTCCACAAAGTATGTGGATTTAGTCATAACGACCAGTTTCATACCCAATAATTTGTTGCAAAGGTAAATAATATTTCCGACTTTTACAAACTTTTCTGTATATTTGCAGCATGAAAATAAATGCAATAACATTCGAAGAGCTGCATCGTCCAGCTTATATCTTAGACGAAACAAAACTACGTAGCAACTTGTCGCTTATAGCGAAAATAGCAAAAGAGGCTGATATCGAAATTATTTTAGCTTTTAAAGCATACGCCCTTTGGAAAACATTTCCAATTTTTCGTGAATATATTAATGCTACTACAGCTTCTTCGCTTAACGAAGCTAAATTAGGTTATTATGAATTTGGTGCTCCTACGCATACTTTCTCGCCAGCTTACACAGATTATGAGATAAACGAAATTGCCAAATGTTCATCGCATCTGGTTTTTAATTCTTTCTCACAATTCAACAACTTTCATTTAAAGGCTAAACAGGCTAACAATAAAATTAGTATTGGTTTACGTATTAATCCTGAATATTCGGAAGTAGAAACCTTACTTTACAATCCATGCGCACCTGGCACGCGTTTTGGTGTTTCTGCAGATAAACTTCCTACACAATTGCCTACCGATATCGAAGGCTTTCATATTCATTGCCATTGCGAAAATGGAAGCGATGTTTTCGAACGCACATTGCAGCACGTCGAAAAGAAATTAGCTCCGTGGTTTAAACAAATTAAATGGATAAACTTTGGTGGCGGTCATTTAATGACACGTAAAAATTACGACACAAAACTGCTAATTAATATTCTTAGAGCATTTAAATCAAGGTATCCATGGCTTAAAGTAATATTAGAACCAGGTAGTGCTTTTGCCTGGCAAACAGGACCACTTGTATCGCAAGTTGTAGATATTGTGGAAGATAAAGGTATAACCACAGCAATTTTAAATGTTAGTTTCACTTGTCACATGCCCGATTGTTTAGAAATGCCATATTATCCTAATGTCAGGTTTGCAAAACATATTGAAAATAACGACCAACACACAGACCATATTTATCGTTTAGGAGGAAATAGTTGTTTGAGCGGAGATTGGATGGGCTATTGGATTTTTGATCACGAATTAAAAATAGGCGAAAATATTATTTTCGAAGATATGCTTCACTATACTACTGTTAAAACTAATATGTTTAATGGCATAACACACCCCGATATTGTTCTATTAAAACAGAATGGAGAAATGGAAACTTTGAGGAGTTTTAATTACGATGATTATAAACTCCGTATGGATTAAACCTTCTTTTACATACACTTATAAAATTATTTCAAAAAAGTAGTCTGACAATATATGCCATTAAAACACTTATGGCACATATTTTGTATAAATAATAAGCAAAAAAACAAATAGAAAAGGATTAAGAATATGGCATTCATAGACTATTATAAAATTTTAGGTGTAAAAAAAGATATACCACAAGACGAAGTTCGTGCGGCTTATCGGAAACGTGCAAAACAATTCCACCCCGATCTTCACCCAAACGACCCAAAAGCAAAAGCTAAATTTCAGGCACTTTCAGAAGCTTACGATGTAATTGGCGATCCAGATAAACGTGCAAAATACGATAAATATGGAGAACAATGGCGAAACGCCGACGCTTTTGAACAGTCAGGAGGAGGAGAACAAGGTTTTAGCAACTATAATACAGCTTTCGACGGCTTCGATTTTAATGGAATGGGAGGCGGATTCAGCAGTTTCTTCCAAGATTTATTTGGCGGAGGAGCAAGAGGCGGATTTAAAAGAGGAACAACTTACCGAAAACCTGCTCCACAAGAAAAAGAAGTTGAACTTAGTATAGATATATATACAGCTTTATTAGGGGGAGATGTTGTTGTAATGTTACCTGAAGGAAGAAAAATTAAGCTGAAAGTAAAACCTTATACCCAAGACGGCACCAAAGTTAAGATTAAAGGAAAAGACAATTCGGTTGATACAATATTAACGTATAGGGTAAAACTACCTACTTCGTTAACAGAAAACCAAAAAGAACATTTACGCAAAATGCGCGATAATGCTTAATATATATACAATTAAGTTCTATACAGTATAGAATATAATTAAAACTCATAGAAATTGTAATTACAAAATTAAAAAATGTAATTACAATTTTTTATTTTATAATTAAAAAAATATGCCTTTAACCCAAACCAATCTTCGCACCTTAATAAAATTTGTTTTGTTGTTATGCAAAACAACAAACTTTGTTGCAAAGGTGTAGCCACTTTGTTTTGCAACCTCGTTAAGTTATCTCAAAAATTCTATTAATACCTGTTGCCATTATTAAATAAAATGTGTATCTTTGCAACCGATATATAAACGAATCTGACTAAATAACTCTGCGGGTAATAAAAAACCTATAGGCGGAGAATGCGTTAGAGGGATAAATGTTCCAACCTTTTCAGAAAGGGAGGGAGAATCCCTTTTATCAAATAACCACATCAAGTAAACATATAACACATTCTCAGAATAAGCAAAGTTATTTATACCAGATTGTAAAATTTCCTTTCGTAAGATTTCTAAAAAAGCAATACAAAGAAGAGTATTCCACTATTAAAATTCGAATACGGAAATTTTAAAGAAATACTATAAAAATAATCCATAAATAACACAACATAAAGATGTTAGAAAAATCATCAAAAATATATATTGCTGGACATAAAGGTTTGGTAGGTTCTGCTATTTGGAACAATCTGAAAGCACGTGGATATACAAACCTTATTGGTTGTTCTCATCATGAATTAGACCTTACAGACCAGCAAGCTGTAGAAAATTTCTTCGCAAAAGAAAAACCAGATGCCGTTGTTTTAGCCGCTGCTTTTGTTGGTGGAATAATGGCAAATAGTCTTTATCGTGCCGATTTTATAATGCAAAATATGAAGATGCAATGCAACATCATTTCAACCGCATATAAATATAAGGTAAAAAAACTTCTTTTCTTAGGTTCTACCTGCATTTATCCTAAAAATGCACCACAACCAATGAAAGAAGATGCACTGCTTACATCTCCATTAGAATATAGCAACGAAGAATATGCCATAGCTAAAATTGCAGGATTAAAAATGTGCGAAAGCTATAATCTGCAATATGGAACAAATTATATTGCTGTAATGCCAACTAATCTTTATGGACCTAACGATAATTTCCATTTAGAGAATAGCCACGTAATGCCAGCAATGATGCGCAAAGTATATCTAGCAAAACTTATTCACGAAAATAATTGGGCTGCCATAAAAGTAGATATGAATAAACGCCCCATTAACCTTGTTTCCAAACTTGCTAAACAAATTGGAACAGAAAATGTAGATGGTAATTCTTCAAAGGAACGTATCTTACAGGCTTTAGCTTTCTATGGAATAGAAAACAATAAAGTAACACTTTGGGGAACTGGCTCTCCATTGCGCGAATTTCTTTGGAGCGAAGATATGGCTGATGCTTCTGTTTACCTGTTGCTTAACGTAGATTTTAAAGACATTATAGGCATAGAAAAATATTCAAGCGTGTTTTATGGTGTAAAAACCAATGGCGAGGTAAACCGCAACAATAGCGAAGGGCGTGGTGGAGCAATACCAGAACTCGGAGAAATAAGAAATTGCCATATTAATATAGGTACGGGTAAAGAACTTACCATAAAAGAATTGTCTGCATTAGTAGCAAAAACTGCAAACTTTACGGGTAAAATAGTTTGGGACGAAACAAAACCAGACGGTACACCACGGAAACTTATCAATGTAGATAAACTTCATTCGTTAGGGTGGAAACATAAAATAGAGATAGAAGAAGGAGTTGAGAAACTATATAAATGGTATCAACACTCTTTAGAAAACTAACACCTTATATAATATAATTAATATGATACCATCGAAACAACACACAGTGCTCTATAGCTGGAAAAATTTAAAACTACTTTTATTTTTCGTTTTATGTAATCTCGCATTTTGTAAATCTTATGCACAGTATTACAGCTTTAAAACAAATGATTTTTATAAAAATTGGAATCCAAAAGTAGTTCGTAAAAATAAAGTTTATACCAGTTGGGCAGATATAAATGGACGGCGTTGGGATATAAAAACAGATGCTGAAATTAAAGATTATGAATATCTAAAGGTTGGAACAACAACAGATGAAGCTAAATATATCATCTTAAAAACCAATCTCGGTATACAGAAAGTAAAGAAATTAATTGTTTTTGTTGAAACTAGTAGATCTCCAAAAGCGTACGAAGCAATTAGTGCAGAAATACTCAATCCAGAAATTGTAGCAACTAGAAGTTGCGATGATAATAATTCTTTCTCCTTTTCATTCGAAAATGTGGAGAATAATGACTTTCTTGAAATTAAAATTTATTTCGATACATCGGTTAAAACAAAAAGTTGTATCATAATACGAAGTATTGAAATTACAAACGAAATTTATCAAAACGAAGATAATTCAACAACTATCACAAGTAATAAAGACATTGAAAATAATATCATTCAGGTTACACGTACCCTTTCAAAAGATTATTGGAATACATTCTGTTTACCATTCAATGTCGATAAAGATTCTGTAAAATTGTATTTAAATGATCCAGAATTAAGAGAATTTACCGGAAAAGTAAATGGCACTACAATGCTATTTAAAGATGCAACAGAAATAAAAGCAGGAATTCCATATATCATAAAGCCAAAGAAAGATGTTGTAAATCCAATATTTCGTAATGTTACTATTACGGAAGTTGAGCCAAAGACAATAACAGACGAAACAGGAAACTATGCATTTGTAGGAGCATATAGTCCAACAGAATTAAAAACAGATGGAACTGAACTTTTCCTTGGCGATAAAGATTATCTCTATAAACCACTTAAAGACGACAACAAGATAAAAGGAATGCGAGCATTCTTCAGAATAAAAGATGCATCGCACGCAAAACAATCACAATATAATATATCATTAGATGGAACAACCACTATTGTTTTACACAATACAAACGATATTCCATCTAAAACACACGAGAGAGTTTACACATTAGACGGTAGACAAGTATATTCTACCAGTAACTTAAAAACAGGAATATATATAAAAAATGGGAGGAAAATATATGTGAACTAATATGAAATAAAAACTTTAGCGTAAACTTTATACTACTCTGAAACAGAGTTTAAAAAGAAAAGATATAAAACCTATAATCTTTACTAAAAATGAGACACAAAAAAGTATACGAACAACCAATATTAAAAGTAATACATATTGAAAATTCAACATTCCTAACTGCAGGTTCTTCACACAATAGTGGAACTCTCCCCAGTGGAATGAATAATAACAGAAACATTGAATTCGGAACACAAATAGGAGAAGGCAACGCTAGCGGTGCACACTCCAAACCATTTGAGTGGGAAGAAGAGTAAAATAAATAAATATGGATAACAAAATTATCACCGTAACATCGCCATTAAAGCATACTCTTTATGGTGTAAAAACCAATGGCGAAGTAAACTGTAACAATAGTGAGGCATGGTATGTAATACCATAATTTGGAGAAATGATCCTTTTCAATCACTACTTACCTTAGAAGACTATGATTTTCATTCACCATTTATATTTCAAGTTACAACCAGCTTCCAATACATGGGGAGATGCAATCTTTCCCTCGGCACTTATGCCCGAAAACCTTATCAATGGTCGTTCCAGAATGTTTCATGCAAAGAGACTTGTCATTTGTTATGCAGGTTTCACGCATTTCTTTGATGAGGTAAGGCGCAAGGACTTACCCTCTCTCCGCAATGAAATCTATTCATATTTCCGAGGGCGAAGTAATTTCTATCGATACAGTAATGCAGAGAATGGCTAACTCTTTACACATCGAATGGCAGAAGATATTAAAAGCATATTCAAAAATATATGACTATGATGTACCCTGATATGAAAAAACATTTGAATCATTAATTTGTTTTGAACATAAATAGACTCTGGGTAAACTATAAAAACCATTTATAATAACTGATTTATTTTAGAAATGAAGTTTTGGATATTGTTTTTACTCTTAATACCTATTGATATCTTTGCTGAATCAAGAGACTCTTTATTATTAAAAGATTCTATGACCTTTAAAACCTCTCCTTTAGAGGCTTCTTTGGAGTTGTCGACAAAATATGTTTGGCGTGGTATTGAATATGGAACAGGGGCAGTTACTTTTGCAAAAATATCTTATCAGAAGAGAAATTTTGATGCATATTTAGAAGGTGTTTACAGCACTAATGGAAGTCATTCAGAAGTTGATTTGGGAATTGGATATACTTATAAATGGCTTTATATTGGTTTAGCTGATTACTATTATCCCTCGGCAGTTAGTAACAAAGATAAATATTTTAATTTAGCTAATAGAAATACAGGGCATTATATAGAAATGTATAGTATATTAAGTCCAACAAAGATACCCCTTCAGTTAACATTGTCGTCCTACATATTTGGAGCAGATAAGAATTTAAACGGTGGACATGCTTTTTCTTCTTATGTGGAGTTGGCTTATTTTTATAAATTTAAGGATAATAATGTTTTAACTCTTACGTTAGGATCAAGTTTAAATAAGGGATTTTATACAGATTATGAGTCTGGATTTAATATAGTTAATGTTTCCATTAAATATGAAACAAACTTCACGTTAGGTAGTTTTCATTTGCCAGTCAGTGCATCTTATATCGTTAATCCTTATAGGGAGAAATCATATTTTACATTCTCTGTTTTCCTAAAAAGCAAAATATGAATACGGCTGTTATTTTAGCTGCGCGTAAAGAACAGAATTCTTGTATACCCTATCCTTTGAAAGAGTTTTTTATAGGAGATGGAAAAAAAACATGTTTATTGGAACGTATCCTTCTTATATTAGAAGAATATGGTTTTAGTAATATCTTGATAGTTGTTGGTTATCAGAAACATTTGTTTACAAAGTTTGTAAATAAGAATGTTCGGCTGATAGATAATCAAGAATATGAATTTACATCTTCAATGGGGTCGTTAGCTGTTGTAGAACCATATATTAAAGAAGATTTTTTATTGATAGAAAGTGATACTTTCTTTGAGAAAAAACTAATAGAAAGAGTTTCGAAGGTAGAAGAAGGTAATTGCTTCTGTATAACAGAAGAGTCTGGAAATAGCGATGAAGCTTTTGTGCAACTAAGACAAGGAAGAGTACAACGGATATCAAAAGATTATCATCAAATTTCTCATATAGATGGTGAGATGATAGGGGTTACTCGTATAAATAAGGAGACTTTTTATCTTATGTGTCGTGCTTATGAACAGTCGACCAATAACCGTGTAAATTATGAGTATCTCTTACTTGATAATACAGAGCTTATAGATCGTAGATTTCTCATGTTCCCTAGTCTAATATGGGGGGAGGCGGATAATGAAGATGACTTTAAGATGTTATCAAATTATGTATATCCTCGTCTTCGCAGGAAAGAGAATCCCTATGATAAGGAAAACCTATATGCTCATCTTCGTAAAATCTTCTCAGAAAAGCATATTGATGACTCGTGGCAGATAGAGCAAATCGGAGGTATGAGTAATAAGAATTTTAAGGTTACTTCACCTGATGGATGTGAATACGTATTACGTGTGCCGGGTATCGGTTCGGAGGGAATGGTAGAGCGAAATAACGAAGATGTGAATGGTATGCTTGGATGTCGTCTCGGTTTAAACCCTTCCATAAGATATTTCGATAAAAACACTGGCATAAAACTGGCTGATTTTATTCATAATGCAGAACCTCTAAATGCTGGTACTATTCAACGTATGTCAAATATGAAGCAGATTGCTACTATATTCAGGACGCTACATTCTGCTAAAGTACGTTTTAATAATGAATTTAATATTTTCCATGAAATCATAAAGTATGAAAATCTTCTTATGAAGGCTCATGGAAAAATGTATGAGGGGTTTGAGGAGGTCAGAGAGCAAGTTATGGCTCTTGAAGACTACCTCTTTGATTTAGGTGTTGAAGTGAAGCCATGCCATAATGATCTTGTTGCGGAGAATTTCATTATAGATGAAAATGGTAAGATATTTCTTATTGACTGGGAGTATTCTGGAATGAATGATCCTATGGCAGATTTTGCAGCTTTATTCCTTGAAAATAAATTTACAGCTGAGAACGTAGAATATGTTCTAAAAAAATATTTTGACGGTAATGTACCCGAGGGAACTTCTCAAAAAATTCTTGTTTATAAGGTGTTGTGGGATTATCTTTGGGCTTTATGGACCTGTATCAAGGAGGCTGAAGGAGATGATTTTGGAACTTATGGGATAGATCGTTATAATCGTGCAATTCAGAATCTCAAATTAATAAGTATTAAGCAATGAAAGCAAATACAAAGTTTCTTGTTCGAAAAGGATACATCTCAGGAATAGGCTCTGGTATAACTTGGGGACTTGATGCTGTGCTCCTTGGTATTGTTATGGCTATGAGTCCTTTTGTTGAGAATCCTATTTTATTAATAGGTGGAGCACTTATTTGTAGTATGCTACATGATGTTTTCGCTTCAGTTTGGATGATATTAATAATGGGCTTGAAAGGGGAACTTAAATTTTTTCGAAATGCATTATGTTCTAAAGATGGATTTTTTTGTATTTTAGGAGCGCTTTTCGGTGGTCCTTTAGCTATGACATTTTATCTGATGGCTATCTCAAAAGGTGGTCCGGCTCTGGCTGCAACTATAACGGCGTGCTATCCTTTGTTAGGTTCAATTCTTGCTATATTTATTTTAAAAGAGAAAGTACAACTGCGTGGTTGGATAGGTCTGCTAATATGTGTAGCGGGTATCGTTTGGATAGGCTATGCTCCTGAAAAAAATGAGAATATAAATGTATCACAAGGAGTTTTATTCTCTCTTATAGCAGCGATTGGCTGGGCTACAGAGGCTGTTATTTGCGGATATGGAATGAAAAGTGGTAGGGTAAAGCCACAAATGGCATTATTACTGCGTGAAGTTACATCAGGTACTGCATATATTTTAGTGGTATCTCCTTTAATGTTAGGTGGTTTTGGGGCTTCTCTAGATGGTTTAAGAGCTGTTTTTTCCTATCCTCCTTGTTGGAGTTTATTACTGTTTACAGCAATTGTTGGTATGAGTAGTTTTTTCCTTTGGTATACTTCTATTGACCTGATAGGAGCTGCTAAGGCTCTTTGTTTCAATGTTACTTATTCTTTTTGGGCTGTAGTTTTTTCTTTTATCTTTATAGGAAATCAGCTTTCATGGAATATTGTAATAGGATCGCTGTTGATTATAGGTGGGGTGACTATAGCTACACTTATTCATAAAAAAAAGAAAAAAGTATGAATGCTATAATAATGGCAGCAGGGATGTCATCCCGCTTTGTTCCTCTTTCGTGGGAATGTCCTAAGGCTCTTCTTGAGGTTAAAGGGGAAATATTGATTGAACGTCAAATCAGACAGCTCAAGGAGGCTGGAGTAACAGATATTACAGTCGTTACTGGCTACATGGCTAATAAATTTGATTATTTGAGTAGTGAGTTTGGAGTCACGTTGGTTTATAATCCAAATTATGCACGATATAACAATACATCGACATTAGTGTGCGTACTTGATAAACTTTCGGATACATGGATATGTTCATCTGATAATTATTTTACTGAGAATATTTTTATTGACGAATCTTTGTGTTCACAATATTCTGCAGAGTATGCTGAAGGAAACACGGCTGAATATTGTCTTTCTTTGGATGAGCATGATAATATTGTAAAGGTTGAAGTTGGTGGGACTGACGCTTGGTATATGTTGGGTCCTGTCTTTTTTTCTGCAGAATTTTCACAAGCCTTTAAGGCTCTTTTAAGTAAAGAGTATGTTAAGGAGGAGGTTAGACTTGGATATTGGGAAGATGTATATCTAAAAAATATAAAGAACTTACCATCAATGCGTATTCGAAGATTTAAGTCTGGTGTTATTAATGAGTTTGATACCCTAACAGACCTAAGAAATTTTGATACGTCGTATATTTATGATACTCGTTCTATAATTATTAAGGATATATGTTCTAAGCTTGGATGTGGTGAAGAAGAAATAAAAGAGATTAATAAAGAAGGGAAAACTTTCAGTTTCTATTTTAATGAAAAAAAATATTTTTATGAAAATTAAGATGGAACGATGAAATAACTTCATCTTCCTAGTTGCTATGATTCTTGTCTCACAGAATAGTCGATAATAAAAAACAGTATTTAATAATGCCAGAAATTTCGTCAAAGCGTCAAGTTACTAAAAATGCTATTATGCTCTATGTCAGAATGTTTGTTTCTATGATTATAGGCTTATATTCTTCGCGTGTAGTTCTGAGCACATTAGGAGTTTCTGATTATGGTGTTTATAATGTAGTAGGTGCAATAGTACCTGTTTTTGCTTTTTTAAGTAATGCAATGGCAAGTTCTATTTCACGGTTTATAACTTTTGAGTTGGGAAAGGGAGATTTTGGACGTTTGAAGAAGACTTTCAGTTCTGCTGTTCTTATACAGATTGTTATTGGAGTTGTTATTTTTATATTAGCAGAACTTATAGGTGGATGGTTTCTTAGAGAAAAATTAGTAATCCCTCCTGAAAGAATGAATGCTGCGAATTGGATTTTTCAGCTTTCTGTTCTTTCTATACTCTTAAATATTATTCAAATCCCATATTATGCTTGTATCATTGCACATGAAAAGATGGAGATTTACGCTTATATAGAAATATTATATGCTGTATTTAAGTTAATTACAGTCTTTCTTCTTATTGTTATTGGTTTTGATAAGCTGATACTTTTAGGAATTATCTCTTCGATATCCTTAATTATAATAACTTTATTTTATGTGATATATAGTATACGTTCTTTTGGAGAATGTCGTTCAAAGATAATTATTGATAAAAATATTATCAGGCCAATGATAACTTTTAGTGGGTATGATACCTATGGTAATATTTGCCTTGCTGTTAAGTCTCAGGGAATTCCTTTTGTTGTCAATCTATTTCTTGGAGTTGTTATTAATGCTGCTGTTGGAATAGTGTATACCGTAACAAATATGTTTCGTTCGTTTTGTGGTAATATTTTGACAGTATTTAGACCTCAAGTGGTGAAGTTTTATGCACAGAATGATTTTTCAAAGATGACTGATACTATCAATCTCTCTATCAGAATGCTATTGATGCTTTCAATTCTACTTGTAACAATATTTATTTATAATAGTCAGGTTATCCTTCAGTTATGGTTAGTAAAGGTACCACCTTTGACTTCTCTATTATTAAATATAGCACTGATAGAGAATCTTTTTGCTTTACTTACTGATTCATTGCGAATAGGAGTGAATGCTACCGGTAGAATTAAAGGATACAGTTTTTGGAGTGGCACATTAATAATTTTAGTTGTCCCAGTATCGTATTTTGTATTGAAATGGCATTACTCTCCTCAAAGTGTTTTTATTATTAGCTTATTATCACAGGTTTTATGTACAGGTGTAAGTCTTTTTTATTTAAAAAAAGAGGTTCCTCAATATTCTATAATTTCATTTCTTAAAATTTTATCAAAAGTTATATTTCCACTTTTAGTTGTTGTATTTGTTACTTTTATAATTGATTTTAAAAATTTTGGAAGTTTACAAAGATTGTTTTTATCAACTATGATAATACTAATCTTATATTTTTCGAGTGTATATATTACTCTTGAGAAAAAAGAGAAACAGTATGTTATTCGTTATCTACGTAGAAAACAAAGAAAATAACTAATTTAATCAGAATTAAGTATGGATACGGCTATTGAGAATAATACATTAACATTTAAGACTTGTTTGATAGAAACATTTAAGGCTTTCATGAAACTGTGTAAAATTTATAATTTAACATATTATGCTGCTTATGGAACGGCATTGGGTGCTGTACGCCATCATGGTATTATACCATGGGATGATGATATTGACGTTTATATGCCGCGTAGTTCTTTTGATAAATTTCTCTCCCTTAAAGGTAGAATACCTGGTCATTACGAAATTGTATTTCTAGAGGATAAAGGATATTTTGCTTATTTTCCTAAGTTTATAGATACTAATACCACTGTGTGGGAGAATGAAGAACTTATATTTTCAGGGGGGGTATGGATTGATATATTTGCTTTAGATGATTTTGATGAAGAACGGACAGATGAAATACAAAAAATGAATCTTATCTTTTATTCAGTATATAAAAAATATTTCAAGTCTGTTAGGAACTCGAGTTTCTCTTTTCTTTTTAAGAATATAAAAAAAGGAAATTTCAAGATAAGTCTTAAAATCTTGTCAAACATTGTATATTATAAGCCTAACTCTAATAAATTAAAAAAACAGCTTTTAGCTTTATTAGATTTTTTTGCGAGTATACAAGGGCAATATTATTGTTGTTATCTTCCAGAAAAGGGTATTAGTAAGTATTACTTTAAAGAGTGGTTTGGTGAAGGTTTAGAAGTACCTTTTGAAGATACTACAATAATTATTCCTTCTGAGTTTGATAGCTATCTTACTATGGAGTATGGTGATTATATGACCCTTCCCCCAGTAGATCAACGTGTCTCTAATCATGGTCATTATTTTTTAGATCTTGATAAGCATTATACACTTGAAGAAGTGAAAAAGATTCTTGCTGAAAAAGAATAGTCTAGTAATCGTCTTTAAATGAGATTCCATTTTTACTTAGAATTAGCTTACAATAGGATATACTGTAAAGTGTAGGTTTGTTATTTTTATATTATTGGTTGTATGTTTTTCTGCTTGTTTCTATATATGACGAGAGGTATTGGCAATGAAAATACTGACGAAACATAAAGATAATATTTTGCTAATCCGATATGTTTGGCAGTTTATTTTATCTTGTGAATGCTTAAGCGAAAAATTGATCTTTTCTGTAAAAGGATGAGCATAATGCAAAGGTTTAAAGGTAGATACTGCGTTTAGTATATTCTCTATCTAATAGAAAACGAAATGAGCAACTTGATTGACGGATATATAAATTTTATACATATTCTTATACCATTTAATGAACAAGTAATATTTAGTGAACATATAATAATATGGAGCAGGGAAGTAGATTATATATTTTAGATATGTTGAAAGGAATTGCTATTATTGGAGTAGTCTTTTTTCATGCTAATCTTTTTTCGTATGGTTATTTAGGAGTTGATGTTTTTTTAGTAATAGCAGGTTATTTTACAACTAAGAGTATTGTTAGGCAATTTGATAATGGGGGATTCAGCTATTTAAATTTCTTAGAGGGGCGCCTAGTGAGACTATACCCATTGTTGATAATAATAAGCATTATATCTTTATTGCTAGGTTATTTCACAATGTTACCAACTAATTACAAGAATACTGCAGAAACTGTTGTTGGAACAAGTCTATTTGTGAATAATATAGTTCAATATATAACCGCTAGTGATTATTGGGATGCATCCAACGAGTATAAGCCACTGATGCATACATGGTATATTGGTGTTGTTTTTCAATTCTATGTTTTATATCCTTTGTTTTTTATAGGAGCATACCATTTTACTAAAAAATGGAAGAGAGTCGTAGGTGTTCTATTGGCTATAGCTGGTTTGGCATCTTTATTGTTATACGTATTACCTATATTTGATACTGCATTTCACTTTTATTTACTTCCCTCGCGTTTTTTTGAGTTTATTGCTGGAGGATTATTAGTTTTAATACCTACGGGTGAGGGGGAGAAGTGGGAGTGGAAATTCTGGTTTGGTTTATTCTTAATAATTTGTTTAATTGCTTGTAATTCTAATTTAACCTCTGAACAATATAGGCTATTGTCAACAGTTTTATTTACAACTTTTTTGATACGAATCTCTACTGATAAGGAGAAACTTATGTCTATTCCTAACTTTAAGTTTATTTCTATTTTAGGAATGGGAAGTTATAGTATATATATATGGCATCAAGTAATAATAGCATTTTATCGAAATATATTTGAAGACCATTTGAATATATGGCAATATGTTTTTGTTATAGGCTTTTCATTAGTAGTTGGAATTGCCTCTTATTATTTAATTGAACAGGCTATTGATAAATTTATAAAAAGAAAACGTAAAGCTAAAGTATTTATATTAACTACTTCTTGCTTGATAGTACTTCCTATGTCTTATATATCTTTTGATTTTTATAAACGGGCAGGAGTTGTTAGGGATATTCCTGAGTTAGAAACGGAAGTTTCAAAACCTGAGACGTGGGAAACTTTGGTATATAATGATAACGTTTATAAATATGATGTTGATTTCCCAAATAATGGTAAGAAAAATGTTTTAGTGGTCGGAGATAGTTATGCTCGTGATTGGTATAATATTCTTAAGGAATCTCATTATGCAAATTCACTTAATCTTTCATATCATAAATCTTTAGATGATGTTTTATATGATAGAATTAGGAAAGCTAATTATATATTCTTAGCTAATCATGGGGATTTCAACCTTTTTGATTCGTATATACCTCAGATGTCCCATAAAAAACTTTATCGTGTCGGAGATAAAAGTTTTTTCTCTAGCCCCTGTTTAATCTATAACCAACGATTTTTAGGGGATTCTTATTATAATCAAAAGATAGATATTACAGATGATATAGTAAATCGGAACATAAAAGAAAAGCAGATATTTGGTGATGGATTTATTAATATGATGGATGTTATTAAAGATAATTCTGGACAATATTGTATCTTTACTCCAGAACACAAGTTGATAAGTCATGATGGACTACATCTCACAAGAGCAGGAGCAAAATATTATGCGAGTAAGATTAACTTTTCAAGCCTTTTTCATGTGGTACAATAGTTTTGGAGTATCAACTTTGCTGTTCATTACTTAAATAAAGCGCTAAGCAAATAGATATGAGCTCTTACATCTTAGCTATTTGATTCTTATAGCCCTATTCAAAGCTCTTCGTATGAAAGTATTAGTATATGGAGAAGAATGTTGATGGATGCAGGTTCCTCTATACTTTGGAATGATGGTATTATATTTTTTAGGTTATTTGTTGACAAAGAAATCTTCTTAATCATTAAATATAAGATTCTTGTATCGTAGAGAGTCCATATAGGCTAAGTATAGATTCTGCAGTTTTCATTTTAACACTTTATATTCTTCTATATCCATATAAAATAAAAGAAAATAAAAGAATAGAATGCACAAAAGTTATTGAAAACCTGATATTAAACAATATTTCTCCTAATTTTTGTAGATGATAAATACGTATCTTTCTGCTTAATTTTACTTGGAAAATATAATAAAATCAATGAATTATAATATATACTCATAGATTATACGAAACTTATAAACTCATTTGAGGAAATATTTTTATATGGAAGAACATTTTTCAAAAGATAATACTTCAGTCTTAAAAGGTGTTGCAATCCTGTTTATGGTATTTGCTCATTTATTTAATAGTATGGAACTATGTGGTCTTTGTAGCCCACTTTTATATATAAAGGATGAGCCGTTGATTCATTATATGATTTTTGCAATGAATCCTGTTGATTTTTTTATAATATTGAGTGGTTATGGACTTTATTATACTTATAGTCAAGGGAAAAGAAATAATATAAAAAGGATTCTCAAACTCTATATTCATTATTGGATAACATTAGTAATCTTTGTATGTATAGGTTTCTTTATTGTTGGTAGCGAAAAATATCCGGGCACATTTATAAATATAATTTATAATTGTATTGGATGGAGGAATAGTTATAATCATGAGACCTGGTTTTTGCTACCATACGTCTTATTAACATTGTCAAGTACGGAGATATTTACTATTTGTGATAAGTTTAGTCCTTTTAAAGTTTTTCTTTTTTCATTTGCTCTCTATATAGTAGTCAGGTTCTCTGCCCGATATAGCTCCGGGTTGATAGAGGCGTATCAATTACTCAAATGGGTTGATGCTTACCTTACATTGCTGTTCCCTTTTCTTCTTGGTATGTTACTGTCTAAGTGTTGGAACTATTCTGCTTTTAAAAAGAAGTTTTCATTTAAATTTACTAAGAATTATATTTTAATATTTGCTTTGATGACACTATTTGTTGGTATTATTTTAGTCAGATATAAGTATCAGTCTATTTTTTACCCATTTTATGCTGTTCTATTTATTATGTTTTTTTCTTTGCTTCATAGATACTCGTGGGTAGACAAAATCCTTATGGAGTTGGGGAAGCGTTCAACAAGTATATGGCTTATGCATACTTATTTTTGTTATTATTTCTTTCAAAATTTTATATATAGTTTCAAATATCCTATTATTATTATTACTGTGCTTATGACTATAAGTTGGGGTAGTGCTATTATTATTGACAAATTAAATGTTCATATACAGAAACAGTTAATTAAATGAAGAAGAAAGTTCTTTTTATTATCGGATCCTTACAGTCTGGAGGCGTTTCAAAGAGTATGGTAAGTCTCCTTAATGCTTGGGATACAGAAAAATACGAGACATCACTTTTACTTTGTTGTAAAGATGGAGATATTTTCTCAGAGTATCTTTCTAAAAATATACAGCTTATCTATAACCCAGTTATTGAACATGTTATGGGTGGCTTCTCTTCTCTTAAATGGTTATTAGCGCATGGGTATTTTCTCTTATGTTTAGGTGTTTTATTGCGTTTGATACTTTCACGTATATCTAGGCCTTTGGCTAGTGAATTAATTGCAAGAATGATGCCTGTAGTTTCGAATGTACATTATGATTTAATTGTTGATTATGGAGGACAACAATTACTTTATTATATGGTTAATAAGTTATCTGCAACAAAGAAGGTGTCTTTTTTCCATAGTGATTATTCTAAGTGGTCCTTCTATTATAATGCTGATAAAAAATACTATCCATTAGTTGATCATATCTTTACGATATCTCAGATTTGTGTTGATTCTTTAAAACATTTCTTTCCAAACTGTGCTGATAGGGTCTCAATTATGGAAAATATTTCATCACCCACTGTTATAAGACAGCAATCTTTAGAATCGATAGGTGAGTTTAAGAAACAGATAGATCAAATGAAAGCTAATGGTAATACAATATTGTGTACTATTGGGCATATCTGTCGTGGGAAAGGCTTTGATTTTGCAATTGAAGCATCTGATATTCTTAAGAGGGACGGTATTAATTTTAAGTGGATCTTTATTGGAAAAGTTTTAGAGGAAGATCTTTTAAAATTAATAGCTGATAAAGAACTTGATGATAATATATTACTTGTAGGAATTCAAAGTAATCCTTATCCATATATTGGTTTATCTGATATCGTTGTTCATCCTTCTCGATTTGAAGGGAAGTCTATTGCTTTGGATGAAGCGAAAATACTGTGTAAGCCTATTGTTGTTACAAATTTCTCTACTGTTGGTGATCAATTTGAGAACGGTAGGAATGGAACGATATGTGAAATGAGTGGAAAGGCTGTTGCTAATGCAATCATAGAACTTATAAATAATCCAAATCTACAAGATTCTTATAGAATGTATCTTGAGTCACACATTGTTGATAATTCAAGTGAAGTAAATAAATTATATAATTATTTATAATGGCGTATTATATTATATTATTTGTAATTACTACTATTCTTGCATGGGGTTATAATGGCAACACAAAAGTATCTAAACCCTTTTTCTTTGCTTTTTGCCTATGTATTGGTTTATTTGTTGGATTGGCTGATATGTTAGGTGGCTATGACAGATATATTTATAGTGAAGTTTTCCAAAGTATGCATGAGAATGTTGTCAAAGGCATTCTTTTTAATGAAGAGTTTATTATGTATTTTGGAAAAGAACCAGTATTTGGTCTGATAAATGACCTTATAGCTTTTTTTACACCTAACCGTTATGTCTTTATTTTAGTTTACACTATATTTTTATACATGGTGTATGCTGTTAGTTTTTATAGATATACAAGAAATCCTTTTTTCGCCCTTCTTATATTTGAAGGTTTAATGTTTTTCTTTACTTTTACTTATCTTCGTCAAGTGTTAGCTGCAGGAGTTGTATGGTTGGCAATCCCTTATGTGGCACAAAGGAGTTTAAAAAAATATCTTTTATTTATTGTGTTAGCAACTCTTATTCATAACTCAGCTGCTTATATGCTTCTTTTATATTTTATTCCAAGACGTAAGTTTGAAGAAAAGCATATCGTATTATTTATGTTAGCTTTGTTAGTTATAGGAATCAGCGGTATTACAAAGTTTGTTTTCTCTCTTTCAGGAGATGCTATAAGTAATGCAAGAATTGCTGGTTATGCGGAGACCGCAGAAATAGGATTTAGAATCGAGTATGTTATTGAGGCTATGTTATTTCTTTCCATACTATTATTGAATTATAAAAGGATAGATGAAGATGCGCTTTCTTTAACATTAGCCAATGTCTATTTGATGTTTTGTGGTGTTTTACTATTCTTTTGTAAATCCTCTGATGGTGGACGTATATCATGGTATTGTCTTTTAGGAATTATTGTCGTATTAGAAAGGTTTTGTAGACCAAAATCTGCAGTCCCATTAAAAAGCTTCATAACAATAATGTGTTTTGTGCTTTTCTATCGAATACTTGCTGCTTGGGGTATCTTGCTTTATCCCTACAAAACATTTCTCACTCCAGGAATTCGACAGGGTGACTTCATAGAAGAGTTGTATGAATATGATCATGCATACGATTATGATAAACTATACAATCTATGATAACAGTATTTACACCAACTTATAATAGAGGCAATTTGTTAAATAGACTTTATCAGAGTCTTTGCAGGCAAAACTATAAGGAGTTTGAGTGGATAATTGTTGACGATGGAAGTTTAGATGATACAAGGTCTATCGTTAATATAATACAAGATAAACATCCTTGTGGAGACTTCTCAATACTCTACTATAAAAAAGAAAATGGAGGGAAGCATACAGCTGTAAATATTGGGGTGCAGAAAGCGCATGGTGATTTATTTTTTATTGCAGATTCTGATGATATTTTACCTCCAAATGCTCTTCAAACAGTTGTAGAAGTCTGGGAGCAAACGAAATATGATAATTCTATTGGAGGTATATGTGGTTTCGATGGAGACATCAATGATGGTAGTATCATAGGTACAGGATTTCCAAAAGAAGTTCATCTTTTGAATATAGAGTTATCTAATCATATTAATATTGGCTATATAGATGCAACAACAAGGGATGTTAGATTTAAATTTAAAGTAGATGGAGACATGAAAGAGGTATTCCGTACTTCTGTCTTACGTGAGTTTCCTTTCCCAGAGATAAAGGGGGAAAGATTTTGTCCAGAAGTTTTAGTTTGGAATAGAATTGCATCTAAATATAAGCTGCGACATATAAATAAGATCATATATTTAGTTGAGTATCAGCAAGACGGAATAACTTCAGCAATTACAAGAAGTAGAAAGAATAGCCCTATCGCATCTACGATGACCTATGCAGAGATGTTAGATTATAATATTTCTTTGAAATGGAAGATTCGAACCGCTATAAACTATTGGCGATTTAAATATTGTATTACGAATAAATCCTTAAAAGCACCAAAAGTGAAGTGGTATTGGAAAGCATTCCAATTAATAGGTCTAATAATGCACTTGAAGGATAATAAATAGTAGGTATGAAAGAGATAATCATAGATCCGCGATTGAAGTATAATTATGCTTCTTGGTACTTATTAGGAATAAAAAGACTTTTAAAGGGCTGGAAGATAGTTTATGATGTAAGTCCCTTCAAAGGTATTAAATATGAGAATACTGCTGACTATAACAGTGGATTTGCTTTTATTATTTGTAGCAAAGGTCAGAAAAAAAAGGTCTTTGTTGATACCGAAGATGTAGCCAAGATTTTTGAAGACAGATATGAGTGGTGTGATGTCTATGGAATGGTAAACCCAACAACAGAGCAGGTTACGGAATATGATAAGTTGATTGCAATTGGACCAGAGTTTGGTGTAACGCTCGGTAGTCGTTTCTCAACTATTATTTGTTGTTTAAAACTATTTCTCAAAGGGCGTAAGGACTCAAGTATTTCTTTCAAAGACTATCTTCGTGATTATCTTTATACGAATATTCGTCGTCGTCCTATAGAGACTTATGAATGTGAAACAAAAGTTCGTCATAATTATATCTTCCATGCCTCTACATTATGGTATAATAAGTTTGCTGCAACGGATACTAATATGTATCGTGGCGAGTTTTTGAAAGCATGTAAAAAGGCTGGTATCAATGTAGAAGGAGGTTTATTCTATGTTAAAGGAGAATCTGTCTTAAAAGAAATGCCTGATTATCCTAAATATAAGGAGGAATATAAAGACTTTATTTATGAGAGACGACTCTCCATGGATGATTATATTAGGAAGACAAAAGAGAGTGTTGTCGTTTTCAATACACCAAGTGTATGTGAATGTCATGGATGGAAACTTGCAGAATACCTTTGTATGGGAAAAGCAATTATCTCCACACCTTTAACACGAGAGATGCCTGCCCCTTTGGAGCATGGTAAGCATGTGCATTTTGTAAATTCTGTAGATGAAATATATGATGCTGTGGTAAAGATTAATTCTGATGAACATTATCGCAAGAAGTTGCAAGAAGGAGCAAGACAGTATTATGAG
>QWCW01000098.1_pt1 | contig 38815 bp, 26 predicted proteins | sample 1972691 | NCBI WGS metagenome assembly QWCW01 (sample SAMN09866698, study PRJNA288562) | Human oral metagenome isolate pre2_saliva, whole genome shotgun sequencing... | reverse complement strand
GCGTCGAGTTCGAGATGCTGATTGGTATGGCTGAGCAGCAGGCAGAGATCATCCGCCGTCGCGTTGGCCACCTGCTGCTGTACGTGCCCGTCGTGAACCCCAAGGAATTCGACGTTGCTATCGCATACCTGATCCGTCGTCTCGAGGAGAACGCTTCCTCCGAGAACTTCATGTCCGGTATCTTCGACCTGGCAACCAACGAGTCCATCTTCAAGCGCGAAGAGGACCGCTTCATGCGTGCACTGAACTCCGTCACCGACGAGGTTCCCGCATCTAAGCGCACCCAGAACCGTCTGACCGAGAACGAGGACAACGTCTTCGTGCCGGCAGGCCGCTTCGAGAACACCCCCGACACCGACCCCGCACTGGCAGGTAACCGTGAGTGGGGCCGCGCAATCCTCGAGCGTTCCAAGACCACCAAGCTGGGCATCGAAACCCTCAAGGCTAACGAGCTGACCAGCGAAGCTGACGCTGAGAAGCTGATCAAGGAAACTGAGGAAGCTGGTAAGGCATGGGGCAAGCTCTCCGGCCACGAGCGTGCAGAGATTCTGCGCAAGGTCGGTAAGGCTATCGCACTGCGCCGCGGTGACCTGCTGGAGGTTATGGCAGCTGAGGCTGGCAAGACCCTGGAGCAGGGCGACACCGAGGTCTCCGAGGCAATCGACTTCGCATACTACTACGCAATGCTGGCTGAGGACCTCGAGAAGATCGACGGCGCAAAGCCCAAGTCTGTTGACCTGACCCTGGTTGTTCCCCCGTGGAACTTCCCGACCGCTATTCCCGCCGGTGGTGTTCTGGCTGGTCTGGCTGCAGGTTCTGCTGTCATCTTCAAGCCCGCAACCATCACCGCTCGCACCGGTGCCCTGATCGCAGAGATCATGTGGGATGCAGGCGTTCCCAAGGAAGTTCTGAAGCTCGTCAAGGTTGTTGACCGCGCTGCAGGTAAGCTGCTCATCTCGCACCCCGAGGTTGACCGCCTGATCCTGACCGGTGGTTACGAGACCGCTGAGCTCTTCCGCTCCTGGCGTGATGACCTGCCCCTGTTCGGTGAGACCTCGGGTAAGAACTCCATCATCGTCACCCCGAACGCTGACATCGACCTCGCCGTCAAGGACGTCGTCTACTCGGCATTCGGTCACGCAGGTCAGAAGTGCTCCGCTGGTTCGACCGTCATCCTGGTTGGCTCCGTTGCACAGTCCGAGCGTTTCCGTCGTCAGCTGATTGACTCTGTCAGCTCCCTGCACGTGGCACACCCGCAGGACATCGAGTCCGAGATGGGCCCCGTTGTTCAGAAGCCGGAAGAGAAGCTGCTGCGCGGTCTGACCACCCTCGGCCCGGGCGAGCGCTGGCTCATCCAGCCCAAGGAACTGGACGAGACCGGTCGCCTGTGGAGCCCCGGTGTTCGCGAAGGCGTCAAGCCCGGTTCCGAGTACCACATGACCGAATACTTCGGCCCCATCCTGGGCATCATGACCGCTGACACCCTGGAAGAGGCAATCGAGCTGCAGAACGCACCCGATTACGGCCTGACCGCAGGTCTGCACTCGCTGGATGCTGACGAGCTCGAGCTGTGGCTCTCCAAGGTCCAGGCAGGTAACCTGTACGTCAACCGTGCAATTACCGGTGCAATCGTTCAGCGTCAGCCCTTCGGCGGTTGGAAGAAGTCCACCGTTGGCTCCGGTACCAAGGCTGGTGGCCCCAGCTACCTGATCGCTCTGTCCGATTGGGAGCCCGCACAGGCAACCGCAACCGCTGTCACCCAGTCCGTGACCGTCCGCGAGACCCTGGCTACCATCGAGAACTCCGAGCTGGGCAAGCGCGAGGACTTCGCATTCATCAAGCGCGGTGTCTCCTCTGACGCACACGCTTGGGACACCGAGTTCGGCTTCGGCCACGATCCCTCGAAGCTGGGCGTGGAGCGCAACATCCTGCGCTACGTACCCACCCAGGTTCTGGTTCGTGCAGACGAGTCCGCATCTGCAGCAGAGACCCTGCGCGTTGTGCTCGCCGGTCTGGCAGCTAACGCACCGGTTGCTCTGTCCGTCGGTAAGGACCTGCCGGTCGACGTCCGTGGCGTCCTCGAGAACAAGGGCATCAAGTACGAAGTCAAGTCGGACGCTCAGTTCCGCGAGTACCTGGCTTCGAACGCTAAGACCCCGGTTCGCGCACTGGCTGGTACTCCGCTGGAAGGCACCCGTATCCGCTACATCGGTAACGACGTGAAGTCCATCTACTCGGCACTGGGTGGTCGCCCGGATGTTGCAGTGTACTTCGCACCGGTCACCGAGGCTGGCCGTATCGAGATGCTGCCCTTCCTCCGCGAGCAGGCTGTTTCGATTACCGCACACCGTTTCGGTAACCCGAACCGCTTCTCCGAGCGCGTCATTTCTTCCCGCTAAGGCGCTGTGAGAGTTTAGCTCTCTAGCCTAAGGCTCAGGGCCCTGCACCATCATGGTGTGGGGCCCTGAGCCTTTTGGTGTGTCTGATGGCTCCCTGCTGGAGGTGAGTAATAGGGGTGCTTCTAGGGCCTTGGGAAGGGGCGCTTGTTGAGCGGTTAGATAGGATAAGGAAAATATAGTGTCATAGAAGTGGTACGGGGGTGTTTGGACGTGCCCCGCGTTACTTCTTATGTGATAATTGGTGTAGGACGTTCCGTCATCCCACATACGGAACGACACCGTGCGCGGGACGGTCCGCGCTACGCAAGAACACACTGAAAGGACACCGCTGCTATGAGCAACGTTCCCGCAGAACTCTCGTACACTTCTGAGCACGAGTGGGTTTCCGCTCTCACCGCCGAGGGCACCGTACGTGTTGGTATTACCGACCACGCTCAGGATGCACTGGGTGACGTCGTCTACGTCGACCTTCCCTCTGTCGGCGATTCTGTAGCTGCTGAGGATAGCTTCGGTGAGATTGAGTCCACCAAGTCTGTCTCTGATCTTTTCGCTCCCATTGCGGGCGAGATTGTCGCAGTGAACGAGGGCCTGGAGGATGACCCCGCACTGGTTAACTCCGATCCCTACGGCGAGGGCTGGATCATTGAGATTCGCCCCGAGAACGCTGATGACCTGGCTAACCTGCTGGATGCAGAGGCGTACAAGGCTGAGCTGGCTAAGCTCTAAGTCGATAGTCTAGCTCGATAGACTCTATAGCTCTGGCGTCCCTCGTGTTAAGAGGTACGTACTGATGAAACGGCGAGACCGATTGGTCTCGCCGTTTTTCTTTTAAAATGCACACAAACGCAAATAGTTGGGCGCATTTAAGGTTCGTCTTGAAGGTGTAGGAATTCACTAAAGGGGCTTGAAGGATGACTAAACCCCTAGTGGGAGCCTCTTTCAAGTTAAATGTGATGAAAACTTCAACTATCGCGAGAAGATAAAATTTTCCTCGTAAAGCAGTCCAATATGAGATATATGTGTTCGAAGTATTGGAATTTTGCTAAAATTGGTACTGTCTCTACTGATTAATGTTTGATTGTGTGGCTATTTTTGGGTTCAAAAAGCCCCTGAAAAGGGCGAACTAAATAGCAAAATGCCTTGTGAGGCTATAAGATTGTCTCGAAGGTTTGCGGTTTATCATTTCGTGATAAACAACTAAACTTATCTATCACACTCTCAACACTAAGCAAAGATGTTCGGCACGGAGCGAGACCCCCGACCGGGGGAACGAGCCACTCACTCAAATTTCGGCTCGTATCGACATCGTCTGAACAAGTACCCGAAAGACATAGATGACCTCACGCATCGATGAGAACCTCACTAACGCTGAGGTTCAACTAGAGGACGTGGAGAACGGCGGCTCTGACCGTAACCCGCGTGACGTTAAGAGCCGGACCATTGGTCAGGTTCTTAGCCAGCTTGACCTGGAGTTCCCCGGAATTAGTGCATCCAAGATCCGCTTCCTGGAGGAGCGCGGTCTCGTGCACCCCAGCCGTACCGAAACCGGTTACCGCAAGTACTCCCAGACGGATATTGAGCGCCTGCGCTACATCCTCACCATGCAGCGCGACCACTACATGCCGCTCAAGGTAATCCGTCAGCACCTGGAGGACATGGAAGCCGGTCGCGTACTGAACTCCATGCCTGCCACCGTAAGCGAAGACGTGCTAGACACCGTCCTTGGCCCGAACGAGCAGGAAGGTCGCACCTACACTCTCCGCGAGCTGGCAGAATACGCTAACACCACCCCCGAACTGATTCGCGAGCTGATTGACTTTGGACTGCTCGAAGACGGTTCGGATGTGGAGTACACCGATTACGATGTGCTGATTGCCCGCGTTAGTGCAGAACTGACCCAGCACGGCATTCAGCCTCGTCACCTGCGCGCATTCAAGTCAGCGGCAGACCGCGAAATTTCCCTCGTGGAAATTGCGGTGGCTCCGCTGGCATCACGCCGCGACGCAGCCTCTCAGGCTCAGGCGCAGGAACGAGCCGACAAGATCCGCAAGTTGTGCTTGCAGCTGCACGCAACTCTGGTCGAATCGGCGATGCCTACCTACGAGTAGGCGAACGAAGGTACAGGCGACTGGACCGTCTACCCTTCACAATCTTTGCGGTTCTACCGCACCCCGAACGGGGTTTTCCTTCCGGGATACACTGCTGACCACGGTGTTTCCCTCTATAGTCCCTACCCGCACCAACGGGTAGAGGCCTCTAGACTTGGACGAAGCCGACGCTGGCACGCTCGGAATTTCTACCCCTTCGTCCAACACGAAGAGCTTTCTCACCAGGGGGCTCCCGGCCTGCCAAGGCTATTCACTCAACTCAGCTGTAAATGCGTACGGACTACCAGCCCGTACGCATTTACTTTTTAAACTTCCCCTGTTTTAACTCCCCCTGTGCGGGGCGCCCAGAAAAAGCGAACGGAACAGGGGGGAGGGGCGCCCCTACACGGCGTTAATGAGGCAAGAATGAATCTGAAAAGATCATTCGCTCCGGTGGGTTCAATTTTAAGTAGAGCCCTCTATCAGTTAAAATAGATTGAACAACCGCGCCTATCGCGCATCGGTCGCACTGTCGAACCGCTGTGTAGTATTGAAAACCGCGCCGGAACCCAGTAGAGGAGCCACGCGAATCATAGACGCAGATTCTAGACCTCAACCCTAGAATCTCACCCCGAGATCTCTCCCCGAGAATCGGGTCTACACCGGAACGACATCGACCGCATTGATGGGGCGCGGTGAAGCACTTAAAAGGGTTTAACGAAAAGGAGGGACCGTGCTAGAGCAGCAGGTAGCCGAAAATGCAGGCGAGGCCGCAACCACGCACGCACCCCAGGGCTTTGATCAGCCCCTGGATGGCTTCGACACCCTCTTCCCTGTAGCACCGCCTCCGCGCGGTGAACAGGGCGTGCTCTTCACCGACCCTGTCTCTGTCGTCGAGGAAAACCTCGGCTACCGCGGCGCCGTCGCCTGCAAGGCAGCCGGCATCACCTACCGCCAGCTCGACTACTGGGCACGCACCGATTTGGTCGTACCCACCGTGCGAGGCGCATCCGGCTCCGGCACCCAGCGCCTCTACAGCTTCCGCGACGTGCTCGTGCTCAAGATTGTGAAGCGATTGCTCGACACCGGCGTGTCCCTGCAACAGATTCGCACCTCCATCGAGCATCTGCGTACCCGCGGCATTGACGACCTCGCGAACATTACCCTGATGAGTGACGGCACCACCGTCTACGAATGCACCTCCCCGAGCGAGGTCATTGACCTGGTTCAGGCAGGTCAGGGTGTCTTCGGTATCGCGATTGGCCGCGTCTGGCGCGAAATCGAAATGAACCTCAACGGTCAGCCCGGCGAAGAAATGCACGAAAACTTCGAAGGCGACGAACTTGCCGCCCGCCGTGCCCGCCGCGCACAGGCATAAAACACAAAACGTGAATCAGCCCGCGCTCACTACCTATCGGGTAGCGAGCGCGGGCTGAAGCTTTAAATGCGAGGGAATATTCAATGCTCACTTGAGAAAAAACTCAAGATACACCCCTGTCAGAGCCAGAAGAAAAGCGAAGATTCGCTAAAATAAAGGGGCATTACACCTCACTCAAAAAAGGGACCTGCATGCCCCGCATCGTCAGTATCAGCAGTCTCAAAGGTGGCGTTGGCAAAACGTCCATCACTTTGGGGCTCGCCTCCGCGGCATTACACAGCGGACTCTCCACACTCGTTATTGACCTCGACCCCCACGGCGACGCCAGCACCGGCCTGGCAGTGGATGAAACCATCCCCGACGTCGCCTCCCTGATCGCCAGCTCCAATGAGCGCGCCTTCGCGGAGGAAGCCGGTAGCTCCTCCTGGAACGCGCTCGTCGGCAAACCCACCCTGCTGACCAATAACCCCGTGACCACCGGTAGCGTGAAGGTGGCGCGAGGCTCGGCGCGCTCCACCCTCGTGGACCGGCAAGAAGCCGCGCCGTTCATCCGCCGCTTCAAGCGCATGGTGGAGGCGGCTGCGGACGCCTACGACGTCATCCTGATTGACTGCCCGCCGTTCCTCGGAACCCTGTCTTCAATGGGCTGGGCAGTGAGCGAGCGCATCCTTTCGGTCGCAGAGCCTTCCCTTTTCTCCGTGGCGGGCACCGAACGAACCCTGCGCGCCATCGTGCGCTTTCAGCAGGAAAGCGGCATCAGCATTGACGGTGCGGGAGTAGTTATCAACAAGATGCGCCCCAACGACAGCGAACACCGCTACCGACGCGACGAAATGCGCTCCCTTTTCGGCGATCTTGTCGCAGAGCCGGTGCTCGCTGAAAGCCCCGTGCTGCAACGCGCCCAGGGTGCGGCGTACCCGATTCATTTTTGGCCCGACGAAGAATCGGTTGATCCCGCCATTGACTTCACCCGTCTGCTGGCTGGGCTTATGGCAGACATCTAATCGCTGACCTCTTAGCGCAGACATATACGCGTCACTAATCCGCGGGCTCGAATAGTTCTCAACGCTTGAGTGCGTCTTCTCAAAGAACCGCTGTGTTCTCAGCGCTGTGTTCTCAGTGCTGTGTTCTTTAGGACGGCGCATTTTCGCATATCCGTCAACATTGACACCAGAAGTGGGAATAGCCGGAAGCTTCCACGCGTTATAGTGGCAGTAACAGAAATAACCCCGCCATCGAGGGGCACGCTGGGAACGAGCCCAGCCTCAACATCATCAACGAGAGGACCACATGAGCATCGAGAACGTAGAACGCATTGACGGCGTAGCACAGTACGACCTCATCGTCATCGGCTCCGGATCCGGCAACACCCTCATCGGCCCCGAATGGGACGACAAGAAGGTCGCCCTCATCGACGGCGGTATCTTCGGCGGCACCTGCCTGAACGTTGGCTGCATCCCCACCAAAATGTACGTCTACCCGGCGACCATCGCGCAGAAGACCCGCGAGGTCAAGCACCTGGGCGTCGACGCACACGTAGACGCCGTGCACTGGGCGCAGATTCGTGACCGTATCTTTGCCTCCCGCATTGACCAGATTGTTGAAGGCGGCCGCAACTGGCGTGCCGGTCTGCCCAACGTCGACTTCTACGACCAGTACGCGCGCTTCGTCGGCTCCCACACCGTCGAGCTGACCGACGGCACCCGCCTGCAGGGCCGCCAGATTGTTGTTGCGGCAGGTTCACGCGCCGTGCTGCCTCCCGTACCCGGTATCGACTCCTCCAAGGTCTACACCAATGACAACGTCATGCGCATGGACGAGCTGCCCGCCCGTATGGTCGTCATCGGCGGCGGCGTGATTGCGGCAGAATTCTCCCACGTTTTCTCCGCATTCGGTACCGAAGTAACCCAGCTGAACCGCTCCTCCCGCCTGCTACGTGGCGTGGACGAAGAGGTCGTGGCACGCTTCGAAGAAGCCGCAAGCAAGCAGTGGAACATCGTCAAGGATGCGTCCCTCTCCGAAATCCGTGAGAACGCCGACGGCAGTGTGACCGTCGTAGCTAAGCACACTACCGAGAACGGTGAAGAACTGCTCGAAATCCCGGCAGACGCTGTGCTCGTGGCAACCGGTCGTCGCCCCAACACCGACACCCTCAACGCGAAGAACTACTTCGACGTGCAGGACGGCGGCCAGCTCAGCGTCGATAAGTACCAGCGCGTGCTCTACAACGGCGCGCCCGTACCCGGCGTCTACGCCCTCGGCGACGTGTCCAGCCGCTACCAGCTCAAGCACGTGGCAAACCACGAGGCACGCGTTGTGCAGCACAACCTCAGCCACCCCGAGGACCTGCGTGCCAGCGACCACCGCTACGTACCGGCTGCCGTCTTCAGCAACCCGCAGATTGCTGTGGTCGGCATGACCGAAGAGCAGGCGCGCCAGGCGGCTGAACGTGAAGGCTTTGAGATTACCGTCAAGGCACAGAACTTTGGCGACACCGCCTACGGCTGGGCAATGGAAGACAAGATTGGCCTGTGCAAGCTCATTGCCCGCAAGGACAACGGTGAGCTGCTCGGTGCACACCTGGTCGGTGAAGAGTCCTCCGTGCTCATCCAGCCGCTCCTGCAGGCAATGAGCTTCGGCATGGATGCGCGCACCCTCGCACGCGGCCAGTACTGGATTCACCCGGCACTGACCGAAATCGTTGAGAACGCGCTGCTCGGTCTGGAATTCAACGAGCCCGCCAACTAACGCCGGCTAGATAACGCCCGGAAGCCGAATGCTATGGGCGGTCAACATACACGAGCCAATATACGAGAGGAGGGGGTCGTACCACAGCGGTACGACCCCCTCCTCTCGTTTCGGTAGCTAGAGCCGGTTAGGCGTTGTCGCTTTCAGACTTCTTCTCAGCCTTCTTAGCTTCTGTCTTTTCAGCCGGAGCTTCAGCGGAAGAATCCTCAGCCTTCTCAGACTTATCGGACTTCTTAGCGTCGTCCTTAGCCTCAACCTTCTCTTCCTGAGGCTTCTGCATCATTTCGGCGGTCTGCTCACGCAGCTCCTCAAACTTCTCAGCCGCCTGCTCGCGCAGCTCGGCAAGACGCTCCGCCTGGTGGTCCGCATACTCGTGCAGACGCTCGGCAGCCTGCTCACGCAGTTCAGCGAACTTCTCAGACTGCTCCGCCGCGTACTCCTGCAGACGAGCCAAAGAATCCGACGTGCTATCAGAAACCTTGCCGTACATTTCGTCCACGTAGGAGGAGAAATCCTGCAGCACCTTCGCGCGGCGAATCTTGTGCGAGGGGGTCAGATAGCCGTCCTCCTCGGTCAGATCGCGGTTCATGATGCGGAACTCGCGGATACCCTCGGCGCGCGAGACCAGCTGATTCGCCTCGTCCACAATTCGCTGCACGGCGGCGCGTACCGCCGGATGCACGGCCGCCTCCGGGATGGACAGTGAGCGCGGCAGCCCCAGGTGCTCGAGCTGCTCGGGCAGGGTATCCGGATCCAGGGTCACGAGGGCCGCGATGAAGGGCTTCTCATCCCCCACCAGCATGGCCTGGGAGACCAGGGGAGAGGTACGCAGATGGTTCTCCGCAATGCCCGGAATGACGTTCTTGCCGCCGGCGGTGACGATGATTTCCTTCTTGCGTCCCACAATCTTCAGCAACCCGGCCTCGTCGAACTCGGCCAGGTCGCCGGTACGGAGCCAGCCGTCCTCGGTGAACGCCTGGGCGTCCTCCTCGGGGTTCTTGTAGTACCCCTTCATGACGCCCACACCGCGCACCAGTAGCTCGCCGTCCTCGGCGATGGTGCCCTCGGCACCTGGAAGAAGCGGGCCAATCCTACCGATCTGATACGGGGTGATACGCCCGGCCGCGATGGGAGCGCAGGTCTCAGTCAGGCCGTAGCCCTCGATGACCTGCACGCCCACCGCGTGGAAGAAGTGCGCGAGGCGCTCGCCCAGCGGGCCGCCTCCGGAGACCGCGTAGTGTAGCTGCCCGCCCAGAGCCGCACGCAGCTTGGAGTACACGAGACGGTCGTACAGGGCGTACTGCGCCGCGAGCTTGAAAGATACATGTCCGGTGACCTTCGCCTTCGACCAGGCAATCGCGATGTCCACCGAGCGGTCGAAAAGAGCTTTGTTGAGAGAACCGCCCTTCTCTGCCTTGGCCTTGGCCCCCTCATACACCTTCTCGAAGACTCGGGGGACCACCAGCAGCATGGTCGGCTTGAAGCTATCAAGGTCGGCCGCGAGGTTCTTAATGTTCGGGGAGTGGCCGATAACCACACCGGCGTCCAGGGCCAGCACCTGAATCAGGCGAGCCAGCACGTGGGCCAGCGGCAGGAAGAGAATCGACGAGTTGCGGGGGTTCGCAATTTCGCTTTCCACGAAGCGCGTGTTGGCGCTCAGGTTCAGGAAATTGCCGTGGGTGAGCGGGCAACCCTTGGGGCGGCCGGTCGTGCCGGAGGTGTACACAATGGTCGCGAGGTCGTCACAACCGGCTGCGGAACGTACCTGCTCCAGCCGCTCATCGCTTACCTCGGAGGCGCGAGTGCTCAGGGTATCGAGGTCACCGTTCTCAATGACCCAGCGGTGCTTCAACTGCATGGGCTCCTGGGTCGTGGAGGCGAATTCCTCAGCCTCCGCGATGCGCGCCAGAAGCTTCTCATCCTCAACGAAGATGGCGGTAGCCTCCGAGTGGGCGAGCGCCCACGCCGCCTGTGCGGGTGCGTTGGTCTCGTACACCGGCACGGAGATGGCGCCCGCGTACCAAATCGCGAAGTCAATGACGGTCCACTCGAAGCGGGTGCGGCTCATAATGCCCACACGGTCACCCGGGCGGATGCCCGCAGCAATCATGCCCTTAGCTAGGTCGGTTACCATCTGGTGGAACTGCTGGGCGCGAATCGGCTGCCAGTTACCCGGAGACATCTGGCGACGGTACAGCACCGGGTTGGAGCTGTCGGCTCGGTGACGCTCAACAATGCTTGTCAGGTTCAGTGAGGGGTCGACAAGAACCTCAGCGGGAGTGGAGAAGACTTTCATAATGCGCCTTTCGAATCAGGGCGTAAGCTCGGGCGGTCCGGGCCGCGGGCTGTCCTCGAATGCTCGAGGTGCCGTGATGGCTTTCTGGTTGTTCTGCTCGCCGCGGCGGGTGATGCATTCGCCGGTGTGCAGCGGGCGGAACTGTCAGAATTTAGTGGTTTAGTGATGCGACAAAAGCTTGAACAGTAGAGAGAAGATACTCGGCGTCGTAGTCGAGCGTTGCCACATGGTAGCTGCGGGTCAGCCACCTAAATTCTACAGGAACTGAACAATGTTCGAGAAAATATTTATGGGAGCTATCCGACACAGTATGATCGCCCAGTGAACGCAAATACAGAACCGGCGACTTCAACTGCGGGATCAGAGCACGAGTCTCAGCACCCAAAAGATGTAGCTGATGCACTGCTGCCGTTGGAACGATAGAATACGCGCCCTCGCTCACACCCGGAACCGCAATATCAGACCCGATCGCCTTGAGCACCGGCAGAACCTTCGACACCTTACCGGCGTGACGCATCATCGGGTTCACATCCACCATGTAGGGGTTGATGAGTACCGTACCCGCCACCGGCAGGCGCGCCGACAGATGGGTCGCCACCGTGCCGCCCATCGACATACCAACGACCACCACACGCAGACCCTGATCGGCTAGGCGACGGTACCCCTGCTCGGCAGAAGCTAGCCACTGCTCATAGGTGCTATCGCGCAAATCTTTCCAATGAGTACCGTGACCGGTCAGCAACGGCATCTCTACCGCATAGCCGAGCTTCATGAAACGCTGAGCCAACGGGCGCATACTGTGCGGCGAACCCGTAAAACCGTGCACCAGCAAAATACCCACAGAATGCTGCGCAGGGTTAGGACTAAAGGAAACGGGGGAGTGATCGAATGCTTCCTGGTCGCCCTCGAGGCGACGCGCCAGGGAGTCCTTAACATTTTGGGTCGCTAGAAGCCTGCGCTCGCGAGCCTTGCGGCGCATCCGCTTGAGCGGCTCCAACGAGTTATCAAAAATGCTCATGGTCCTCCTTAGCCAACCTGCGCGAATATGAACGCAGGTGCAGGCTCTATAGCGTACCCCGACCGGCTACCGCGGGCACAGCGCCGATGCTGGTATATCGCCTCCAGCGCACCCAATACACCGGTGCGCAGAAAAATCGTTCTCTTTTCTTTAATTATCGCGCGTTCTCTCGCGCCTCTCCAGACACGCTAGAATTGAGCCGGGAACATTCAGAGAGGAGACCCCATGCCTAACGCCGCCCTCTATTCAACGCTCAAGATTCTTGGCTCCCCCCTGCTGCAGGGACTGTACCACCATGACGTGGTGGGCCTTGAGAATCTGCCCGAGGGTCCCTACATTGTCGCAAGCAACCACCTGGCGTTCTGTGACTCCATTTTCATTCCTCTCGCCATGCCTCGCACCGTGAACTTCCTCGCCAAGAGCGACTACTTCACCACCCCCGGCGTGAAGGGCCGTGCCATGGCGGCGTTCTTCCGCGGCGTCGGCCAGCTTCCCATGGACCGCTCCGGCGGCCAGAAGAGCCAGGAATCCCTCAATGCCGGCGCGCAGGTCCTCAAGGACGGCGGCATCATCGGCATCTATCCCGAAGGCACCCGTAGCCCCGACGGACGCGGCTACCGCCCCAAGGTCGGTGTCGCCCGCCTCGCAGTTGAAGCAGGCGTGCCCGTAGTGCCCGTCGGACAGATCGGTACCGACCTGATTCAGCCCTCCGGCTCGAACCGTATCCGTCTGCGCCATGACGGCAAGCCCATCCAGGTGCGTACCATTATCGGCAAGCCCCTCACCTTCGAGGAATACACCGACGGCTCAGACCTGAGCCACCGCGTTCAGCGTGAAATCGCCGACCGTATTGGCTCCGAGATCCGTGCCCTCAGCGGCCAGGAATACGTGGACGTGTACGCCGACCGCGTCAAGAAGCTCATGGCTGATAAAAACATGAGCGCTGATGAGGCGGTCGCACACCTGCAACGCTAAACGTTGAGACAACACCCTGAGACAGCACCCCGGGTGCACACATACGACAGATACACACATGCGCCAGAGGGCGGGATGCGGTACGTGCCGCATCCCGCCCTTTCGTATGCCGTTCTGTCAGGGCGCTTTTCACCCCTCGTATCGCCGACACCGGGTGGCGCCATCTAAACATGTGAGATGTACCTGACTGCAGGGTTAGGTGTTGAAGCAAGCAAGAGTACAATTAGTCTATTCATCCCTGAGAACCACGTGCACGTACGCCGAACACGGCGCACCGGGCACCCGGACCAGGGCTGAACCAGAAAACGCACAAGACCATCCCGATGGAGTGAAGATGAGCAACCAAAACCTCAGCACCTCGCAGGCCCCCGACCACGGCCTGGACACCTGGCGCGAGCTGCACATTGACCAGCAGCCCACCTGGAGCGAGCATGAAGATTTTGAGAGCACCATCGCCGAACTGAACTCGGTACCGCCGCTCGTCTTCGCCGGCGAGGTCGACGCCATGCGCCAGGCACTCGGTGAGGTTGCTGAAGGCCGCGCATTCCTGCTGCAGGGCGGCGACTGTGCAGAAACCTTCGCGGGTGCAACCGCCGACAAGATCTCCGGCCGCGTCAAGACCATCCTGCAGATGTCTGCAGTGCTCACCTACGGCGCCTCCATGCCCGTGGTGAAGATGGGCCGCATGGCGGGTCAGTTCTCCAAGCCCCGTTCCGCAGACATGGAAACCCGCGGCGACGTCACCCTGCCCTCCTTCCGCGGTGAAACCGTCAATGGTTTCGACTTCACCCCCGAAGCCCGCGTACACGACCCCAAGCGCATGCTGCGCGGCTACCACACCAGCGCCTCCACCCTGAACCTGGTGCGCGCCTTCACCAAGGGCGGCTTCGCAGACCTGCGCGCCGTGCACCAGTGGAACCGCGGCTTCACCTCCAACCCCGCGCACGAGCGCTACGAGGAGACCGCCAGCGAAATCGGCCGCGCCCTCAAGTTCATGGAAGCCTGCGGCGTGAACTTCGAAGCCCTCAAGACCACCGACCTGTACGTCGGCCACGAGGCGCTCGTGCTGGACTACGAGCGTGCCCTCACCCGCATCGACTCGCGCACCCAGCTGCCCTACGACACCTCCGCGCACTTCCTGTGGATTGGCGAGCGCACCCGCGGCGTCGACGATGCACACGTCGACTTCCTCTCCAAGGTCCGTAACCCCATCGGCGTGAAGCTGGGCCCCAGCACCACCGCAGAGGACGCGCTCGCCCTGATTGATAAGCTCGACCCGAACCGCGAGCCCGGCCGCCTGACCTTCATCACCCGCATGGGTGCGAAGAACATCCGCGAGAAGCTGCCCGCAATCGTTGAGGGCGTGCAGGCTGAAGGCGCGAAGGTCGTCTGGGTCACCGACCCGATGCACGGCAACACCATCTCCGTGCCCTCCGGCTACAAGACCCGCCGCTTCGACGACGTGCTCGACGAGGTTCGCGGCTTCTTCGAGGTGCACGAGGCTCTGGGCACCTTCCCCGGCGGTATCCACGTAGAAATGACCGGCGACGACGTGACCGAATGCCTGGGCGGCTCCGACGCCATCGACGAGGCAGCACTGGCTGACCGCTACGAGTCCCTGTGCGACCCGCGTCTGAACCACTCGCAGTCCCTGGAAATCGCGTTCCTGGTCTCCGAGTACCTCAAGAACCGCGCATAAAACGCTTACGCTGTTCGCCGCGATAGGCGGCGGGGAGTAGCAGACACGACAATGCCCGGGTCTTCACCTGACAAGGATGAAGACCCGGGCATTTGCGTTTAACCTGCGCTCGGCAAAAGAATGGGGCAGAAGAGCGGCACTACAGGCGCTAGACGATCAGGGCGCTAGAAGGTCAGGAACGCCTCAATATTGCGCCACCATTGTGACTGCACCAGTGAGGTCGCAAGCCACCAACCGGTAAAGCTCGAACCCATGCCCAGCAGAATCAGCGCCAGAGCCCAACCGCCCACCGCCATACCCGAGGGCGGGGTCCTAAACTGCTTGGCGGGCAGACGAGGATCCTTCTGCGAAGACTGCTCGGATTCCTGAGAAGAAGCGGCCTCCTCTGCCGGTGAAGCCTCCGATGCGCTCGCCGGTCCCTTAGACTTCGAACGACGCGTGCCGGAGGGGCTCAACGAACGCTCCGCATGGATTGGGGCGTACTCGCCGTTAGCTGAGATGAACTCTTGCTCCGTCTGCGGGCCAATGCCAACGGACTGAGTCAGCGGGCCCTTCGCCGCGGCGGTACGGCGGCCCATGAACGAACCCAGACCACGCTTGCCGGATTTGCCCTTTGCGCCGTCCGGCTCATCCTCAGAGTCGTCAGCATCGGAGGCGGAACTTACCAGCGGCGGAATGCCCTGGCGGTTCAGCACGGAGTCCTCAGCGTCAACGTCGGCAAGGTGCACGCCCTGCCCCGCAGCCGATGCATCATAGACGAGACTGTCAGGGGAGTACACATCGTACGCCAGCAGATCGCGGGCATCGCTAAAAGCACTAATCGGGGTGTTACGCACCATCTGCGCGGCACCGCTACGCTCCGCAATATCGGCAACAGCCTCCCAGAGGGGAAGCTCCGGCTCCGGGCACGAGGGGGCACGCCAAGCGCGCTCGGACTCACCCAGCGACTCAGAAATCTCCAGCAGAGCCGTAAACAGCTCGGTCGCATCCTCCGGGCGGGCATGAGGCTGCTTGCGGGTACACCACGAAATCAGCCCCGCAATATCGCGGTCCGCACCCGGGGCAACATCGGTCAGCGCGGGCATCTCAATGTTGGCGTTGTGGTAGAGCACCTGCTGGTCATTCTCCAGACCCACAAAGGGCAGACGACCTGAAAGCATGCGGTACATCATCACGCCGAGCGCAAAAATATCAGCCTGCGCGCCAACCTTCACCTTCGGGTCCAGGACCTCCGGCGCAACGTAAGCGGGGGTACCCATGGGGGCGCCCGCATCCACCTGATCATCACGGCGGGAAAGGCCGAAGTCCGTGAGCTTCACCTGACCGTTAGCGTCCAGCAGAATATTGCCCGGCTTAATATCGCCGTGCAGGTAGCGGTTCGCGTGCACCTCCGAGAGCGCCTCCACCACCGGAATGAGAATATCCAGAGCCTCACCCAGGGACAGGGCATTACGCACACGCAACAGCTGGCTCAGGGTGCAACCGTGCACATACTCCAAGACGATGTACATGACCATCTCGCCCGAAAAATATTCGGTACCCGAAGAAATCACACCCACCGTATGCCCGCCGCCGCCCACCTGGCGCATCGAACGCTCTTCACGGTGGAATTTCTGGCGGTTCGCCGCATCCTTCGCCAGGGTGGGGGAGAGGACCTTGAGCGCGACCGGGTTATTCGACCACAGGTCCAGCGCATAATAGACCTCGCTCATGCCGCCGCGGCCAATGAGCGAACCCACCTGGTAATGACCCTCAATAATGGCGCCACTGAGCCACTGCGAAGAACCGATAGCGGTATCCGGGGCAGCGGGGCGAGTGGCGGGAGGAACAGAAGTATTTGCAGAAGAACGAGGGGTCACAGGAGAAATCCGGCGTGGGCTGGGAGTATTCATACGTCTCAACATTTTAGCCCGCCCACCTGGGCAGAAGCGATACTAGAGGGCGCCGGGCAGGTGAACACTCAGCGAATTCTTACAAAGTGCCGGTGGACCCGACTCCAACGCAAGAACAACGGGCAAAGTACAAGAACGAAAGAACCCGGGAGGGGCAGCGAACCTGCGGCGGGTCAAAAGTGGTAAATACGTGCCAGCTCTGGCACTCTTAAAAGGTGACTAACGAAAATATTGCTCAGACCTTCGCCCTCGTTGGCGATTGGGTAACCATCCCCGAAATTGCGCAGGCACTCGACCTGAAGGTGACCCGCGTTCACAACCTGATTTCTGACGGTACGCTCATCGCTCTGCGCGACCCGGAAACCAACGTGCGCAAGGTACCCGCACTGTTCATGAACGGTTCGCGTGTGCTCGAATCCCTCAAGGGCACCCTCGCTGTCCTGAAGGATTCCGGCTTCAGCGATGAAGAAGCTATCGTGTGGCTGTACACCAGCGACGAGTCCCTGCCCGGTCGTCCCATCGACGCACTGATTGACGGTCGTAAGACTGAGATTCGTCGCCGTGCGCAGGCACTGGCTTGGTAATCCGGCTTGGTAATAGCGGCTCAGTACTATAGCTAAATAGGTTGAGGCGGCATACTCCGGTATGTCGCCTCAACTTGTTTAACGTTTATATGTGGTGGACCTCTACGCCTTGCGACGTAGCGCATCTATGCCTTGCGGCGCAGAGCACGACCCACGATATCGGTCAGTGCCGCATGCGTCAGCTCGTCCAGGTTCATCGCCTCCAGTGCCTCAAACACAGCCTGAGACTTCTGCTCAATCAGCTGCTCATGCTTGGCGAAAGCACCCGAAGAAACCATCAGCTCGCGGATGCGCTCCACCTGCTCATCGCTCAGCTCGGGGTCGCCCAAGCTATTGTGCAGAAGCGCCGCATCCTTCTCGTTGAGGGCAGCGGAGGTGAGCGCCACCAGCACGGTACGCTTACCCTCACGCAGGTCATCGCCAGCGGGCTTACCGGTCACCTCGGGCTGACCGAAGACGCCCAGCTCGTCATCACGCAGCTGGAAGCCCTCACCCAGCGGCAGACCGAACGCGCGGTAGGCGGCGAGTACCGGGTGCTGCTCGCTCACGGCACCCGTGCCGTCCTCCAGTGCGGCAGCCTGCAGAGCCAGAGCGCCACCAATCGTGAAGGGGTGCTCGCAGGAGTACTTGGCGGACTTGAAGCGAATCACGTTTAGGGCACGCTGCAGAGCCGCCTGGGCGTCCTCGGTTTCGAGAACCTCGGAGTAGACGTCCAGGTACTGACCCGCCAGAACCTCGGTGCGCATCCGGTCGAAAATGGTGCGCGCCGGGGCGCCGTAGATTGCGCCCTCACCCAGGGACGCGAAAACCTCGGCAGACCATGCCAGGGTCAGGTCACCGGCAAGGATGCCGCCGGTCAGACCGTAGTTGAACGCATCGCCGCGCCAGCTATTCTGCTCGTGTGCCGCCTCAAAACGCTTATGCACGGAGGGAGCGCCGCGGCGGGTGTCGGAGCGGTCAATAATGTCGTCGTGAATCAGCGCGGAGGTCTGGAACAGCTCCACCGCCATGCCAGCTTTCACAATAGACCAGGATGCGCGTTCCTCGGTTACGGGTGCACCGCCGGCACCTCGCCAACCCCAGTAGCTCAGCAGCGCGCGCAGACGCTTGCCGCCGGTGGAGAGGGACTCGATGGCCTCCAGCAGGGGCAGGGTTTCGGGGGAGATACCCTCGAGTAACTCGCGCTGGCGGGCAAAAAACTCCGCCATGAGAGTGTCAAAAGCGTGCAGGTAGGCTCGCTGCTCTTCAGCAATGCGCTCAGCGAGGTGCGCAGAATCCGCCTGGATATTCGGCGCCGCTACGGTGAGGCTCTCGGTCGCCTGGGGAGTGGGTGCTCCGGAAGGAGAATGGGGAGTCATACTATCCTTGCTGATGGTCGCTGTGTACGGTCCTGATGCGGTGCGGTGTGCACTTCTTCTAGCTTAGTGGAGAAAAGTCCAAGAGAACGCATTTACGAACATGTTTACGATAGATTACTCCCATTTTTCGTAGAAATGTGCTATATTTTCGGTAGGTGGGCGTAGAAGCTATGAGAGGAGGCGACATGGGGCAGGCGCGAACCGGCAAGAACAGCGGCGCAAGGAACGGCCGCGTCATTATGCACCTGGACATGGACGCTTTCTTTGTCAACGTCGAGCTCCTCGAAAACCCCGCTCTGCGTGGCGAACCCATTATCGTGGCGCCGCTGGGACCCCGTTCGGTTGTATGCTCCGCTTCCTACGAGGCGCGCGCCCACGGGGTGCGCTCCGGCATGCCGCTTAGCCGCGCCCGGAACCTCAGCCCCAACGCCACCGTCCTGCCGCTGCGTGGCGACTACCGGCACTACTCCCGTGCCGTCATGGCAATCCTGAACAATCTGAGTCCCTACGTTGAGCAGGTTAGTGTGGATGAAGCCTTCGTGGACCTAACCGGCGCCTATCTGCACGGCCACGATCCCGTCGCCCTGGCGCAGCGCGCTCGCGACCGCATCGCACAGGAGCTCTCCCTGCCCTCCTCCGCAGGGGTGGCACCCAATAAACTACTCGCCAAAATGGCGTCCACCGGCAGTAAACCGAATGGGCTGTGGGTCATTCCACCCGAGCGCGTTCAAGAATTTCTTGACCCGAGAAAAGTCTCCGACCTGTGGGGAGTGGGTGCGAAGAGTACCGAGCAGCTCTCCCGATACGGTATTCACACCATCGCCCAGATGAGGTCCATGAGCCTGGACTGGCTCAAAGAACGCTTCGGTACCGCCCAGGGCGAGCACCTCTGGGCCATGGCGCGCGGCATTGACGAACGCCCCGTAATCACCGAACGTGAAGAGAAAAGCATGGGTGGCGAGCACACCTTCGAGACGGATACGACCGATGCCCAGGAGGTGAGCGCTGCTATTCGGGAGCTGAGTCTCAAACTGGGAAAGCGCCTGCGATCCGCGGGGAAACTCGCCGGAGGGCTCAGCCTCAAAATTCGCTACAGCACCTTCGAAACGCACACCCGCGCTATCCCACTAAACGTGCCCGTGGACTCCGGCATGCAGATCGCTTCCCTGGTGGTGGAAGCCCTGCGAGCAGATGAAATTCTGGTGGGTCAGGAGGCGCCACGCGCCCTGCGACTCATCGGAGTGCGCGCCGAAAAGCTCGCCCGCGCAGAAGACGGGGTGCAGCAAACCCTCTTCGACTCCATCGAGAGCGGGGCAAACTCACGGTCCGCACAAACTGCCTCCTCGCAAAACGCCTCCGCACAACGAGGTGGCGGGGGAGTGGACAATAGCCCGCAGAACGGTACTCGCTCGGGAGCTGGCGCTCACTCGGGGTCTGGTGCCCGCCTCGTGAAGAGCGGCAGATGGTCCGAGGTTGAGCACGTCATGGACGCGATTCACCGTAAGTACTCACAGGAAAGCCTCAAGCCAGCCTCCGGAGTTACCGCGCCCGAGAAGAGCATTGACGAAAAGAGGTCATAAAGAGCTTCTGCCCGAAAAAAGGATGCGCCAACCCCACCCCGCGCGGTACGATGGGAAACATACGACCGGAAACATACAGCGGGAAGAAGCGCTCACCGCGCCAGCTGATGCACTAGCTAACCCGGCTGATACCGACGTCATCTTGAGCAGAGACACCTCAAAGGAGAAAACGATGGCACTGTCCGAGCGCGAACAGAAGGTTCTGGACCAGCTTGAAGAACTCATGAGCAATGAGGATCCGCACTTTGCCTCCTCCATGTCTTCAACCGGCAATACTGCGCCGGTTTTTAGTGCTCGCCATTTGGCTCTCGGTATTCTCTTCGTTCTCATCGGCCTGGGCATCATTATTGGCGCGGTCGCATCTAACATGATTTGGCTGGGCGTATTCGGCTTCCTCTTCGCGGCCGGTGGCGTGTACTTCGCAACCACCAGCAAGAAGACCCCGGTGGATTCCTTCCTCGGCGGTAAGGCAGAAGGCGCAGCCCGTGTGCGTCAGCGCGAGCAGAAGGATCAGTCTTCCTTCATGAACCGCCTGGAGAACCGCTGGGACGAGCGTAATAACGGCCAGCTCTAAAGCATTTAGGGTGCAGAAGCTTCGCGGCTTAGCTCATAGAGCTGACCCCCGATGCGAACATCTCAAAACTCAAGACTGATTAAGCGGAGGTAAGAATTCTCTTACCTCCGCTTTCTTGTGCCCATTTTCTGCACTCAGTTCCCGGTGCCGGGTGTTGTGCCCCGAACGGTGAACAGACCCGAACGGTGAACAGACCTGAGCCCCCTCGAAGCAGGCAATCTGAGGGTTGCACACTGAGCGGGAATACGCCCGAAGCTGTGTAGAAGCTGTGCGTCAGCGTTAAAAATGCAGGAGAGAGCATAAAAACACTAAAAGATGCTCTGCCGGGTGGGGTGGGTGGTGGAAAGTGGGGTAAAGTGGAGGGGAAAGCTGAAAGTCAGTCCTATCGTCGTGCCCTCAAACACGCGGCGGAGGCACCGGCCCGGCACACCCCGCCACCGGCACCTACAGGATGTGTGGAGCACCCCCGCTCCCGCAGACTTCAGCACATCGGCATACATCAGGGGCACACATCGGGGAGGTGAAGTGAATGTTCTTAGGTACCTACTCACCACGAATGGACGCCAAAGGACGCATCATCCTTCCCGCCAAATTCCGTGAGGAACTCTCAGCAGGCCTCGTTCTGACCCGCGGTCAAGAACGATGCCTGTACGTTTTCCCCGCCGCAGAATTTGAACGCATCCACGAACGGATGCGCACCGCGCCCCTGCCCGGACGAGCCGCCCGAGACTTCCTGCGAGTTTTCCTCTCCGGAGCCTCAGACGAACTGCCCGACAAGCAGGGACGCATCACCATCCCGCCGATACTGCGCCAATACGCAGGACTGACCGACAACCTCGTCGTCATCGGATCCGGTACCCGCGCAGAAATCTGGGATGCCGCCGCCTGGGAGGAATACCTCGCCCGCACCGAAGCTGAATTCGCCTCCCTCGACGAGGACCCGTTCAGCCCGCTGCTCTAACCGGCATCCCGCCGACGCGACGGCTACCGCCCCGGCATCTCTCTATCACCACCGCACCACTCTTCCGTAAGCTTTCCCGCAGGACAAACTCTCACAGGAGCACCCATGAGCGTAGACCACGCCCCCGAAACCGGTACGACCGCATCCGGCGCTGCCGCCAAGGTGACCGGCGCATCCATTGAGAACCTCTCCCAGCGTGAAGCGAGTGAACGCCACGTGCCCGTGATGCTGGACCGCTGCATTAACCTGCTGGCACCCGGCATTGAACGCGCCGTCGAGGAACGCGGCACCGCCTACGTTATTGATGGCACCCTCGGTATGGGTGGCCACTCCGAGGCGTTGCTTGAACGCTTCGAGAACCTTGTGCTCATCGGCATTGACCGCGATCTGCAGGCGCACGCCATCGCCGGTGAGCGTCTGGCACGCTTCGGTGACCGCTTCGTACCCGTGCACGCCGTCTACGACGAAATTGACCGCGCCATGGAAACCGCCGGCGTGCAGGGCATCGACGGCATCCTGATGGACCTGGGCGTCTCCTCCATGCAGCTGGACGAACGCACCCGCGGCTTCGCCTACTCCTACGACGCTCCCCTGGACATGCGCATGAACTCCGAAGACGAGCTCACCGCCCGCATCGTCGTCAACGAATACAGCGAAGACCAGCTGCGCCGCATTATCCGCAACTGGGGCGAAGAGAAGTTCGCATCGCGTATCGCCCGCGCCATCTGCACCGCCCGCGCCAACACGCCCCTGGAAACCACCGGTGAGCTCGTGCGCATTATCCAGAAGGCTGTGCCCGTCGCCGCGCAGCGCACCGGCGGTCACCCCGCCAAGCGCACCTTCCAGGCGTTGCGTATCGAAGTGAACCACGAACTGGAAGCCCTCGAACGCGCCGTACCGGCAGCCCTGGAGGCGCTCAACCTCGGTGGTCGATTCGTCGCCATGAGCTACCACAGCCTCGAAGACAAAATCGTCAAGAGAGCACTGACCGCGGAGGCAACCTCCAAGGCACCCAAGGGCTTCCCGGTAGAGCTTGAAGAGCACAAGCCCACCGTCAAAATCATTACCCGCGGCGCCGAACCGCCTACCGACGAGGAAATTGAACAGAACTCTCGCGCCGCCAGCGCCAAGCTACGCGCCGCCGAGAAGATCCGCATCCCCGCCAAGTAGAAGACAGAAAGCGAAGAAGAGTGAGCACCCAGCACGCATCCCAGCGCCCCACCCGCACCCAGGGCGCCCCGCGGAGTCGACGCGCCGGTTCCTCGCGCCCTGCCGCCGGCACCCCCGGCGCCGTTGGCTCTACCCGCGCATCCTCTACAGGCGGCTCCACCGGGGCGAGCCGCACCTCCACCCGAGCCCACTCCGGCCGCACCCGCACCGCGCGTCTGGAGCCGGCCACCGCCTCCCAGCCGGTGGTCCGTCCCGTCAGCACCGCCGCATCTCACGGTGGTAAGCGCACCTCAACGAACGCGAGCCGTGTTCCCTCGAGCGTCCGTGCGGCAGCACGCACCGAAGAAGCACGCGAAACGAAGCCCAAGCAGCGTAACCCGCTGTCCACTGTGCGCCGCCGAGCCCGTAAGCTCAGCCCGCCCACCATGCTCGCTGTTTTTGCGGCAATTCCGCTGACCCTGATTTTTATTCTGCTGCTTAACGTGCTGATTGTGACCCGACAGTACGACATGGTGGATTTGCGCGCGCAGGAACAGCGCCTCGTGCAGGAGAACCAGGCGCTGCAGCAGGAGATTGGTTTCAAGGAAGCCCCGCAGGATTTGGCGATACGCGCCAGTACCCTGGGCATGTTTGTGAGCTCTTCGCAGGCGACCCTGAACCTGCAGTCCTCCACGATTGAGGGCACCCCCGCCCCGGTGGCAAGCCCGACCGGTGCTGAGGGAAACAAGCAGGAGAATCTGATTTCGCCTCCGGCAGCTGGCTCGAACGAAAGCTACGCCAAGAGCATTGTGGACGCGGACAAGTCCGTTCAGCAGCGCCACGGCCAGGCGAGCGCGGCGGCTAAGGCATCTGCAAGCGCCTCGGCGAGCCCTGCTCAGCAAACTAACTCAGCTCAGCAGGCTAACCCGACCCAGCCTGCACCGAGTGCCTCGGCTAGCTCTGCTACCGCACCGAGTACCGCTCAGCAGCCCGCGGCTAGCCAGCCCGCACGATAAACAATATTGACCACAGGATGCGTAGCATCACCGATAGACTAGACCAGCGAAAGGACCACCGCATGAGCTCCGACGCGCGTAAGAACGCGAACGAATCGGCATCCGGTCAGCCGGATCTGACCCGCCGTGGCTTCGTCGCAGGCGCCGCAGCCACCTGCGCTCTGGGCGTTATCGGTGCGAACCTGTTTATCCGCCAGGGCTTTGACCCCGGTGCGGTGGCGAATGCGTCCCGTCAGAAGCGTTTGCGCTCGCAGGTGCTGCCTGCTGTGCGCGGCCAGATTCTGGATATCAACGGCAATGTCATGGCGCGTACTGTGCAGCGTTATAACCTGACCGCAGATCAGAGTGCCGTGGCGACCTTCAAGCGTTACAACGAGGACCGCACCCAGAAGATTGAGGTCACCCCCAACCAACTGGTGTACGAGATGGTCGATATTCTCAAGACCGTTGACCCGGGCATTACCGACGAGTTCATCAAGTCCAAGCTGGACGGCACCTCCAAGTACTCGGTGATTAAGGCAAATATCACCCCGGAAATTTTCAATAAGATTGATGCCCTGGGCGCGCCCTTCATCTACGGTGAGGCGTTCTCCCAGCGCCTGTACCCCAACGGTAGTGTGGGTGGCTCCGTGGTCGGCAAGTACAACATTGTTGAAGAGGCTGACGGCAACGGCAAGGGCGGTACGGTTTCCCGTAACTTCTCGGTGGGCATTGAGCGTGTCTTCGAGAAGGAACTTGCCGGCACCCCCGGTGAACGTACCTACGAGATTAGTGCTGATGGTGTGCGTATCCCCGTGGCGAAGGAAGAGCAACGCCTGGCGGTGGACGGTAAAAATATTCGCCTGACCATTAACCGTGATGTGCAGTATTTTGCGCAGCAGGTGGTTCGTGCCCGCGCTGAGGAGCTGAAGGCTGAATGGTGCACCGCCATTGTTATGGATGTGCGTGACGGCTCCATTTTGGCTCTTGCTGATTCCTCCACGATGGACCCGGGCGCGGCAACCATTGAGGACGCGGCGGACATGACCCCGCGCGCTATTTCGCAGAGCGTGGAGCCCGGTTCGACCGAGAAGATGCTAACTGCTTCGGCGCTGATTGAGCAGGGCCTGACGACTCCGACTAGCGTGTATGATGTGCCCGCGACCCTCACGATTGACGGCCAGACTTTCAAGGATGCGTTTGAGCACGGGGCGCAGCGGCGTACTTTCTCGGGCATTATTCATGACTCGATGAACACCGGTACGGTGCTGGTCGGTCAGAAGCTCAGCAAGGAAGAGCGCTACAACTGGTTGAAGAAGTATGGTGTTGGTGAGTTTACCGGCATTGAGTTGACCGGTGAGCAGCAGGGCATAATCGCCGATTGGCGTGATTGGGACGGCCGTCAGCAGTATACGGTGCTGTTCGGTCAGGGTGTTGCGCAGACTCCGCTGCAGACCGCCATGATTTTCCAGGCGCTGGGCAATAAGGGTGTTCGTCTGAAGCCGCGCATTGTGGACGCAATTATTGACGCGGACGGTACCGAACATAAGCGTGCCGTGGAGCCTGGCGAACGCATGGTGAGCGAGCAGACTGCCGCCTCCTGCCTGACCCTCATGGAGAACGTGGTGGAGCAGGGCCATGCCCGTCCGGCGAAGGTGACTGGCTACCGCGTGGGCGGTAAGACCGGTACTGCGGAAACTCCGAGTGAGAAGGGCGGCTATGACGGCAACACGACGTCCTTTGTTGGTGTGGCGCCGATTGAGAACCCGCAGTTCTTGGTGGCGGTGACCATGCAGCGTCCTGAGGGTAGCGTGGGTACGAACGGTACGACGGCTGAGTTCTCCAAGATTATGGAGAAGACTCTGCACACCTATAATGTGCCGCGTTCTACCGGTGAACCGGAGTTGATTCCGCTTTTTGCTGAGGATAGCCCCAATAAGACGAGCTAAAGGTGAGCGGGGGAGAGGCGCCCGGTAGCTGATTCGTGATGAAGAAGCGCCGGTACTGAACACCTGTCGAAGCCTAAAGACCGTAGAATATTGAATGACCCTGTGTGCCTTGAGCGCATTGACCATACAGAGCTCACCGCTTCGGACAGCGGCGAGGAAAGAAGGACGATGGATACCGCATCTCACGCACCCGGCCAGAACCTGCTGGGCGGCGACGCTCAGACTCTGCGCCCGAATTCTGTGCGCCCGGTGAGTTTGGCGCACCTTCGCGAACATCTGCAGGGCTTGGGCGCTCAGGTGATTTCCCAGCCGGCTAGTGGCGTTCAGGGTTCTGAATCCGGTGATGCCGTTGAGGTCACCGGTATCAGCATGGACTCCCGAGGCGTTCGCCCGCAGGACCTGTACGTGGCTCTGCCCGGTGCGAAGGTGCACGGTGCGCAGTTTACTGAGGCTGCGTTGAAGCTGGGTGCTTCCGCTATTTTGACGGATGCTGCCGGTGCGCAGCTGCTGGGTGAGGCGCCGGTGCCTGTCCTGGTGACTGAGAACCTGCGCGAGTATGTCGGTCCGTTGGCTGCGCTGATTTATGGTTCGGCGTCGTTCCCCGCTACCCACCGTTACGCGGTGACCGGTACGAACGGTAAGACCACCTCCACCTACATGCTGGAGTCGGTGTTCCGCACCGGTCTGGGCGTGAAGACGGGCCTGATTGGCACTATTCAGATTCTGATTGATGGTGTGTCGGTTCCTTCGAAGATGACCACCCCGGAGTCTCCTCACGTGCATTCTCTGCTGACGATTATGGGTCAGCATCAGGTGCGTTGCGCGGCGATGGAGGTGTCTTCGCATGCGATTGATTACCACCGTGTGGACGGCGTGAAGTACGCGGTTGCTGGCTTCACGAACCTGACTCAGGATCACCTGGACCTGCACGGCACCATGGAGCATTATTTCGACTCGAAGGCTCAACTGTTCACTCCCGAGCGCGCCGAGCTTGCGGTGATTACTGCTGATGACAAGTGGGGAGAGAAGATGTTCTCCACCGCTTGCGAGCAGATGGGTGCGCAGCAGGTTCACCGTCTGGTGACTGCTCGAGGTGCCGGCCTGACTGAGGTGCCCGCAGCGTTTGGTGCCCGCGACTGGGCTGTGGTGAAGGTTCAGCGTGAGGGCCTGGGCCACCGCTTCCACGTGGCTAATGGTGCCGGTGAGAGCGTTGAATGCTACACCGGTCTGCCCGCTGACTTTAACGTTTCGAATGCTGCGCTGGCGGCTCTCATGGCGTACCTGGATACTGACTCCGCTGAGCGTGAGCGTCTGCTGCCTGAGCTGGCGTCCGGTTCGGCCCTGACTCCGGTGGTTCCGGGCCGTATGCAGCTGATTTCCTTGGCTCCGCACGCGATTGTGGACTTTGCACACAACCCGGACGGTCTGACCCGTGCCCTGGAGGCAATGGACCGCCCCGGCGACGGTAAGGTCATGATTGTTTTCGGCGCGACCGGTGAGCGTGACCAGCTGAAGCGCCCGATTATGGGTGCGATTGCGGCACAGTACGCAGATATCGTCATTGTGACTGATGACGATCCGCACGGTGAGGACCCGGCTCCGATCCGTGCCGCCGTTGAGGAGGGCGCGCAGAAGGCTGAGAACCGCCGAGCCACCCAGATCCTGAATATTTCTCCGCGTGCCGCCGCTATTGATGCGGCAATTGCCCTGGCGGGCGAGCATGACGCCATCCTGATTGCTGGCCGCGGCCACGAAACCGAACAGGATGTTGATGGCGTGGATATTGCCCTGGACGACCGCGTTGAAACTGCCCGTGCCCTGCGTGCGCACGGTTTCGAGATTCTGCCTGATTACCAGCGCATGCTCGATGAAAGTGACTCTAAGACCGCTGAAGGTATGGTGAAGAATGATTAAGCTCAGCGCCGCCCAGATTATTGAGGCAACCGGCGGCACCGCTATCGGCCTGGAGGGCCGTGAGGAGCAGGTGCACGCAGACTTCGCCACTACCGACTCCCGTGAGGTGCAGACCGGTACCCTGTTCGTGGCGAAGCCCGGCGCGGTCACTGACGGTCACAGGTTCATCCCCATGGCCTTTGAGAAGGGTGCGACCCTGGCACTGGTCGAGCGTGAAGTACTCGACGAGCAGGGCGTGCCCTATCCGAGCATCCAGGTGCCCGATGTGGTGCTGGCGATGGGCGATTTGGCACGCTACTCCATTGAGCAGATGCGCGCTCAGGGTGAGCTGACCGTTATCGGTATTACCGGTTCTGCCGGTAAGACCACGACGAAGGACCTGCTTGCCGCCATTTTCACTCCGGAGGGCCCGACCGTTGCGCCGGTTGGTTCCTATAACAGTGAGGTGGGCGTACCCCTGACCGTTTTCCGTGCGGATGAGTCCACCCGCTACCTGGTCATTGAGATGGGTGCGGACCGTGTGGGCAATATCGAGTACCTGGCGAATATTGCGCACCCCGATCACGGTGCAATCCTGAAGGTTGGTACCGCGCACGCTGGCGAGTTCGGCGGCGTGGACAATATTGAGCGCACCAAGGGCGAGCTGGCTGAGGGTGTTCAGCCGACCGGTTCCCTGGCGCTGAACGCTGACGATGAGCGCGTACTGCGTATGGCGTCGCGTTCGGTTGCACCCATTACGTACTTCGGCGTGGGCGAGAAGACCGACGCGAACGGTCAGCCCTACGAACGCTACGTGGCGGCGCTGAACCTGCGCACCACCGACGCCGGCTGCCCCGAGTTCACTCTGCGCCTGCCCGACGGCAGCGAGTACGAGATTTCCTCGCAGCTGATCGGTGAGCACCACGTGCACAACCTGCTGGCTGCGGCGACGATCGCCTACAACAGCGGTATTTCGGGTGAGAAGATTGCTCGCGCGCTCAACAAGGCGGCGGCAGCTTCGAAGTGGCGTATGGCTCGCACCGACCGTGCCGACGGCGTGACCGTCATTAACGACGCGTACAACGCGAACCCTGAGTCGATGGCGGCGGCACTGCGCACCCTGGCGCAGCTGGGCCGCACCGTTGACCCAGCGACCGGTCAGCCGCACCGCACCTGGGCTGTTCTGGGCGCCATGCTGGAGCTCGGTGACGCCTCCCTGGAGGAGCACGACCGCATCGGCCGCCTCGTGGTGCGCATGAACATTTCCAAGCTGATTGCTGTGGGCGACGAGACGAAGCCCACCTACAATGCGGCTCACCTGGAAGGCTCCTGGGGTAATGAGGCGACCTGGGTGAAGACCCCGGAAGAGGCAGAGCAGATTCTGCGCGCCGAGGTTCGCCCCGGTGACATTGTGCTTTTCAAGTCCTCGAACGGCGCGAAGCTGGGCATTCTGGGTGACCAGGTTGCTTTCGCCGAGTACACCTTCGGTGCTGAGGAAGAGCAGGCACCGACCTGGCTTTCTGCCGGTGACTTTGTTGAAACCACCGATTTGAGCGACCACCTTGCCGCTCACCTGGACGGCACCGCTAACGGCGACCGTACTTCGACCGAACAGACCACGAACGAAGGGTAGCGCTTTATGATTACCGTGCTGATTGCTGGAATCTTCGGATTCCTCATCTCCCTCACCGCGCTGCCGGTGTTCATCAAGAAGATGAAGTCTCTGAAGCTTGGCCAGCTCATCCGTGAGGAAGGCCCGGCAGCCCACCAGCATAAGGCGGGCACCCCCACCATGGCGGGTCTGATTTTCATCCCCGCGGCGATTCTCGCCTACTTCTTGACCCTGGCGGTGAGCGCGCTGCTCTTCGGTACCGCACCGATGCCGACCGCCACCGCGTGGCTGACCATCGCCTTCACCCTGGGTATGCTCGGCGTGGGTGCGGCGGACGACATCATGAAGTTCCGCAATAAGGGCAACGAGGGTCTGACCGAGAAGCAGAAGACCATCGGCCTGCTGGGTGTGACCCTGCCCTTTGCCTACCTGGCGTTCCAGTTCCCGAATGAGTCGGGTGCTCGTCCGGCGTCGACCGCCATCTCTTTCGTACGTGACCTGCCCATCGACCTGTTCGCGGCGGGCGCGGTCTTCGGCTCCATCCTGCTGGTTGGTTGGATTACCCTCATCTCTTTGTCCGGTACGAACGCGGTGAACTTCACCGATGGTCTGGACGGCCTGGCTGGTGGCATCATGATGACCATCTTCTCCGGCTACCTGACCATCAGCATCTGGCAGTACGTACACGCCTGCTCCGCCGGTGCCGGCACCGCCTGCTACGATGTGCGCGACCCCGGTTCGCTGGCTCTGATTGCCGCATCCCTGGTGGGTTCGCTGGCTGGCTTCCTCTGGTGGAATGTGTCGAAGGCGCAGATTTTTATGGGCGACTCCGGCTCCCTGGCGCTCGGTGGCGCAATGGTTGCTTTCGCGCTGTTCACCCGCACCGAGCTGCTTCTGCTGGTTATCGCTCTGATCCCCGTGCTGGAAGTATTCTCTGTGATTGTGCAGAAGTTCGTGTTCAAGACCAGCCGTAAGCGTTCGGTCGCAGCGGGGGAGAAGCCCCTGCACGCGCACCGCTACTTCCGTATGACCCCCTTCCACCACCACATGGAGAAGGTCGGCGTCAACGGCAAGTACTCAATTGATAAGCGAGGCATTGCCCCCGGTACCGTCAGCAGCGGCGAAGTGAACTCCGTGTTCCGCCTCTGGGTTGTTAACGCCCTCTGCGTGCTCGTTGCCCTGGCGCTGTTCTTCGGTGACTGGTTCTCGCAGACTTCTGGAGTGATTCACTAATGTCAACTAATGAACAGCCGGATGCCGCTCGCATCGAAGCGAACGCCGCCGCTATTGCGGTGAACCCGGTGTATGAGAACGAGCGCCTCGCGGAGCTGACTCACTGGGGTGCCCCCTGGGCTAACCTGCGAGTGGTCGTGGTGGGCATGGGTACCAGCGGCGACGCCGTGACCGATGTGCTCGCCCAGCTGGGTGCACATATTGTTGTCATCGACGGGGCTGATACCCCGGAGAAGCGTGAACGCATTGACCTGTACGCTAACGCCTACGGCAATGTTGAGGGCCTGTTCGGTCCCGAGCACATGCGTGCACTGCCCCTGGTGGACGGTCAGGAACCCGAGCTTGTGGTGACCTCCCCGGGTGTGCGTCCCGACCACCCGGTCATGCTGGACGCGTATGAGCGTCGCATCCAGATTTGGGGCGATGTGGAGCTGGCGTGGCGCCTGAATGAGCGCAGCGACCGCCCGACCCCCAAGTGGCTGTGCCTAACCGGCACGAACGGCAAGACCACCACCGTGGGCATGGTCGATTCCATCCTGAAGGCTGCCGGTAAGAAGGCTATTCAGGTCGGTAATGTGGGCATGCCCATCGTGTACGCGATTGCCGACGATGAGCCCTACGAGTTCTTCGCGGTGGAGCTGTCGAGCTTCCAGCTGCACTGGACCTACTCGCTGTCCCCGTACGCTTCGGTGGTTCTGAACATCGCTGAGGATCACGTGGACTGGCACGGTTCGTTCGAGCGTTACAAGGCTGATAAGGCTCGCGTGTACGAGCACACTCAGGTTGCCTGCATCTTCAACACCGACCACGTAGACACCCTGCGTATGGTCGAGAACGCGGACGTCATTGAGGGCGCTCGCGCGATTGGTTTCAGCTCCACTGAGATGCCCGCCGTGTCGATGCTCGGCCTGGCTGAGGACATCATGGTGGATCGAGCCTTCCTGAAGAACCGTTACAACGAGGCGTACGAGCTGGCGGTTCTGGAGGATTTGGCTCCGGCACCCGGTAAGATGCCCGCGAAGCATACCGTGGAGAACGCTCTGGCGGCTGCGGCGCTGTGCCGTGCGGCTGATATTGACCCGAAGGCTGTGGGCGCTGGCCTGCGTTCCTTCAAGACCGGTGCGCACCGCAACCAGCTGGTGGGTTATGCGAACGACATCATGTGGGTGAACGATTCGAAGGCTACGAATCCTCACGCCGCGAATGCGTCGATGAGCGGTTACCCCTCGCTGGTGTGGATTGCCGGTGGTCTGTCGAAGGGCGTTGAGTACGATGAGCTGATTGCTGCTCACGCTCAGCGCCTGAAGGCTGTACTGATTATCGGTACTGATACTGCGGCGTTGAAGTCGGCGTTGGCTAACCACGCTCCGCAGGTTCCGACCTACAATATGACCGCCGCTGTGGCTGATTCTTCGGACGGCATTGCCGTGATGAACGCGGCCGTTGCGAAGGCTGCTGAGCTGGCGCATCCGGGCGATACCGTGCTGATGGCTCCCGCGTCTGCGTCGATGGACCAGTTCAAGAATTATGCGGTGCGCGGTGATGCGTTTGCGAACGCTGTTGCCGCCCAGCTGGCAGACTCTTAGGACGCTACCTGCAGGGGGCGTCTCGGGTGACCGGGGTGCTTTTTGCGGGTTCTTCTCGGGGGTGGGATGGTAATGGTGTCCCACCCCTGAACCTTTTTCGTGTAGTCGCCACGACGAATCCGTGGCAGTTGAGGCCTATAGGAGGGCATGTGAGTACCAGCGCATCTTCGGAGCGTTCGGCTTCTTCGGCGCGTTCGACCGCGAGTGGTCGTTGGGCGTCTTTGCGAGCCGGTTGGGAGGATTTCTCTGCGCCGTTCCGTGCTCGTGCCGATAGGCTGTACCGTCGTGGTTTGAAGGCTGACCTGTGGGATGTGCCGGTGATGCTGCTGATCACCACCTTGGGTCTGGCTATTTTTGGCTGCATTATGGTGCTGTCGGCCTCGAGCGTCACCATGATTTCTCAGGGCCAGTCGCCGTTCTCGCAGGTTTCGTCGCAGGTCATGTTCTTGGTGCTTGGCGTGATTGCGATGGCGGGTATTACGCGTATCCCGGTGGGGGTTTACCACAAGGAGTTTGTGGTGAACGCGATGCTGATTGCCGCATTGGTCATGCAGCTTGCTGTGGTGGTCGTTGGCGTTGAGGTGAACGGTAACCGTAACTGGTTGAAATTCCCCGGCGGCGTGCAGATTCAGCCGTCGGAGTTTTCGAAGCTGGCGATTATTATGTGGCTGGCGTGGGTGTACAGCCGTCACGGCGATATTTCTCGCAGTATTTGGCGTACTCTGTTCCCCTCGATTTATGGTGTGGGTGCCCTGGTGCTGCTGATTATGCTCGGCGGTGATATGGGTACCGCCATGGTGTACGGCTTCATCTTTGTGGGCATGATGTGGCTGGCGGGCGCTTCTCGCAGCTCGCTGCTGAAGATTGGCGGCGCGTTTGCGGCGTTGGCGCTGGTGGGCGTTCTCAGTAGCGCGAACCGTGTGGCTCGTATTTTCGGTGTTTGGGGCTCGTGCACGAACGCTAACTGTGACCAGGCGAATTCTGGTGAGGTGGCGCTGACGACCGGCGGCTTCTTGGGTGTTGGCCTGGGCCAGTCGCGTCAGAAGTACAACTACTTGGCTGAGGCGCATAACGACTATATTTTCGCCATTATTGGTGAGGAGCTGGGCCTGCTGGGTACGCTGGCGGTTCTGCTGCTGTATGCGGGCCTGGTGTATTGTGCGGTGCGTATTATGCTGCGCACTACTGACCCGCTGGTGCGTTTGGCTACGGGCGGCATCATGATTTGGCTGACTTCTCAGGCGATTATCAATATGGGCATGGTGTCCCGTATTTTGCCGGTGATTGGTGTGCCTCTGCCGTTTGTCTCCTATGGTGGTTCGTCGCTGTTGTCTTCGTTGTTTGCGGCGGGTTTGTTGTTGGCGTTTGCGCGGCAGACTCCGTTGCGTGGCGCGACGGCACCGTCGAATATTGAGACTCAGAGCGTGCGTGAGGTTCGTCGTGCGAATGCTGATTGGCAGCGTCGTACGCCGTTGCAGATTGTGCTGAATCAGGAGGAGGCTGCTCGTGCGGCTGCTGGTGGCCACCTGTTGAAGGAACATAATCCTTTGAAGGTTGTTTTCGGCCCGGAGAGCACGTTGCGCCGATGGTTGGGTTTTGCGCCGGATCAGCAGCGCGAGTTGTCTCGTGTGGCTCGTGAGCAGGAGCGCCAGGCCCGGGAGCAGGCTCGTCGTGAGGAGGAACAGGCTCGCCAGGAGGCGGCGCAGGCTCGAGAAGAGGCGCGTCTGGCTCGTGAGGAAGCTGCCCGTGTGAAGGCGGAGCAGAAGGCTGAAGCTCAGAAGCAGAAGGCCTCGCAGAAGCCTGCACCGCAGAAGCCTGCACCGCAGAAGGTAGCTCCGCAGAAGGCTCCTGCTCAGCCTCGTACCGGTCAGCAGACTCGCCCCGCTCAGAAGGCTACCGCTGCGAAGCCCGCAGGTCAGAAGCCCGCGGCTCCGAAGCAAGCTGTACAGCAGCGCGCCGTGCAGCCGCGTACTGCTCAGCAGCCTGCTACTCAGAAGCGAGTGCAGCAGCCTCGTGGCGCTCAGCCCCGTAGCGCACAGCACCGTCCGTCGGGTTCGCTACCTGCGGGTCTGCAGCCGTTGCATCCTGAGGACCGTCAGCGTCGTGCCCAGCGACAGGGTAATCCTCGACAGGGCGCTCAACGTCAGGCAGCGCCGCGACAGGGCACTCAGGCAAAGGGTACTCAGGCCAAGGGTGCTCCGAAGAACAGCGCTCAGCAGGCGCAGCGTCCGGCTCAGGGCGCGGCTCGGAACTCGGCTCAGCGCGGCACCCGTAAGCAGGGCTAAACCCCGCGGAACCCGCTCCGCGAAGCCTGCATATCGGGGGCTGGCAATCGGGGAAGTGAGCTGCGGTTCGCACCTCTACCCGTGATGAATATGTGCTGAATATAAGATAAAGCCCTCGCTATTGAGTTGTAGCTCAATGGCGGGGGCGCTCTTTTGAACAGGTGCGATAGCGTAAAATGATGCTGTACCGATGTGTTGGGAGAAAGACCTATGACGAAGAAGGCGCCCTCTATAGTCTTCGCCGGTGGTGGCACCGCCGGTCATATTAATCCGATGCTCGCGATTGCGCGTGCGGTTCGTGATCTTGAGCCGAATGCTAAGATTCTGATGCTGGGCACCGCCGACAAGATGGAAGCCGAGCTGGTTCCGGCAGCTGGTTTCGATATTGAGTTCATTCCTCGTGCGGCGTTCCCTCGTAGCATTAACCGTGCCGCTTTGGCTTTCCCCGCTAAGTTCTTTGGTGGCCTGTCGAAGACCCGCCGCATCCTCAAGGATGTAGATGCGGATGTGGTCGTTGGCGTGGGCGGCTACGTGTGCCCGCCTGCGTATTTGTCGGCGTTGAGCGCTAAGATTCCCGTGGTGATTCATGAGGCGAACGCGAAGCCCGGTTTGGCGAACCGCCTGGGTGGCACGTTTGCGAAGTTCACCGGTGTTGCGTTCCCTAATACTCCGTTCCCGCGCGCGACCCTGGTGGGCATGCCGATGAAGGATGAGATTGCCTACCTGAACCGTGAGGCGCACCGTTCGAAGGCTCGCCGTAACCTGGGCCTGGACCCGCAGAAGCCGACCGTGATTGTGACCGGTGGTTCGCTGGGCGCGCAGAGCCTGAACAATGCGGTGGCGGCGTGCCGTGACCACTTTGCTGAGTGGGACTTCCAGATTCTGCATATTACCGGTAAGGGTAAGGCTGTTCTGGATGAGAATGGTGAGCCGTTGAGCGCGCCGAATTACCGTCAGATTGAGTTCAGCAACGGCATGCAGGATGTGTATGCTGCCGCTGATCTTCTGCTGGTGCGTTCGGGCGCGGCGACCGTCAGTGAGGTTGCTGCGGTGGGTGTTCCCGCGATTTTTGTGCCGCTTCCCATTGGTAATGGTGAGCAGGCTCTGAATGCTCGTTCTCTGGTGGAGGCGTCTGCGGCTCTGCTGGTGAAGGATGCAGAGGTCACCGGTGAGTGGTTTGCCCGTGAGATTCCGGCTCTTATGGCGAACCCGGAGGAGCTGGAGCGTATGGGCGCTGCGGCGTATGAACTTGGTATCCGTGACGCGGCGCGCGTTATGGCTGAAGCAGTATTGAAGGCAGCTGAGAAGTAATGACTGAATTGATGAATCTTGAGATGGTGTTGCCGGCACCGCTGAACCCGCCGTTCCCTGAGCGTGCGAAGATGAGCGAGTTGGGCCGTGTGCACTTCATCGGTATTGGTGGCGCGGGTATGAGCGCTATTGCCGCTCTGATGCTGCAGGCTGGTGTGACGGTGAGCGGTTCTGACCGTGCGGAGTCGGCTACTATTGAGTCTTTGCGTGCTGCGGGTGCTCGTGTGGGTGTTCCTCAGCAGGCTGAGAACATTGTGGATGTTGATACCGTGGTGATTTCTACCGCGATTCGTGAGGATAACCCGGAGCTTGTTGCCGCTCGTGCGCAGGGTCTGCGTGTGCTGCATCGTTCTGAGGCTCTTGCCGCCGTGATGGGTGAGTCTCAGGTGGTTGCTGTTGCCGGTACTCACGGTAAGAGCACGACCAGCTCCATGATTTCTGTGATGTTTGATCAGCTGGGTGCTGACCCGTCGTTTGCGGTGGGTACTGTGATTGCTGGTCGCGGCACGAACGCGCACCTGGGTGCTCAGGGCCCGGAGTCGATTTTTGTGGCTGAGGCTGATGAGTCGGACGGCTCGTTTGTGCGTTACCGCCCGGCTATTGCTGTGGTGACGAATGTTGAGCCGGACCACCTGGATTTCTACGAGACGGATGAGCGTGTCTTTGAGGCGTTCAACCGTTTTGTGGGTTCGCTGGCACCTAACGGTGTTGTGGTGACCTGTGCTGATGATGCGGGCGCGGCTGATTTGGCTGCTCGTTCTCGTGCGGCGGGTGTGCCCGTGGTGACTTACGGTGAGTCGGCGGATGCTGACTTGCGTATTAGTGAGATTACCAGCGCTGGTTCTTCCTCGTCGTCGCACCTGTCCTGGTCGTTTGAATGCCGTGGCGTGCGTTATGAGGGTGAGCAGGATCTTGCGCTGAAGGTGCCGGGTATTCATAACCAGTTGAACGCTTCGGCTGCTTTTGCGTCGGCGTTGATTTCTGGTTACGAGGCTGCCGATATTGCTCGCGCTCTGGCTGAGTTTGTGGGTGCTGACCGCCGCTTCACCCTGCGTGGTGAGGTTGCGGGCGTGAAGGTCTTTGATGACTATGCGCACCACCCGACCGAGGTGTTCCGCGCTCTGGAGACCGGTCGTACCGTGGCTGATGGCCACAACCTGTACGTGATTTTCCAGCCGCATCTGTTCTCTCGTACTCGCGAGTTCGCGAAGGAGTTCGCTGAGGCTCTGTCGATGGCTGACCGTGCTCATGTGCTGGATATTTACCCGGCTCGTGAGCTGCCGATTGAGGGTGTGACTAGTGAGCTGATTACCGGTGCTGGTTTCTCTGAGGTTCGTTACGCTACCGCTGAGGACGCTATTGAGGATATTGTGACCTGCGCTCAGGCTGGCGATATTGTGATGACCGTTGGCGCTGGCGATGTGACCGCTTTGGGTGCGCGTCTGCTGGAGTCCCTGGAAATCCGTCACGGTGGCGAGTCGAAGAAGTCGGAGGCTTAGGCTGTGCCGATGAGTTCTGGTCTCTCTTCGGAGGGGCATTCCTCCTCGCGCGCGCCGAAGGCTCCGCGTTCGCGTGCTCGTCTGCGTGCCCAGCAGGTAGCTGAGAATGCGCAGGTTGAGGCTAAGAAATCTGAGTCTGTGCAGGCTGAATCTGCGCAGTCTCAGCTGACTCAGCCGCAGGCCACCCAGCCTCAGGTTGTGAAGAGCGCAGAAGCTACTGGGGCTGCAAAGCCCTCGGAAGCTATGAAGTCTGTGGACGCCGTGAAGCCTGTCGAGGTTGCATCCTCGGAGGCTTCTGCTCAGCCTTCTGGTGCGCAGTCTGCCGCTACTCAGCCTTCCGCTACTCAGTCTTCGAGCTCCGTGCGACACATGCCGCGTAAGCCGGTGGTGCATAAGGCTTCCGCTCAGCACGGTGCTGATTCTTCGGCGTCCAAGAGCGCTGCGGCGGTTCATTCTTCAGCACAGTCTTTGAAGGATTCGGTGCGTTCTGCGCTGATGACCGGTCGTACCGTGTCTGAGGTTGAGCATGCGCCCGAGCTGTTTGATGTTGAGGCGTTTGAGGATTCTTCGTCGAAGACTTCATCCGCCAAGGGTGCATCTGCTCAGACTGCATCCTCGCAGTCGGTGAAGAGCGCAGAAAAGGAAGTAGCCGATCAGAAGGCTGCTCAGAAGAGTTCTGACAAGAAGTCTTCTGCCGACTCTGCTGAATCTCGCGAAGAGTCTGCCGCTCAGAAGGCTGAGGAACGCGCTGATAAGGCGGGGGAGAAGGCCGCTGAAGAGCCTCGCCCCGCGAGCCGTTTTGGTCGTTGGCGTGCAGAGCGTGAGCAGCAGCGTGCCGCGGAGATTGAGAAGGAGCGCGAGCGTGCGAGCCGCCCCCGTAAGGAGCGTGCGCCTCTGACTCGTGCCCGTAAGCTGCTGTACACCGCCTCGGCACTGGCTATTATCGCGGTGCTGTATGTGGTGCTGGTCTTCTTCTCGCCCCTGTTGGCGACTCAGAAGATCACGGTGCGCGGCACGTCCCTGCTGGAAACCACCCAGGTGGAGCAGAAGCTTGAGCCTCTGCGCGGTGTTCCGCTCACTCGCATCGATGAGAAGAAGGTGCGTGAGCTGATCGGGCAGGATAATGTGATTCGTAGCGTGCAGGTGGAGAGCCGTCCGCCGCATGAGCTGGTGGTGACTCTGAAGGAGCGTACCGCGGTTGCGGTTGTGAAGCAGGGCGATACGTACCATACTGTTGATAGCGATGGTGTGAGCCTGCTGGAGTCGGCAACTCAGCCCGATACCTCGGTGCCGCTGGTGCGTTTCAGCGGTGATGACCCGCAGACTTCGGCTGAGTTCCGCACCATTTCTACCGCGCTTTCGGCGATGCCCTCTGAACTTCTAGCTCAGGTTAAGGAAGCCGGCGCTACGTCAACCTCAAGTATCACTCTAACCTTGAGGGATAATACTACGGTGCAGTGGGGAACCGCTGAAGAGAGCGAGTTGAAGGCTAAGGTCCTGCTCTCCCTGCGCCAGGCTATTGCTAAGCGTGCTCAGGAGGAGAAATCTTCCGAGGCACAGACGCAGAAGGTGACCGTCTATGACGTGTCCGCCCCGCGCGTACCGGTGACCCGTTAGGGGAACCATTCAGGCGCTTTATCCTCCCTTTTTGTGTAAAATCCGCAAAAAGAGGGGGTAATTGCGCTGTGTGACTAGGAACCGACAAAAACAGTTTGGTATCCTAGCAGATAAAGTCATTCTTTAGAGGAAACCTT
>QWCW01000091.1_pt1 | contig 39314 bp, 27 predicted proteins | sample 1972691 | NCBI WGS metagenome assembly QWCW01 (sample SAMN09866698, study PRJNA288562) | Human oral metagenome isolate pre2_saliva, whole genome shotgun sequencing... | reverse complement strand
TATCAACCTGACAACATCTGTTTGGCAACGCAAAGTGTAATTGTTAAATAAATAGTTAAAATAAGAAATATTGGAGGTTTTTGACATAGAAAGCATAGTTCTTTAGACAAAATGACATAAAGACATATGGGTTGAAGGACATATTATTAAGACAGAGGAACATAGGAACAAGAGTCATGATAGCGAAAGAATAAAAATAAGGAAACGCCCTTCTCAAATGGAGAAGGGCGTTTCTTCTTATCGAAGAGAGCGTTTCCTTGCATCAAAGAAACGCCCTCTTTATCTGAAAATAATAGTCTCTACTCCCCTCTCCATTCGGAGAGGGGTTGGGGGAGAGGCTTCTTCTTTATCTACAACCAGCAGTCTCCACTCCCCTCTCCATTACTTCCCTTCGGTCAGTGACCGTTGGTTCGGAGAGGGTGTGAGGCTTCTTCTTTACTTCAAACAGATCTTTGAAGCCTTATTGCCTACACGTACAATGTATGTACCAGGAGCCAATGAGATGTGCATGTCGGCTGTAGCTGCCTTTGCACGATAGATAGTCTTACCATCAATAGAGTAAACAGCTACAGGGCTGTTCTCGCCTCCTACGATGTTAATACCACCTGCCACGAACTGAATCTTGACGTCTTCATTAGTCTTCACAGCGTCAATACCTGTTGGAACATACTTAACGTAATCAGTGTGAAGAACGGCACTTGGGAAGGCAAGATTGGTCATTACACAAACGAGATTGTTGATTGGATTATCCAGTTTCAATGTAGTGACACCATTCTCAAGTGTGTATGACTCATTAAGTTCTAGCTCTTCGCCTTGCAACTCACCATCAATAACTTGAACCTTACCAACGAACCAACGGAAGGTAGTTGACTTCCCACCAGCTGTTACCTCAGAGCTGAGATCAACCTTACCATCGACACATTCAACCTTAATTGGGTCCTGAAGGTTGTATGAGTACTTGTTAAAACGCTGCACTCTAGTCCCCGCTTTCAACACTCTCTCATTAGCAGGAGGCATGGTAGAGAAGCGTAGACGATTGCCAACAAGGTTGAGAATAGTTAGCTCAGGGTTCTGCTTATAAGGTACAGAAACGGCTGTCAATCTATTAGAAGCTAAGAACAACTGTTGCAACTTAGGCAACTTTGACACGTCGATAGACTCTAGTTTGTTCACACTCAAGTCTAAGTTCCACAAGATTGGGTTATCGAGGACAATGCTTGTCAAGCTGTTGTTTGAGATCATCGCAAGCTCTAACTTCTTTGCTGAAGAGAGGTCGATAGAGGAAATCTTATTGTCTGCTAATGACAAGAAAGACAAGTTTGGATACTTAGACACATCAAAACTAGCGAGCTTATTACCGCTTAGGTTGAGCTGAGTAATGTACTGTGCATCAGCTGGGAGCTTAACACTTTCCAAGCCAGTATTCGATAGAGTGATGGCGTGTGTACGTCCCAGTTTAGAGAGATCAGCGTTCTCCATCTGTACATTTGATACACTGAAGACTGAAAGCTCATCGGTTGGGTTAGCAACAAGTACGCGTACTCTAGCTCCTGCCTTAGACTTAGCACGGAAGCGAGTGTAGGTGTCTTTTAGTGTGTACTGGTAGACATTGTTGTCGCCACTCCACTCGAAATAAACCGAAGTACCTGGTACTGGACTAGCCAAAGAGAGGTCTACACTATCGGTCTGGTTGACTGTTGTGAACTCTGCCAATACGTTTGTTGGCATTGGGATAGGTGTAGTATAGGTTGTTCGGAACACATTAACACCCTTGAAATCAGGGTATGCCTCATGGGTCATCTCACAATAGATACGACCCGTATTGGTGTTCTTAAACTTAGAAGAACCATTGTTGATGGTATAGTCAGTACCCTCAGCAAGAACTTGGTTATTCGACTTCTTCCATTTGTACTGAGTAACTTTTCCGTTCTTGGTTATATACTGTTCAGATAGGTCGATACCAGGAGAAGCAGTAGAGATCTCCAATGGGTTCTGTGGAGCATATAGGAACTTACCCTGTCCGAGAGCAAGGTAATCAGGCATATTAGCCAATGTAAAGAAGTTACCACGGATGTCCAAAGTCTTCAATGGAGCATTAGCAGGAACGTAGAACTTCGACAGTTGGTTATAAGAAATATTCAGATTCTCAAGCAACTCACTATGGTTCAACAGCATGGTGTTGAACTGGTTGTGTGAAGCATCAAATGAGCGGAGGTTATCGGCATTGTTTACTCCGAGTTTAACAAGTTTGTTGTAACTTACATCAAGATTACGAACAACAGTGATGTTGTTATACTCTATTGTCTCCAAATTGTTGTGACTAAGGTTGATGTCAGTCAATATACTCTTATCGAAGTAAGTAGAAGGACCCTTCAAGCTCACCTTTCTCATGTTGTTATAAGAGAGGTCTAACTTCTCGAGTTTGTTGTTATAACCAAGGTCAACAGAGTCCATTGCGGCATGAGTCAATGCGAGTTCACGAAGCTGAGGGAGGTTAGAGAGGTCGATCTTAGACAACTGTACACCGTCCATCTTCAATGCTGTGATCTGCTTATCCTGTGGTACATAAACCGTAACAACGTTTGATCCATTAAGAGTTCCTGTAACATTAACAGCGGTAGGAAGCTCGTCTACAATGATTCTCTCAACCTTCGTTCCATCACCAAAGTCGATCTTCACCTTTACAGGAGCAGCTGCCGTAGCATCCTTCACACCAATCGCCATCTTAATGGCAGAGCCTTGTGCGTTGCCAGTAACAAATGAGAAAGCCTTGTCGTCCTGCCCAAATTCAGCTGTAGTCTTTATTCTGAAGTTCTCAGTACGTAGTGAGTAATCCTTCAAAACAGAGTTATCATACTGGATGAAGACTTCATCGTCCAACGCACGTTTCAGTGTTACCTTACCATTGTCATAGTCGTAATAATCATCAGAGAGCTTCTCTGGCTTCGTTGGATCATCCTTTGGTACACGATAGAGCACACCATTTGTGGTTGAGCTAGGGCGATTAACACGACTAGAAAGGTCGACAACAGACCCTACACTATAGGTTGGATTCACCTCAAGATTGTTCTGTTCGTGATAATACTCGAACCAGTTACCAGGCTGAGGGAGCGTTACGAAGTCAAGATAGTTGTAACGAACATTCACGCTATAAAGCTTTGTATTCTTGGTTAAATCAAGGTTTCTTAGCTTATTGCGAGCACATGAGAAAGTGAAGAGTTCAGGGTTTCTTGAGAGATCAAGATTGGTTAAGTTGTTACCATCACAATAGAAGATAGTAAGGAGCGGACAGTTTCTTACATTGATATCATCAAACTTTACGTCTGTATTAATACTACCTGATGAGTGAGAGGCATACAACTGTTTGATCTTTGGACTACGGCTCAGATCAAGGGTCTTAATGCGTGAGTCGCTGACATTCAACACCTCCAAAAGAGGATTCTGACTAAGATTTACAGAAGAGACAGAAGTCATATCCAAGCTCAAACGGCGTAGATTAGGACAACCTGTAGGGTCACAAGAAGTAAGACTTACCGTGTGGTAAGCATCGAAAGACACAAGATTAGGGAAGTTCTTCAATGTGAAACTTGGTGAGATATGGCCTATCTGCGTTACTTCCAACACCTGGAGGTTAGGCAAACGACCAATCATCAACGGCGTTGCAGCTGTGAAGGGGTTATCTTCCAAATAGATTACTTGTAACTTCTGGAGCTTATTAATGTTTAGAGCCTGCAATGAGTTATGCTCAAGATTGAGGATCTTTAAACCTAACTGATCGCTGAACTGGATTTGATCAATCTCTTGACCAGAAGCATTGAAATAGTCGATCTTGCTGGCATCACCATAGATCTTCACCCAGCCGTTAGCATCTACTTGCACAGAAACAGGTGAACCTTTCACAGCAACTTCACCCTGTTCTGAAGTTGTCAAGCTGGCTTTTCCAACCTCAGCCTCTTCTCCGCCGTTACCGCCATCGACGCTAAGTGTGGTCGACTCGGTGGCTCCGAGGGATAGATAAACCATTGGTGTGGTTCCAGCACTGGTAGCCTTCGCATAAATATTAGTATGGAAGGAGATAATAGGATCGCCCTCTTGTGCATGCACAACAAGCGGACATAAAAGCATCGCCACCACCCCTATGAGGAAAGATGACAGATAGGTAAACTTTTTATTCATATCCATTGAATAAATTAATAAATGATAATTCGTTTTGAAACTCCGCCTGCTACTTGTACAAGGTACACGCCCTTGCCCCATGAAGTGGCATTAACATCAGCCTCATCGCCCACACACTGCTGTGCATGAACAAGCTGTCCAGAGACGGTATAGACGCGCAGACCAAACTGCTTAGCACCTGCGAGGAATACACGGAATGAACGATCGCCAGTCATGGTGATAACAGGTTCTGTCATCTCAGCCACTGTCTTCACACCATCAATACCTGCTGCCATCTCACGCAACACCTCTTTCAATCCATCATAAGCATTGAACTTGCCTGCACCCCACTGCACAGGATCGCCTGTATGGAGCACTTTATCATCCTTAACGGCAGTCTGCTGGATAATACGGAACACATCCTCGTACTTCAATCTAGGATTAGCTTGAAGCCAAAGAGCAATGGAACCTGCTACAACAGGCGTTGCCATAGATGTACCTAACGTCTGCGCCCAGTAATAAGTCTTGTTCCCTTTCTTCAACTTACCCTGTAGTCCGGCATCAGTAACACCATTGGCAGGGTCGTCAACGAAGTAGCCATTATAAGAAGAGATGATAGCTGCTGCACCAGGAGCACATATATTAGGTAGGCTTCTGCCGTCAGCAATAGTGCCATAAGATGAGAATCGAGTGGCTTCTCCATCTGGATACTCATCGATACCATTCTTTACATTATAGCCATAGACCCATCCGTCGAGACAAGGCCAGTGTTTGCGAACATTGTAACTGCCCACGCTAATAACATTCTTGGCACATGCCATATCACTAATTGAGCCATTGCGCGAACCTTTATCGAACCTAGGTAGACCATAGTTATCGAAGTAAACAAACTGTGCATCACCATAGGCATCAATGCGCTGACCGGCTTTCTTGCTCTTAAACAAGAGTCCGAGTTTGTAGTGCCCATCCTTATTTGTGACTTGATTGTCGCTGGTCAGGAACTGAGCCAGGGCGTAGTAACGACCCGTTTCAGGATCTTTCATTGACGCAAGACCGATATATCCGTCGAAAGCCTTTGCAAAGGCAGCATCTGTGGAAGCTCCACTAATAGCATAGTCACCACCTGATGAGATGGTAACGGGCTGACCATTAGTATTGTTCTTAACAGTGTATCGCTTAGCAATAGCCTTTGTTAAACCATTGTAAATGATGACTTGCATCTCGAACTCAGTGGAGTCCTGACTATAAACTGCTACTTGTCCGTTACGCAAGTTATAGTAGGTTTTGCTCGTCATCTTAAACTCTCCCTCTGACATTGGGCGTATGAGAGTTTGCTTGATATCCCCTGCTTTTTTGAACTTAGCCGTATATGCCACAGGATAAGTAGCCTCATTACCTGCTGCCACACAGATGATTACATCCTTACCACACTCTGCAAGGAACTTATTCATCACACTTGTAGAGTCGTGAGCACCAACGTTACTACCTAAAGAAAGGTTGATAACGCAGGGTTTAGGCTCTTTGCCAGATAGCTTCGCATAGTTAACAATGTCGTCAACACCCATTGCGATAAACATATCTTGCAAGTCGCCGCATGAAGCAACAAGCTCGGATTCGGGCGCACAGCCGTAGAATGGATTCGGACCAACCACTTGCTTGGCTGTTTGGTCAGTCACTCTCTGAGCATAAGTGATGTTTCCTTTATAGCCACCAGCCATGATTCCAGTAGTATGAGTGCCATGGAAGCTCTTTTCAGAGTCGGTTGTAAAGTCCTTCTCTATCGAATAAGTCTCATCCTTGTGCGCCATAGTGTCCATCACAGCCTGTGGATAATAATTCTGATAAAGGTAGCCTTCCTTTGTGGCTGTTGACTTTGTTATCTTACTGATGTAACCGAAACGTGTGGTGCCATCAGACTTGAGAAAGTTGATATGGTTAGCCTCGATACTACCATCAACGATACCCGTCACAACGCCTTTACCAGTGTAAGCCTGTGGGAGGTCAAGCCCTTGATGAATCTTGTCGACACCGATCTCCTTACGTACCACATCCATCTTCTGATACACACGACGTGGGAGTTCCATGCGAGAAACGCACTTCAGACTTGCAACACGCTCTACATCAGCAACTGGCAAAGAGACAATTGCGATGTTACCACGCACACGGAGCACCTTTACACCTTCTTCTTCGAGTTTTTGCAAGGCATCATTTCCCTTAAACTCAACCATTGCCATGGTTCCTTTTGGCAACGATGTTTGGGGCTCATAAGCACGTGTCCGACTATTGTAAGTAGGTATAGAGGTATTGCGCATACGTAATAACTCCATCTGACTCTGTAGGTCGAGCTTGGACTGACCATGTGCAGTCCAAGCCAAACCAAGGCTTAAAATGGTTAATAAAAACTTTTTCATCAATTATTTGATTATAACTTTCTTACCATTGATAATATATATTCCACGTGGCAACTTGGTCTTATTTACACGTGTTCCATCCAAACGATAAACTTCGTTCTTGCCGTTTGCTGATTGGCGAACAGCCTCAATTCCAGTTGGATCTCCCTTAATATTAATCTCTAAGCGATCGCCATCCTGCAATGTTACCTCATATGAAGTACTATTAGGATAAATACTTGCAACCTTCTGACCATTGAGTTTTACAACCATCTTTGTGGCGTCAGCTCCATAGGCAGAGAAGCGGAATGGATTGTCATCAGATGTGAACATGAGAGTGTTATCACCTGTATTCATGGTGATTGCAGAGTGATCGGCACGCTCGAAGTTGAAGCCATAAGGACTTGCAGAAAGGTCATCGATAGAAACAATTACCTTCTTATCTCTAACGATGGTAGAAGTCTTGATCTCAACATTTGCACCATCGGTCAGATTTAACTGATAAGATCCGTCATAGCTAGCAGATTGTGGAATGCCATCAATCTTGACACTATTAATCTTACAACCAGAAGCTGGTTTTAACTCAAAATACTTATTGCGCTCACCAAACTCGATGTTGTTTTCGCCTGCAACAAGGCTGACTACCTTATTTTGATAGCTTTGTCCACGATAGAGAGTGATATTCGCAGGAGTGTCAACAGATACTTTTGCGTGAAGCATAGCATACTTATGTGCCTTCACGTCAATAGTGGTCTCATCTGCAACAAGGTAATCGTAAGAGATTCCATAGATGGTGATTTTCTTACCATTAACCTTTAGTTCGTCTAATGCGTAGTCGTTAGTATTGAAGTTCAAACTAATCTTCTTACCTGCTTTCACTGTGAAGTTGCTAGCAAGGTAATTATTAACTTCTTGTCCATCGACCATCACCTTGGATAGAACTCCCTTAATCGCTTCATCGGAGAAGTTGAACTTTACAGGGCAATCAACATCTGGGTAATTAGCTTGAACACTGACAACTGTGTTAGGAGTGAGCGTCACACGATATTCACCATCATTACTTGGAATATCCTTACCATCTTGTGTCACCTTATATATAGGTGCCCCGCCATAGCTAGCAGAACCTATCATAAGTGTGTTTTCAAGTTGATCTACGAATTTAATAGAGTTATCACCATTCTGCAAAGAGAGGCTTGTTTGGGTTTCAGCCAAGCTAGCACGAACCTTTGAGGCATCATCCACTTTCAATGTAAAGGATACATCACGATACTCTTCAAAAGTACCTGACTCTACATCTACAGATATACCAGCATCAAGGTTGGCAACATAGATTGAGCAGCTCTTATGATAGCTGATAGGCTGGTCAACAGGATCTTCTCCAAGCTTACTTCTCGTCACTCCTAAAAGGAAGCAACCTGTTTTTGCCTCAATCTGAATCGATCCATACTGTGGTACCTTCACAGTATTCTCACCATTTTGTAAGTCTAGTGGCTGACCATAATTGACACGTACTGCCACGCGACTAACATCATCCACGTTAACTGTTATGGCTGTCTCCTTATTGTCTTCACCTTGTGCAAAGGTGTTAACAGACAGGAGTAACATGACAGCCAATAGCATAATAGAGTATAATTTCCTCATACTATTTATTTTTATTGATTATTAATTAGTTCATCTCTTGTATATTTCCTCTTATGTTATTAAGCGGCATTTAGACTGCTATTTACTGATTAGGAATAGGTAAGGATAGTAGCAAGAAGAGGCACGCCGCATCTCGCAACGTACCTCCTCTCTGCTTATTTATCTATGAATACCCTCTTAATTCCATCTCAATTCGTTCTTAATTAAAGTTGACAAGACTAATTCCCTTATTAAAGACTAGCTTGTAGGTAGGATCCAAAACAGATGTTAATGTTATCTTCGTTGGGTTCTTTGGATCATTGAGCGATACCTCATAAGCTGTTTCCAAACCATTCAGTTTGAAACGAACAAGTACATCATCAAAGCGGAATAACCGCTTAAAGGCACTATAGTTATTGTTTTGTGCTCCATTCAACTTGGCTGTTGCTGGCTCATTAGTGCCTATGAACGTAATGTGATTATCGTCATTTATCTCATAATCATATACTACTCGACCTCCAGCTTGACCAAACACAGCACCGATAGTGAATACTTCATCACCATCATAAGTACCGATGAACAGACTTCGGAATGGGTACCTATTACCAGAAATAGCACTTGCATAAGCATTTACAGTCTTCCATACATCTACAGTCTGGGAGTTTGTTTCAGTCAAATTGACTGTCCATTGACCAGAGATAAGAGCTTCCACTGGTGAAGGATAGTATGGCATGAGCATAACGGTATTGTCGTTTTTGTCCGCCCACTTGTCATTTTCAGAGTAAGTGAAGTTCCTTACGATCTTATCATGCACTTTCTTTGGTGTAAGCAAGTCCATTCCTTTATTGGTATAGATGAATGGGAGGTCGATAACAACACCATTTGTATCTGTTACCGCAATGACATTATAATCCGTCTTAATGGCTTTTAAAGTGTCATTTCCTAGAACAAGACGATAGCGATCAGAGGTCATCAACGTCTTCATATAGTGTGCATCGGCGATGTAATCACTCCATGTTTGATTCTCAGGCACAGGTGTCATGACGATACGAGCCTCTCCCTTCTTACCTTGAAGAACAATACTATCCTTTGAGCAAGACAACACACGGAACTCAAAGTCGCCTTCGAAGCCCTTACCAGCCTGCCCTACTTGTGCGCCATCGAGCTTTCCTACAGGGTCAGAAAACTTGTGGAAGGCTTTATTGAAAGTGTCAAATGAGAGTTGAACACCCTGAGACTGACTTACAGTATAATGTGACTCAGCTTCCGACATATCGGTTTCTTCCATCACTTTCACATTCTCCGCCGTATCGAACTTACAGAATATGTTGTATCCACCATACTGCTCAGCACCATAATAAGCCATTCTCCATCCATTAGGAGCAGAGGCCAAAATCGCCTTTGTATTACTGATTGATTCAGCTATACGATTCGCAGAAGACTTGTCAAAGACACTATCTACTTCAGGTGTACAAGCACCTAGCAGCAGTATTGATGTCAGTGCAAATAATAAACTATATAACTTCTTCATAATCTAAATCTCTTAATTTAATGTTTCAAGATCCAAGCTACTTATCTCGCCCTCACGCCTTAATACAATCTTACGTAACTTATCAATATCAACGCCCCAAGAGTCCATTAGGTAACTGCGAATCAATGATAACTTAGCGAGAATAGCATTCTTTCCATCTTCTTTACCACCTGCTGCGGTTACAGCCTGTGCCAATCTCTTCTGCCACATCTCGTCTGTATCGGTCACATAACATGCGAATACCTCAGCAAAGTCCTCGTTATATTCACCACTGGCATAGCCTGTAACGAATCCTTCTGCACCTGATTTCAGATTGCTGACATTGACCCAGTCAGATGAATGATACTTGCCCTGAGAAATCGTACGGAAGTCTGTTGAATAGTTCTTGAGCTGCGTTAGGATATGAGCAAACTCATGGTGCATTGTGTGGAAGTATGAGAAATTCAAATCAAAGACGCCCGATGTGTTATAAGGGTCATGCTCCTCAATATAGAGGTTATTGAAGTCAAGGTTGTTAACCTGGAACAAGTTCACACGTACACCACCCTCTGCAAAACCCAAGGTAATTGATCCTTGACCATTGTACTGAGCGGATCCAATGAGCTGAAACTCACGGAAACAATGCTCTTTCAAGAACGTTGGTCCCATTAACTCGGTATATGCGTCCAACCAAACATGCTTGATGATCTTTGCCAAAGCGATAGAACGTTTCAGCTCAGCAGGCGTCACATTATAGCTAAGATTGGAGTTCTGGTCAACGTACTTGTAATTAAATCTAATATTGTAAGGCTCGGTGTAATTTTTATACAACCACTTATCAAAATCGTTCTGATGCTCCGCTGTCTTTGTAGGGAATATTGAATTCCCCTTATCAACGTCATCGTTTGAACAAGCGACAGCCGTTAGCACGAGTACAGCTGCTATAAGCATTAACTTTATATTCTTCATATTATATTACCTCCTTCATCGTTTAGTTACGTGGATTAGCTTGTAGTCCACTATTGATAACATCGGATGGCAACTGTATAGCACCACGTAAATCTCCAGCCACGAAATAGATTGGATCTTCACCATCTATGCGGTGCGTAATCTCAATACCATAGCGTTTAATATCCTGGAAACGCAATCCCTGCTGCCAAGTCTCTATACGACGCATCTGTAAGAGGGCGTAAAGCATATTGGTCTGTGTGCCATCTTCTACGCTAAATCCTTGTGGATGTAATGGTTTTTTAACACCCATCTGTGCATCCATCATCACCTTTGCAGGAACTGTTGAAAGCCCATTAAAGAAGCTGTTGATTGATGCCTCGGTCAGAGTAGGACGTGTTGCAGAACCCACAGTCTCCTCTGTGTGTGATACAACCCACGCATTCATATCAGCCAAAGCTGCTGTGTAATTCTTCAACAAGATCTCTGCCTCTGCACGTACCAATAGTGTTTCATCAGCCGTCAACACAGCATCCAAACTATGGACATAGCCTGTCGTCTTTGCTGCATTGGTGTACTGTATCTCGGACATAATCTTTGGGAAGAACGTAAGCTGTGTATTACCATAGAGCATACGAGACTGATACAGCGTGTTATTCTGTGAACCTCTACCCCAAGGCATAGGTGCCCAGAAGAGTTCTTTCTCTACCAATAACTGTGCAAAGTTAAAGCGGAGAGCACCCGAACTGATCAACCGTCCCAATGAAGAGTAAGCTGTTTGAAGCATGTAATTAGCCTTCTCACTCGAACTAATGTAGGCATTGTGGATATCTATCGAACCACTGAGTGTCTTATAATATGCCCAATTACGCAAATCAGCAGACGATGTTGAACCCAACGCCTTAGTAGCATAATCGATTGCTTTTTGCCACTGTCCATAATAGAGATTGAAGCGAGCTGCGAAGGCATAAGCCGCACGACTGTTGAAGTGATACTTAGGAGCTGTCAAGTAACTATCGTCCAGTAACGGCAGAGCTTCTTCAATGTCTGCATTGATATTCTCGTATAGTTGCTTCAGAGTTCCACGTTCGTTAACAGATACTCCAGGCTCCTTTGGATAAGGGAGACCTAAGTATTGGTCGGCTTTCGTACCATCGTATGCCATACAGAAGATGTTTGAAAGGCGGAACATTGTCCATGCTCTGCACAACAAAGCTTCTGCACGTACTGGTGAAGAATCGCGATCTTTCACCTTACTAAGGCTTGCCAACACCTCGTTGGCATGCCCTACTGCGTTGTAAGAACTATTCCACACGCTGCGTGGATCATCATTACCATCGGTCGTAACAGCCTTCCAACGATAGACTTCACTTTGGTTCGTTTGATACAAGAAAGTCTTACCATTATCCATGACGTTATCGCTACTCCATTCCATTAGAAAGGCTGGAGAACCCTCTGAATAGGCTGAAGCTACGAGCTTCTTAGCTTTCTCAAAGGTATTAACCTCTGCTCGATCATCAGGCAACTTATCTAGGAAGTCGTTGCAAGAGGATAGGGCAATAAGCCCTAATCCAGCAAGCAGTATATTTAAATTCTTCATGTTCTTGTCTATATATAATAATGTGTTAGATGCCAAGACGCAATGTCAAGGTGAACTGACGAGGTGTTGGAAGAGCCACACCACCTGCATTCATAAACTCTGGGTCTTGTCCGTTGAGCTTCTTATCAGTGTAGATAAGGAAGAGATTGGTTGCTTGGAGCTTCAAACTGAGCGCACTCAATGACAAGTGACGAATCAGTTGTGCAGGGAAGTCATACGATAGTGAAATCTCTTTCATACGGATGAAGTCGCCCTTTGCAATACGCTCGTTCGAATAGTTATAAGCGTTATAAGCACGATTGAGGTAACCATCCTGCTGCAGAGTACGTAGGTCGGCAATAGCAGGGATAGTGGTTTTCTCTTCATCACCAGCCTTTGTCCAACGGTTGCGGAACTCCTTAGGCATAGCCAACATATCGCTATAGCTTGTGCTAAAGAACGGATCCAAACGAACCTTATTACCAAAGGCATAGGTCATAAAGAAGCTCAAGTGCCATCCCTTATAACTAAAGGTATTGTTCAAAGAACCGGTAATGGTTGGGTCAGTTGGACCTTCATACTTCAAGTGAGTGAGGTCATAACTCTGGAAGTCAACGTCACTTGTAGTCAATTTACCATCTTGATTGATTACCTGAGGGATACCATCTTTATTCAAACCTTTGAAGTCGAAAGAGAAAAGAGCACGATAAGGATAACCCACCATGGTAAATCCTGTACCAGAAACCATCGACATAATACGTGAACGACTATCGAGTGATGTAACCTCAGTCTTTACGTGTGAGAAGATGAAGTCGGTGCTCCATTGGAAGTTCTTCTTCAATATGTTCTTGCTTGAAATAGATAGTTCTTCACCATGAGACTTCATAGATGCAACGTTAGCATACTCTGTGATCGAACCCTTTGTACCATTAGTTGTACGTGGACCAATGAGGTCGTAGTTGTTACGAGTGTACCAATCGAAGACTACATTCAAGCGGTTATTGAAGAAACCAAGGTCTGCACCAATGTTAAACTCATGCTTCTTCTCATAGGTCAAATCCTTATTTGCGAACTGACTGATATATAAACCTGACTCCTGATCGACTGCGAATGGACGCCAGATGTTGGTACTGCGGATAATTACCTGTGAGTTGGTTATAGCTGGCTTATCACCTGTCAATGAGTAAGATGCACGAAGAGTAGCGTGAGTCAAAGAGTTCTTGAATGTCTGTTGGAACCATGGTTCCTCGTGTACATTCCATACTCCTGATACGTTCCAAGTAGGCAACCAACGTGCAGAACGTGCCTTACCCAATCGGTTACTACCCTCGTAACGGGTGGTGAAGTTAGCTGCATAGCGTCCTTTCCACGAGTAGTTAGCTGTACCGAAGAATGAAACGTCACGCATATAGCTGTTGCTCAACTGGTAATAGAGGTTACCATCTTCCACTGCCTGCTTGAAGTAGTGGTAGTCGTAACTAGGAAGGTAACCCATATCATACTGCATGCCGACACCGTCGTAAGCACTTTGTTTACGAACAATGTTGTTGACTTCCATACCACCATATAGGTTTACAATGTGACGATCATTAAAGACATCATTGTAACTAGCCGTTGCACGGAAGTCCCAACTGTTCATCTTATACTTTGTCTCATTGTAGAAACCACCCTGAGGAAGCACTGAGTACTTCAGAGAGTTCGGTAGGTCAGGGTCTTGATAGAGCCATGGATTGTTGTCACGAATAGTGGCATCATCCATAGCACGATAAGCCATTGCCATGTTAGAACGCTCGCGAACCTGTGAAGCCTGCGTCGTTGTAGAGAACTTATAAGCACCGAGTACGGCAAGTGTAAGTTTAGTGATAGGCTTATACTTCAACTCTGCTTGCACCTTCATATCGAGCACATCAAAATCGAGGAAGTTGTTGTTAAGCTCGTTATGGATGTTGAATGGAGCATAATTACGTACGTAATATGCCTCAGGATCCAATGCTCGTGAAGCATTCATTGCGTATGAGAACGGGTTGATATCGAAGTTTCGACTCACCGCACCAGACGTTGGATCAACCTCTTGATTGAATGATCCTGGGGCGCGTTGCTTACGATATGAGGTGTTACCAATTAGGTTTAACGACACCTTCTTATTGATATTGTAGTTCGCATTAATTGAGTATGTCATACGTCTAACCTTGCTCTGCTCGGTCCATCCTGGGTCATCCATGAATGAGAAAGAGGTGTAGTATTGAGCCTTGTCAGTACCTGAAGACATAGAGACAGAGTGGTTCATTGAAATGGAGTTAGTAAACAACTCGTCAAACCAGTTAGTGTTTCTCATCTCCGCCTCACGCAGGTAAGCATTCATAGCGTCCTCTGTGTTGGCAAGACCAAACTTGCCTGTGCTTGCGTTGTAGCTGTTGATGAGATTGTACATCTTACCATAGATACCACTTGTGGCAGCACGAAGTGTACGAGAGAAGGAGAACAATCCGTCTGCAGCCATCTCTTTGTAAACACCCATCTGCTCCTGTGAGTTCATGATATTAAACTGTGAGTAACTAGGACGAAGACGCATTGTATATTCGCCAGTGTAGCTTATTCGGTTACTTCCTGCTTTACCTTTTTTGGTCGTAACTACGATGACGCCACCCATTGCACGTGCACCATATATAGAGGTGGCAGAACCATCCTTCAATATCTGGAAGCTCTCGATGTCATCTGCATTGAGTCCTGCAATAGCCGAAGAAATCAATGTTGCAGCATCACCTGATGATAGGTTGTCGGCATTCACCTCGGCTACATCGTCCATGATGACGCCATCTACAACCCAAAGCGGTTTAGAAGATCCATAGATAGAAGTGGCACCACGCACACGAATCTTTGGTGCCGTACCAAAGGTACCAGACACGTTTTGAACGCTGACACCTGCTGCACGACCCTCCAAAGAGCGACTCACATCAGCCACACCATCGAGTTTTGCCTTCGAAGCATCAATCTTTGTAGCTGCACCAGAGAATAATCTCTTGTCCTGTTGGGTCATACCTGTAACGACAACCTCCGTGAGTTGGTGGTTATCATTGGTCAGTGTGACCTTCATACCATCCTTAGGTGTGACGGTCTGAGTGGTCATTCCAATGTAACTAACTACGAGTTTCTTGCCTGCAGGAACGTCAAGTGAGAACTTACCGTCTATATCGGTAACAGTTCCAGTCGTCGTACCCTGTACCATGACAGAGGCTCCGATGACCCCTTGACCATCGTCCTGAGAAACTACGATACCATTGATTCTTGTCTGACCAAACGCTGTGCCGATGGACAGCAATAGCCCGAACAAAAATAAAGCGAATCTTTTTTCCATAGATCTCTTTTACTTAACTGAATTTTATATAGTGATACTTTCTTTCATTACGTCAACTCTGTACACTGACAGAAAATAGTCTTCTCGAACACTTCTTTGTGTTATCTGTCTTTGTGCAGGACACCTTATTATATATATAACAAGTAACAATTTGTTATGTAATCGTGCCTTTTAAACATTGACAGAACCTATGTCTACAAATTTAGGGAATGTTTAGATTAAATGCAAGAGATTCACATAAAAAATTACAATCAGCACTTACTTTTGTTTAAAACATTAATATTTATAATCTAATAATGCGTTTTTACTGCAACTATATGCACTTTTTTTTAATGAAGAGTGTACGCAATACAAGTTTCAATTCGTAACTATCTCCACCCTTAGAAGTGCGTGTGTACATAAATCGGAGGCGTTATTTTTATTCAAGAAAAAGCCTCCCCAAGCCCCTCCGAAGGAGGGGATGTATTCCCCCAAAGTACTTCTTTCTATCGAAAAGAAGCCTCATCCACAACCAAACTACAGCCTCTCCCCCAACCCCTCTCCGAATGGAGAGGGGCGTGAAAACTATTATTTGCAGATAAAGGGGGCGTTTCGTTGGTGTGAAGAAAGGCTCTCTTCATAACGAAGAAACGCCCTTCTCGTTTGTAGAAGGGCGTTTCCTTTAATTATAGAATAGATTACCTCTATTCCCACTTACCATCCTCTCCCATCCTACTAGCAGTGTTCACGCCCCTCTCCATTCGGAGAGGGGACGGGGGTGAGGCTTGTAGATGGCTGGGAATTGGGCTGTAGATGGGCTACCATAAGGCTTTCCCTTCCCCCAAAAACAAACTTAGGAACCCTCGAATGAGGATTCCTAAGCGATGAAAAGTTGCGGGTGCAGGACTCGAACATGCGACCTCCAGGTTATGAGCCTGGCGAGCTACCAACTGCTCCAACCCGCGATATTAACCAGAGAAACTCACTAACTATGTTAGTATCTATCCTGAATTGCGTGTGCAAAGGTACTACTTTTTATCCGAACTACCAAATAATATTGGAAAAAATATCACTTTTCTCTTATCTTTCCAGCCTTTAAAAGCGGTTTTGAATGCCGCTTCATACCTGAAAGACAAGGGTTCCGCTGATTGCAGATAGTATTTTTCTACCTAATTCCCAGTACTTATGAGGGCTACCACTGGGAGCAAATTATTCGCCATAAGATACCGCTCAAGCTGCTTGATGTCGCTTATCACTCGTTCAGCACCTGCCTTTTCGAGACTCTCACGACTCCCATTTCCATAACTGACACCGATGGTGTGCACACCAGCATTGCACCCCATGAGGATGTCAAACTCGGTATCGCCCACGACAACTGTTGCCTCGGGACGGACATCGAAATGCTCCATAGTAACTAAAACGGACTCTGCGTCGGGTTTATGATGTTGCACATCATCCGAACCAATGACGTACTGGATGTAAGGACTAAGCCCTAGGTCGTCCACCAAACTAGACAATGTTCGATGGCAACGACTACTGGCAATCGACATAAGGAAGCCCTTTTCATGCAATCGTTCCAGCGTTTCCTTCACCCCAGGGAAGAGCGTCACAGCCCCCTTAACATTCTTCTCGTCGAAGATACGGCGGTAGGTTTCCTCACACTTGTCAGCCTCCTCATCAGTCAAGGTCATTATACTCGTGAAGCACTCACGGAGCGGAAGTCCGATGGTACTAGCGAATTGCTCACGTGTTGGAGAGGGCAGTCCGAGTTCGTCAACAGTGGCAAGCATGGTGTCAGTAATGAGTTTCTGCGAGTCGCCAAGCGTACCATCAAAGTCGAAAATCACCAATTTTATCCTTCCTCCCTTGACGTGCTTGCGTCTCAGTCTGCGCTTCAGTCGCTTGTAGCCCTCCACTCCTAAGATGGTAATTCCACTATATTGAAACAGCTTCGCAATGCCGAAGAACACTGCCCATAACACACCCTTTGCACTCGTTGAGAGGGGTAAAAGCATTTGAGCAAAGGAGATAATATAAAACGGAATACACATCAGAAGAACGATAGTACCCGTTCTGAAGGATAGTCCTTGTAGCTTCGTTTTTATAGACATAATACTGAATTGATTTCTAATTGAGGCTACAAAGGTACACATAAAATTGTGTTTCTATCATGCAAAAGGAATATTTCAATATGGGAGAAGAAGCCTCCCCAAGCCCCTCCGAAGGAGGGGATGTGTTCCCCCAAACGCTTCTTTCTATCGAAAAGAAGCCTCTCCCCCAACCCCAACTACAGCCTCACCCCCAACCCCTCTCCGAATGGAGAGGGGAGTGAAGACCATTGTTTGCAAATAAAGGAAAGCCTCTCCCCCAACCCCTCTCCGAATGGAGAGGGGAGTGAGTACTATTGTTTGCAAACAAAGGGGGCGTCTCTTTGATGCAAAGAAAGGCTCTCTTGGATACGAAGAAACGCCCTCTTCAAAATGAAGAAGGCGTTTCCTTGTTTTTAGTTCTTCTGTTCCAGCTAACGAGGCACAGCCTCGCTACACAGAAACTATATTACACGGGCATTCTGGCACAGCCTTATATCAAACAGAACTAATCATAATTTTGAATTGTGAACTTTGAATTTTGAATTAAAGAAAAGCCTCCCCTAACTCGCTCCCGTTAGGCAACATCCCCTCCTTCGGAGGGGCTTGGGGAGGCTTTAAACAGCGTGAAATTAACGCTGCCATAGCTTCGGTGCTCCAGAAAATGGGGGTGCGACGAGAAGTCGTTATGCTTTCCATGCTCGAAAACGAAGAGCCCATCGGGCGCAAGAAGGTCTTGCGAGAAGATGAGATCAGGGATGGTTGGCAGCTCAGGGAGGGCATAAGGAGGGTCAGCAAAGATGAAATCGAATTGCTGATGACAGCCCTTTATGAATCGGAAGACGTCGCCCTTGATCAATACATGTTCATCGGCACCTATCTTCTCCATGCACTGTGCAATGAAACGAGCATGGTCTCTGTCCTTTTCCACACTAACTACTTCCTTGCAGCCACGCGATAGTAATTCCAGAGAAATGCTCCCCGTACCCGCAAAGAGATCGAGTGCCACCGTCTCATCCCAGTCCAGATAACCATTGACAACATTAAATATATTCTCTTTAGCAAAGTCCGTTGTGGGTCGTGCCTTGAATGTGCGAGGGATGTCAAAGTGCCTTCCCTTATATTTTCCCGTTATGATTCTCATTCGTTATGTAGTATTGTTATCTTGTGAAGTCGTTGTTTTGATTAATCCAGATAGATGGCTTTGATATCGTAAGGAATATCCTTCCTTTCTGCCAAGGCATGATGTTGTGCGAAGTCATCCGCCTGCTCCACCACGCGAGAGAAGCGCAGATACTTAGCCAGTTCATCGGTGAGCAGCTCCGCTTGTGGCATATCTCCAATCAGCAAGAGTTCGTCTTGTTGGGTATCCAAACCCGTCAACTTCCATATATATAATAGGTAGTAGAGGGCATCTTGGGCGTTTTCTGTTTCGTAAGTATTGGCAAAGCGAAATCTATTCTGCTGAAAGCTAAACACTTCCATACGCTTTTCATGGAAATAGGCATATAACTTTCGGCGTGCTCCAGCGTATGTTCTACGATAGAGATGCGTCCAGACAGGGCACATCAAAGGCTGTATGCGTATGTCTTCGAAGTGATCCTCGATAACGAGCCTCAAGTCTTTATTCATTGAGAACACCGTTACCACATTCAGTTCCTTTAGTTGGTAAGCAAGCACCTCATCGTTCCCCTTGTGATGAAAGGTGTGATAATAAAGCGTATCCACATCCTGCGTTTCATACTCCTCAATGGGCATGAGCATAACAGGAGAGTCCATCTGAACAAGCACCCGTTTGTATCCACTCTGCAAGAGTTCCGATGTTCTGAATGCGTCCCGAAGGTTAGCAGCCACCGAGATACCCGTATTCATTTCATAAGGTTCGTATGCCAAGACACCATTCTCTTGTGGGTCTCCAACGGAGAAGGTCATGTTATTACGACCAATCCTTATGGTTAATCGAAGTTTCTTATCGGATATCTTGTTATCAATCTCAGTCATTCTGATGGGGACATAAACGTTTTTAAAATATCTGCAAACTTACACAATTTATTTTGATTATGGTCGTTTTCTTCTTGATAAATGTCATCTATTTGCCCTCCAAAGGCTCCTTTCTGGGCTAGATAAGTGATAAACTTGTTAAAAAGATATACCTTTGCAGCCACTTTTCTGCACTCTGTCAGATGATTATTCAGCGTTAAATGCTGTCATTGATATTACATCTTTTCTAAATGGCAATACAGTTTTTTGTTATCTTCGGATGCCTTGCATTGGGAGAGCTTATCGTATGGGCGACAGGAGTTAAGCTGCCGTCCAGTATCATTGGTATGTTGTTTCTCACCTTATTCCTTAAGTTGGGATGGGTAAAACTTAGTTGGGTTGAACACTTATCGGAGCTTCTTATCGCCAATCTGGGCTTCTTCTTCGTTCCACCTGGGGTGGCGTTGATCCTTTATTTGGACCTGATTGAGAAGGAGTGGTTCCCTATTGTGACGGCAACTATCGTCAGTACGGTGCTCGTTCTAGTAGTTACTGGGCACATGCACCAGCTTGTTATCAAACTAGAACGTCGAATGATAGCCCTCGATCTACTACATCATCGTGCCCATAAGAGGCAGGCAGAAAAGATGAAGGAGATACTCAAAGAATATGCAGAATACACCGAGGAGGAACAGATTCTCACGACTGAAGCCTTGCAAGGAAAGGATATTATGGATGAAAAGGAGGCTAAGTTATGATTTCAATAGACCAAACCATCAATCAGACGGTGAACCTCATTCAGGACGGACGAGACATCTTCTCTAATCAATATGTTATCCTGACGCTCACCTGCGGGACGTTCTTTTTGATCAAACGACTACAAAAGAAGACAGGCTGGATGCTGTTAAATCCCATCCTTATAGCTATCATTCTTATCATTATATACTTAAAGGTAACGGGTGTTCCCTTTCAAGTGTATAAGCAAGACGCACAGCTCATTGACTTCTGGTTGAAGCCTGCGGTCGTAGCCTTAGGGGTTCCTCTTTATTTGCAGTTAGACGCTATCAAACGTCTTTGGTTGCCCATTGTTCTGTCGCAGCTAGTGGGCTGTTTGGTTGGAATTGTGAGTGTTGTCACAGTTGCCAAACTATGTGGTGCATCGGATGTTGTCGTGTTGTCAATGGCAAGTAAGTCGGTCACAACCCCTATAGCAATGGAGGTTACGCAGAGCTTGGGAGGTATTCCTTCACTCACAGCTGCCGTTGTTGTCATCACAGGTATTATAGGAGCTTTGGTTGGATTCAAGGCTTTGGCGATAGGACATGTGCGTAGTCCGATAGCTCAGGGACTATCTATGGGCGCTGCTTCTCACGCTGTTGGCGCATCCACGGCGATGGCTTATAGCAGTAAATATGGCGCATTTGCCAGTCTTGGAATTACATTAAATGGTATCTTCACTGCGCTCTTCACCCCTTCTATCTTGCATTTCATCGGGGTTTCGTAAGGGCTGAACGAAATAAAAGAAAGTCTCACTAAGATTTCTATATACGATAGATTTCTTAGTGAGACTTTCTTTTTTTAATGCCTCAAAGGCGTTATCTCGCCTTAATTCTTCACCTCAACAATCTTCGTTGGGGCTTGTTCTTTATTCCGTCTGTTGACTACTGTCACCACAGACTGCGCCAGACTCAAGAACGCCTGACCGGTCACGGTGTCTACTTGAGAGGCTGCTGGTGTACCTTTATCGCCGTTTTCACAAATGCTCTGAACGATTGGTATCTGTGCAAGTAACGGACAGTTGAGTTCTTTCGCTAGGTTCTTACAGCCGTCCTTACCAAAGATATAATACTTATTCTGCGGTAGTTCGGCTGGAGTAAACCATGCCATGTTCTCTACCAAGCCTAAGATTGGAATGTTAACCTTGTCATTTCGGTACATATCAATGCCTTTTCTCGCATCGGCAAGGGCTACACTTTGAGGAGTGGAAACAATCACTGCACCTGTAATTGATAGTGTTTGCATCAGTGTCAAGTGGATATCACTGGTCCCAGGAGGCGTGTCGAGGATGAAATAATCAAGCTCTCCCCAATCGGCATCAGCGATGAGTTGTTTCAAAGCAGACGTCGCCATGCCCCCTCGCCACAGCGTTGCTGTATCGGGATTAACGAAGAATCCGATGGAAAGAAGCCGCACGCCATACTTCTCAACAGGCTCTATTAGCTGTCTACCATCCTTCTCGACGCCATACGGACGGACGTCTTCTACACCGAACATCTTAGGCATACTCGGCCCGAAGATGTCGGTATCGAGCAATCCTACCTTATACCCTAAACGGGCTAAAGCGATAGCTAGATTGGCTGAAACGGTGCTCTTTCCCACTCCACCTTTACCCGAACTAACGGCAATGATATTCTTCACTTGTGGCAACAACTTGCCTACCTCTGGGCGAGGTGCACTCTTGAACTCGGTTTCGATGGTCACTTCTACGTCCTTCCCCACCGAGTAGTGTATCTGCGCCTCGGCTGCTTTAAGGGTCGACTTGAGGAATGGATCGGTCTCACGAGGGAATATCAACGTAATCTTCACCTTGTTTCCATTAATACTCGGAGTATCTGCTAGCATCTCACTCTCTATGAGATTCTTCTTCGTCCCGGGGTAGATTACCTTCTCCAGGGCGTCTGTTATCAATTTTGGATATAGTGTCATAATCTATTAAATGTCTATTTCAAGATTCACAATCAACCGCTTTAAAGGCATCCCACTCCTCCATTGCTTGCTTCCAATCAGTCATCTCGCCCGACTCTATCGCACGTCGTTCAGCCTCCACCTTATCGCGTTCCTTATCACGAGCACGCTTCGCCTTCATATCCGCAATAGTAGCATCATCGAGTATTTGGATGGCTCCACGATTGATAGCCTCATAGAGTTCGGCTTCACCGAAAGCCTTACCAGGCACATTAAAGTCGGATATGTTAAACTCAAATAGCGTTCTGAGGTCATGCCGAACGAGCTTTTGTTTGGCTCTGTTACCCGCATTCTTCAATCGAAGTAGCTTCGCTATCTGTTTTATTTCGCTGTCTGCAAACTTATTTCTACCCATAGTTTTTATTTGTAAGAAAGCTCCGCTCATCAGCCCCTGTTCCTCCTTTCATCTCCCTGTGGAGCCTAAGAGGGTGAATGAGGGAGATAGTGTGGGATGTAATTGATTATGCGAAGTTACTAAAAAGATTGTAAAATCACAAGTTTTCTATCATCTTTCAACGTATTACTGACGCCCCACAACAACCCCCATTGTCCATGCTGCTTGCAGGTTGAAACCGCCTGTTATGGCATCAACATCCAACACTTCACCTGCAAAAAACAGTCCTGGACAATGCTTACTCTCTAGGGTCTGCGCATGAACAGACGACAGACTCACACCGCCACAGGTGACAAATTCGTCACGAAAGGTGCCCTTTCCAGCAATAACATATTGGTCGTTGGTCAGCGTCTCGACGATTCTATTCATCGTCTTACGCCCTATCTCCGCCCAAGGCTTGCATGTCTCAAGCCCTAACTTACTGATGACATAAGTCCACAAACGCTGCGGAAGACTGAAAGGGTGCAATGTCCCTATCTGTTTCCGTGGGTTCTGTGCCTGCAAACGGAGCAATTCCTCTTCCACTTCCTGCCGTTTCCTCTCGCCCGTCCAACTGATGGCTAGGGGCGAATGGTAGTCTTTCTCTGCCAGAAAACGGGCTGCGTAAGACGATAACTTCAGTGTGGCAGGACCGCTAACACCCCAGTGTGTGACCAGCAAAGCGCCCACGGAGCGCATTTTAGAGCCTGGTATCGACATCACAACAGGGTCGACAACGGTTCCCATGAGGTTGCAGAACGCCTTATCTCGTATGTTGAACGTGAAGAGAGAGGGCACTGGTGGCTCGATGGTATGCCCTAGTTCGGCAAGATAAGCTAGTCCACGTGCCTGCGGCGAACCGCCTGTTGTGATGATAACACGTTGGAATATGCGGTGAGAACCCTGTTGGAACGCTAACTGCCAACGCCCGTCCTCCATCTGCGTAAGTCCTGTCAGACGGGAACGGCAGCAGATGGTTACACCCAACCGAGTGGCTTGTCGTGTTAAACAATCCATCACTACGTGCGAATCCTGCGCCTTCGGAAAGACACACTCATCATCCTGCGTCACCAAAGGAACGCCCCGTTGCTCGAACCATCGATAAGTGTCTTCATGATTAAAGGTGCTCATCAAGCGTTTCATCAGCTTGTGTCCACGTGGATAAGCCTGCTTTAAATCAGTGATGCGAGCGAAACTGTTGGTCACATTACAGCGTCCGCCGCCTGTCACCTCCACCTTTGCTAGCACCTTCAATGCCCGTTCGAAGATGGTCACCCGAGCCTCTGGATGTGTTTCCTTTGCCGTTATCGCTGCCATGAAACCAGCTGCTCCTCCACCGATAACAGCTATATCTAAATCTGTTTTAAGCATACTTATTCAATTCTAAATATAATGTTCAAAGAATCTAACGCCCCCACCCTCTCTTCGAAGCGGGGCTTTCCTCGTATGAAGGAGAGCCTCCCCAAGCCCCTCCGAAGGAGGGGATGTATTCCCCCAAAACGCTTCTTTCTATCTAAAAGAGCCTCTCCTTCATGCAAGAAGGGCGTTTCTTCGTTATGAAGAGAGCCTTTCTTCACATCAACGAGACGCCCTCTTTATCTGCAAATAATAGTTTTCACTCCCCTCTCTATTCGGAGAGGGGACGGGGGAGAGGCTTTCCTTTATCTGCAAATAACAGTTTTCACTCCCCTCTCCATTCGGAGAGGGGGCGGGGGAGAGGCAGTTCCTCCTCTCTCAATGAGCCATATAAAAGGCTGCACCTAAGGCTCCTTTATACTCGTCAACATCAATTCTATCTCCCTCCTGATAGGTCTCATACTCCTTTTTCGATACTGTTATCTCACCATCCTCTTGCATCGTTCCGCAGGAGGCAAAGCGCACTTTATACGCATGACTGCGTCCGCTCGTCTCAAACTTATCCTTCACATAACTGATGTGATGATCTGGTTTGGAGTCATCAAACGCTACATTATAGGTTATGATGGTGCCAATCGCATAAAAGATAGCGAAGAAGAGGACAAAAATAAACTGCTCGGTTGGATTGTCCACGCGTGATTTTGTGAAACTGAAGTTGTACCAGAGGAACGGAATAGAGACCACAACAATGCACAGAAGCATATAGGGTATGAGCGGATAAATATCTATTATGTTCTCACGCAACGCAAAACACAACAGCACCAAAGACACAAGATAGGTACTACTAAACAGTGTTGGGCGGTCGGTACTATCACGATATACATCGAAAAGTGCCGTTCCTTTCGACTTGATAAACACAATACTCGCCAGCCAGGGCATAACTGCTGCTGCCAAAAAGACGTATCGGTAATAGGGCATTGGTACGAAGATGAGGGCGACGGTGACGATGTTTGCAAGGATATTCACCGCTCGTGCCCATAGACGATTGCGTTCGTTCTGATTGAGCCGTTCGACTGCGCTGGCTCCTAAAGAGCTATTCTGCCTTATCGCCTGGCGGTCTTTTCTCTTCTCACGGAGGAAGTAATTATGGAAATAACGCCCTGCCCAGCGTTCCACGTCATCGTAATCTCGATAGTAAACACCGAAGGTTATCTCCTTTCCTGCACCCTGATAGGGTACGAATTCGATACCCTTCTTGTCAGAAGGTAGCACACTTTCAATACTATCAAAGAACAGAACTCGAGTGCCAAAGAGGGTTTCCTTGACGATTCTATCCTCATAGATATACACCTTATCACGCCTTGTATAGAGGATGGCAAATACTGGCAAAAGGAGGAGGATGAGCCCCATAAGTGTGGAGATAAAATCGTCCAGTGAGGCAGAACCATGTAAAATAGTGGTCAAAACGCCTGTTTGTACGGCATCATAGATGATTGCAATGCCGAAAGCAAAGAGTGCGATAGCAAAGAGATACAATATGATTTGTCCTGTAAGTCCCATCTTGTAAGGTATTGCTACCCTACTATCTCCCCTCTTCCCGTCCGTTGCCGAGGCTGGAATCTGTATGTCTTTTCTATGTTTCATTATCAATGTTTTTAATATAAAGAATAGCCTCTCCCCCGCCCCAACTACAGCCTTTCGCCCTCTCCAACTACAGCCTCACCCCCGACCCCTCTCCGAATGGAGAGGGGAGTGAAGACCAATGTTTGAAAACAAAGAGGGCGTCTTGTTGATGTGAAGAAAGCCTCTCCTTGATACGAAGAAACGCCCCCTTCGTTTTAAAAAGAGCCCCCCTTTGTTTGTTGTCCTGCTATTTCAGCTTACGAGGCAGTACCTCGTAATACTTCAACCAGCCTTCCCCAGCCAACGTCCAAACAATACTCCCCTCCTTTCGGAGGGGGCGGAGGAGGTTTCCTCAACCATCCTCTCGTATGCAAACAGCAGTATTCACTCCCCTCTCCATTCGGAGAGGGGGCGGGGGTGAGGCTGTAGTTGGGCTAGTGGTGAGCCTGTATGGCTTGCGAGTGAGGCTTTCCTTACAGCAGACTCTCCCCAAAGATAGCGTTCTTGATGTCCTTCTCATGCTCGAAGACAAAGCGTGCCACGATTGCACTAAGGATGGCTGTTGAGGGGAGTTTGATACTCGTTGCCGACTTTAATCGGTCTAGTACGCTCTTCAAATTAGAGTCTATATATACCGTTGCAAGGCGTGAGTCGCGCATTTTATAGTCTCGTGCTAGGTCGAGGAAGAGCTGCCAACTATTCTCACCGCTATCCTTTGCCATTGAATACTCACGTGCCAACTGCCTGCCCTCAGCCTTTGGTAACTTCTTTGCAGCTGGTGCCGTGCGGTCTTTCTCATCATTCACTGCATCGATTGCAGACACCTGACCAAACCGAGACTGCTGTGTTTCTGGTTCTGTTTCAGCCGTCTGTGTTACCTGATCAGTGGACTGCTCCACTGCTGTCGGACGCTCGTTTTCCACCTGCTCTACTGCCTGCTGCACTTCTTCCTGTGGCTCTTCTTCCGTCTTATCAACGACTTCAACCTCCTCATTATCAGTCTGTTTGTCGTCTGCATTAGCATTAGCTACACTTGTATTTACTCTCTGAACGCTATGAGCCAAGTCTGCCATTGCACCCGGCATCACAACCATTGTTCTCTTCTTCTTTGCCATGTTTAATTCAAAATAGTTCTTTTAAAGCCTCACCCCCGCCCCCTCTCCGAATGGAGAGGGGAGTGATTAGATAGTGTGGAAACTGTTGCCTATTAGGTTTCAACCCTTCCTCTTCGGTTCCATCTAATCTCCTTTTCTTCCGAGAAAGGCTAATTAGACAATGTAACTTATCGTCATCATCAAATATCCTAACTCCCGCCTTCTGTACTATCTACTCCCCTCTCCATTCGGAGAGGGGGCGGGGGTGAGGCTATTTCATTCTCTTAATCATAAACTCAAACGCTTCTTTCACTGCGCTCCGTTGCGTGGCTAGGAGCTCAAAAGTGTTCGTTCGCTTCAGAGTTGCACGACTATTTACGGCTGGAGTAACCTTTCCGAACTTGCCAAACACTTCATCAGTTTTCTCCCACATATCCTGCTCCTCCGCCGTACCAATACGTGGGTCAATGCGGTTAGGAACGAAGAATAACTGTGCATGCATTTGTGGGTTATGCTCACGTAAAACGTTGATTACCTGTACAAAAGTACCTGTTGAGTCGAGTGTCTTGTCCTCATATTCATATGGACAAACGATGTAATCGGCTTCAACAAACAATGGTGCCAATCCGTCCTCACTGATGTTACCAGGGGAATCGAACAACACGAAACCATCAACCTGCGATGCCGAATCCATCAACTCCTGCATGGTCTCGACGTCAGTAACATCGAAATCCTGCACGTTGTAAGGCTCTTCTTCACCCTCATAGAGCTGTGCGTCTTTCTGACGTTGCATGAGGATGGTCTTCTGCAAGTCGGTATCGATGATGCAAACATCTTTGCCTTTTGAGGCGAGATAATTAGCAAACAGGATGCAGAGGGTGCTCTTCCCTACCCCACCCTTTTGGTTTGCAAATACTACTTTCTTATTCTTCATTATTGTTGTTGATATTTATTTCTATTCTTATTAATTATATTGTCGTATTATTGTCACCTATCAGCATTTTCTTCCAAACCACTCCGATACCTATCACATCAGCGATAATAAAGATGGGAAGGGCATAGGAATAAACATCTGAAATCCATCCTTTTACTCCCATATCAAGCCCCAGAAGGAAGATTAGAAACGAACCGATAACGACCAAGATAAGGGCTAACAACATCCATATCTGTTTGATTATCAGATGGTAAAGTTTGCCTCCTGTAAGCATTATTAGGCGTACAATGAGGAACAAATAGGCGGTTACTACCACCCAACGGGATAGACTCACGATGGTTTTCCAGCTTATATAGAAAGCTTCTCCACTATAGTCTGCCTCAGAGAAAAGCTCTAAGGGCTTCACATCTGTTAGATAGATTGCACCGAAAACAACGCATATCCATGACACGTAACTAACGATTGTCCAACCACTTACAGCACGTCCCAAGCGGTGCGCCACACGTGCAAATACGGCGATCATAGCCATGAAGGAATAGCTCGCCAAAAGCTCTGCTATCATCGAGAAATGGTCGACAAGCGTGTTTTGTTCATCTGTGAAGATGTTGTCATTAACGATCTCTAACTGACTACCTAATGCCATTACGTCACCCAATACACCTAGGATGAAGAGCGAAAGAAAGGCACTCATCAGATTCTCTTCGAGCCTCGTTGCAGGCAAACAAGATATGATCTTTTCTTTTTTCATTCGTCTATTTCGTCTATAAATAGTTCTTCTTCGTCCTTTAATAACCACTGACCTTTAATGTAGTTATCCGTGCTAGGAGCATGAAGATGGGCTGCATCTAAGATGTTCCTCCATAACACTCCGATGTAGAGAACGACGGATAGATAGCACAGACATAATATAATTTCTAACATCAAAGGAACGTTATTGTTGGCTGCTCTCGGTAGACAGAATTGTATCAAGATGAGGAACACACAGAAGGCTGCTAACTGCTTAACAAACAATATCTTGAGGTGACCTTTACTCAAAAGAAGTGACCGACTGATAATGTAAACATAGCAGAGAAAACTCAAAGTAACACATGTAAAGTAAACTCCATTGCATGTATTCACAATGTCAGCATCGAACTCATAGCTCACTGAAGAGCTGGTTGTAAGGGCTACGATGATGTTTACACAAAGGTTGATCATCAAAAAGCTAGCAAACAGCCAAGCGCCTATTGCTATGCTCATCCAGCCTACATGCGACCGACCAATGCGATGGATAACAAGTCCAAAGAGGGTCATCAAGCCCGCAAACCCACAATTAAATGGGATGTTCGTGAGGGTCTCTAAATCCATTTGACTTAGCCCAGAACCATACCAGAAGAGCGTGTTCGGACCAAGAACATACACCATTGAATAGGCTATCATACCGATAATAAAGAGCGAAAGGAAGATATTTGAAGCTCTTTGCTCCCATTTCTTCACAGGTAGAAAAGTTATATCTTTGGCATCCATAACCATGTTTTGTTATCTTTTAGACGGCTTACAAGAGCCTTATTGCATATTATTTACTTCTTTTACTATCATTTTGTAAAGTTCACACTACCCCTTTCTTCTTCATTTCTGGCGTTTTTTAAACCACCTTACCATCTACTCGCAAATACGAGAAATACAGCAGTTATAAATGTTGAAGAATCTTACTTTCGATTCAGGTAACGCCCTCCCCCACCTTATTTATATATATATTATACATAAAATTGTGCTGGGAAGCACACTTGCTTACGCTTGACTCGCATCTTCCTCATCAATATCCTCTTCTGTAATATCCGCTGACATCGAACCACGAAGGGCTATCGATGGAATCAAACCAAGCACGAAGACAATCAGTGTAAGGATGGTTCCGTAGGTGTCAATGGCTGTCATTGATAGTCCACCAACCTCATTGTACATATAATAAAACACTCCGCCAGTTAGGAAGATGAGGATTGGACAAAGAATGATAGACATACCATACAAACGAATGGAGCCTCGAAACTTACGCACCAAACCGATTCCTAAGAATAGATTCAATAGTCCAATAACAACATTGTTGTAGCCTCGGAAGGTCTGAATCAATGCCTCCTCGCGTGGTGTCTCCATCATAATGTCGTGAGCAGGTAACAATGCTCTGTAACAAACGGCGGCTGTTCCTAGCACCGACAAAACCATAATAACAATCATAGCCAACTGCAAAAAGAAATGCTTACTATTATTCAGGCACCTGCGAAAAACCTCCCACATCACCAACTGAGTGGCGCATACAAGAATCGACTCTGCTATCTGAATCGCCGAAGAACTTTGAACAGTTTCAAAGGTCTCAGTCAATGATGTCATCCCATCAGTGGGTGCTCCTGTCCAGTGATCTATGCTATTTACCAAACTAAACGCTAGAAATAAACCAAGGCTCCAGTTGAGAGTTTCACTCTGAACAGATGATATTTTAAACTTCTTCATACGTTTTTATATATTTATGTTTTAGTCTTTCTAAATAAATAAACATCGCTTCGTTCATTTATATTAATGTGTATGCAAATATACACCTAAATACTGAAAGAAACAAATACATTCAAATGTTTTTGTTTGAAAAAGTAATAAGATAAATCATTAAAAACACATTTAAACAAACAAATAAACACTTATCTACGTGTTTATTTGTTTATATATTTAATTATTAAAAACACTTATCTACATATCAAATAAGTATCTAAATAGATATTAGAAGTATTTTTAAAACAAGAAGAAGTTACTATACTTTTATATATTTAGATATATTTTCAAACAAAAGAGAGCCTAGAAAAATATATTATATATTTATTGATTCATATAGAAGAACGTTCTAACAAGGATAAAAAAAGGTTATATATTTATATAAATCTGGCACTAGAAAGTACGAAAGTAGGTTCGTATTTTAGTATATATATATATTTAAACAAAGATACAAACGTACGTTTTCAATCTTAGGAAGTAGCAATTTCAAAGAGAGAATATACACAAATAATTATTTATATATTAGTATATAATATTGTTATTCAGTAATTTATAAGTACTAAAAGAGGATTTATAAAGAAAGAACAAATACATATCTTGATAATTGGAGATAGGTAAGGAATATAAAAGGAGTGTAGTAGAAGACATTAAAATGAGGTAAAATTCAAACATAGAATACTATTTGCAAATGAAAAGAAAAGTATATATTTATATAATAAAGACATACTAATAACGAATTGAGAAGTATTTATAAAGACAAAGCAGAGCATTTATAAAAAGTATAATAAGTAGTTTATACTTTTATACTTTTATATATTTAATAATTAAAGATGGCCCCAATCAGTATTTTAAAAGTGTTTATATAAATACATACAACCAATAATAAATAAGCAAATAAGTATTTTTTTATTTATATATTAGTAGTGTTTAAGGAGCAAATAAACATATATTTCATTTATAATAGTATTATATTTTTATATATATAAGCAGTTAATCAAAAGTGTAATAACATATTCAAAGAAAAGAGTAAACCCTTAGATACATATAAAAGGAGTATGTTTTTAATATATATATATAAATATGTTTTAAAACAGATAAGCAAAAGAATAAATACATATTAGTATTAATAAGGTAAAACTAAGAGCTCTGCAAGGAAGAAAGAAGTAGGGAAGAAGAAGGCGAAATGGTGTGCAGGAAGAGGAAAAGAAACAATGATAAATACATGAAAAGAGGATAAAAAAAGAAGCTAAAAAGATTCCAATAAGTACATAAAAGCACTTTCAACGAAACAAAGAATGCCCAACTATAAAACCAAGAAGACACACCTGTAAAATAAAGAAAGCCAACCTATAAAACAAAGGAAATTCAACTAAAAACAAAGAAGAACTCAGCTATAAAACAATAAAACGCCTTCTTCAATGCAAGGAAAGGCTCTCTTTGACTTGAAGGGAGGCTCTCTTTAAATAAAGAAAAGCACTTCCATCATTGGTAAAGAAACTCAGAAGGGCGTTTGAAGGATATAAAATCCACAAAAATAACATCTCTTTTTGTTCACAAAAAACTACTAACTATCTAGGAGAGAGTAAGATAGTAATTTGAGAAATAGCTCTAATTAGCAAAATAAAGAGAGCCCATTTAAATAAGAGAAAGGCTCTAAAACTAAAGATAAAACGGCAAAAAAATAAAGAAAAAACATTCATCTAAATAAGAAGAAATAATCCATAAAAGCTGAAATAACATCTATCTGGAGTGGAAAAGACGACAAATTAGTAAGATTATAATGGGTATATTAAAAGGTAAGAAACGACAAATAGGGAGAGAAAACTTACTTACTTAAAACTATGAAGTGCGACAAATAAGTAAGTTAAAACGCCTAGAACTATCAGAAAGAAGCATTGGAAAGACGACAAAAAAGGAAGTTCTTTGAGGAAAAAGGGCTTTGCGACAAATTAGGAAGATATTTCTTTGAGTGTAGAAGAGCATATAAAGAGTTGTAAATCAGTATGTTTATAAAGGCAATTAAAGCCAAACGGCGACAAAAAAATGAATTGTTTGGGTTTTATTTAAACGTTTCATACAATTTAAAAGAGCTAAAGTACTGTTATACAGAGTAGTTAGTAAAGATGGAGAAAGGTATTCTTAAAGTAAATAAGTTCCTAATATGTCGCTGTAAAAGAGGCTCATCTTGTACAAAAAATAGGTGCTTTTGGTAGTTAAAAGGGGGTAAATCGACAAACAGGGAACAAAAAACTTAAATGAAACAAAGTATTAATTATGAAGAAAGAGACGTATTGGGAAGGTTGAAAAAACGACAGATAGGGAAGAAGAAAACGAGTAACAAGACAAGAGAAAAGCGACAGGAAAAATAGGAGAATATCGGTTAAGAAAATAATAGGAAGATGCTCAATAAATGATAAAAGGAACCTGACAAAAAATAAAGTTATCGAGAGAGAAGAGGGTAGGGGAGGGATGATTTAAATGAAGTAAAGCATAAAATAAAATAAAGCTATCCAATTAAGAACAAAACACTTAGCGTTGAGTTAGTTAGGAATAAACCTATTAGAAGGATTAAAGACCATCGACTATAAGATGAGAAGTAAAGCGACAGAAAAACAACAAAGAAACCATCAAGACTAAAAAAAGAAAGCGAAAGAAGCGGCGGAAAAAACGAACAGCAAGCACAAAGCAAGCACCCTTCAAGCAAAGTTGCGACAAATAGGGAGGGTCGCCCAAAAGCCCTTAGTAAAAATCATCTCCACACAGGCAAATATCTTTTTAACCCTCAACTTAAAAACTTCTCATCGAGTTAGATATCGTTAGTTAATCAATTATAAGATATTAGTAAAGGTGTTTTAAGATACTGATATACAATGAGTTGCAGGGTTAACTACCGACAAATTAGTAAGTTAGCGACGACAGATTAGTAAGATGGAGGCGACAGATTGGGAAGGAGCTTGCGACAGATTAGTAGGTAGATGATGGATGTGTTCGACGAATGAGGAGCATTGGTTCGACGTTTAGGGAGCCTCTTGTCGATATTTGCGAATAGTTATGACAAAATAAGGAAATTGTTAGTTGTGATAGAGAGGATAGTCGTCTTTTTGATGCGAAAAGCCGTTTTGGGTCGGAGTAAATAGTAGAAACTAATATAAAGGATAATCAGTTATAAGATACTAATTGATTGATAGTTACAAAAGCAAGCGTTTTTAAGATCGACAATAAGGGAAGATTTTATGTGAAGAGAGGTATGCTAAGATACGACAAAAGGGTAGGTTTTTGAAAAACATTTACTTGCTTTGGGGGGAGGAGAGGGTGATGAGTGAGGGTGATGGGGCTGATTGGGTGGATAGAGAGGCATTGGAAAGTCGCCAAACCAGTTGGTTATCCATCATTTTAAAGGCTGGATTTTGAATTATGAGAATAATTGCTTACTTTTGCCTAATGATATACAATGCTCATGCCAGTGCTTAGCAATGTGGCAGACAAAGGTTCGCTCTACAACAACCAATGCTTAGCCAGACAACAGCTGCTACTTAGTAATGCGATTGTCCATGTCGAGTGCAGCAACTACTGACGACAGGCAAGACGATTGCGAACGATAGCTTGCACTCTTGCGAGCGGTGGACAGGAGCGGAATTTATCGATAGAGACACGAGAAGATATGGAACCATTGGCAGAAAGGATGCGTCCTCGGACGCTGGATGAATACATTGGGCAGGAGCATCTTGTGGGTCAGGGAGCTGTCTTGCGACGTATGATCGACAGCGGTCATATCAGTTCGTTCATCCTCTGGGGACCACCAGGCGTTGGCAAAACCACGCTCGCTCAGATCATTGCCCATCAATTAGAAACACCGTTCTACACGCTCTCGGCGGTGACAAGTGGTGTAAAAGATGTACGCGAGGTAATCGATCGGGCGAAGAGCGGGAGGTTCTTCAATTCGGTTTCCCCGATACTCTTCATCGACGAAATTCATCGATTCTCTAAGTCGCAGCAAGACTCCTTGTTGGGGGCTGTGGAGAGAGGAGTTGTGACGTTGATAGGCGCAACGACGGAGAATCCCTCATTCGAAGTCATCCGCCCACTGCTGTCGCGTTGCCAGTTATATGTGCTGAAATCGTTAGAGAAAGACGACCTACTCCGCCTCGTGCAACGTGCAATCACGGAAGACACGGAGCTGAAGAAACTCTCGATAAAGCTCTCCGAGACGACCGCCCTACTGCGTTATAGTGGTGGCGATGCACGTAAATTGCTCAATATTATCGACCTCCTCGTCAGTGCGCGGGCGTCAGATGAGATTGTTATCACCGACGAACTCGTGGAGAAAGAGCTGCAGCAAAACCCCTTGGCATACGATAAGGACGGTGAGATGCACTATGATCTTGTGTCTGCATTCATCAAGTCGATCCGTGGAGGAAACGCCGATGCCGCCCTCTATTGGATGGCTCGAATGATTGAAGGAGGCGAAGATCCACGCTTTATCGCACGCCGAGTAGTGATCAGCGCAGCCGAGGATATCGGACTTGCGAACCCCAATGCTCTGTTATTGGCAAACGCTGCCTTCGATGCAGTCGACCGCATAGGATGGCCAGAGGGGCGCATACCTTTGGCGGAAGCAGTGGTCTATCTCGCTCGTTCCAAGAAGGACAATTCGGCTTATAAAGGTATCAATGCCGCCCTTGAGGAGGTGCGCCGTTCGGGTAATCTGCCCGTTCCGTTGCACCTTCGGAATGCACCGACAAAGTTGATGAAAGACCTTGGTTATGGCGATGGATATAAGTATCCTCACGATTACGAGGGGCATTTTGTCGAGCAACAATATATGCCGGATGAGTTGGAGGGGAGGGAGTTTATACCCCAATAGGTTCCTCATAAGAGCCTAACAACCGGCCTCACCCCCGTCCCCTCTCCGAATGGAGAGGGGCGTGAATAGTACTGGTTGCGTACGAAAGGATAGTTGAGGAAGCCTCCCCCGACCCCTCCGAAAGGAGGGGAGTGTTGCTTGGACGTTGGCTGGGGATGGTCGGTCGGTGTGTAACGAGGCTGTACCTCTTTAGCTGGAACAGCAGGACAGCAAACAAAGGGGTGCTCTTTTTAAAACGAAGGGGGCGTTTCTTTGAAGCGAAGAGAGGCTTTCTTCATAGCAAGGAAACGCCCTCGTTATGGCAACGAAAGGCTCTCTTTATAATAAGGAAACGCCCTCGTTGATGGGAATGAAAGCCTCACACCCTCTCCGAACCAGTGGTCACTGACCGTAGGGAAGTAATGGAGAGGGGAGTAGATAGTGCTATTTCCCACAGAACAAACAACTCGTCTACTCGTCAACTATCAACTCGTCTACTTATAAAAACAAATAATAACAACAAAAAGAGGCACTCTCACTGCCTTACTCATATATCCTTACCAACTCCCGTGAGGCTACATCCCCTCCTTTCGGAGGGGCTTGGGGAGGCTTTCGGAGGGTGAGTTCGGTTTTGGGGAGGCTTCCGATAAACAATAAAAAAGTATGAAACTAGTTATTCTCGACTGCCATGCAGTCAACCCTGGCGACCTCTCGTGGGAGCCAATAAAGCAACTTGCTGATTGTACGATATACGAAAGAACACGACAGGAAGACGTCGTTGAACGTGCAAAAGACGCTGACGGAATACTCATTAATAAGGTGAATATCACTGAAGAAGTGCTCCAACAACTGCCTAAACTGAAGTATATTGGAGAGCTGGCAACGGGTTATAATAATATTGACATTGCTGCGGCACGTGCAAGAGGAGTTGTGGTTTGCAATATCCCAGCCTATAGTACCGATAGTGTGGCACAACATGTTTTCGCCTTACTATTGAATGCCGCAACACGAGTAGACCATTATGCCGAGGCTGTCAGACGTGGTGATTGGTGCAAGCAGCAGGACTTTTGCTATTGGGATACGCCTCTGATCGAGCTCGCGGGGAAAACTCTTGGTATTGTCGGACTCGGTCACATCGGTCAGAAAGTGGCGCAGATTGCCCACGCCATGGGTATGGATATCTCGGCATACACCAGTAAGAACAGCACCGATCTACCCGAGTGTATCCGCAAGACAACCCTCGAAGGACTCTTTAGTACGTCTGACGTCATCACCCTTCATTGCCCATTGACGGCAGAGAATACGCACATGATCAATGCTGAAAGCCTACAGAAAATGCGCCCCGGAACCATCCTTATTAATACAGGACGTGGTGCGCTCATTGACGAACAGGCTGTTGCTGATGCCCTCGAAAGTGGTCATCTCAAAGCCTATTGTGCAGATGTTATGACCGACGAACCGCCTCGCACGGACAATCCCCTTCTACAACAACCCAACGCATATATCACTCCGCACGTGGCATGGGCTACTCGTGAGGCACGCGAAAGACTCATGGCTATTGCCGTGGAGAATATCAAGAAATTCATAGAAGGCACTCCGCAAAACTGCGTATGACCTACACTGACCCCCATCTCGTCCGTACCCTCCAGGTGATCTTGGAGTTTCTAGGCACCTTCGCATTCGCTATCTCTGGTATACGGCACGCCGCCCAAAAGCACTTCGATTGGTTCGGAGGCTACGTATGCGGCTTTGCTGTAGCCATCGGAGGCGGTACGATACGTGATGCCATGCTTGGTGTGCGCCCGTTCTGGATGTCGAATATCATGTACGTGTTGGTTACTGGACTTGCACTCTTCCTCGTTATCCTATCGAGGAAATGGATCAAGAGGCTCGATAACGCATGGTTCGTCTTCGATACACTGGGCTTAGCTCTGTTCACCATAGCCGGTATTCAGAAGACCATCGCACTAGGACATAGCTTCTGGGTAGCCGTTATCATGGGGTGTATCACGGGTGTGGCAGGTGGCGTCATACGTGATGTTCTGTTGAATAACATCCCCGTCATCTTTCATAAAGAGATTTACGCTGTGGCAAGTGTGGCAGGAGGTCTAACCTATTGGACGCTCTTCTCACTCGGACTGGGGCTTCCCCTGACGGTGATAGTCACCTTTCTTATGATTTGTGTAATACGCTTTGTTGCAGTAGGTTACCATATTTCGCTGCCCACACTACACGATGAAGACGAAAAGAAAACGTAAAAAAGTTGATGAAAAGTTTGGTGGGTTGAAATAAAAGTAATACCTTTGCACTCGCAATTAAGCAATAGCACTATTGCTCTTAACGTTTGCAACCATTTTAATGGTTCCGTAGCTCAACTGAATAGAGCACTTGACTACGGATCAAGAGGTTACAGGTTTGAATCCTGTCGGAATCACATAGAGGACATCTTAACGGTGTCCTCTTTTTTTTGTGTGCGTGTGCAAAGACAGAGGGGAAGCCTCCCCCCGTCCCATCTACAGCCTCTCCCCCAACCCAACTACAGCCTCACCCCCAACCCCTCTCCGAGTGGAGAGGGGAGTGAACACTACTAGTAGGATAAAAGAGGATGGTAAGTGGGAATAGAGATAATTGTGTTTTGGAATTTAAAAGTAGCCTCGGGAGAAATACATCCCCTCCTTCGGAGGGGCTTGGGGAGGCTTTTAGTAGAATTAAGGAAACGCCCTTCTCCAATCGAAAAGGGCGTTTCTTCGTTATGAAGAGAGCCTTTCTTCACACCAACGAAACGCCCCCTTTATCTGCAAACAATAGTTTTCACTCCCCTCTCCATTACTTCCCTTCGGTCAGTGACCATTGGTTCAGAGAGGGGGTGAGGCTTCTTCTCCCCTGCTCCCATTAGGTATTCCTCCCCTTGGGGGAGGTTAGGTGGGGTTGGTGAAACAATTTCGTCGAATTTAAAGGGGCTTTCGTCGAGTTAATATATGTTTCATATTTTATTAATTTAAGATATCTTTTTTTGCGATTGAACATCCTTTGCACAACATCAAACTAACTTTGTCAGCAAATCACATAGCCCACTTCTCACCCCAGCAAGTGGGCTGGTGATGTTAAAGGAAATGCGCCCCACTTCCCTTCTCCTACCACTCAAGAAGTGGTAACAAGCGTGGGCAAGGCATGAAGCCACACATTATTAATTCTTAAAATAGTACAACTATGGAAGATGGAAAGAAGAAAAAAACAATGATGAAACCAATGAAGAAATGTACAGAAGAGGACTTGCAGCGATTGAAGTCCATGATTATTAATGATTTTTACGACCTAATCAATCGTAGTGAGAAGGAGGGGTTGTATTGGAAAGGTGCCACCTGCGACCTGATAGATATGGCACACATGGTTTGGGAGAGTGGAGCTTTATTGCGCCCTGATGGTCGACCGATGGACTTTATCTCTATCGTTCGTAACATCTGTCGGGTACTGCACGTGAGGGTTCCGAGCAACCCCTCTTCAACGGTGATGGCAGTACGGATGCGTAAAAACATCCGTGTCGGGCCGCTCTTGGAACGCTACTTGTATGTGATGACAACCATCGATATACAGGATCCCGTGCGGCTTGAAATAGGAAGAAGAAAGCCTCGGACGAGGTTTTAAAAAGCCTTATCAAAGTCCAACTACAGCCTCTCCCCCGCCCACAACCAGCCTCACCCCCAGCCCCTCTCCGAATGGAGAGGGGAGTGAGCACTGCTAGTAGGATGAGAGAGGATGGTTAGTGGGAATAGAGATAATTGTATTTTGGAATCAAAGAAAAAGCCTCGGGGTAAGACATCCCCTCCTTTGGAGGGGCTTGGGGAGGCTTCTTTTAAAATTAAGGAAACGCCCTTCTCCAATCGAGAAGGGCGTTTCTTCGTTATGAAGAGAGGCTTTCTTCACACCAACGAAACGCCCCCTTTATCTGCAAATAATGGTTTTTACTCCCCTCTCCATTCGGAGAGGGGTTGGGGGAGAGGCTGTAGTTGGGCTGGGGGAGAGGCTGTAGTTGGGTTGGGGGTGAGGCTTTCCTTTATTTGCAAAAGCAACTGTTTTATATATAGTTTATGCTTATTTAACAAAAATGGGGGGGTAAATAAAGGTTTATTAATACCTTTGCAGCCAATTAATACGCCGTTTTCTATATTAGAACAAAACTATTTAACAAATACAATTAAACCATTTATGAGAAAGAAGAGAACCTA
>QWCW01000089.1_pt1 | contig 39416 bp, 58 predicted proteins | sample 1972691 | NCBI WGS metagenome assembly QWCW01 (sample SAMN09866698, study PRJNA288562) | Human oral metagenome isolate pre2_saliva, whole genome shotgun sequencing... | reverse complement strand
TGTTTCTTGCGCCACAGGTCGAGGGCCATCTGGGCGTTGTCCTGGCGTTCTTCCACCTCGAAATAGCCCTCGTAATCGCCCTCGGTCAGGCGCTTGGGGTAGCCGTAGGAGCCGACGCGGGTGTCCTCGTACATGTCGAGGGCCCCGGCTAGGGTGCTGTCCAGCTCCCCCCACGTGTCGCCGGGGACTCCCAGGAACTCGGTCGGGCGGCGGCCCCATTTCTTCGCGCTTCGGAGCGCCCGAACCAGCCACGCCCCGGCGGGCCGGTCCAGGCACTCCGTCACGAAGGGACCGAGATCGTCGGCTTCATCGTGTTAACGGTGGCGACGGCCTGCACCAATGCGACGACCTGGGGTTCGATGCGGTCGCGTAGGGTTGCGAGCATGTCCACGGTGAGGCCTTCGGGCGCGGTGATCTGCGCGGCGAGCTGCTCGAGGGTGGCCTGGTCGCCGTCAATGCCGCGCTCCTCCATGTCCTTGCGGAATCGCTGCACCCAATCAGCGCTGCGCCCCTGGACGGTGATGTCGAGGGCCGCCGCGCGGATCTGGTCGGCAACCTCGCGCATCTGCTCTTTGAGGGCGCGCATGTCGTCCACGTTGGCGGCGCGCTTGGCCTCGTCGTAGCGGGTTTCGAGTGCGGACAGGTCGGCGAACAGGTCGCCCCTTGCGTACAGGGTGACGGTGCGCTGTACGGGGGTGACGCCGGCGATCCAGGCGGCGAGGTCGAACGTCTCGGGCGTGACGGTCGCGTCGGGGTTGGTGTGAGTGAGGGCCATGTCGGCCATGGTGAGTTCTTCTTCGTGGGCTGCCATGCCATGCTCCTAGCTGTGTAGCTTCGTGTTTTTGGGCTGCCTTGGTGGTGGTGGGGTGCCCGCCCGGCAGGTCTGGCAGCCCATTGTTGGAACCTGCCGGGCGGGAGATAGTGGGGTCAGGCCGGCAACACGGAGAGGACCTTCACGTCCTCAGCGGCGTTCATGACATTCAGCTTCGCGGTGCGCTTGATGTAGCCCGCGAACCTGTCGCTGGGCTTGGTCGGCGTACCGAGGACAACCTCGTACACAGAAACGATGTCGCCTTCGGCGATCTCCTTGGACTCGACCGGGCCTTCACGCTCCACAAGCCAGATCGTGGTGCCCTTCTTCTTGATGAGATCCCAGACGAAGTCGTCGGCGTCAACCGGCTTGCCCGTCTCGTCGAGGTAGCGGAAAACGGTCAGGTTGCCCGCGTAAGACGTGGGTCCGGGGGCCTTGCCCTCGCCCGTCTTGCACATCTCCTGTTCCGTAATTTCGGCGTCAGAATCGGCGCCGAGCGCGTAATCCGACTTCATGATGTGGCAAGAAATCTTCTTGCCGGCTTTGATTTCCGCGATAGACGGGGTTGCGATGTTCTGCGGCTTCGCGGTGAGCGCCCACAGGGTGATGCGCCCGTCGGCGAGGGTCTTTGCACCTGCCATGTTTCAGTCTCCTTCGGTGAGGGGGTCGGTGGTTTCGTCCCCATGCTCGGGGGCGTCGTGGGTGTCCTCCTGGCCGCAACACAGGGGTTCGCGGGCCTCGGGGGGCGGGGTGAGCGTCCAGTCCTCACCCCAGATCGGGTGCCCGATCCAGTGGGCGGGGATGTCCTGGAATACGCCGGTTCGGGTGTTGTAGGCGGTGACCATTCAGGCCTCCTTCGTTTCGGTGGTGGCTTGCACGCGGAAAGTCACGGTGCAGTAGCGGGGTGCCCTGTTCGCCTGCGTGCCGACCGTGCTGTTATCGGCGCGAACGTCCGTCACACCAACGTGTGCGAGCGGGAAGCAACGCCAGCCGTCCACCGTGGGGATCTCACCCTTCAGGAGGGCGGTGACCTGATCAGCGAGGTCCAGGACGTTCGCGGTCGTCGCAGCGACAACCTGCACATGCAGGCGCACGTCGACGTCGCCACCGCATCCGCTCATGGCCTCGGACGCGGCCAGAGTGGGCGGCCCCCACACGAACACGAAGGGGAGGCCGGGGTTGCTGGGCGGGTCACCAACGAACGCCTTAACGGTTGTGCCCGTTGATGTGAGGGTGGTGAGCCGGGCGCGCATCTGCGTCATGATGTCAAGGGTTAACCCCATAGGTCCTCCACAATCTGCGCGATCGCCTTTTGGAAGGCCTCGGCTTCTTCGTTGAGTGGTTCGATGGGGTCGCGGGTGTGGCCGCCACCCCTGCTGGTGCCGAAATATGCGATATTGGCCAGGGCGCCGGACGGCTTGTCGGGGCCGATCTCAGCTTCGATGGTGTGGTCACCGTCGATAAGGTCATAGGAGATGGACCGGGCGACGTGGCGGATACCCGCGTTGCCAGAGGCTTCAAGATCGGCCTGCATGGCGCGTTTGATGTTCAGCGCGCCACGGCTGACGGCGGGCCTAAGCCAGCGGGAGAGTTCGCCGGGGAGGCGTGTTGCGTCGGCTGCGATCTGCCTGACCTCGGTGGTGTCAATTTCGATGCCGGTCACAGGAGGTCGTCTCCGTTGGTTTCGACGTCGACCTGGAAGCGGCGTGAGGTGACGTGCGTTTTGTCGAACAGGCCGGTGACGCGGAACGCGCTTAGGTAGCCGTTGACGCGGATCAGGTCACCGACACGCACAACGTCCACACTGTGCGGGAGGTGAATCGAGTACCGCTGAATGGTAACGAGGGCCCCGGCGGCGTTCGCCGCGGTCTCGTGCGCCTCGTACGTCTGAACCTTGCACGGCCCCTCCCAGACGGGCGTTTCGTCGATCTCGTCGAGGCCGTCGGCCCCTGTGGTGACGGTCGGGCGGGTGATGGTCGCCCGGTCGGTCATGAGGGCTTCGGCGGCGCGGCGGCCCGCGATTACGGCGGTGCGCGCGCTCATGCCCAACCACCCGCCGGCATCGTGTCGGCGTCGCGGCCCCCAAGCCAGGGCGCGGGGGTCAGCACCGGCATGTACGCGCCTGAGGTGGACCCGTCCTGAGACAGGCGCGCCCATTCGTCGGCGGTGAGGGTGAGTTCGACGGCGGATGCGGCGGCGTCCAGCGTGTAGCTGTAGTCGTCGATGCGTTCGTTGCGCTTGCCGTCTGGGTTGCGGGCGCGGCGTGCTACGACTTCGCTGATGACGTCGGCGAGGATCTGACGGTCAAGCGCGGCCAGGTCTCCGAGGCGGGCGCTGATGATGCGCTCGGTCTTGCCGATCCAGTTCAGGACTTGGCGTTGTTCGTCTGTGTCGGTGATCGGGCGGCCCAGTGTGGTCGCCACGTCGATAACGGTCGCGAAGGCCACGCGGGGCCGCCTTTCACTCGTCGGGGTTGGTGGCGGGCCCGCCGGGGCCACGTCGCACGTACCCGAGCCGCTCCCAGTAGGGGAGTTGACTCACGGGCACGGCGACGTGGTCACCCGACGGGCTAAGCAAGTGAACGATCAGGTCGTTCACTTACGGGCGATCTTGACGAACGCTTCCTTGTCGGCGAGCGCGAAACCGTACTCGGCCTCCGCGCGGATGGCGACCAGGTTCTGCTCGTACAGAGAGACCAGCGCGCCGCCGATGGTGACCGTCGCCTCGGTGGACACGTCCATCGTGATGCCGCCGACGGTGCCCCACGCGGCCTTGGTCCAGTCGCCCGCGAAACCAACCGTCTTGTCGTCGCCGACGTTCTCGTGCAGGTAGGACGGGCGACCAAGGATCGAGCCCGAGCGCAGGGCGGGGATCAGGCCGTCATACGAGGCCTCGGCGAACAGCGGGCGACCCGACGCGTCCTTGGTGGTGAGCAGGTCCACCTCGAACGAGGTGTCGAAAGCAAAACCGTTGACCTGCTTCTTCGGCGTGCCCTGCAGGTTCAGGCCCATTGCCTTGACCAGGTCGTCGTAGGTGTTCGCGCCGGCGGTGCCGCCCAGGGTGACGGTCTTGGTGGTAGCAGACAGGGAGGAGCCGAACGGGCCGGTTCCGGTGCCGTCGCCACCCTTGTTGTGGAAAACAGCGCGGTCGAACGCGCGTGCGAACGCCTCGGCAAGCAGGGCAGCGAGCGTCTCAGAGTAGCCGCCGGGGTTCGCGCGAATAACCTCCTGCGAGGCCACGGCAATTGCCGTCAGCTTCTTCGGCTGCATGGTGACCAGGCCGAGGGATGCCTCGGTGGTGTGCTTCTTCTCGCCCTCAGAGGTCCAGTTGGCGCTGGGCTTGCCGGTCACGATGGGGAAGGCCTGACCGGACGCACCGAGCGGGACCTTCTTCATGAGGGACATTGCCGCCGAGCCCTTGGCGGCCTCGTCGAAAATGGGGCCGGCGAGTTCCGGCTTGATGAAGCCGTTAAAATCTGCGAGCTTCTTGGGGTTGGTGATAGCCATTGTGGGTGCTCCCTTCGAGCGTGAGATTGTGGGGTGGGGGTGGGCTGCTCAGATGTCAGCGCCCGCCGACCGCGCCGATCAGCATTGCCGTGAGCGCGTCCGTGGTCGTTGCCGGTTCGGGTGTGCCGCCCTGCGACGGGTCGGGACGCATAGCCAGCGGCGCGGGAGACGCGTCAGAGGCCGGGGCCGGGGCGGGAATCGCGGCGAGGAGCTTTTCAGCGGACGCCGTGAGCTCCTCCGTGTTGCTGCCCTGCAGGAAGTCGGCCAGCGCGTCAGGGACGCGCATCGTGTGAATGACCTCGGCGCGGGCGAGCTTGGCCTGCAGTTCTGCGACCGTGGCGTCGGCCTGTTCGGCTGCGACCGTGGCGGCGGCCTTGGCTTCGTCGAGGTTGACGGTCAGGGCCGCGACCTGCGCTTCCAAGTCCTTGACGCGCGCGTCGGCGGCCTTGCGGGCGTCGCGTTCGGCACGCAGGGCCTTGACACCGCCCTCGTTGAGGGTTTCCTCAGCGGCGGCCTCGTTGGTGTCCGGCGTCTGGTCGGGCGTGGTTTCGGTGGGCATGAGTGGTGGTTTCCTTTCTCGAATCACTCGAGGGGACCGCCCGCGCCGTCGCGGCGCGAGTCGGTGGCTTAGCGGGAAGCGCGCAGGAGAGCGCGCATCCGGGTCAGTTCGCCGCCCGTGGCAATGGCCGCGTAATAGCGGGCCTCCACTTCGGCGGCGATCTTCGGGGTGAGGGGGTAGTCAGCGCCGCCGATCCGAGCGCCGCCGTGGCGCTCCTGCGCGGCGGGCGTCCACGGGTTGAGGCCGTTTTGCACGTCCTGCCAGTCACGGGCGGCTATAGCGACGCGCTTTTCGGCGGCGGTCATGCGGCGGCCCTCATAGGTGGCCTCGTACTGGCCGCGCAGTGCGCCGCCGCTGACCTGCCCGCGCCCGGTGATGTATCCCTGAGCGCGCAGGGCCTCGACGGCCTGCTCACGGTTGGGGTTCAGGCGGTAGATCGTTTCCGGGGTCATGCGTTTCTGGCCCTTGCGTAGGATCTGGCCTGCCCAGCCGTGTTTGCTGGTGCCCTCCGTGGTGAAAGCGCCGCGATACTTCATTCCGCGGCGGGCGTTGACGACCTGGTACATGTCGGCGCCGTCGCGGATTGCCTGAGCGCCTGCGTTCGTGAACACGCGGTTTTGCTCGGCTTCGCTCATGCGGTCGAAAGCCTCGTACGGGTCATCGATGAGACCCTCAGCGAACGCCTCGGCCTGGTCCGTGACCATGGTGGGCACGTGCGTGCAGTCGCACCGGGGGTGCCGCAAAAACCCTTGATTCCAGCGGTAAAAGCGGCCCGCGAGGACCACACACCGCGAGCATGACGGGGGGTTCAGCATCCGCACGTACCCGACGCGGGGCCTGGCTGCGATCTGTACGCCCGCCGCGCCCCTGCCCGCGTCCGCGATCTCCGTTAGGACCATCATCGATAGCTGGCGGCCCCCCGCCGCGAGCGCCTGGGCGGGTTCCATGCCGTCGGCTATGAGTGTTCGGGCGGTGATTGCGGGGGTACGTAGGAGGGTGTCGAGGCTGCGTCCGTCGGCGGCGAGGCCTGCGAAGGCGTCGGGATCGACGAGGCCGTCAGGGGTGGCCCATGTGCCTTGTTCTCCGAGTGCGAGGGCGCCGCTGACTAGGGCGCTGGTCGCTGCTGTGCGTTGGGCGTTGGTGATTGCGGCGGTGACGGTGGGGATGCGCTCGCGCCACGCGTCGGCGATCCAGTTGGGCCCGAGCTTGCGCCAGTGGCGGGTCGCTGTGGCGAGGGCGCGGGCTTCCTGTTCACGGACCAGCCCGTAGTGGTGTTCAATCGCGGGCGGGATCGATGCCATGTGCGGCGTCCAGGTCGTTGTCGGTTAGCGCGGGGGTGGTCTTTTCCAGCAGTCGCAGGAGGTCGGGGTCGGTTTCCTCCTCGCGCAGATATGCGCGCTCCGTTGCCTTGCGGGCATCGTCCCACCCGAGCTCGTCCCACGCGCCCTCGCGGCTAATCAGGGGCTTGCCGCCCGCGAGCTTCTGCAGGGCGTCAGCCTTCTGGCTGAACGTGGGGGTCGCGGGGTCGTGCCAGGCAACATTCACGGCGCCCATGGGGACGGTGTGCCCCATGATGCGGGCGGCGATTGTGAGCGCGCGGGACAGGGCCGCGCCACATTCGGCGTTGACGCGCTCGACGCGCTTGACGAGCTTCGATTCCTCAGCGCGGATAGCGCCCTCGGCGGGCGGGTTGGTGGTGATGAGGCCGAAGTATCGGGCGGGGAATCCGGTCAGGGAGGCGGCGAGCTTGCCGTATAGCTCAATCGTGCTATGGAAATTGGAGAGCTCACCGGGGGCGAGCTGCGTGACCTTCGCGCCTGCGTTCTGCAGGGCCACGAAGGGGTTGAGGTAATTGGTCCAGGCGGACGGGTCTGCGAAGTCTGAGCGCTTGGCGCCCATGATGATTCGCTTGGGGACGGCGTTCGTCTCGAGGGCGGCTTGCATCTGCGTGATTGCGCGGGCGGCTGCGTCGGTGACGCCCATGATGTCGTCCATCTCGCTGTGGCCGGTCGATTCGCCGGTCATCTGACGATTGAAAGACGGGATCACGGGCACCACGCCGAGCCGGTGCTCGTCGCGGTCCACGACGCGCCACGCGCCCCCTACCGTCGCATAGGTGGTGGTGGTGTCGGGCGTGTAGATCGTCGCGTAGCGGGTTTGCGTGCCGTCGGTGGCCTGGTCGGTGACGATGCGCACGGCGTGCGTGATCGTCTTACGGCGATAGTCGAACTTCACGGTCATTTGCCTGGGTGATTCCACGCAAATGATGGGGTAGTCGCCCTCGTTGTCGCCGACGCCGACGGACAGGTAAGCCCGCCCGTAAATGAGCCTGTCGCGCTTCCACTTGCACAGCTCGGCCTCGAGATCATTCGCGTCCATGAGGGCGCGAAGATCCTCAGCGACCTCGGGATGGGCGGGGACCATGATGCCGCGCACGTCCTGACGCTCCTCAATCGTGTCGACGACAACGCGGGGCCAGTTGACGACGGTCTCGAGGGTGCGAAGGGACGGGGGCAGCGCCAGACCAAGGTGCTGCAACGTCTGACGGCCCTCGTAATAGGCGCGGTACTTGCGATCCGCCGGTGCCGTGAGGTTCAGGGCGTTCTCAGCTTCGGCGAGGAGCTGCGCCTCGTCGCGGGTAATCTGGTCAGTCATAAGGGTGTGTGTCCTTTACCAAGCGAAACTGATTGCGCCGCCGGGCTCCCAGCCTTCGGCGTGCTCATCCGCCGCGGCCTCGTGAGCCAGAATGTCGGCCATGAGAACGTCGATCTTCATGTGCTCAGCGGGCTTGCCGAGGATGAACTTGTCGCCCGGCTTGGCGACCTTCCGGGCGTGCAGGGCGCACAGCTTCGCTGTCTCGTCCGGGGTGTGGGTGGTGAGGCCTTCGGCGAGATCCTCACGGAACCGCACCAGGGCCGCGAACATGCGCGTGATCGAGTTCGTGGGCCATTGGACCACCACGTAGTCGCCGTAGAGCTGTTCCCAGTGGTCGATCTGGGTTTCCCAGTGCCTCGGGTCGCAGTAGAACCGCTGCACGGTGTAGCGGTCCATGAGTTCGGCGACCGCCGCGTCCACCTCACCGCGCGGGATGCGGCCTTCGGGCCATTCCTCGGGGTTCCAGACGGTGGGCCGCTGATCGGGCCCGTACGTGGGCGTGAAACGTAGGCCGTCCACTGTCTCAGCGCGGATAGCCGTCCAGTCACCCGACCGCGAACCGTCGAAACCGAGGGCGATTTCGCAGCCCGGTTCGGGCTGCACGTCGCGGGTCTGCCTATCCCAGACCTTCTCGGTGAGATAGGAGCCCTTACCCTGGACGAGGCGGTTCCCGAAGAATCGCTCGGCCTGCGTCGGGTCGGTTTCCATGAGTTCGTCGACCTCGGCGTCAATCGCCTTGGGGTCCACCCACGGCGACGATGCGTACACGAAACGGTGGATCTTGGATCGATCCGCCTTCTTCGTGTAATCCCAGTCGAGCGGGGGTTTTTCGTAAAACTTGAAAATGTCCCGCGCCCGGCTCTGATATGCCTGCTGCGCGGCTGAATCTTCCATGGGGTCCCACGGATTCGTGAGCTCAATGGTCCGGCCCTGCATACCGGCGACCGCGCGGCGAATCGTCTGCCACGTGTTGAGCACACCCGATTGCGGCGTGTACAGGCCCGACTCATCCGCAATCGCGCACGTGAACGGTTGGCCGAGCTTCGAGCGCGCCGCCGACGTGACGGGCACGATCTTCCCCTCATTCGGGAGACGCACGAAACCTTCACGCACGCGCACGAAGTCCCCGAGCGGCCCGCTCTTAATCATGGCCTGCAACGGCTCGTACACGTTCCTAGTCTGATCCTCAGCAAACGCCAGGAGGGCGATCAGGCTTTTATCACGGGGGCGGCCCATAGCCTCCCCCGGCTCATACCAATACTCCCAGCCGCACCCGCACCCGTGGTCCGAACAGCGGTAAACGTCGCCTTCGCGCGCCCAGCCCGCGAACATGGCGGGCCCCACGCCTTCCGCGAGCGCCACCGCCGCCGCGAGCGGCGACTTGCCTGACTTCTGAGGCCCCACCCATAGGCTGCGACGGTAGGTGAAGGGCTCCACGAGGCGGTGCGGGTCAGGCTTGGCGGTCGCTTTGATGCGGTAATGGTTGGCGTTGCAATACAACTGCCACCCGTTGAGTTCTAGGGGCTGATTGAAGTAGACGCCCGAGGGGACGAGGCAGTGGGCCTCGATCCAGTCCGAGATCAGGAAGCCCAGCGTGTGATTCGGGTTGAAATCTAGGGCGAGCGGGGGCGGCGCGTACTCGTCATGAGCCATCACTGCCGCCGTCGACGACGGTCATACCGGCCAGCCGGGCGCGTGAGGAGCGGCGGCGGGCCGGGCGCTCAGCGGGTTCGGCCTGGTCGGCGGGCTGGCCGGTCGTGATCTGCCACTGGTGCAGGGCCAGGCCCGAGGCGGTGAGGCCGATCTGGTCGGCCAGTCGCAGGAGCGCGGTCTTATCGCCCGACTTCGCCCCTTCCTCCTCACACGTGACGGCGAGACGCACCCACTGCGCGACGTTGTACGTCATCCACGGCTGCTCGCGCCACACCTCAGATTGCGGCTGTTTCCACGCCCACGACCACAGTTCGAGTTCGCGCTTCCACCGTAGCTCGGTCGCCAGCTTGCGGAAACGGCGACCCCCGTTGGGCAGGGTTTCCCACAGCTGCATGGGGGGCATGGCGAACTCAGGGACGGGCGCGGTGGCGGGAACACCGCCGAGCTGACGGAAGGCAATACCGCGCGCGTCGCTTCGAGCTGAGTTCGGGTTGATAGGCGGCCCACTACGGGCGCGCGCTCCACCGGATGGCATGGTCGGTCTCCTCGCTGGCCGGCGTCGCGCCTGCCTGCAGGGCCACCTCGGCGTCGCGCCGGGCGGCTTTTCGGTTTCGGCGGGAATGGTTTTGAACCCTCCGCGCTTTTTTCATCCCTCACCGGCGGTCTGACGGGGCCCCCGTCGGGGCCACCCCCCTGGGGGGTGTGCGTGTCAGTCCGTTTCGGTTCGGTCGTATTTGTGGGCCGCTTTGCCTGCGGCGCTGCGATTGCAAAAAACGTGTTCTGGTCCGCGAATGATCGAACGATCTTCGTCGTCGTGACCAAGATCGAACGGTTCGTCTGCCTTGATGGGCTTGCCGCACCGCCAGCACATGGCCTGGCCGGCCTCGACGAGGCGGGCGGCCCGTGCCCGGGCGGCCCGGTAGGTGCGGTCGTAGCCGCGTGCGGTTGAGTAGCCTCGTTGCTGTTCGCGCTCGCGGTTGTGGGTGGGGCAGTAGCGGGGGCCGGGGTGTGGGATGAGGGCGGGGCATTGTGGGTGTGGGCAGCGTCGGCGGGCCATGTCTATATCCTTGTGGTGGGTGTCACGTCCCCACGTGTTGACTTAACATTGCGCGCGGGCTATAGTTAATGGTGTCAGGAGGGAACAAGCCCCCTGCAACTCAACGAAGGAGACCCCCAATGCAGACCATCTACACCCCCGAGGACCTGGCCGAGGTTATCGAGCTGACCGAGGAGCCCACCCGCTTCACCACCCTCGATGAGGTGCGGGACATGGTGCGTGAGGCTATCGGCCTTGACGCTGACACGGACATCGAGGAGCTGGTTGACGAGTGCTTCGCGTGGTACATGGCCCTCGAGCCTGGCCGTGAAGCGGTCACCCTGAGCCGTCAGGGCTTCTATCAGGTTGTGACCGCCGCCGACTTCTGGAAGGCTGTCGAGCGCCTCGGCCTGTGACCTGCAGGTGATACACAAGACCCCCGACCTGGTTGCAGGGGTCGGGGGTCTTGGTATCGATTCAGGAGGTCGGGGTAGCCGTGGCACACTACACCCGCGCTAGGTGTGACACTATCACACTTAGGGGGTATCCGCTACTCGGTATCTGCGCGTGTCGCAACCTGCGCGCGGTGCGCCTTCTGAAGTTTCGTGGTGGCTTTGACGGCGGCGGCCAGGTCACCGTCGACGGTGACGTCCATCGTGTCCCTGCGCTCCATGAGTTTCACGACGACGCCGACGGTTTCGGGGTCGCCTTGGGATGCGAGGGGCCATAGGGCGGCGCTCATCTTGTCGAGGCGGCGGGCTTCCACATCTGGGTCGTAGTCGCGCGGGTCTTGCTTCTTCCCCGCCTTGATGAGTGCTTTCACTTCCTTGACGGTGGTGTCGAGCATGGTGGCGATCTTGGCGATGCTTAGGCCGGCGGTGGCGAGGTCGAGGGCGCGCAGTGCCTGGTCGTCGTCGGTGGTCATGCTGCGCCCTGCTCGCGGTCGAGGCGGTCGTGGACGGCGCGCACCTGGTAGAGGGGGCCGGGCTGGGTTGGCACGTGGCCTCGGTGTGCCCACTGTCGCAGTCGGTCGTGGGTGAGGGCAGGGAAGGCGTCGTGGAGGGTTGCCCAGTCCACATAGATTGCCGGGTTGCGGGTGTTTCGGAGTACGTCGTTAAGGGCTACTTTTCGGGTCATGGCTTGATCTTCCTTATCTTGGTACCAGCGGTCGCAGCGTTCGCAGGAGCCGTGCTCGGGGATGCCGCTAGGGGTGGGGTCGGTGGTGATGTCGCCCCCGCAATTCGGGCACGTGCCGATAGTGGCGGGGGTGTGGCCTGTCGCGCGGGCGAGGACGCGCCACGTGTCGGTGATGGTCTCAGCGAGTGCCTCCCAGTCGGCGGCGTGGCCTTGCGCCCACGTGACGGTGCCGATCAGGTAGGGGAGGGTGGACCTGCGCGCGGGGGCGGGCTCTTGGCGTTCGTCGGCGAGCTGGCACGCCCAGGGGTGGAGGATGTCGAGGACGCCGCGGCTGGTGCGTATTCCGGCGGGGCCGTCGTCGGTGGTGTCGAGGATGGCGGCGAGGTGGTAGGGGAGGCCCCCGCCGGTGCCGTTGTGGCCGCCCGAGGCGGGGCGGGGGGAGTGCAGGCCGGTCGCGGTGTGTGCGGCGTCGTCGAGGGCGGGTAGCCAGGCTGCGATCTGTGCGAGCATGTGCGTTGGCGTGGGCATTGGCGGGGGTCTCCCTTCCGATTTTAGAGGGGTGGCGGGTGGTGATTAAAACGGGGGCTCGCCCTGCGTGGGTTGGTTGGCCCACGGGGAGCCGCCGCCGGGCTGGCCGGTGGGGTTGCCGGGCGCGGGTGCCTGGCCGCGCTGGTCCTGGTATTGGCGGCGGGCGGCTGTCGAGCCCAGGAAACGGGGGTTTAGCACTTCGAGGGCTTCGTGGCGCTGGCCGTCCTTGCCGGTGAACTCGGCTTTGGCGATCACGCCTGCGACGGCGACCTGGTCGCCCTTCCGGCACGTCTCGGCGATCCACGAGTAGCGCTCGCCCCACAGGCCAGCGCGCACCCACACCGGGGCGCCGGCGTCCTCCCAGTCGCCCGTGGGCTTGCCGTCCTGGCCCCTGCGCTGCCTGCGCGGGGTTGCGCAGATGCGCAGTTCGGTGACTTGCTGGCCGCCCTGTGTCCAGCGGACGTCGGGGTCTGCTCCGAGGTTGCCGGTGATGGTTGCTTCGATTGCCATGGTTGATGTGTCCTTTTCGTTGGTTTCACGCCGTTTGTTGGGCGTGGGTTGGTTGGTGTGGGACCGCGAGCGCGTTTATTGCCCGCTCGGTCGATTCGCTGTGCGGTGTTTTGCGGGCCGTTCGGACCCTCGGGTGGGTGTGGGTACCACCCCGCCCCTATTCGCCTGTCAGCGGGCCGCGCCGGGGGCTTGCCGGGGGGTTGCTGCGTCTAGCATGGCCTGCCACTCGGGCGGTGGGGGCTGTGAGGGTAGTTCGCCGCGCTGGCGGGGGGTGCGCTGGATTGCGTGCCAGGCGCGCGCTTCGGCCTGGGTGGCGTCGCATCCGGCTTTGACCGCCGTGATCTGGGCTTTCTTCCACGCTGCCCAGTCGCCGGGGTTGTCTGCGAGTTCGTCGGGCGGCTCGGGGAGCCCCATCCGCTGGGCGGTTTCGAGGCGGGCTTTGCCGAGGGCGCGCCAGCGGCGGTTGATGTCGGCGGGCATGACCCAGGCGCGCTCGTCGCGGTAATGCTCGCCCACGATGCGCAGGGCATCCGTGAGGGGCATGTCGTGGTCGAGGGCTTCGGCCCATGCGAGCGCGGCTGCCTGGTCGGGCTGGCGGTTGTCGTAGGCGGCGGCCTTGGCGAGGACTTGGGCGGCTTCGGTGGTGTTCATGCTGCGCCTCCTTCGATTGCGATCAGGCTGGGCTGGCTGGTGGGCTGGTTGGGCTGGTGGTTGGGGTCGAGGCTTTCGGCGAGGGCGAGCCAGCCATTGACGCGGTCGCTGGTCGTGCTGCGCGGGGTCTGGCCTCGTGCGGGCTGCGCGTGCTGTTCCTGGCACCTGCGTGCCCAGTTGCGCCACGTCGCCGCCCAGTCGGTCTTGCGGCCCTTCGCGCCGGGCTGCGCGGTCCAGTAGTCGCGGAACCGATCGACCTCGACGACGTTCGCCGCGGCGGGGGCGTTGGCTCGGGTCCAGTCCGCGAGGGCCTGGTCAGGCTGCCACCCGTCGGGCAACCGCGTGCCCCTGGCCTTCGAGGGCTTCGAGGTGTTCGCGGTTGCCGTGGCCGCGTCAGCGGCGACGGTCACGAGCTCGGCGCTCGCGGTCTCGGCGGCTTCGGTTTCGTGAGGGGGGCTAAAAGGGGTGTCCTTCCCTGTTCCCTGTTCCCTGTTCCCTGTTCCCTGTTCCGGGAGTGAGCCCTCAGTGAGTGTGCAGTGAGGACTCAGTGAGCCCTCAGTGAGTGTGCAGTTTTCGGCGTTGTATTGCGGGAAACGCGGCTTTGACGGTCGGTTGATTTTCTGGTGCTTGTCCCAGCTGTTGATTTGCAGGTATTTGCGCCCGTCGGGGCCCTCAAAACGGGTGATTAGGCCCTGCTGTGAGAGGCGCATGAGGCCTCCGTGAGTCCTCACTGAGGCCTCAGTGAATGTGTCGAGAGGGTACAGGTCACACTGAATGAGCTGGGGCTCGTCGCGGCCCACACCGTTGTCCTCGACGTACGACCATAGGCCGATGAATAGGAGCCGGTCCTCGATGCTTAGGGCGGCGATATCCTCGCTGCGCCAGAATTCGGGTTTAATGGTTCGGATGCGCACGGCTGTTACCTCCTAATCCTTGGCCCTTGCGGCGGCTCTGTCCTGAATGTCGCGCCATTTGCCGTTCCACTTCACCCACGATGTCACGCTCACAGAATCGCCGTTTTTGGCGATAAGGCCGTGACTGGTGCAAATGTTCACACATGCCATTGCGCCGGGGATGCCGAGGCGGTTGACGGCGACCTCGAGGGGGATAACGCCGTCGGTTTTGGGGTGGGCTGCGCACCATGCGAGGGCGCGCACGTACCACAGTTCGGCGGTGGAGCCGACGGCGATAATCGCGGGGTCGTCGTAGTAGTTGGCGGGGAGGGCGGCGAAGTAACCAGGCCAATTGAAACGTGTCATTAGTTTGTCCTTTCGTCTGGCTCTATACGGATCTCTATTTGCTGGTAGTCGGCGAGCGCGAAGCCGCTGATGTCTGCGATCACCCACCCGGCGGGGATGGTCTGTAGGGCTTCGATGAGTTCGCCGGGGTCGATTCGCGCGCCGTGTTCGATGCGGATTGTGAGGAGCTCTGTTCGTCGGGCGTCGATCATTCGCGGGCGTCCTTCTTCGGTGGCTGCGTGTAGTACGTGATGTCAACGCACGTGCTGTATCCGCGCGGTACGGCGTCGATGGTGAGGATGCGCGCAGTGAGGGGCAGGCTGTTGATTGCGTTGGCGAGCTGGTTGGGGCTGATGCCGAACGCGGCGTTGAAGCTGATGCGCTTGTGGTCGATCTTCCGGGGCATGTCATAGCCTCCTGTAGCGCGCAAGGACCGGGTTTTCGATGTATGTGATCGTGAGTGATCGCTTTTCTGCCTGGGCTATCTCGCGCGGCTCTTCCACTGGGGTGTCAGAGACCGATAAGCCTGTGATTATCGCGCCGTCAGGAAGGGTGTCGTTTAGCCCGCGAATAAGGTCGCTTTTTTCGAGCGGTTCCGTGCGGGCCCAGGCGAGTTTCACGGTGTGGGTGGTCTGCGTTTCGAGCTGTCCCATGTCAGTTGTCCTTCTGGGCGGGTTCGCGGTAGTTGATGATGAGGCGGCGGGTCCCGGCGAACGGGCCGTTAACGTCGACGCCTGCGTCGTCGATGACGGCGCCGGGCTTCAGTTGGGAGAGGATCGCGGTCACGGCGGCGGCTGCGATGCCGTCGGCGAGGGTGAACGTGATCGTGAATTGGCCTTTGGTGTAGTGCTTCATTTTGCGGTCTCCTGTTCCTGAATTATGAGTGTCACGGTGTGGGTGCCTTTGGGGGCTTTCTGTGGGTCGCGGGTGAAGGCGACGCTGGGGATGTGTGTGTGGTCGTCGTCGTCCCAGACGCGGGCGTCGACAAGGCCGTCGATGATTGCTTTCACGGTGGGCGCGGCGTTGGCCGGGTCCGCTCGCGTGGACGTCGGGTAGCCGATCACAGCGGTGACCGTGGACGCCCCTAGCCGCGTGCCCGCTGCGCCTGTGATGCGTGCTTCGCTGGCGGCGAGGGCGCGCAGCATCCGCGTTCGGCGCATCCTGGTTGACCAGTGGAGCCGTTGGTTGGCGGTGAGCCATACGGCGGGGTGCAGGGTGAGGGCGAGGCGGATCATTGCTCGCCCATCTGCGCGAGGCCGGTTGCTACGGCGTGCGCGGCCTGCAGGGGCACGGTCCCCGAGTAGAGGAGGTTCATGCGCTCGTCGCGGTCGAGGTCAATGTTGGGGTGCCCGACATAGCCGATGGGTAGTCCCATCATCCACTCGACGAATGACATGCCGATGCGGAAAGCGTCGTCACGAGAGTGTGAGATATCCGCCGGGTACGGGTAGCGTTCGCCGGTGACCGTCTCCCAGTGCTCGAGCGCGCACGTCTCAGCCTTGCCGTCCATGTCGGCGCGCATCCACCTGTATACGTGAACGTCGAGTTTCGTGTCATACGCGCTCGGCGTGGGCCAGAGGGGGTGGGCGCACCTGTCGGCGTCCAGGTACGCGGTATTCACGCGTCGGCCTTCACAGTCTTTGCGGGCTGCGATCACATAGGCGCGGTGGCGTACGTGCGGTGCGCCCACGTCGTAGGCTCGCACGACACGCCAGGCCGCACGGTATCCGCGCGCGTTCAGGCATTCGCAGATCGGGCGCACTTTGGCGCGGGTGGCCGACACCTCGACGATGACTAGGGGGGGCCTGTAGCCGCCGCCGATCAGCGCGCCGCCCGAGGTAAGCCAGTCAGAGAACCCGTTGATGGTGAGCACGTCCACCATGGGGGGTGGCACGTCGATGCTGGTGTAGGCGGCGGCGCGGGGGTGGTGGTACCGCATGAGCATCCGTCCCGCGCCGCCGTACGGCTGGCCGGGGTGTGCGTGCCACGCGAGCGTCGCGCCGCCCAGCGCGGCTGCCACACCGATAGGCAGGCCACCGTAACCGGGGTTAATCGCGCCAATGGTCAGTTCGGTGGTCATGATGCCCCTATCGCGCTCACGTGCATTATGAGCTGGTCAACGTGCGTAGTTTCTTCGTCGATGGCAAGGCCGATACCCAGCTCGAGGGCGAGGCCTTCGGCTTCTCTGAGTGACGCTCTCGCCTCGAATAGGCACGTCACTAGGTCATCCACATTCATGAGAGGTCCTCCTCGCTGATCGGGGCGCCCTTGTGCGAGTACCAGGCGCGGAAGTCGGTCGCCGTGCGGTTCGAGACGCGCAGCCGGCCAGGCGTGGCGACAACCATGTCGCCCTCCATGGCCCACACGGCGGTGCCAGGGCCAACCAGAAACACGGTGCCGTCGCCGTCGGTGGTGATCATCTTTCGCGCGATCTTCGCAATCGCGTCCGCGTTGTCGCGGGTCAGGCGCACCGCGCGCACCATGACGCGCTCCTGGTAGGTGCGCACGCCGTCAAGACCTTCAAGCGGGTCAAAACTGGTCATTTTCCTAGGTCCTTAGCTGTGTGAATGAGTGTGTTAACCGCGAGCGCGGCCTGTTGTGGCACGACGCCGTTTCCGAGCATCCTGAGTTGTCGTTCGCGGCTTAGGTCGAGGCCGGTGACGTGTCCTTCGGGTAGGCCCATCATCCATTCGACGAATCGGGCGGATAGTTGGGGTTTGCTGCCTTCTCGTCGTGGGGGGTTGGTGGGTGGGGGGGCTGCCCGGCCTGTGATGTGTTCCCATCGGGCGATTGCGGGGGCGTATGGCCCGAACGTTGCGTCGGTTGCGGCGACGGCTTCGTGGAGGTTTGGCCCGTATCCGGGGGATGAGCGGGGCGCGTACGTTGCTTGCGGGGTGGGGAGTAGGCCGCCGGTTGGGAGTAGGTTGTTTTCGACGATGATTGCTAGGTCTGTGACGCGGTCCCTGCCTGGCTTTTTGCGTAGGTGTTCGGACGGGCTGTTCCCTGACGGCTGCGCGACCGGCGTGGGGAGGAGTTGCACTGCCTGGGTGAGGCTGTGGCCTGTGCCGTCCTGGTGGCGGCCCGCTTTGTGATCCGACGCGGTCGGGGTTGGCATTAGAGCGCCGAGATCTGGTCCTGTAGGCTCACACTGTGGCCGCCCGCTCGGCGTTTGTCTGGGTGTTGTGGCCCGCCGCATGTCCCAAGGTTGGCCGTCGGGGTAGCCAATAATGAACAGTCTGGCGCGCTGGTGGGGGGCTCCGGCTTCGGAAGCTCGTACAACGTGCCACGCTGTGCTGTACCCGAGGCTGGCCAGGTCTCCGACCACACGTCCGGTTGCCCTGAGAGCAGGTCCAGTTGTTCGCGTTCCCAGCATCCACGGTTCGGATTCCACCGGGCTATAGGCTCTGGCACTGAGTGCTCCTAACACGTTTTCCCACACGACGAGGCGGGGTCTGATGGTTTCGACGGCGGCGGCCATGGATTCCCACAGGCCCGAGCGGGTGCCCGTTGCCATGCCTGCGCGTTTGCCTGCGAGGCTGAGATCCTGGCATGGGCTGCCGCCGCATATGATGTCGACGGGTTCCACGTCGGCCCAGTTGATCTGGGTGATGTCGCCGAGGTTGGGGGTGTCGGGCCAGCGCGTGGCGGCCAGCTTGCAGGGGCCGGGTTCAACGTCGCTGGTCCACGCGACCCGCGCGTCAGGGTCCAGGGCCATTGCCACGCCCATGTCGAGGCCCCCGTAGCCGGTGAACAACGATCCGATGGTGGTCATGGCTGGCCGCTTTCGTCGGTGGCGGCGGAGAGGTCGTCGCGGATGTTCGTCGCGTGATCGTTGCTGACCTGCACGGCGTCGGCGTCGGCGGCGGAATGTGCGACGGCGAGTATCGTCATCACGAGCTCGGTGAACGCGTCCTGTATCGCAGCCGTAGCGATTGCCTCGCGCAGGTGTTTGTCGGCTTCCTCGTACCTGTTCGGGTGGGGCCAGGGGGCGATCATGCTGCATCACCGTCCAGCCCGAACAGGTCGAGGGGTGCTTCGATGCCCTGTGCGAAACGGGCTTTGATGAGCGGAATGTAACGGTCGTCGAGTTCGCAGCCGACCGCCCGCGTGTTCTCCATTGCCGCCGCCTGCAGGGTGGTGCCCGAACCGGCGAACGGTTCGAGGATCAACGCGCCCGGGCGCACGACAAGACGGATCAGGTACCGCATGAGCTCCAAGGGCTTCACGGTGACGTGCTGTACCCCCCCCACCTTCGGGCGCTCGCTTGTGGGGGCCTTGGGCTGGTATCGGAATACGGGCCACACGTGGTCGGGGGCACCCTGTTCTACGGCGGCGGCCATGGCCTGTTCTCCCATGAGTAGGTTCGGGGGATACAGGCCGTCAATCCAAGCCGCCGCCGCCTGAATATTCAGAGCTCCGACTCCGTGTTTGACGACGTTCGCAGTGGTGGAGGCCCCTTCTACAGGTCGGCGGGCGACGACGATCGGCTCCCAGGCCGGTTTCAGGCCAAGGCCCCACCCGGCCCAATCCTTCGCTTCAGCGCGGATAGCTTCACCCGCGTTTTTCACGTCTCGCGAGGTCTTGGCGGTCGCGGTGCCGGTCGTGTCAATCACGCGCACGTCTCGCCCCTCGCGTTCTTTGAGGACGTTCGCGGTGTGCGTGTCGTTGACGAGGTCAGTCACCCATTCGGGGATGGTTGTCCCCTCGAGTAGAGGTAGCAGAGAGTCCCAGTGCGCGCGCGTGGGAATCGCTGGCTGTTTCGCCTGGGTCAAGTAGTGCGACCCCATGAATGAGTTGGTCGCTTGGTTGACCTGTTTGCATGTGATGCCAGTCGAGCGCAGCCAGGACGTGAAGCGTAGGAGCGTCTCGCGGGTTTGCAGGGCGCCTCGGTCGATTGATGCGGCGATGTCCATTCCGGCGGGTTTTCCGTCGGCGCGTATCCAGGCCATGGCGTCGCGGATCTCAAAGCCGGCGTCCTCGAGGCCGCTCGCGAGCCGGTGGTAGGTGCGGGTCGCGCTGAACGCGAGCATGTAGCCGCCGGGCTTGAGGACGCGCAGCGCCTCCTCGCCCCATGACTGCGTCCACGCCTGGAAGCCGTGCGGTGTCGCCGTGTCCCACTTCTCGCCCTTGAAGGCGATCCCGTAGGGCGGGTCCGTGATGACGGCGTCGAAATGCCGGTCGGGATACGTGCGCATGATGTCCCTGCAGTCGCCCTGGTGGAGGGTGATGCCGTCGTACAGGTTGATGCCGGTCACGCCGCGCCTCCGTTCGGGTCGGTGTCGTCGCCGTAGTCGAAGATCGGGGCCTGTTCGTCGATGATTTCGACATCGGCCTCGGGTGCCGGTTCGGGTGCGGGCTGCGCGTGGTTGCTGTTGTAGATGGCGAGCAGCTCAGCGTGGAGGGTGGCGGCTTGTTCGTCGTTGAGGGCGGTGACAGCGACGATCTGGCCGAGGCACCGCTTACACAAGTCCGTATAGGCGGCCTGCGTGAAGCTGAGGGTTTCGAGGCCCTTTGCGACGCTTGCCTGCGCGGGCGTGAGGGGCTTGTCAAGGGGGGCGGGCTGTGAGGGGGCCGCCGCGGGCTTCGCAGCCGGCTTTGGCTTCGCGGGTGCGGGGGTGTCGGTGATGACTTCGGCCTCGAGGACTTCGCCCGTGTCGGTGATCGTCGCCCCGAAGTCCTCGGGACTGTAGACCATGCCCATGAGGGCTTCGGACGCGCCCTGACGGGCAACCTCGGTGATCGCGCGTGCCCGTAGCATCTGCGTTGGGTACTGCGACCACGGGCCGCGCTGACCCCATAGCCCGGCCTTGGTGGCCTTGTCCTTATCCCAGGTGACCTCGAACTTGAAGGTCTTGTCGTCGGCGCGGATCAGCGTCGCCGTCACAGACTCAGGGCTGTTTTCGACGATCCTGAGCGTGTGGCCCGCGCGGCGGATCACCGCTGCCATGAGGTCCGAGGACAGGGTCGCCCTTCCGTTGATGACGGCGATAGAGGCGAGGGCCTGTAGCGGTTCGAGGCCGAGGGCGGCACCGGTTTCGGCGGCGACGAACGCGTTGGCCGCGTTGCCCCGGTACGCGGTGGGCAGGATCGTCGAGGGCGCCAGGCGGGCAATGTAGTCGGCGCGCTCCTGTAGGCCAGCGGTGATGTACGAGAACCCAGGCGTGGGGGCGGGCGCGAGCGCCTGCGTGGTGGGTTTCGCGGCAGCCTTGCCGCGAGGCTTAGCAACTTCGGTCGATGCCATGATCGGGGTTCCTTTCAGTAGTCAAGGCCGATGGGGTACAGGCCCCAGTCGTTGATTTCGTTCGTGGTGTCGTATCCGCAATCCCCGCATAGGTCGTGGGGGGGGTGACGGGTTCGCCGCAACGCCTGCAGGTGTTCATTTGTTCGAGATCCTGTTCCGATTGGTGACCTGGCGGCGCTTCGCCTCGTTTGGGTTCCATGACAGCCAGACGTGGAAGCCGTCGTCGCCGTCGGATCGGGAGTCCACGACCCAGAAGGCGCCGTGTTTGTTGAGTTTGTTCGCGTAGGCGCGAATGGTTTCAACGTTGCGTCGGGGCCAGCCGCCGGTCTCGCTGTCCTCGTTGGGGACGAGGAATGTTTCGCCGGGCTGCGTCTGAATCTGCCGCCTCTCGGCGGGGGTGGTGATGCGCAGGAACAGGGGGGCGTGCGCGCCGCGCGCTGACTTGTCGAGGATCGGTGCTTTGCGGATGGTCACTGTGCTTCGCCTCCCTGCGCTTCTTCACGGCCCAGGAGGGCGGTGCCGAGGGCGATTCCGGCGGCGGTGGGGATGAGGGCGAGGAGGCCGGCGGCGGCGTTGCGTTCGTAGATGGCGAGGAGCATTGCGAGGACGCCGTAGGTTGCGGCGGCGGCGGCGATCAGGTGGTAGATGGTCGCGGCGGTCTTGCTGTATGCGGGCACGTAGCTCATGGTTATTTTGTCCTTTGGTTGATTAGGGTGGTGGGGGCCGCCGGGCTGCCAGCGGGGCGGCCCCCACACGGGCAGGGGTTAGCCGACGATCGGCTCGGCGGGCAACGTCTCGGCGATCCGCTTTGCTATGGCTTCGCGGGCATCGTCGGCGTGGATAGCTACGTCAACCGCGTCGACGACCTTCGTCATCTGCGCGAGCTCACGGTTGAGAGCTTCCTTAGCGGCGTGGATAGCTACGTCGGTGTGCAGGGTTTCGACGTTCTCGTGGTCGATCTCAGCGGCGCTGATCTCATCCCGAAGGAAGATACGCAGCCAACAGAGGACGTCGAGGGGGAGTTCGAGAGGGATGAGCTTGCTCTGGTCGTTGGTGGTCATCGTCCGTTGCCTCCCAGGTAACGGCGGTTGATGCCATATCCGGCGGCGGCGATCAGGACACCCAGGGCGAAAGACCCGAGCGCGACCGTGATGCCGTCGAGAGTCGCGCCGGTCTTGGCGAGGCGCTCCTGCGGGGCCGGGGTGGGCTGTGCGTCGGCCTTCGGTTCAGGCTTCGGGGTCGCGGTCGTGGGCACGGGCACCGGCTCGGTCGTCACGCGGGGTTCGGGCGTGGGGTCAGGGGTCGGCGTGGACTGGGGTTCGTCAGAGGGCTTCGGCGCGGGCGTCGCAGGCGTGGACGGCTCAGGCTTCGGATCAGTGGCCGGCGTGGTGGGAGTCGGCTCGGGCGTGGGCTCCGTAGACGGCTCGGGAGCCGGTGCCGGGGCGGGCTTCACAGTGCCGTCGCCGTCCGTGCCGCCGGCGGCCTTGATCGTCGCGGTGGCTTCGAGAGACGCGCCGTTGATCGTCGCCTTGTTCGTGTAGGTGGTCTGCCCGTCGATGGGCTGCGTCGCGTCCGGGAAGGTCACGCACACGAGGGAGCCGGTCGGGGGCGTGAAGGTCAGGGTGTGCTTGGTGTCGTCGAGCTTTCCGTCCGTCCACGACGTGGTCTTGGGGTCCCAGGTCGGGCCGGTCGAGCACTTCACCGCCGTGTGAAGCGTGTTCGTCTCATCGGTGATCGTGTACTCAACGCCGGGTTCGATCTTCCACTGGATGCCCCAACCGACCGAGCCGTCACGGTTGGTCCACCCGAACTTCACGGTCTCGGGCTTGGCGTACTCGTAGTGCGCGGGCCCGTCGCAGTCGTTGGTGCAGGTGCCGGTGCCGTCCTTGTCGCCCCACACGAGGGTTCGGACGGTTTCACCGTTCAGGGTGATGCTGGTCGATTCGGTGCCCACGGCCTTGTCGACGATCTGCGCGCGGGCGTGGAACGTGCCCGTGACATTTTCCTTCGCGGCCCACGCTTCGGGAACGTCGGTCACCGTGCAGGTGAGGGTGGCCTGGTCGGCGACGCACTCGCCAATCTTGGTGCCGTCGTCGAGAGTGAACGGGAAGTTGGCGCGCCAGTTGAAGCCGCCGTCGACGCTGCCAACGGTCAGGGTCGAACCGACCGTCAGGCGCGGGGTCTGCCAGGTGCCCTCGACGGCGACCTCACTCGAGGTCTGGCGGGACGAGCTGGTCGCCTTGGTCACCTGCGCGGTGATCGGTTCCGGGGTGGCGGGGGCCGCGAGCGCGGGGGCCGCGGCGGCTGCGATGGCGAGGCCCATGGTGAGGCCGAGGCCGGCGAGCGTGTACTTGGTGGTGTTCTTGGTGTTCATCGTTATTCAGTCCATTTCGGTGAGGGCGTTAATACGGGCGTTCTGGATGATTCGTCGGGCGTGCGGGTCGGTGCAGGGAGTGCCGGGGTGTCGCAGCCACCAGATCGTGCTGTGGAGCCATTCGACGGTGGCGAGGGTCATCGGCGGGCCTCCTCGTCCTCGTTGGCGGCGGCCTGGTCGGCGTACTCAGTCAGGCTCTTCTCAAAGAGGGCGTTCATGACTTCGTCGGGGTGGTTGGCGACCATGAGGCCGGCGACAGTCAGGGCGCGGATGCATCGGGGCATGACGGCCCAGGCGAGGCGGTGGCGGAATCCGTGCCAGCCACGGTGCCCGTTTCGCAGCCGGTCGATGTCGTCCTTGTACTTGGCGGGGATCAGCATTTCGGTGGTCACTTCGTGGCCTCCTGATCGTGGTTGATGAGGTCGATCAGGTTGCTGATCTCGTCGATGGTGAGGATGAGGGCGCCGCTGACGTGGTCGCGGGCCTGTGGGTGGACGGCGGTCATGTCGATGATGCGCATTGCGTCGGTGGCGCGTGTCTGCTCTCGGAGGAGCGCACCGCCGATGAGGACTTTCTGACGCTTGCTGAGCGTGGTACCGTTGATCTGCACGATCTTTGTCCTTTCTGTGGGGGTCGTGCGTGGGTCTCGCGGGGTGGAAGCCTCGCGGGGCCCGATTTTCTTTTGTGGGTTACGCGGCCCGTTGGGCTGCGCGGGTGGCGGCTGCCTTGCGGGCGGCCTGCGAGCGTTGGCTGCGCGGGGTGATCCTGCCTTCGCCGGGGGCTACCGTGTGCCGGGCCTGGTAGGCCTGCAGGGCGTCGGCGGGGATACGCCAGCCCGCGCGGCCCTTCTCGTTCCACGCTGCGATCTGTCCGTCGCGGATGCGGCGGCGAACGGCGGCGGGTGAGAGCCTGAGTATCTCGGCGGCCTCGGCGAGGGTGAGGATCTGAGTCACGCTGCCTCGCCTCCGAAGTCAACGCGGCGTGCCTGCAGGATGACGACGTCGTCGCGGCTGTCCTTGATGGTGTAGCCGTCGGTGGACGGGGCAACGTCGGCGTTGGCGATCTGGTCGGCTCGGCGCATGAGGTCGGCGACTGTGGTCCCGAGGATCTCCGCGAGGCGGGTCAGCTCAGATACTGAGAAGTCGGCGTGCCCGTTGAGCTTCCTCGAAAACGTTTGTCGACCAATCCCAAGTGCCCGCGCGGTTGACGCCTGCGTGAGGCCATGATCTGCGACGCGCTCGCGGATTGCGGTCGTGAGTCCCTCCATGTTAGGCACCTCCTTACTTGGTACTTAGTTGTCTCAAAAATAAGACACTACAAGTATGTCTCATAAATAAGACAGACGCAAGCCAATAAGGCTAGACATGTCGCTAATCTGGGACATAGAATGCTGACCATGGTGAAAAAACCGCTGAAAATAGGCCATTTTGAGAAGCGCATAGTGATGCTCATTACATCCGCGAATGCGGCGCGTGGAGGCACAATCAGATCGCTAGCCGCGGCCTCGGGCATCTCACGCGCTCGCATCGACCGTATCCTGCGAGGTGTTGCGTCAATGAGCGCGACCGACCTGCAGAGCATCTGCGACGCGCTCGGCCTTGTCCCCTGGAAGGTCGCCCTGGCCGCCGAAACAGGTCGCACCTATGAGGAGGTCGTCGCAGACCTCGGCGGCGCGCCCGTGGCTTGACACGCCCGCCGCGAAAACGTCGCGCATATAGCAAGGCCCCGCCGGGGCACTATCCGGCGGGGCATGTGCAATTAGGACGCCCGTGCGCGCGGGCAAACCCAGGGGGCCGACCCTGGTATCAATATGTATGCACACGTGCATCGTAGCACGCGTGTCCCGCATTAGGGACAAAGAACCGCCGTCCCTGCACTGACTTTCCCGATCAGTTGCAAGGGCGGCGGGGTTTGCGCATGTGAGGCCAGCGCAGGTGGCCGGGTCTCTCGCGTCGGGGCGCGGTTTACCCAATAGAGAACCGCCCAGCTACCCGAAGATGCCGAGCGATCGGTTACCTCAATTCTACCACTGGCCGCCCACAACTGCGTCCAGGGCGTGCCGTCGATATGAGAAGCCCCCACACGGAACCCAGGCGGGAAGTGTGGGGATCTGGTGCCCCTAGCTTACCTCGCCCCGCCCACATCTGCGTCCCCACGCGCGGCCCTACGCGAGGCGAGGTGTCAAGACAATAGCCCGCGAGCGCAACGCTACGCGAGCGCGATTTTAGGTGCGTGTCACGTGACACGCGCACAACGTCACGCAAGGGGGTTTAAGGCCTATTCAAGGCCATTCAGAAAAACCGACTTTTCATTGCAAAATCAGCACCTTTCCCCGCCCTCACACCGCAAACCCGCAAACACCCTGTGCAGAGACATGGTCCCCACACCCTCACAACAAAAACCGCACTATTCTGCGGTAAACTGAGGGTGTGGGGGCCGCGTGACACGCTTGCGTGACACACACGCTAATCAATAGGAGTACAATCAAGACCAAGCAAGACACGCAAAGATCAAGCAAGGCGGCGCAAACATGGCATCTGTCAAGGCGGTTACCCACCGTGACGGCACCGTCGTGTACCGCGTCCGATACCGCGCAGGTGGCCGCAACCCCGTCGTGGAAACCTTCTACGACGCCGCGAGCGCGCAACGCTTCGCCGACCTCGTCGCCCGCATCGGCGGCGCGGCGGCCCGCGAGCTGCGCAGCCTCGACGACCTAGCCGCCGCCGACACGCCCACCGTCGCCGCGGCGCTTGAGCACCACCTCGAGGCGTTGGCCGCGTCTGCGACGCCTGGCACAATCAGCCGGTACAGGCAGATCGTGCGCGACCGTATCGAACCACACCTCGGCCCTATCCCCGTTGACATGCTCACCCGCCACACGGTCACGAAGTGGGTCGCCGACCTGCGCCGCACCCCCGTCACCAGGGGAGCCACCGCCGGGCGACCCCCGTCGGCAAAGACCATCCGCAACGCGCAGGCGCTCCTATCCGCCGCCCTGCAACGCCTCGTCAATGAGGACGTGATTCCCCGCAATGTCGCTAAGGCCGTCCCCCTCCCTAAAGATGCGACCGTGCGTGAGATGCGCTTCCTCACCCCCGACGAGTTCGCGCGCCTCCACGCCCAGATCCCCGCCGATTACCAGGCCTTCGTCGCTGCAATGTACGGGCTCGGCCTACGCTTCGGAGAGGCAACCGCCCTCACGGTCGCCGACATCGACCTCGACGTCGCGCAACCCGTCGTCCGCGTCAATAAGGCCTGGAAGGCGGGCGAAAACGGCACCCGCTACCTAGGGGCCCCGAAAACCAAGCGCTCCCGACGAACAGTCACCATCCCCACGCCCCTGATCCCTGAGCTGCGCGGCGCGCTCGCGGGTAAGGCATCGGATGAGCTGGCGTTCACGGCGCGGCGGGGCGGGCCGATCACGTCTGCGCCGTTCCATAATCACATCTGGCGCCCGGCGTGCGATGCGGCTGGGCTGTCACCGCGCCCGCGCGTGCATGATCTCAGGCACTCGCACGCGTCGGCGCTAATCGCGGCGGGCGTGCCCCTGCCTGTGGTGCAGCGTCGCATGGGCCACGAATCGATCCAGACCACGGTTGACGTGTACGGGCACCTCGCGCCCGATGCCTACGCGGGCGCAGCCGAGGCTATGAGCGTTGCTATGGGCGGTGTATCCCCTCAACTCGGAATGTGATGCACATCTCCCTAACTTGGCTTGTGCAATAGCATGTGCGCGGGCTATAGTTGTGGCATCGGGAGGGAACAGCCCCCCGACCCTCAAAGAAGGAGACAACATCATGAACACCGTTTCTTACATCACCGACACCAACACCGCCCGCCGCGAGCGCTACCTGATCGTCAAGTGCTACCGCGAGACCGCCGCCGAGTGGTTCGAGACTGCACTCCCCGGCGACGAGGTCGAGGAGCTGCGCGAAGCCCTCATCGATGCCGCCGTTCGCATGACCGGCGAGGACCGCGAGCTGCTCGACGCCAACGGTTTCACCGTCACCGATCTGCCGCTGGCCTACACCGACGCCGACGACGCCCGCGTTTTCGGTGACTACAACTACTTCGATGGCTCCCGCGAAGGCATCTACAACGCGATCTCGAGTGAGTGCTGGTCGCAGGGCCTGACCGCCGACGATGCCGACGTCTGGGAAACCTTCACGGTCCTCGAGGAGATCGGCGGCGACGTCGAGAAGTTCCTCGACTGACCACAAACCAAGGCCCCCGCGCCCGCTCTCAGGACGCGGGGGCCAACCCATAGGAGGACCAATTGGCCGAACCACTCACCCCCGCCGGGATTCGATGCCGCCGCAAAGCCCTCGGGCTCACCCGCGCCGAACTCGGCGACCTCATCGATGCACCCGAAAGCGCGATCCGCTCATGGGAGATCGGCAAGGGCGCGCCGCGCGATCCGATCAGTGTTCACATGCTGCTCGGGAACCTTGAGGATGCTGCCCTCGACTGCGTCGATGTCCTCACGGCCCCCGCTGACGACGAGATCGAGCATGTGCGCGTCGTGCCGACCGCCCTGTTCTCGTACGTCGATCAAGCCGCGTACAAACGCGGCTGCGAGTGGGCCGCCCGGCTCCCGCTGTCCACGTACCAGGCGTGCGTCGGTAGGGCCTTCGCCTTCCTGTCCGATCAGGACATACCCGTTGAAATCATCACCCGAACCAACTGAGGAGTACCAATGACCCGCGAGTACCTGGGCGCCGCCGACTTCGCCGCCCGCGCCGGCCTTGCCGTCGCCACAATCCGCTCCTACATGCGCAAGGGCCTAACGCCGCCCGCCGATGTTCAGATCAGCACGCCGAACGGCCCCCTGCGTGGTTGGTCCGTGGATACAATCGACGCATGGCTGGCGTCGCGGCCAGGACAGGGCGCGCGCACAGACCTGCGCAAATAGGGGGAACTCTTCGGAAAATCCGATATGTTCCTCGACTGAAACACGACAAAGCCCCCACCGGCCCATTTCTGGGTGGTGGGGGCTTTACTGTGGTGTCACGGGTGGACGGTGGTCGGCCATGAGGCCATGAGGCCGGTCGCGCCCTTCCCTAGCGCGGTCTGCGCCTGCGACGGCGACGTGATGATGTGCGCAATCGTCGGTTTGCCCGTCGTGGTGACCTGCTGCCACGCGGCGGCGGGGGCGTTCCACTCGAGACCCAGCACGTCCCACCGACTGGTGTCGGCGGTGGCAAGCTCGTTCGGGTACAACATGCACATGGTCCTATAGCCGCGTGCCTTGGCGCGGTCCACGGACCCGGCGTTGACAAAGTGCTTCCACAGTACCCGGCGTTCGGGGTGGCCGTTGAAAGCGTCGTCCAGGAGGTCGTACAGGTCGAGCTCGGCCTGCAGGTCAGATGAGTTCGCGTCCTGCTTCGATGAGGTCGCCTTGTGATCGACGGCGAGGATCACGTCGTCGGGTAGCTGCTCGAGTAGGTCGGTGAACCGTAGGAACGGCCCCGATCCCTGTCGCAGGGTTTTCAGCGTGTCCCACGGTGTGGACCAGATCGGATACTTCGTGCCCGGTACCGTCCGCTCGGTGGTCCAGTCATGAATCATGACGTATTCGCCTGATCCGCACCTGCGCAGGCTGACCTCGAGGGCCTTGAAGCCGGCGCGCAGGGACGCGTCGAAGCCAGCCTGCGTGAACTCGGGGTACTCGGTGCCGCCGAGCCGGTGACTGATGTAGAACGGGCGCGAGGCGAGGAACTCAGCGACCAGGTCACGAGACGCGGCGGCCTGCGTCGCGGTGCGGGGTCGTAGGGGGATGTCGCCGCCGTTGCGGCGGCGCCGGTACAGGCGGCCCGTAACATCCCCACCGTCACGGCGCCGAACCTTGAGTACGCGCCCCGTGGGGGCGGCGTTTTCGACCGCGTCACGCAAGGGGGATCACCACCTGCACGCCCGCGCCGTTCGAGGTCTGCGTATTCGGGTAGGTGACCGTGAGGTCGCCCGCCGGGGCAGTGCGACGCGCCACGAGCACAGTCTGTAGGTTGCTGCCTTCCTGCGCCGCGAACTCGAGGCGATCCCAGCCCTGGTTGATGGTGACCTGGTCGGCGGTTTCCGGTGCCGTCGTACGCTCAAACGCGAAGCCGATCGTCAGACCCGTGGTCGCAGGAACCTCGGGGGCCGTACAGGTGCCCGTCTCAGCGGGTTCGGCCTGGCGCTTCTTCACCTGGCCGACGACGGGGGTGCCGCCGCCGCGCGTGGTGACGGCTGCCCAGCCCGCCTCGACAGGCTGCGACGTGCGCACCGTGAGCTCAGGTGCCCAGGGGCCGATGGCGACGGTGAAACGCATCGTACCGATCCAGTAGGGTTCGACGAGCACCTCGAAGCCATCGGGGAAGGTGAAGGACTGGCCGTTGACTGCCTTCGTGTTGACGGCGATCACCGTCCTGTCGCCCGCCTGGCCGTCCGTGCGGACGGTGATCGTGTCGCCGATGTGCTGGCCTGCAGCGTGGGCAACCAGGGTCGGGCCAGCCGCCGGGTTCGGGCGGGTTTCGCCGTGATCGTCATGTCCCGGCGCGTCGGGCGGCTCTGTAAGCAGGTACACGGCCCCGTCGGGTAGGGCTTCGGCTTCGGCGCGCGTGTTCACGATCTTGATGTCGGCGAGGGTTAGGGGCTTGCCCTGATCGTCGACGAGGGGCGTCCCACCGGGGACCGGGGCGTCGGGCGTCACCGCCTGGGCGGTGAGGAGGTCGCCGAGCGTCATGGTCTGCCCGTCGGTGAGAGTCACGTCCCGTTCGGCGAGGAGGCCAGTCGGGGAGGCCACGGACACGACGTAACGGCCAGGCATGAGTTCGGCGGTGACGTGGCCGTCGTCGCCCTCGCTTGCGACCGAGCCGGGGACGATGAGGTCGCCGTCCTGGGTTCGCGTGGGGTTCGGGTTCGGGGTGGCCGTGATGGTGACGGTGACGGGCTGGCCTGTCGGTGACTTGACGCGGCCCTTGATGGTGGCAGTCATTCCTTTGTCCTCACTGTGTAACTGTGCTGTGCGGGGTGCCCCGCCCCGTGCGCCGCGAGCCTCGGGGGTCGTCGCGGCGCCGGGGTGGGTTACTTGTGGGCGAGCGCTTCTAGCGCCTCGATCCGCTTGTAGATCGAAGCGTGCGCGTCGTGTGCATGTGCGTCGATCTGCTGCTGCGCGGCCTCGCGCGAGGCGCGCTCACTGTGGATCTCGGCGGCCATACGCTCGCCTCGCCCGTCGATGCGGTCGATCCGCGCCTTCATGTCTGAGAGGCTGTCGCCGTGGCTGTCGAGCGTGGACGCGACGCGGTCGACCGCTTCACTGACGGCCTTCACGGTATCCCGCACCGTGTCGAGATCGTCGCGAATGTTCGTCGAGTGATCGTTGCTCACCTGAGCGTCGGCGGACTGCGCGGCGACCTTCGCCTCCTCAGCGGCCCTGGTTGCCCGCTGAAGGTGCGACTCCATGCTGTTTTTCAGGCGAGCGAAGCCCAAGGCGGCGACGCCGCCCAGACCGACGATCAGGGCAGCGACCACGCCGTTAATGGCCTCGATGACCTTAGGGTCGGTGAGGATACTGGTCACTGGGCACGGTCACCGCCCGAACCACGGTCCGCGTCGCGGGCGGCAAGCCAGGCGTTTAAGTCGGAATACTTACGCACCTCGTCAACTGTTTCGCCGCCGGGTGTCAGGGCGCCCGCCCAGTTAATCAGTGACACGCCGTTGATCTTGACAGCGGAAAGCACCTGGAAAACGCTCCACGCGATACCCAGGAAAACCGACGCCTGGGCGAGGAACAGCTCCCAGGTCGCCGGGTAAGACCCAGAGACCCACACGGCCAGGGAGACGACGACCGCGACCCCGGCGAGGAGGATCTTACGGCGGGCCGGGGTCCAATACGGCTTGTCGAGCGCCGCCTGCACGACGGGCCAGATGAGGCCGACGACGACCGTCACAATGAACGGATCGGGCTGCAGTCCGAGGAGGAGCTGGTTCACGTCAGGCCTCCTTCTTGGTGGCGTCGAGGACGCGCTGCACGGCTGCGTCGATGTCCTCACGCACGCCCCCACGAATGGCGGCGACGGCGGCGTTATGGCGCTCCCACGCCTGACGGACGAGCAGGTTGTAGAAGTCCCACTCGACGACGCGGGCCTCGCCCAGGAGGCGCTCGTAGGCAGTGCGTTCGCCGTACGTGTTGTCGATGGCGCGGGCGCCACCGACGGTCGTGTGAATGAGTGCGTAGGCCCATTCGCCCCAGGGCGTCTTGGTGGTGATGATGTGCATGTCGTCTCCAATCAGGTCAGGTGTGATAGCTGCGTGCGCGGGGGCCGCGCCCGAGGTCGTGGAAGTGGTGCCGTCGGCGGCTTCGGCGGGCGGTCGCAGGACGTGCGTCCACAGACCGCGAACCGTGTAAGGGTGCGCATAGAAGTTGATAACGCGGGATTCACCGCCGGTATCGTCACCCGCGCCGTCGCCCTCAGCGCTGCCCATGATGTCGCCCTGGCCGTCGATCCAGAGCTCGGCGACCGTGTCGTTTCCGGTGTAGGCGGCGACGTGGCCAACGCCGCCCGACGCGGCTTCGGACAGGAGGAGGTCGCCGGGGTACAGGTTGTCGGCGTCGCCGCCGATCAGCGCGTAGGGGATGACTGCCCAGCCGACGGACTCGAGACCCGCCCGCATGTCCCCTGTGTAGGTCGCGTAGCCGGTGGGCAAGCCCGCGCGGCGGGCGGCGGCGAGTGTCGAGGAGGAGCAGTCGGCCTCGGCGACCGCGCCCGGCACCGGCTCGGTCAGGGCGTTGATCGAGTGGCGGTTCGGCTGGCTGTAGCCGACGTTGGCGACCGTGGTGTAGTAGGTCATCCAGGAGGCGAGGGCTTCGCCCTTCGTGGTCATGTGGGCTCCTATCAGTAGCCGGTGGCGTGGAAAGTGAACGCGACGGCGGTGGCCACGTCGCGGTCGGGGAAGGTGAGGCGGAAGCCGGTCGGGCCGAGGGTGTCGATTGCCCATCGGGTCGGGATGTGCGCGTTGATGTCGGCGTTCACCTGCCCGTACGCGAACGTCACTCCCACGTGGACGCAATCGTCAGGGAAACTAACCGGGAAGTTGATAAACGGGGTGACGCACCGCTTCGCCCCCGCGACACCCTCGTACTGCGCGAAGCCGGTCCACCGCCCGTGCTGTTCGACGCGCGGGGTCTGCGCGGGGACCGAGGCCTTGCCGCCGACGACCCAGTTGCCCGCGGCGGCCCCGTACGTGATGACAGGGGTCAAGCGCGTGAGTTCCCACTGGCCGCGCTGGTTCTTCCTGCCCTCACACTTGTGGATGTGGTTTGACATGTCAAAGTAGATCGGGCGCGCCTGCGTGGGCGGCTGCCCAGCGCGGGCGGCCGCGTTACAGACATTCACCGCCTCGTCGTAGGTGTCAACGTGAATGATGTGGCTGATCGACGCGGCGGTCTTTGGCCAGGTGGCGAGGATGTCCTCGCCCGCTTCGGGCGTGCGGACGCGGTTCCACTGTTCGATGGTCACGGTTGTTCCCCTTACTGTCGCAGGTAGGTGGCGGTGAAGCGGTAATCCTTGAGGGTCGCATAGGACTTTTGAGTGGACTGAAGCGCTATGCCGAGGCGCTCGCCCTCAGCGCAGCGGATCATGCCTGACGTGCGGATCGTCATGTACTGGCCGGGGCCGGCGGACCCGTACGCGTAGACAGACCCGAACGCAGAGGTCGGCGAATACACGCTGCCTTTAGCGGCGTTCGTGACCGCGAGCAGAACCGTGCCGTCCCACCCGTAGGACTTCACGGCAACCCATGCCTCGACCTGGTACACGCCGGCCTTGGGGACCGTGACAGTCTGCCCACCGTCCGACGACTTCCAGGTACCGCCCGTTTCGACGAGCTTCCGACCGTTCGTTAGCAACTGGAGGCGGTTCCACACGTCGCCGTTGAACACGGTCGATGAGACCTCGCCCGACGCCCAGCACAAGGCCGGCTTATCCGCGAGCGCATCCCAAGGCACCTCAGTGACGAGCGTGCGGCGCCCGTTGATCGTCTGCCAGTAGGCGAGGCCCGTAGGGGTGAGGGCCGCGTCATTGCCTTTGCCGTCGGCTAGCTGAATTTGCACGGCCTGATTCGTGCGAGTCATGCTGATACGCGACGGCGCGGGATCTGAGTACGCCTCATCCCATCGTGTGAGCGTGAGTCGGATCGGCCAGTGGCGGCCAGCCGAGGGCACGGTGAGCGGCCAGGTGGCGGTGACCCTGATTTGACGGTCGTCGGTGGCCTCGAGGTCGCCGACGTTCAGGGTGAGCGTGCGCGTTGTGGCCTGGCTGGTGGAGGTTGCGCTCACGGCGGGGTCGCCGCCGATCAGGTAGGTCGCCGTGACGGTCGCCCCGGCGGGCGCCTGCAGTGTGAGAGTCACGCGCAGATCACGAACGGCCTTACCAGTGGTCGGCGTGGATGCCGTTTCGACATGTTCAGGCCCCCATGCAGGCTTGGCGATCTCAAAAACAGGGTGGTTGCTTTGCCAGCGCGCGGTGGTCTCAGGGTTTACGCCGTTCGGGGCCCCTTGAGTGAAGTTGGCTCGCCAGATCATGAAGCTGTCGCCGCGCTGTGTGCGGGCGGCGCCGACGCCACCGAGCACAAACTCAGAGCCCCTGAGCTGCGCGCCGCTGATCCACTTGCCGGTGATCCGGTCCGCGATCAGCTCGCCAGGAATGACCGCGTTTTCGGCGCGGATCTTGTCAACGACGGTGAGGGTGTCGAACGCCGCGAGCTTGCTGTAGAGCGCCTCCGATGCGACGATTTCGCGGGCGGTGACCGTGCCCGCCTTGATGCGCGACCCGTCGATAGGGCCCGCGTTGGCTTCGGCGATCTTCCTGGTGAGGTCGTCGCGGGTTTCCTCGATGGCCGACTGCGCGCCCTGCAGGGCGGCGGACGCCTGTGCGGCTGCGTCGCGGGCGGCCTTGGCGGCCTCGCCCACGGGCACCGTGGTCACGCCGGTGGGGGCGGCGACGGTTGGCGCGTGGGCGAGGGTGGCTGCCCCGGTTGTGTCGCGGTCGAGTCGGACGGGCGCTCCCTGCCAGGTGATGCCAGCGGTCGATGGCACAACTACGGTGGTGCCGGGGGGCGCGCCGTGGGGGGTGACCTCGACCAGGCCGGCGCCCTGGTCCACAATGCCCGTTACCGTGCCCTGCACGGGCCCCGTATGCGCGGCAGGCGTGCGGGCCGGGGTGAGATCGAGCCAGTCAGACAGGCTATCGGGCGTTGACAATTCCGTAAACCTCCAAGTCCACGCGCATCTGCGCGTCAGAATCGGCTAAATCAATGGAATAGCCGGTGACGGTGCCGGTCACGACCTCCTCGCCCGTCTCAACTGAGATCGTGTCCCACAGCTCGATACGCGGGTCAGACGCGAGGGCCAGGCTGCGCGTCCCACGAGCGGCGAGAGCCTTCGCCCGATACGTTTCAGCGGCCTGCTGAACCGTCCCCTCAAGGTCCGTCATCTGCATCTCGTTACGCTCGGTCACCACGCCGTAGACGGACGGCTGGTAAGGCGCGTCATACAGGGTCGCTATGCCGTCATAGTGGGGTGCGTCGCCACCTCCCTCGGGGGTTTCGCCGGTGGTGCCGACGAACCAACGGTTCGGGCGGCGCTCGCTGCTCTTGCGGGCGGCCTCGATGAGGAGATCGCGGCCCGTGTAGGTCTCAGCCGCCACCCCGACGCGCGGTTTCCACACGTGCAGGGCCCCGTCGGGGCGTACCGTCCAGGCGAGCCCGTAGGCGTCCGCGAGCTTCCCCATGGCTTCTGTGCGGGATGTTCCCCACTCGAAAGTGCGTGGGATAGCCTGGTCGCCGTCATCCACGATCACCTGCAGGCCCCCCTCGTCGGGGTAGCCCGCGAGGCGCTGAAACTCACTCGACACGGTCGCACCGCCGGGCGGGGACGACGGCCAGTCCATCGGATTCTTCTCACACCGCTGCAGGAGATCGTACGCGGTCACGGACACCCCGCCGGCGCTCGTCTCCTCCCACGCGTCGATCTGGTAGATCCCGACGGTAACGCGGGTAGTCACACCCCCGGTGGTGATCGTCTGCACCACGCGTAGCCGCTGCCCGAAGTTGTTCAGCGGGTCACCGGGGTCACGAGGCACCCACCCGTGAGGGGCCTCGAGAGTGAGGCGCTCGCGGGGCGTGCGGTCCGTCGATGCTTCGAGCTGCGCGCTGACGACGGGGATGTCCTCAGCGAGGACACGCCCGGCCAGGACAGACGAGACGGCCACGGTGATGGTGGTCGGGGCGGCGAGCGCAGCCGCGTTCGGCCCGCCCCTCATGGCATCCCCGCATACTCACGCAGGAGGTCCACGTAGGAGCGTCCTCGCCACTTCGAGCGCGCGTCCCATGTGCCCCACGTGACGACGGGGACGTTCCCGAGGAGGCCCGACGCTTCGTCTAGGCCGATCTGCTTGTAGTCGAGGGTCCATTGGCGGCGGACACGGTCGCGGCGGCCCGTCCGCTGGCTGGTCGCGTGCGTGATGGCCAGGACGCGCACGGCGGGAATGTCGCAGTCGGTGAGGTCGCACGCGTCGTGCGAGTGAACGGCGATCACTGGCTGCCTGGCTTTGAGGATGCGGTCGAGGCGCGCGCTATCCTCAGCGTAGGCGAGGAGTTCAAGCCGCCCGGTGTAGGCGGCGGCGACGCCCGCCCACCGGATGACGGGGGTAGGGCGCGCGTTGATGTCCGTCGCCGTGGCGCGCGTCTCGTACTCGCGGGCGTCGTCCCCGATGTAGGAGACAACGGCCCGCTGACGCGAGTCAAGGCTGGTCACTGCGTAGCCTTCGCCGCGGCGTGTGAGCGTGAACCGCTGCGCCCCCACCGTGTAGGTCGTCGCCACGCCGGGCGGCGCGAGCGGGTCACAGAAGGCCGACGCCTGGTTCGCCGTGTCGGCGGGGTTGATGAGGCGGTCCCCGTCGTACACGGCTGTGCCCGCGTCGGGGCCGTCCAGGTAGAAACAGGGTAGGCCAGTTTCCTTGTGAATCCAGGCTTTGATTGCCATTATTGGACGCTCCTCACGACCTTGACGGCCTCGGTTCGCGCAAACGCGCGCGCCTGCTCACCCGTCCACGGATTGGTGACAACCGCCGTGACGTGGACGTTCGCAGCGCCCGCGCCCGTGGAATTCCCGCCCACGCCGCCCGTCGCGTACGGCGTCGCCGCGCCGGGAATGTAGGTGCCGCCGAAGATGTCGGCGATCTGCCCGAGAATGGCCTCGCTGCGCTTCCGTTTCGACTTGGCGAGCGGAATGTAGCCCTCGCCCCCGGTTTCGGGTTCGGCCCACACGCGCCACGCGCCCGCCGGGGCGATCTGCGCGACGTGGCGCTCACTGTGGAAACCGCCGCCCGCGTAGAACGATAGGACTGACCCGTCGGCCTGCGCTGACGGGCCGCCAGACTGGCTGTATTGGCCGACAATGTTCACGTACCAGGTTTGCCCATTCCAGGCCGCCTTGATGCCTTCCATCTTGCTTGACACGTAGTCATTGGCGTTAATGTTCACGTACGGGCTATAGCCGTCGATGGCCGCCTTAATAGCTTCGAGCTTCGCGTTCGCCTGGTCGTTGTTGCCGTCGATGGTGACGGTGCCCGTCGCCGCGTCGACCTGGCCGACCGACGCGACCAGCTCGGCGACCGCCGGGTCGCTGTTCGCGTCAATCGTGATAGTGCCGTCCTGATTCTTGGCATAACCGAGGGTTTCCAGAATGGTCGTGATAGCGGAATCGTTGACGGCGTTGATGGTGATCGTGCCGCCGTTCTGAGCCTGCACGTAGGCGATAAACGCGTCAACGGATGCGTTCGCCGCCTGCGTTTCAGCGGTGACGTGAGACTCAATGTTGGTGGGGATGAGGTTCAGCTGATCGGCTAGGTTCGCCGCGTCGTCAGCGGACAAGCCCATGGCCTGCGCAACACTGATGAAGTTGTCGCGCGTGAGCTGCATAGCGGCTTGCATATCCTCCATGGTCGCGCCGTTCTTCTCCATGGATTCGACGAGCTCCCAACCTGACTTGGCTAGGTCGTCGAGCGCGGCCTGGTTGGCGCGGCCCGCCGCCGTCGTGATGTCGAGCGTCTGGCCGTTCTTTTCCACGGCTGCGTTCGCGGCGTCAATCGCGTCATACAGGCCACGCCAGGACCCGCGCTCCCCTAGGATGATGTCCTGTAGGGTCTTCTGGGCATCGATCAGGTCTTGCGTCGCTTTAGCCTGGTCCTCCATGGCCTTCTGGGCGCGGTTCGCTGAGGCTGCGAGCTTGTCCTGTGCCGACGCGTTAGCCACGCCCGCGCGGGCAGCCTGGTCGTTCATCTCAGCGGCCTTGCCCATTGCCGCCTGGGTCTCGTCCAGGGCTTGACGCGCGTCGTGTTCGGCGTCGGCTATTTCCTTGCCCCATGAACTTAGGCCGTTGCCCCTGTCGTTCGTCTTGCGAACGTTGTCCAGGAGGGCGCGCACGCGGGCGTTCGCTTCCTCAGAGCCCATAGCGGCGTCGACGTAGTCGTTGATGTCGCCGCCGAGCTTCTCGAACGCTGAGGCGCCTGACATGTGGCCGCCCCAGAATGTCTTGGTTTCTTCGTTCAGGCGTTTCAGGGCTGCCCCACGCGTCGCGCCGGTCGCGGCGTTCGACACGGCGTCCAAGGTTTCGGCGAACTCCTGGGCCATGGCCGTTGCACGGGCCTGCTTCGCCTGGTAGTCGGACAGGGCGCTCGTCAGCGCGCCGAGCGCAACGGTCGCGGCGAGGCCCCACGGGCCACCGAACGCTCCCATGAGGGCAGATCCCGCGCCCTTCGCGGCGCGCCCGATTCCAGACAAGGCGGGGCCCGCTGACTGTGCGAGTGCGCTGATGTTTGATACGCCGTTCGCGCGCGCGGTCACCCACGCGTTCCCGAAGCCACTGATAGCACCGCGAGCGTCCGACAGGCCCCCGCGCATAGCCTCGAAACCGCTGCCAATCCGGGTGATGAAGGGGATCGACCCGTTCAGGGACGACAGGGCAGTTCGAACGTCGGTGATCGTCGTAAAGATTTTCATACCCGCGCCCGCTGTGAGCGTCGCGGCGGCTGTGAAGGCCGCGAGGCCGAGCGCGCCCTGCTGCACGGGCGCGGGGAGGGAACTGAAAGCGTTAACGGCCTGCTCAGCAAACTGAACGAGGCTGCGCAGGAAGTCGTTCCCGCCCGAACCGCTCTTGATGAAAAGCGTCTCGAACGAGCCGCCGAGCTTTTCGAGGTCTCCGTTGAGGTTGTCCATGCGTGCTTCGGCGGTTTCCGCCGCGTATCCGGCGTCGTTGACTTTGTCGATCCAATCCTGGATGCCCTGGGCGCCCTGCTCGTACAGGATCGAGGCCGACCGGATCGCGTCGTCGCCGAACATCGTTTTGAGAGCCGCCTGACGGTCCTCAGCGGTCAGCTTCGAGAGGCTGTCGTGGAGCTGGCCCGCGTAGTTGGCCAGGCCGACGAACTTGCCCTGAGCGTCATACGCGTGGATGCCCAGTTCTTCCATGATCTGCGCGGCCTGCTTGGATTGCGGGGTCAGGCGCAGGAGCATCGTCTTGAAAGACGTGCCCGCGTCGGAACCGATGTTACCGGCGGCGGCGAACGCGGCGAGCGCGCCCGTGGTTTCTTCGATGCTGAGGCCCGTCTGTGAGGCGACGAGGCCCGACTGCTTCAGGGCCGCGCCCAGGTCGGACACATCGCCCATGGCCTTACCTGCGCCGGCGGCGAGGAGGTCGGCGACGTGGCCGACGTCCGAGCCACTGAGCTTGAACTGGGTCAGGGCCACGGATGCGATTCCGGCGGCGTCGGCGACTCCCATGCCGCCGGCGGCGGCCAGGTCAAGCGACCCCTTCAGGCCGCCGTTCAGGATGTCAGCGGTCGAAACGCCAGCCTTGGCCAGCTCCTCGATAGCCCCGGCGGCTTCGGACGCGCTGAACGCGGTGTCCGCGCCCGCCTGAATCGCAGCCTCCCTGAGCTGGTCCATGTTCTCAGCGGACTCGTGCGTCGCGGCCTGAACATTACTCATGGCCTGGTCGAAGTCCGCGAAGGACTTGACGACGTATCCGGCGGCTGCCGCCGCGGCGACACCGTAACCGACCATTGCGGTCGATGCGGTGTCCCATGCGGCGCGCTGAAGCTGGGCGGACTGGGCGAGGCGGCCCATGGTGGTTTCGGCGACCTTGCCGGTCGGGTCGCCCTTCGCGGCGAGCTGGTCGAGGCTTGTCGCCGCGCTCTTGATTTGGCGGTTGAAGTCGCTAACGTTCGCGCGCAGGGTGACCTTGATTGACCGTTCAGTCATGGGCGTTTGCCTTTCCGCGCTATCGCGCCGCTATATGACGGGGCACCCCGCCCGGCGTCTAGTCCTCGGTGCCGGTGAACACCACCGTCGGGACCATGCCGGGCGCGGGCCCGTTCTTGTGTTTCTTGCGCCACAGGTCGAGGGCCATCTGGGCGTTGTCCTGGCGTTCTTCCACCTCGAAATAGCCCTCGTAATCGCCCTCGGTCAGGCGCTTGGGG
>QWCW01000351.1_pt1 | contig 39564 bp, 50 predicted proteins | sample 1972691 | NCBI WGS metagenome assembly QWCW01 (sample SAMN09866698, study PRJNA288562) | Human oral metagenome isolate pre2_saliva, whole genome shotgun sequencing... | reverse complement strand
ATCTACCAAGGTCGTTCCTCCTCGCTATTATCTGAACAATAAAATGAAAGCAACTACTACGCCGATGATAGGCATAGCTTCGATTAAGCCGATAGCTACGAACATTGTGGACATTAATTGACCGCGCAATTCAGGTTGACGTGTAATACCTTCAATAACTTTACTAGCTACCATGCCGTCACCAATACCTGCCGCGATAGCACCACAACCTACTGCGATTGCCGCAGCTAATGCGAATAAACCTTGAACTTCCATAATAAATCCTCCATTAAAATTAGTGTTCTTCACTTAATGCCATACCTAAATAGTTGGCTGTTAGAACTGTAAAAATAAAAGCTTGAATAATACCAATAAATAAACTAAAAGCAATCCAAACCCATGGTACAGGTACGAACCAAGGCAAATTATAAAGGATTTCCAATAAAATTTCGCCAGCTACAATATTACCAAATAGACGGAAAGCTAATGTGATAGGTTTTGCTATTTCTTCAAATATGTTTAGAACTAGCATAGCCTTATAAGGCTGTAAGAAATGATTAAAATAAGATAAGCCTTTAACTTTAATCCCCATTCCCCAAACTATAAAGCTACTGCACAATGCGAGTGCTGCTGTTGTATTAATATCCGCCGTAGGCGAAGTAACAGCATGTAGCGTTGGCAATAAACCAAGCTCATTACCAATAAAGATAAATAAGAAGAATGTGAATAACAATGAACTCACCATCGGCCAGTGTTTCCCAAGCGTTGGCGATAATTGACCTTCTAATGCTTCCAATATAGTTTCCACTACATTTTGAACACCCGAAGGCACTAAAGCTCGATTTCGCGTAGCAAGCACGGAAATGATGATGACGATCGCCATCGTAATCCACGTAGCAATTAATGTATCGATGTTAAACGATAAACCTAGCCACTGTACTACTTGATGGTGACCCGCATGCAGTTCCACAGACTCAACCCCTTTCTCACGTAGCAATATAAATTTTATATATATCCATATAATATATATCTATGTATTATCATACCTCTTTATAGGTATATAATCAACACTTCTAGAGTAAACAATTCGTGATTTACATATTAAAAATGCATTTTATGCATTTAAAATTCATAATAGGAATGTAATTAATCCTTATTTCATGCGATTTAGTCCTATCGCCCAATGCAATAAATTTTATTACTTACTTAATCGCCAAAACACGATATACAATACAGGTTGTATAAGTACAACTGAAATCAATAAACTTTCAGCTCGTACACCGGGTATTTGCAATCCTATAACTACGAAGGCGCCAATCAGAGCCAATCGCCACATCATTTGACGTCGCGCCTTAGCTACAGCCTGGTGTGGATTGCCATATGCTAGCCCTTTATTATGTAGACCTAACAGTACTAAATAAACCATCATAGTCAACATGCCCCATAACCAACCGAGCACGTACTGTAAAAAGGTAACAAAAAAACAGGCCCATAGCACATGACGTATGAATTTAATATATTGATTCATAAATACCTCACTATTTAACCTGTTTATATAACATATCCATAAAATTATATAAACCCTCTATTTTATTAGCATATCCACATGCTCAACTTCTAGAAGTTGAGCAACAGTTGAGCAACCATTAAGAATTTTTAAGCATTTTAACAGCTTGTATCTTCCGTATTTTCTAATCTATATGGAAGTTTCAGAATTCTAATTAATTCTTGAACAGAAATTTCAGTATACGCGCTAGGCGGTATAACAGGCGAAGTAGCTTCATCTGTAAAATATACGAAATTAATATTTTCAGGCCATTCAAAATTAGGGAATCTACTACCTAGATTAAAGGTTTCCCAATCGTGCTTATACGCAATTAATAAACGCCCGGCACTCGCTAAGTCGTGATTACAAATTATCCCCCAAGCTTCTTCATAAGTTAAAGCCTCACCGATTTCGCTATTAAAAACTACGCGTGTCTCACCTGTCCGTTGGTCGATATGCGTTCTGTGACTAAATACTTGTATCATAGGTCTACCTCCATTATATATACCATTATATATAAATCACGAATAAAATCAAAAAAAAAGACCATGCTAGAAATTAATCTAACATGGTCTTTACTACTTTAGGTCAATCCATGAGTCCACCTGCTCATGATCAGGAGATATATGGATCACCTCGCTATCGATGAATTACCACTCCAATTATCGCTCCAGCTCCCACCACCTGGGATATGTTGCGTTGCATTCGTAGTCTCTTGATTGTGCGGTTGTCCCGCTCTATTTTGTTCTTCAATAAGTCTAAAGAGTTCTGCATTTCGTTTAAGGTAGTTTCTTGCTTCACTGAGTCCGCTTTGGCTTTTGCCAATTCGCTCTCCAATCTGTTGATTGTATTGTGAGCTTCTGTCAATTCTTGCTCCTGCCTCACGACTAAGGTCTGTGCTTCTGTCAATGGAATGCTGGATGCTTCGATTGAGTTCAAGGCTTTCTCGTTGTTGCTCTTGAGCTCGTTCCACTGCGTCAACGGCACGGTGATAGTCGGCTCCGCTTGGTTGGTAGAAGATGTATCCGAGGCAAAGCAAGGCGAGGCACACAGTACTACCGATAAGAATATAGCGGTTACGAGTGCGATCAAATAGGCTTTTGATTCTTTCATACATCACATTCCTCCTGCGTAATCGGTGATTCCTCGTGCAATAGCACGGACGATCGTATCTAAATCATTCGTAAGCATAGCATGGTCTTCTTCATTGTCAATAAAAGCCATCTCAACCAATACCGCTGTTGCATCCGTACCGTTTAGGACCCAAAGGTCATCACGTTTTTTAACGCCTCTATCTACTGTATTAATGCTGCGGATAATTTGTGATTGGATATCATTGGCCAAGCGTTGCCCATTAAAGGACTTGTACAAAGTCTCCGTTCCACGAGCTTGCGTGTTGAATGCATTGCAATGGAGCGACACAAATATATCTGCGCCCCAAGAGTCAGACTCGGAACATACAAGACCTAAATCATCATCTTGAAGAGTACGAACTTCGCACCCTGCTGTTTCTAAATAACGCGCCAGCATCTTGCCCGCATCACGTGCCACATCGCATTCACGGGTGCCGTAAACTGGATTCACTGCGCCACTATCTAAGTTAATATCATGTCCTGGATTAATAAATACTTTCATCGTTTATCCTCCTTTTCTAATTGGTCGGGAACACCGTTACCGTCCTTATCTATCCAAAGTGCCAAGAACCCTACAAGGGCTGTTAATACACTAGGGATAAATATATGGTCGATAATATTTATCCCTGTATTAATAATTTTTATTGTCATATCGTCAGCATAGCCACGAATGAATACCATAATGTATTCGCTAACAACTAGTAAAATAGGCACTAGCATGACAAATACTAGCGCCCTGGTAGCAAATATTCCTGTAGGGTGGAAATTGGCCCCACTAACGGATCGATATGATTTTTTAACTGTACTGATGAGATTTGGTGGTATGTTCATGTAGTTCCTCCTTAATATCATCAACACGAGCCTCGATACCATCAACACGAGATGTTAATTTTACGTGCTCTGTGTATGCTTTGGTTCGTTGCTCACGTGAAAGTTTGATTTCTTCTTTCAAGTCCTTCAACGTATCGGTAAGCGCGCCCATTTTTTCTTGGAGCATCAGATTATCTTGCATTCTTTGAAGGTCTAATTTTTCAAGTAAAGGAATAACCAACAATCTATACCCTGCCCCAGCAACTACACCTACTATTGTGAGCGTAGTTAAAATATCATTTAGTTCAAATTGCCATGTCCACATTCAGCAACTCCTTTCTATTCCCATGAAATCAGTTAATTCTTGCCTTTCTTCTCCATGTGTTAGCTAATTATTCATTATTTAACTCCTATAAGTGTTCTAAATCAGCTATACGTTTCTTTAAAGCTTCAATATCTTTATTGTATTGTTCTTTAGGAACATAGTTATTTAAATCGGAATACTTAGCAAAGGATCGTGCTTGAATGTTATTAACATAACGGCTAGCCGCATCGCCAGGCGTTAAGGCGTATTGTCCAATTTCCGTTTTTCTAATAAAACTACCTAAATCACCTTTATAAGCAAACGTTTGAGCCGCCCAGCCTTTTTGAGCATAATGGTTATTGGCGTCTGTTCTAGATAAATAGTTATTTAGCTCTGTTTTGAGTGCGTATTTAGATAAATCCACACTACCACCAGGACCACCCGTACCGCCAGTACCTGGAGGCCCTGGAGGACCTTGCGGTCCTGGGTCCCCTTTAGGGCCTTTAAGTGCTGCAAGTTGTTCGGGAGTAAAATCACTATATTTAAATGGCTCACCATTATCGCCCTTCGGCCCTTTAAGTGCGTTAAGTTGGTCTTGTGTAAAATCGGAAAATTTAAAAGGTTCACCTTTCGGCCCTGGTGGTCCTTGTAGTCCTCTTTCACCGTCTGATCCACGCTCCCCAGGAGTTCCAGGTTCACCTTTAATGCCAGGTGGTCCTTGCAAGCCTTGTTCGCCTTTAGCTCCTTTTAAATTCTCTAATTGCTCTGATGTGAACATATCATAAGTAAACGGCTTCCCTTCTTTACCAGGATCACCTTTAGGGCCAGGGTCGCCTTTACGACCGTTAACGCCATCTTTACCGGGAGCACCAGGGGGGCCAGGAGGACCTTGAATACCTGGAGGACCTTGAATACCCTGTAACCCTTGCTCACCGTTTATTCCGTCAACACCATTTCGACCAGGTTCGCCCTGTGGTCCTGGAGGACCTTGCGGTCCAGGATCTCCCTTTGGGCCTTGCAACTTAACAATTTGCATATTGTCTTTGACTTTAATATTTTCATCACCGTCTTTGATGTGGATGCTATTAACAGGAGAAGGTTTCAAATATACGTTTTCTTCGTTCATATCATTTCCCCCTATTGCTGATACCTTCAATTATGTCAACTTGCCCTTTAACAAGGCATTTAATAGGGCGGTTGCCATTCCAAATGAATAAATCCCATTGATATTTACCAGCTTCTAAAGTGTTTGTATCAAGTGAAAGAGTGATTTTAGATGCTTCATCGTTTTCTAGATTGTCAGTAGATACACTAATATCAAACTTTGCTTTATAATCTTCGTCCGTCCGATATTTACGAACACAGGCGAATAGATTTTCACTCGCCACAACATTGTTATACCCAATGTTAAGAGAAATTAACTCCCCTTTGATTGCATTAAAGTTGTGTAGGACTGGTAGCATCTGTATCATCCTTGTCTGAATTTAGTAAATCATTATGTACGCATCCTTCAGTTGGACACGTTCCATCATCATTAAGAACTTCCCAACAGTACTCACAGAATTCCATTACCGGAACTTTACTATCACCGATATATTTAGGCATATTATTGCACCTCCTTGATTCGTGCTACCATTTCGCTATTCAACTTGATATATTGAGCACTAATTGCATTAGTAGGTTTCCCCATGAGTAGCAATCGGCGTTGAGCCTCTTCTAGTGTCTTAAATCGCGGTTCATACTCTGCTTTTATGGCGTTTATTTTTTCTTCCTTCGTCGGAATGTATTCAACTACTGGCGCGTCTTTGAACATACCATCCTTATAAATTTTTCCATCGAGAAAGGCATCTAACATGTCATCCCCGCCGTATATATATTGCGCTGCATCCGGATATTGTTCTTTAGCTTGCTTAAGCAGAGCATCTTTACCAATAGGTACTAACATATTATCTACAATTGATGTAATGCGTTTTCCTTCCGCATCAAGTACATGGATATAATTATTCATATATACCTCCTAATTAATGAAAGGATATAACAATGAATAGTACCATTAAGCACTACCCAAGAAATGTGTATCTTCGCATGCACCGCAAAAGTGCGTGTGCCGAAACGTTTAAAAGTTTGTACGAAAAATGGCTGCCTACTCGCATTGGAATCGTGAGTAAGTCAGCCATTGAATCATATCGCATTGCCTATGATCATATTCAATCAATTGCTAATATTCCTATTAACTTAATCAAATACTCTGATATGCAATGCGTTATTGATATCATGAGAAATAACGGCCTTTCTTATGCATCTGCTAAGAAGGTACGTACATTACTTTCATTATTATCTAAATATGCAATTGTCAATGATATTGATATTAAGGATTACACCCCATTTCTTAATCTTGGCCACGATGTTAGTGTTTATCCGCATAAGCCATTTACTCGCCAGCAGATTAATCGATTATGGAGCCTTAATACTACCGATATTTGTGGCATTCTAATACTTTTATATACAGGCATGCGATGTGGTGAATTGCTATCCTTACGTAAGAACGATATTAATCTCCGCACTAAATGCCTTATAATTCGTCAATCCAAAACTGAGGCTGGCCGTAATCGGTTAATTCCTATTCATAGTCGAATATTACCAATAGTTACAACTCTGTACCGGAATTCATCTGACAAGATATTACCAATTTCTTATGCCCAATTCAGCAAGCAATTTAAATCAGTAATGACGGCTATCAAATGTTCCCATTCAACACATGACTGCCGCCATACAGTAGCTACCTTATTAGATAAATACGGCGCATCACCTACTGCAACTCGTGCTATTCTTGGGCATAAGCATGGAGATATTACAACTAAAGTCTATACCCATAAGGAATTGCGTGAGTTGCGTAAAGCTATTGAATTGTTACCTTAGAGCCAATGGGGACAATTCAAAGAAAATCAAACGTCTGTATCTTATCTAATTTCTTACACAGAAATATTCGGTACTGTAACTTTGATGAAAGATGAGCCAAAGAAACTATATGAAGCCAGTGTTCGAGCAAATAATATTACTACTACTGGATTTGAATTGCACAGCGGTTATGTTGGGAATCATATTGCAAAAGCTATAAATAATGGGTTTTGGATAAACATAGGTCGTGCGTAACCAATGGGGATATAAGAAAAGCGTATACGTGTATGATGGAACAACTTATCCTATTACCTTTCCTACTGCTTTTGATAATGAGTGTTCAGGCGTTTGGCCATCAATAGAACATAAAACATCTGTAGGAGGTAATGAGGTGTTCTATCATACTAATAAAAGTACAACTGGATTTACTCTTATCGCAGATGCTAGCCATTCCCCATATACTGTTGATGGTGTGGTCTATTTAGCGATTGGGCATTAAGCAGAAATACCAAACGAAAATACGCAACATTTGATATTGGGATACTTAAATACATTATCGTTTGTGAACCATACTTTGAATTTTAATTGATCATATTCGGTGATTAAATTCCAATCTGCTTCACGTGGATTTTTGTATTCAGACTTAGCAAAGAAGCAGGTGGAATAAGGAATTATCCAATTGTGATATTGTCCATCTTCGCCACTTACTCCCCATTGGCTATATCCCTACGAATATACAAGTTATTTCCTTATTTACATAATACGGACTCCAATCTCCACTTAACCCAGCAAAATAGCTTGCTTTATTATTTATTTTAGTCCAAGGAGCATAGCTGGTAGGGCCGTCATTGAAGCAAGCAACCCCAGCAATGAAATCTGTACTATATGATATAGGGAAAGGCAACGGGCTATTCTGTGCAGTCTCTTTAGTTTTTACCCATTGGTTAAGACAATCCTATGGCAATATAATTATGTCCATAAAATCTAAATGCAATATCGGTTGATGTTAACTTTATTGCATCATCATAATTGTTGGTACTCGCCATGCCTACCGAATCAAAAACTGAGCCAATCGCCTTAAAGTCCCCATTGGATAGTGAATCCATTGGCATACTTCACGAACCCGCTTTCTCCAAAGCGTTGCGCCACTATTCCACCTTCGCCTAGCTTGGTTTTTATATCTTTCAGAGTAGCGACTGGATTCTCTTGCCAGTCAGTCGCCCCAAGGATTTTGGCAATCGCATCTGTAATTGCCGGGTGAGCAGAAACATCTGTATTATGAGTAGCTAATTGATTCTTTAAATTCTGAAGTAACCCACCGTGTGCATTTGGATCCGTATTATGTGCTTCCAGATCATGCACAGAGGCTACCCCATTATCGGAAATGATTGCTTGCACCTTTTCCGCATTACCAACCACAGTAGTAATCGTAAATGTGTAGCTATCCATCGGCGTATTCTTATCCGGGATGTAGTCAACGTAGTTGCCCCCATTTGTATAGGAGAAAAGCACCTCTTGTCCATTCTCACCAGCTTTGGCCATGAGCCCTATTTCTCGTGCATAAAAACCGGCTTCAAGGTTTTTATTCGAGAGTAAGCCTTGTACCATGAATTGGCCATCGCCTGTCTTAACGCTTTTAGTAATCGCTAATTCTAAGCGCTTATCAGTCAACGCTGTAGCGCGTGGAATTGATGCGGGCATATCGCCTGCACCGATAACGATTTTTGTAAAAATCAAAGCTTGCTTACTAGCATTAGCTTCCGCAATAGTATTTGTCCCCGCCATTGTAGTAATGACGGCAGGATATTTTGCCATGTAAACCTCCTATATATGAATAAATTGGTGAACAGTAATTACGCCACCGATATAAAGCTGTTGCGTTTGTGGGCCTGTCGCGATTTTTAAGTTGGGTTCAGCTACGGCGCTACCCGCTGCTGTTGCAATACCTCCAACATACACGCCGCCTGAATTAATAGCATGCACATATTCGATACCATCTAGCCAGGACCGCTTATTCTTAACGAATTCTAATATACGCAACACGCGCTCTCGAATATTAGGTGTCATCATATAGCCAGACATCTGCAGCTTAAAATGATAAGGCTTACCGCCATCATAAGCCCAGTTTTCCACAACCTCACATTCTGAATACAATTCGCCGATAGCTTCTTCTACTAATCCAACGGTGCCCTTTCTTCGATGCCAAGCGATAGAACTCAAAATTAATTTAATCTTTTGTTCTCTCGCTACAGCTTCATCGTAGAAGTCAACGTGTAAATGCCAGGCTAACTCGTCAAGTATTGGCGTGCTTAACTCATTAAGATGAGACAGGATAGTTAGCCTATCCACGAACGGCATCAACGCCATAAGTTTCAATGTAACCACTTCAGCTAAGGCTTGAACAGTAGTATCATTAGCAATCAAGCTTGGCAGAGTATCCTTTAATTTGAATTTGTAGAGATCATTCATGCTCTACACCTCCATATGTGATAGTCTTACCTGTACATTGCGCCAATTCCACTTGGTAGCCCTCTTCTTTCTTACCGTCTTTCACGACGGTAAATATAGGCGATGTTACACTAACACGCTTAGCCCCTGCTTCCATTACACGCCGAATCAATTCAGAAGGAATGATGTCGCGCCCTACTTTTCCGGATTGCCATGTTATGTAATCCGTAACAGCCGCATCCACACGACTTTTAATCGTGTCAGCGTAATACGAATTATCTGAATCAATATAGTACTGAATATCAATACTATAATTCTTAGCAATTGGCGCTTTTACAGACACATTATCAGTAAGTGGCCGCACCTTCTTATCGGTGAGAGTGACTTCCACTAATTTAATAATTTCTTCTCCTGCAATTTCACCAGAAACAAGACCAGGATATACAACTACATCCCCCGGTTTAGGGGATACCACTTTTACGGAGCTAATAAGGGCAGATGCTTTTTTTGTGAAAAACTCATAGGCCCCTTCCGCACCTGCACAAGAGAAGCTTTCAGGTGCTTCTCTAATACGTTCACGGAATGCATCGTCTGTCTCCGTATCGGCGCCTCCTTCTGAGATTGTAATATTTGTTACACTAGCGATATATGGGATTGGATCCACAAGAGTGGTAATCGACCCTACTGGATAGCCATTCCCTTTAGCCGAAGCTTCTGTGCATGTCGCCTTTACTTGTATCATGGTTTCAGTAGCGGATAAGTAGTAAGGCTCAGTTAGTGCAAAAAATGCACCATCTCCAGAAGTAAATCGTGTACCTTTTGGAATAGCTATACCCTCAGGCCGTGCCATTGATGCAGTCAACTTCATAGTAGTGACTGCGCCCGTAGCTTGTAAGCGTTCCACGCCTAACGCAATGCCGATATGGTCTAAGTTATTGCCCCTAGCATATGCCAGAAGATTCTGCTTGCCCGTATCGTTGATGCGGTTAAGCAATAAAATCACAATATTGGTAATCGCTAATAGGAATAAGCGGATAGGGTCCGCTGGTGCTAACTTTCGCCCAGTAATAGAAGAGTAGAGGGCGAATATTTCCTTTTCAACGGCTTCTTTATCCGCCGTGACAAAGTTGATTTCAGGTAAGTTCATTATTATCGCCTCCACGGTGGTAAATTAATAGTCGCCCTTATATCTACATCAGGGCATTTCAAAATAAGATTAGCAGGCAATATCACATATTGAGCGTACTCTTGATTTGCTTCTAGCAGCACATTCATATAGGCTTCGCTGCCATACACTTTAAATGCGATACCGTCCCACATATCGCCTTGGATGGTTCTATACTGATTCATAGCCACCTACACTTTCTATCCATTCTTCTTTTATGGCAATCGATACCTTGGGTATCAAGTGCCCTTCCTCCGCATCAGTTGTAACTGTGCTCTCGAAATCAACGGATACAACTCTACATCGTGGCTCATATTCAGTAATGGCCCGAATCACCTCTGCAGATATTCTGGCCATTGCTACCGGTATAGGTAAATCAATAACGGTACCATCTATACCGAACCGCCTATCAAGGGGCACAGAAAATTGCGTTGTAGAAATAATGGTTCGCACATTTTGAATAATCTCAGTAAGAATATCCTTCGGCGCAAAATCAATGCCATCAAGACGAGCGCTTACGTCAATTTGCATTTGTATCGCCTCCTTGTTTAGGTGTGATTACAACTTTAGGAATATCAGGGGCCTCCTTCAGCGTTACATTAATAGATGCGGATAACACATTACCGCGATTATCAATCGTATTCATCGCAGCGCTTATACTGGTAATCAGTAATTTATGCTCACTAAATGGTTTACCATTAATAATCAACTGCTCGGCTTGCCCTTCTTGGCACATCTTGGCCACCGCTTCAATTTCTTTTAAAGGATCAACGCCCAATAACTTATTAAAGTTCATCGTAAAAGAAATTTCATCTGCATCAGGCCCCAGGAATTCAAGTATTGGCTTTTGCCCTATGATTTCTTGAGACGCTGTTCGTGCACTGATATTCCGTGCCAACGCATCGAACGTACGCACCGTATGGGAGGATGCCACAAACACAATTTTTCCAAAGCTTCCTAATTGACGTTGTGGCAAGTATCCACCCAGGCCAAATTTATCAGCTAAATTAGATAGGCGAGAGTAAGCCACATCGCCTAATTGCGTATTTTGTAAATTCTTTAAACCTTGTGAATTAAGGTTCTTCTTATAATTGGCAGCAGTACTACCTAATTTACTAAATAAAGATATGTTACTCACCTCCTATCAATTCGGCGTGCCTGTGCTTCCGCCACCAGGAACAACACCGCCGTGCGTGTGAGATACTAAACTAATTCCGTTAACCACTACATCTCCTGAAGGAGCATTAATAGTTAAATTACCAGTACAATTAATTACAAGACCTCCACCGTCCGCATCATATGAGACGGTCGAGCCGTCCACAAATTTGATGCCGTGGATATTCTGCCCATTAAAAGAGGGCTTATCCTTGGCATTATACGTAGTGCCTAAGATGTAGCCCTGGGACAAATTATTATCTTGAGGTAGAAATAAACATAATACCTGTTCGCCAATACCTGGCATCCAGTAATGTTTATTATCTTGTGATCCATGGGAAAGTACTTCGAGTGGATACGATACTAAATCATCGCGGTCCGGAAATGTTACTCTTGCCGTCATGGTAGCGGGGTCAGTACTAGATACGATGCCGTCACGAATTAAATTTTTTAACGCCACACTAATATCCATCTAGGCACCTCCTTATATCTAGGCTTTGTGTATATCCGCCCCCTACCTTATGGGAGCATTTGCTAATGATATACTTACCGTCGAATTTACCAAACCCTTTTAAATTGATTGTGGCTGATGCGGCCAACACGATATGGCCAAGCATAGCAACGGAACCGGTGATTTCATTCTTGTTCTTTTCGCGTAGCTTTTTCTTGGCCAAACGTTCCGCTTCCGCCTGTGTTTCACAGCTCTGGTTAACTTGTAATATCTTGCCTTGCGTTTTGTGGGGGTCCTTGAACGTATATTCAATAGTACTCTTTTGCTTAGTGCTCTTGTGCTTTACGTGGCACCCCCAATACACATCCTTTAATGACGTCTTTAAAGAATAGCTCCCCTGGTAGGGAATGATTTCCCCTAGTTCCTTAATTTGTTCTTCTGTAAAGTCCGTAGGCATTGGTCCCTTAATAAGAGTTGCGACTACTTTTTCAGTTTCAAATTTTGTTTCATCAAAAATAATTACTTGCTTATCTGAAACCTTTAGCGCCAGTCCATTATCCTTACAGACTTTCATCAAGAATTCTAAATCAGATTGGTCCGATTGCTCGACCCTGTCTAAATTGATTGTTTCAGGTGTATCGTAAAACAATTCAAGCCCCGCTCCTTTTGCGAGCTCCTCCGCAACAGCTTTTAGAGTAGTCTTCTCCCATGACTTACTCTTTAATTCCCCTCTTAACTTGGATTCATCTGGAACACTAACAGCACCGATAGTGACTTCATGCGGTGGATTCTTACAGGTAATTTCATCAATTTCAAACTGGCCGCATTTCATCTCTATCTCGTCCCCAGGTTCATTCCAGTTGTGGAATACGATTGATGCGGTTAGCTTAGCCCCTTTTTCAGGGAACCAATCGGACATCCAAAGCTCTTCTATATCATGTAGTGTAATTGATATATCATCAGCCTCGCCGGACATGACATCGTTAAAGCTGAAATCCTTTAAATACGGAACCAGGTCTTGTGTGATGTCCTTTTGGTCATACTGCAGTTTGACAGTCACATAGCGCAAATTACTAGGCATAGCTTACACGCCCCTTCCGGTTTTGGATTTCAGCAAGGCGCGCCTCTAGGTCATCCATTGCACCACCTACTGCACTTTTAATTTGTTGCACCGCACTTGCATCGGCATTACCATTAATAGTGATGTTGATCGGTGCGGAGACAGATACAGCGGAGTTACCTTCACTAGGTAAAAGCCCCATCATAGCGCCAGTTTGCTTCCATAATGCTTCAGCTCTTGGCGTGCCATTAAGTGGAATAGCAGCCTCTGCAGATTCTTCGGCAAACGTAGTAAGGAATGCCCCTTTGCCATAAATACCGCCTTTTGCATTATGTTGCACCGTTTGCCCATTAGCTGTTGCCGTGCCTTCTACTCTTGCTTGAATTGGCTTACTGAAAATGGATCTAACCCATTCCCATTTTTCACTAATCCAATCAAACAACCCTCCAAGCTTACTCATAACCCAATCATAGAATTGGCCGAGTGCTGCCTTAGGGTCTTCCCATAGTAGAGTGAACCAGGCTTTTACTTGGTCCCAATTGGCAATCAACCCCATAGCCGCATAAATCAGCCATCCTATAGGGCCTGCCATGAAAGCGATGATGGCAGCTGTAGGAGATTCCCACATCGATGTACAGAAATTTGACACAATTTCAAAATGAGTGACTAACCACGCCAAAACACCAATTAATGCGGCAATAGCTAATATCACCAATCCTATCGGATTAGCACTCATCGCCGCATTTAGCAACCATTGCGCCGACGCGGCCGCATAGGTCGCAACTGTGCCAGCTATCATCGCTGCTTTATGGATGCCTGATGCAATCACATTGCGCATAGTTGCCACACGTTCCGATTCCATCATAAGCCGATAAGCCGCATGGGCCGCCGTTACGCTGAAGTAAATCGCTTTCACTGCTTTATAGGCAATTACCATCCCCGCTACGGCAACGCTTGTTTTGATTATCGCTTCCGTAAGTTCGGGGTGTTCACTAGCTACTTTTGACACATATGCTGCTTCGTTTGCTAAAGAATCCCCCAACTGGGCAAGAGTAGGAAGCATAGTACTACCGATTGAAATTGCCACAGATTCTGTTGCTGATTGCAACCGTATCATAGCGCCGCGTGCATTATTTTGCATCGTTTTAGCCATTTCCTCAGCGGCGCCGTCACTGTTTTCTAGTTCTTTCGTTAAATTATCTAACGCATCTGGCCCTTGATCAATTACAGCTACCCAAGCTGATGCAGCGTTCGTGCCGAAGATAGTCGCAAGTGTAGCAAGTTTTTGCTCCTTGCTCATATCCTTAGTCTTATCTGCTAAGTCGCGAACGATTTCGCCCATCTTACGTGGCCCGTTGGTATCGTTCATCGCAATACCTAGGCTGTCTAGTGCGGCTTTGGCTTCTTCTTGTTGCGCTGTAGCTTCACTTAATGAAAGCCCCATTTCCTCAATCGCTTTAGTCGATTTCGAGGAAGTGCCCGCTAACCGTAAGAAACCAGAACGTAAGGCAGTACCCGCTGCAGATGCTTTAATGCCACTATTGGCCATAAGCCCAGTAAGTGCTGCTGTTTCTTCTAAGCTTGCACCAAAGGCGTGCGCTACTGGTGCGGCGTACTTCATTGTTTCGCCCATCATCTCAACAGTTGTATTTGTCTTGGTGGTGGTTTTAGCAAATACGTCCGCCATATGCCCTGCGTGTTCTGCACTTAATCCAAAGGCTGTAAGGTCATCAGATACGATATCCGCAGTACGTGCCAAATCCGTATTACTAGCTGCAGCTAAGTTCAAAAGCCCTGGCATACCTGCCATGATTTGTTGAGAGTTCCAACCGGCCATGCCGAGATATGTCATAGCTTCGCCCGCTTGCGTAGCTGAGAACATCGTTTTCTCGCCGAGTTCACGAGCAGTGGCCGTCAATTGTTGCATAGCCTTATCATCAGATACAGTGATTGCTTTTACCTTTGACATCACGGCTTCAAAGTCTGCAGCTTTAGATAGCATCCCAACGAGCGGAGCGGCCATTACAGCAGTAGTAGCCATAGTGCTACCTAAATCACTACGAGCACTTTTAGCATTAGCGTCAGCGGCAATTTTATTTTGCATTGCTTTTCTGAGTTTTGCGTCTTTGGCTGCCGTTTGATCTAACGCCTTGCCAACTTTCTCCGTTGCGTTGCGGTAAGAGTCCATAGAGATAACGCCTTGCTTTAATGCCGAATCCAAAGCCCTTTGTTGCGCTTTCAACTCAGTCATTTTAGAGCCGTATTGCGTCAACGTACCCTTGGCTTGCTGCATCGACGTCTTAAACCCTTGGGCTAAGGCGCCGTTTATTGCAAAAGCAATCTCAAATACTTTACCCGCCATAGTTCCTCCTTTCTTTTAAATTTGTGTACGCAAAAAGCGCTTGATGGATTAGTCCTCTTCCTCCCTCAAGCGCTTTTCATCTTCAAGAACAAATTCTAAATCGTCTATCCAATCTGCTATTTCAGCGATTGGGGTAGACATCCAAAAGTCTATGCCTCCGCACTCTCTAAGTCGGATGGCAATTCTTCGGCATTGTTGTCCGGGAGAAGTCCCATTTTCTCTGCCGAACCACGCAATAAAAAAACGCTTACCTCTGCGCACATTTCAGTGAATTCAGAGATTGGCATTGTCATTAATACCTTTGCGCTTTCCTTTAACGCTATGGCGGCAACTTCTGCCTGAAACCGTTTAGAAAATGTAACATCTGGGGTCATATCGCCTTCACGGCGGACACGGAGTTCCGCCTTTGTGAAGTCAAACCCAGTTAAATTGTTTAAACCGTCAATTAGCTTTTCGCGATCATATGTAGCCATTATTTACCCAATGCCTCCCTTACAGATGCCAAGTAATCAACGCCATTGATTACACAAACATAGTTGAATTTATCGATTTCAGTACGTGTTTTACCACCAACAGTCATTTTGAAATATACAATTTCAAACTCTGTAGAGGTATCGGTTTTACTTGCCTGTTCAAATTTGCCAAGACCGATTTTCTTAGGCATCACTTTAGCATATACGCTGACTGCTTCTGGCACTAATTCACCTTTTGCAGAGTCATATAATTGTTGTGCGCCACGAATTTCGATATCATGCACCTTTTGGGTAAGGTTACATCGGCGTAACCATATAATTCTCTGCCAGAGCTAAAAATGGCAAAGTCAATCAACTTATCTCTATGTTTAGCCATGAGTTACCTCCCTCTTAATTAAATAATGTGCTCATGTAAGACGAATCATATTCTTGAATAAAGTCGATTTCACGAGCCGGTGTTGGCACACCTAAATATACATGGAATCGATAAATTCCGTTCAACAAATCTGTTGTAGGGTTTTCAGATTCCAAGAACTCAACACGAGCCCCAAGAAGCGCGCCGGATGCTACGTGACCATTTAGCCATGCATTGGCACTATTCACTACGTTATTAATCAATCGTTTATTCCCTGGGTCGTCAATTTTAGACCAGAAGGAAGTAATCAACGTATTGGATACCCAGTTAAACATACGGCGTACAGGAATAAAAGAATCCTTAACATCTGTATTAGATGGGTACGCTGTGGTACGATTGCCCCAGGCTCTCCAACCACCGATGAAATTAAGCGCAGTAACGACACCTTGGCCGTTCAAATACGCGGCTTCATCTGGGCCTAAATAGATTTCAGTACCGTCTTTTAATACAGCGCTATCCGCTTGCAAGGACTCATTAGATGGAGACTTGTAAGGGATATCGTCATACTTAGCATCTGTCTTAGCCATAAGCCCTGCGAGCTGTGTGGATAAATGGAATTGGCGATTAGCTAACGCTACTTTTGGCCAACATAAGATTTGACGTTCATCGACGTAGTTCTTTTTATTTTTCCATTCACTAACTGCAGTTGCTTTTTTAATTTCATCGGTAGGCGCATCGCATAAGGACATAGCTTGGAACATACCATTAATGGTAGTTTCTTTTGCTTTCATCACAGCAGCTACAAGTGTGTTATGGGACCAACCCGGTGCCAATAAGTTACCAGGAATTAAACCAAAGCGAGGGAATACTTCATTAATAAGTTCCAAACCCTTGCGTTTTCCTTCTGTATCCACACCGCCTACGATATCGTCGGCAGTTACCATAGATGGGTCTACATAATCATAAGTTACCCAAACAGATGTTGCGCTTTTGAGTGCGCCTGTAGCTACGATGCCAATCAACAATTTGCCTTCATCATTAAATGCCGCTGTGTAATCAACATTGATAGTTGCTGCCGCACCGCCATTGGTAGCAGATACTTTTAACGTGTTGAGTAATACCGGGTCTTCAATGGTTACGACTTTGTCCTGAATTTGCTTTTCAGTAGACGCTAACGTCTTCTTATGTTTCTTTGGATCAAGAACATTGATAAAAACAACCGGCGCCATTCCAAATAAAGAGAATTGGGAGTACATCGCTTCGCATAGCGTGTATTTATCCCATTCTTTAGAGTAGCCCAATTGGGTAGTGGCAGATGCGTAGTTGTAGCACAATACGGCTTTATTAGCTTCCGCTGGGTCCGTAGCTAAGTGCACAGGTGCGGTGCCAACATAAACCGGTAAGGCTGCCGTAGCTTCTGTCATAGAAATAAGAGAAGTAGGTACCTCTCTTGTATAAATTCCGTGTCTATAGTTTCCCACTATCTACGACCTCCTTTTTTGAATTCAAGGTAAGCAGTGTTCATCGCTGTACCTTCTGTTGCTAATTCTTGCTGTGCTTCTGCAATCTTATTAATTGGCACAAACAACAAGCGTAGCATTGCTTTATCTTCACCTACCGTAGCAGGAATGCCGTCAATATAAACGGTGCCCGTGGAAAGACCTAATTCAGCACTATTAGGACCTAAGTAGATTACTTGTTTAGCATCTTTAAATGTAACTGTTTTTTCCGCAGTCTCAATTGCTTCATTTACAATTTCAACTGGTGCATCAGCTTTTGCCATTAAATAATCATCTCCTCTCGTATTTGTTCGATATCATATTTAACTGTCATAAATCCCTCCCAATACGGATACGCTTGATCCGGAGGGATGTCGGTATCAATTCCGTGTTTATCATCCAGCACTAAACGGTACCTGTTAGCAATAACAGGATGGACCAGTAATGCTTGCCGTGTGGTTTCTAAGAAATTAGTAATCTCCATCCATCCCTTTTCCACATCCTCGGAGTACACGCCGTGGATTAGAAACAGTTGGACAGTTGACCCCTGCAAGGTATCCTCAATCTTATTAATGCGAATAACAAGATGTGGATATTGGTCCTCCCTGGATGATTCTTTCATTTTTAAAAATCCCGGTACAACTAATAAAGGATTCCCCTTTACTTGTGCGTCATCGCTAAAGTAATTAGCGTGCACCTTCTTTAGGAATTCTCCCAAATCCGTTGCTAATTGCGTAGGTGTCATCGATTACCCTCCTATTAATGCGTCGAGCGCGAGTTCCATTTGCTTTTGCAATTCCTGCTCTGCTTTATTCCCAACAAAAGCGGATATCTTGGCATCACCCAATATGCTTGGTACCGAAGGGCCGTGAAATTGCCCTATCGGATACCTGTCTGCACCCTTACGATACATCGCCCCGATATGTCCACTCCTCATACGAGCAATAAAAGCATTAGGGATTGGCCCTCCGCCACCGTTCCGCATTACTTGCGCTTTGACTATGCGCCCTCTCCGTTTAGGCGGACTTTTTGGCGTAACTCTGAATTTAGTAAGAGCTATCGGTCTACCCTTTGAACGAATAAAGGCAGATAAAGTCATGCCTGCCTTATCCACCTTTATGGTTTTATTGATATTCGATTTAGTAACTAGGTACTCTTCGTTAACACGATCAACTGTAGCCTTTTTGATTTTAGGCAACGCTTTGTTGATAGCTTTTGCTGTGGTTTTCGGAGTACCAACGACTAGCGCGTCTATCTTAGCTAGCCCTTCCTTCAGCCCTTTTATGTCAATAGTTACACTCACGAGTTATTCCCCCTAAGGACAATATTTAGCATGCCCATATCATCTTCGCATGATTGGACCAACATAATGCGACCGTCAAAGCGAAAGATTTGATTGTACTCCGGCACCTCAGGTAAATCCCGCTTGGCCACGTGTACTATAATCGTGTCGTAAATCAGCCCATCAATATCCTGGCCCATGATTTCGACATGCTGCTTATCGGTAAGACCTTCCGCCACAGCATAGCACTGCGTACCATTTAGATTATGTACTTCGGCAAATTCATTGGAATTGATAAACACCTTTTCAATGTCATTTTGCGCAAAGTCCTTAAATCCCATGATTATTCACCTAAGATATTGATGAGTTCTTCACGAGTAGCGTTTTCCGGAACATCCAATTGTTCAGCAGAGGCCATTACGCGAAGTGCTTCATCAGATAAGAGTTCCAAGTTGACGTCCGCATCAGAAGCAAGGATATCGGAAATCATGTCCACCTTTGTGGCTTTGCTTGCAAAATCAAGTCCAATAGATTTACCATAATCGGCGATATCCGCATTCGTCATAACGCCAAGAGCTACGGCTAAAGAGTCTTCTGCATTGTTTTTATCATCATCACCAACTACAACAGCTGCGCCTAAACGAATTAGGCGCTCTTCTTCATCTGCAGTTAAATCAGAGATAATATCACCAGGATTATACACATAATCGCCGGTATTAATCGCGTGCTTAGCTTGTACAGGCATTAGTCTTACCTCCTTTCAATTACAATACGTCCGCTACGAAGTAGGAATCTACATCAAATGGAACGTAAATAGGACGAGATTGCAATTCTAAGAACACCGCATCAGGGTCACGATTAACCAATCGACGTAATACATATTCACCTTCATATGTTACAAAGTCCATACCTTCACCAGGGATGATTGTATTCGCGCCATACAATTTAGTGAATTTAGCCATATCAGAAGCTACCAACAATTTACCGGTAGGAACCATTTCTTTTTCTTGGCCGTCTGTTGGGTCTACGTAATAATTATCATAAGTAAATACGTTACATTGGATTTGGCCGCCCATGAATCCAACATAAACAGCACCTTCCGCCATTTGTTCAAATTGCAAAAGACCCATTTCTGTGCGACGGTTATCGAACAATGCCAAGATTTTTTTATCAGATAGCATTACTTCTAGTGTTTCAGAGTTCATAACCAACGTATTTGGATTAAAGCCAGATGCTTTCAAGCATTTCTTTTTCCATTTAATGATGTTGGCCACAATTTCCGCTGCAGATTGGCCCCAACGTGCAGTACCAGATAAGGTTTCTTTATTTGTAAAGTTAAAGTCTACAACGTCATCAATACCTTCACCTTTAATGTGCGCTTGGCCATTGAGCAACACGTCGGCCGCCATAACTTCTTGGGAACGTACCAAGTTATCTTTTAATTCTTGCGTATCTTGCGCCAAGAGTTGGATTGCACGTTCTTCAGGCGTTACAGTACCTGCAAATGGCTGTTCACCTGCTAAACGAACCTTGATATCATTTTCTGTGATAGGACGTTTTTCTTTCTTTTGTGCAGGTTTATATGTGGTTGTAGTCATACCTGTGCGTTGAGATAAAGGCGCAGTAGAGTTTGGCGCCACCCAAGGTGTGATAGTTCGGCGACCTTTTACAATATCAAAAGAAACTGTTTCTGTTAAAAACGTTTTTGTATCTTTGAAAAATAAGTCTTTTAAAAAGGATGGCACATCGGGAGTACGACGAACCACCGCAGCAAGTGTTTTTGGTGCGTAAATATTATCCATGTATCCTCCTTATTAACGGAAATAAATGTTGCGGGCTTCAGCTTTTGCTGTGAAGCCTTCCGCTGTTTTGCCAGAAGCAAATACTAAATTCGCTGTAGCAAATTCACCTGTTACAGCAATTTCGGCTACTACATCGCCTTTCGTAGCATCAATATCAGCTAACGCTACACCGTATACATCTGTATCCGCACGTTTAGCTTTTTTAGAAGCAGCTTCTAATTCTAATACTGTGCCTGCCTTAATTACTGCAGCATCTTGACCGATTGTTACTTTCTTAGTAACGACTGGCATTTGTGTGCCAGCGATTAGAGGTTTGTACTCTAACTTTTGTTCTTCCACGTATGGCATATTATCTGCCCTCCTTATTTCTTATTGCGTGCTTTCATTACACGATCAACAATTTGCATTGTTTTTTCGGAATCATCGATATCCTCGTCAAGCGCTTGACCAGGGACCGTGTCAACTTGATTAGATGCATTGTTAGCATCTTGCACTAATTGCTGTAATTGATTAGTTGGTTGTTCAGGTTGTGGCATATTGAGTAATTCAACAGCTACATCTTGAACAGTAGCGTATGTTTCATATTTAGCGCGATTGATGACTTCAGCTCGTGCTTCGTTATTAATCCCGTCAAGGGCTTGTAAACGTGCACGTTCAGCAGCAACGCCCGCATTAAATACTTCATCATATACTTCCGCATAATCTGTACGTAACAATTCAACAGTTACTTCCATTGGCTCCTCTCCTTTCTCTTCATATTTATCAACAGGCAACCCTTTGAGTACATCCATACTCATCGGTAAACCATTGACAATTAAGTCAGTGCCTTTACGGCAGGCAACCATTTGCAAGGATTCATCTACACTTGTGCAGAACCCTTTTTCCAATGCTTCCCTTGCTGTTAACCAAGTTTCGTCATCCATCATGGTTGCGATTTCTTCACGAGTTAACCCGGTGCGGGCTTCGTAAATATCGATAAGATTTTCTTTGGTTTTGCGTAACGATTCCGCAGCTTTCTCAAAATCATCTGCTTCACCAAATGCATATGAGCTTGGGTTGTGAATCATCATTTCACTACCCAGTGCCATATGAATTTCATCGCCTGCCATTGAAATAATAGAAGCAATGGATGCCGCTAGGCCCTCGATAATAACATTCATTTTCATAATCCATGCCCGTAAGCTCTGCCGCTTCCTTAGCACGAGTACTAAATGCATTCTTAACACGAATTTCTGCCGCAGTAGCTTCCTTCTGCGGGTCTAATTGACCTTGAGAAGGTCCGTACCACTCAGCGCCCAGCCACGCCTCTCGGATGATTGGATCATCAAAGAAACCTGGTGCATCAATGCGACCTAATAGAATGGCCATTGTAAGCCACTCCTCGTAAATAGGATTGCAAAATTGAGTAATAAATTCGGCACGTTGCGTTTCAACAGACTTCCAATATTCGAGTAACGCCGCTCTTGATGCGGAGTAACTTTGTCCAAAGTGCTTAACTAAAATTTCATATGGAATTTCTAGTGCTGCACCTACGTGACTAATAAGTGAGGACGTAAAGTCCGCAAAGCTCGTTGGTATCGGCGTTTTTTCGGCCACATTCACTTTTTCACCCGGCGCCAATACGTTAACTGTGCCATTGCCTAATTCGATTGTTTCGTCGTTTTCAGCATCCACTTGATCGTCTTCGTCAATAGCAGTCCCAAGTGACATATCATCCGGTGCTTCCGATTCGATGAAGATTGCCATCAAGGCATTAACTAATACCTTCATAACCTCCGCATCATTGTACCGACTAAGCACTTTCAAGTCCTCAATTACTGGAGACAGTATTGGAATACCACGCAACTGGCCGCTTCGCTCAATCGTCATAACCTGGATAATATTCCGTCGCCCGGTTTGTGTGCCGTACTTCGGAATATATGTGTAGTCATGATCATCGTTAAAGCCGTTGTACAGTTTATTTAGTACATAAAAGCCGACCGCGGCGCCATATTTATTGAACTTAACGCCGTGAATTACGTCGTTATTCTCATCTTCTTCTCGCCCCATATATTTAGGCGGAGAAGCTACAAGAATCGATTCTACAATCTGCAACCGTAAAGGGTACGGGTTCTTATCCGTTCGAGTAAATAGTAGCGGTAAATTTACAAATGAATCGCCGTACAATAGCTTTTCATAGTACACTAGGGCCTGAATTCCGTAGAAATCGGTCTGTTCACGCGCATCGCAGTGCTTGGCCCACATTGCAAATTCACGTTCGGTCTTACGTTCCCAAGCGTTCTTTTCTTCGAACGTTAGCCCTAGCTCCTCGTAGCGGATATTAGCCTTAAATCGTAGGCCCGGACCAATAACATTAGTTTTATTCGTCTTCAGTGCGCCAGCTGCAATTGGTGTACCTTGTTGTAGGTCTACAGACCTTGCCCGTAGCATCCTAAAGTTAGCATCGATATCATGCCTTGCATCTTGAGAGTTAACCAGGTATCCTTTTGCGCTAGACTTAAAACTGTTAGCGCCGTGATTTGAATAGCCTGAGTTTGTTTTACTCCCAGAATACTGTGTCGCTTTGTGCCTGCTCGCTGCGGTTTTCATAAACTGCTTCTTACGTTTGCTCATATATCACGCGGAATGACACGATAGGCACGACGTCGAGGTCTATTCTCAAGCCTTGCTACTTCATTACGCCAAAAGTTGATGCGGTCTTTCACCTCTTGCACATTCGCACGAGTTAACCGACGATTACCTATGGTGTATTCTTTGCCTGTTGCCAGCGCTAAATCTGCTTCTAGCCACGCCTGTAAGTGCTCTTTTGCCTCATATATTGTCCATTCTGCCATCCTTTCACCTCCTTTCACGCATTAAAAAAGCGCCCATATTGAGCGCTTAGACTTGTGCCATGCATAGATTGGAACATCATGCTTATTAAAGCCTGCGTTTCCACATCCGTGTGGCACAATATCTCCATGTGTTTGATATCGTGAGCCGATATATTAAGGCCTTGCCTATATTTATATAAAAATTCGGGAATTGCCTTTTCTATTATCAAATATAAATAATAAGGGATTACGTTTCGTGGTTGAATCACTACGTATTTAGCATCAACTTGTTGCGCTTCTTTTAGATATAGCAATTCGCCTTTACTAGCAGATACCTGTAAGCAAATACAGCCCTCCGGATATATTTGATTCTTCTTAGGCCGTCCCAGTATATCAGCAACTTCCGTAATTTTAATTTTCTTGTAATTTCTTAACATTACACAAACATCTTTTGAAGTAAATACTTTTTAACATCTTCTATTTTTTTTATCACGGCTTCTTGCTCCTCGACTGTACACGCGCTATCCGACGATACCAAAAACTCTGTAAATTCTTTTACAAATTCATCGTGCTCTTTCTGCGCATCTGGATCTGTACAAACTAGTTGCTTTAACATTTCCGCAATTTCTAAGCCCAAAATACGGCTTTCCCTATTGATTTCGTTTAAGTCCTTAGCAAGCTGTACCGCATCTGGTATTTCTTCCGGATCAAAGCTATCAATGTAACGTGGAATATTCAGATTATAGTCATTATCTAAAATAGTAGACATGCTAATGTTACTAGAATAGCGCTCTATATCTGCCTTGTCCTTGTACGCTTTAATTACTTTTTCCACCTGTTCGGCAGTCATTATATTTTTATTTTTGTGCTTAACGAATTCTTTCTGCGCGTCAATAAATAAAATATCGGTGTTAGTTCGATTTTTCTTAAATACCAATATACATACAGGTATTCCAGTATTCGTAAATAGATTAGAAGGTAATCCTATAACAGCGTCAAGTAGATTGTTGTCAATCAGCTTACGCCGTATATCGCCCTCTGCCTGTCCTCTAAAAAGTACACCGTGTGGCAATATAAATGCAGCTGTGCCAGAAGCATTTAGCGAATAAAGCCCGTCAAGTATAAAGGCAAAATCGGCTTTACTCTTTGGTGCTAACTTATAGCCTTCAAAGCGTTCGTCCATTTGTGGAACCCATGATTGACTATACGGAGGATTACTAATCACGGTGTCATATTTTTTACTTTCTAGCATGTCTACTTTAGCTACTTGGCCAAAGCCCGATATTGCGGATTCAACTCTATAGTATGAAAGCTCTTCATTGGTAAGAACGTTCTTCTCTACTACTTCTGCATCGATATTAGCCATTAACAGATTGAGCAGCATAAAAGCTATCGCATTTTTTGAATACTCTTCAAGCCTTAGTGTCACGGTATTATCTGCCTTAAATTTGGCTAAGGACAACCCGCCAATCCCTGCGCACACATCGCGAACATCACCGCCGGGGGTAATACCTCCGATTATATCTAGTACGCATTGTGGCGTGTAATCTTGCATATAGTTTTTTCTATCCGCGCTATGTTCTTCAAATTCAGTAAGTAACGCTTCATACGAATAGTACGGTTTTATCGCCTTCAAAAGTACCGAACATGTATTCGAATCTAGCAACGTCTTTGTTAGAGCGGTAGGTATTTCGTGCATTTCACGAATATTTAATTTTTCCATAATCCTTTGTAGGATTGTCATAATCGAATTCCTCCTCCCCTAACACGTCGTCTCGTTCGTTTCTTCGGTGCATCGCCCGCTTTCACTACGCGCGTCGTATTCTGATACGGCGTATACTCTTTCTTACTATTCCGTTCCTCTAACGCCTCGAAGTTCGGGTTCATAATAGCAATAGCGGCTTGATTATAGTTTCTAATATCAAATGGTTCATTTCTTTTTCGGCCTGGTCGTAACACCCATTGCTCTTTAAAATGGCCATTAACCAATTTAGACACTTTCATTTCAGCCAACAGCCCCTCAAAGTACTTCTTCCCATACCCTTTTTCATGATCTTTTGGGAAGTGGCAATACCTCGGCTGACCTTTTTCTTGATTCAAGTCGCTGTAAATTTGTTCCTTGCCCGTATCTACGCCGAGCTTAAATAATTTAGTTTTGTACTTTTTCAACTTCGTAGGCAAGCCGTCAATCAGGTCTTTACCTGCACCGCCTACACCTTTGATAGGGTACACGCGCTTATGCCATCTGGTTGAGCAGTACTTATATACCGATTGAGTCTTACTGCCGCCAGAGTCAATACACGTAACTGATACGCCCCTTTTTCTGCCATCGGCATAAGACCATGTACGATTTAAAATAATATCGTCTAATTCTTTCCATACTGCGTCGTAAGCAGGGTCTCCATATAATCTGAAGTATTGTATACCCCAGCTCTCATAATCTTTCCCCCAGCCTACAATTTCACATTCTAAGCGGTCATCCTGGGTATCGACACCACATGTTAAGAGTAGAACACCATCCGGCAACTCCGCGCCGTAGTCTTCTCTACGTTCGTAGAGCACTTCAGCCTGCAATGTTTCGGTATCCTCTTCATAAGGAACTCCCATTTCTGTATTAAAGAATGTCATGATGCCGACAGTTCCGAGTTTAAGTGCTTCCTCATATTTACCTTGGAGTTTTCTCCAAGATGCCCAAGGCGAGCCAAACGCGTTCATGTGAAAGCTTCGGCAATTGTACTTCTTTAAATTCTCCGGTGCTTCCGCAATCCATTTGCCCTCACGATACAGTTTCTTCCATTCGAACTCTTCGGATAGTGTTCCGCAGTGATCACAGGCCAAGTAGTACTTGCCTGTATCCTCGTCTGCGTGGAACTTATCCCAGGAAGGATACACGTATTCGCCACACGCAGGGCACTTAATGTGCCATACCTCTTGCGTACCACCTAGATACAACTTTTCTATACGGCTGGTGCCTTTGGCCAACGGGGTAGATGCGTACACATGCTTTCGATTGTAGAACGTATTAGTACGCTTTTCTGCTAGGCTCAAAGGGTCACCTTCCGTGCCTGCTGATGCCGGATAGCGGTCAATTTCGTCCGCTAGTAATACACGAATTGGCCTAGATGCCAAATCTGCTGGAGCGTTCGCACCGACTAATGTTAGGTATCCACCTGGAAAGGTCTTATTCAATACCGTATTGCCACTGTCCCGAGATTTTACATCGGCCATTTTATCGTTCAGTACTTTTGTGTCACGAATAAAGGGAGCAATACGAGTTTTGGAAAACTCTTTAGCTATATCTTTTGTAGGCTGCATGAACATAATTGGTGACGGAAAGTAATCAATAAAATAACCCAACACATTTTTAATGAGCTGGGTTTTACCAATTTGCGAACCGGTCATATACACTATTTTTTCAACATCAGGATCACTCACCGCATCAAGCATTTCCTTTTGATAAGGTGCCCTATCGGTGGAATACTTCCCTGGTTCGGCACTATCCTCTGTAGATAACACCACGTTAGCGTTGGCCCATTCCGACGCAGTAAACTTTGGCGGTGGTTTTAGGACACTGGCCAGCCCTTTGAATAGGTTGCATGTGTGCTTCAATCACCTTCACCTGCCTCGTCGTCATCCACGATGATGTCATCGGATTCATCGTGGAACATGTTCGGGTCATATTCAGACAATTCCGTTAAGCACTCATTCACCTCATCAAGAAGTGTATCTTGAATGACTAACAAATTCGTCTCCCCTAACACTTTAGGTGCAGCTTTTAACGGCAACGCCTGGAGCTTACTTTTAAAGTTATTCAACATTCGATTCATAACGGCTTTAACTGTGTTCGAGCGGTGCAATTCCCCATTCATGATCTTCAGTTTGTTTTCCTCAATCATCCGTTTAGTTCGAGTTAACAAAGTTCGTTCTGCATCATATCCGCCTTCTCGTGCTTTCTTTTCGAGTTTACTTTCTCCGGTTTTATACGCAATAAATGCTTGTACTGTTTTCGCAATATTGTACTGTCCTCGTTTTTCCTTTTCGAATATGCCATCCTCGGTCAACTGCTGAACACGTCGAGAGCTGATGCCAAGCACTTTTGCCACAATTTTAGATGATACTAATTCGTCAACGATTGTTACGTTCGTCACAGTCTCGCCTCCTTCCAAAAGTTGACCGATTTTGAAGCCGAACAGCAGTTCGGAAAAATAAATAACTAGCTATTCCGCGGGGTTCGGATGACCCACGCAAAATATTTTTCATTTGGAGTACCTTTAGGGCCCCCTATTTCGGCTGTAGCCCTAGCCCCCATACATGCCCCCTCGCCAGTGCTGTTTGCGCGAATGTTTCATCATATCTTTAGCAAAGGCTTTGGCTTTACAATTACCTTTACTGCCAAGGACAATAGCATTAGCAGTACACTTATTACGTTTGTTATGTAAACAATCTTTAATATGGCAAGTAATATCTGTCATACTATTCTCTCCTTTCTGTTGGCAGTTAGATTCTATTTTATTTGTAGGCTTAATCAATATCATCATAGGATAGTAATTTGTTATAGTTAAGTATTCAAGGAAATCTCTTACATTATGTATTGGTTGTAGTTAAACAATGCTATTCTATTTTGCACGAAAACATCTCAGAAGTGTCGCGAATTTATTTTGGTACAGTGTGTTATTTAAGTAGGATTACATTTGCCTTATGAGTAGGTACCCCCTATGATGATATTGATTAAACCTGCATAATACAAAAGGACGCCAAATGTACTTGGCGTCCTTTCCTTATTCACTTCCTGTGGAGTTTCCCAACTTTCACACCTACAGTATACCACATGTTGATGTACTGTTTTGTATCGTTTTGTATTGTCCACGCTATTTCAATCTAGCACGTATACGTCCTACCTCTACTAGGGCCCTATCGTGTAGCTCGCCACGTACTCTTGCCTCGCTATAGAATAAGATACCTGCTAGCTCTTTCCAACTCTTCCCTTGTACGTATCGTTCAGTCAATAGAACTGCCAGCTCATTTGGTCGTACTTGACTAATCACCCAACGGACTTCTGCTTTAATGGCTTTTAACCTTTCTATTTCCTTTCGTTGCAGTTCGACACATTGCTCAATACCAGCTACTATACCTGATAAATCGCCGCAATGCCCTCCGGATATCCTATCCTTGCTATAGTCCGTGGCGGACAAGGTATCCGCCTTACGTTCTATCTGTGCCTCAATATCACGCTTAATTGAATCTATGCGGTCATCAATTCGTAATATTTGTTGCATGTACTCTTTATCGGTCACTCTTTCGCCCCCTTGCAATATCTCCATATCTCGTATAGTTTGTATTGGTCCTCGTGCTTACGGCTCACTGTCCATGGGCTTTTACCTTCAGCATACACAAGCGCCTTACCGGTACCGCCCCATACATCATCAATACGATAGAAGTGTCTATGATACCAATGCTTGTTATCATTCGATACTAACACGCAGTCACCTTGTTTAAAGTGTTCCATTCCCCATCACCTCATTGATGTATCTATCCAAATACCACCGTGCTTTTTTTAGGTCCTCAAGTTTATCGCCCTTATACCCTGCGCGTGCGATGTACTTAATAACATTACCAAGATGATACGGAAGCTGTTGATCTTCGATAAAGTCAATCACTTCAATCTTACCTCTCGTATAATGCGATGGATGATTTACGGCATCGTGTTCAATATTGCCATACAGTTTATCCTTATCTTCAACAGTTGGTACTTGAACAGTTTCTTTGCTACTGTCTTTGATGTGTCTTTCTTCTATCTTTTTACTATCTTCCTTCTGTCTATCTACTGTCTCTTTACTGTCTACTGTAGTCATTTTTGCTTCCTCCTCAACTTCCTTCTTGGATTTATGACAGAATTTAATTGCACAATCAGGGCAATATTTACGTGGTCGGCCCTGTGGCTTTCTAAAATATTCAAACGGCTCTCCGCAACCTTCGCATTCTCTAACTTCTAATTTAGTACCGGCCGGCGGAGGCGTCATAACTTCCATGCACTCCGGACAATAGTCTTCTGATGTTTTAACCGTAAACTTCGTGCCACACTTTCTGCATTTTTTTTGCATGATACTTTACTCCTTGTACAACTCTTTACGATATTTAATGGCTTCGAGTAGTGCATCTTGCCCTACTTCCTTACGTTCTAGTGCTTTCATCACTTGCTCGTCCATCGTTCCTTTAGTGACTAAATGATGGATAATGACTGGTTGCGTTTGGCCTTGCCTATGAAGCCTTGCGTTAGCCTGTTGATATTGCTCTAGGCTCCACGTTAATCCATACCAGACAATGATATTGCCACCAGCTTGAAGGTTTAGCCCGTATCCTGCCGATGCGGGATGGGCCAGTAACATTTGAATGTTTCCTTTGTTCCACTCGGCCACATCGTCATCGGTCTTTAATTCGACAGCTTTGGGAAAGGCTCCCTTAATCGCTTGTAGATCATGCTTGAAATTGTAGAATACTAACATCGGTTTTCCTTCATTCGTTTCTACTAATTCTTTTAACCTCTCCACCTTCTCATTGTGGACGATAATTGTTTCACCTTCATCGGTATAGATAGCCCCATTGGCCAATTGTAATAATTTACCGGCCAAGGATGCTGCATTGAGTGCACTTACGTCGTCATCATCAACCAAGCTTAAGACATGATCACGTTCCATTTCTTTGTAAAGCGCCCATTCTTTGGGATTCATTTCTACCGTGATTACGTTCTCAATACGTTCGGGCAATGTTAGATAATCTTTAGCTTTTAAGCTCATACAGATATCTTGCATCTTACCAAATATCGCGGTATCTCCGCCGGGCAGTAATCGGTAGCTATACACGATATGCCCGTTTGTTTTATCTGGTTTAAAATAACGATTGCGGTACTCTGTAATTGTTTTGCCCAATCGGTCTCCGCCATCTAGCAGGTACATCTGCGCCCATACATCCATCAATGTATTCGGTGCCGGTGTACCGGTTAGAATCACTACTCGTTTGAAGAAAGGCCTCATCTTACGCATAGCCTTAAACCGTTTGGCCTGCGGATTCTTAAACGATGAACTTTCATCGATGACAAGCATGTCAAAAGGGAACGGCTTCTTATGATAATAGTCATACAGCCATTGTACATTCTCACGATTCATCACATAGATATCTGAATCACTTTGAAGGGCTTTGATGCGGTCCTTTTCAGATCCTAGCACAGCTGCTATCTTCAAACAGCTTGTTTCATTCCATTTGTTAGCCTCTTGCATCCAAGTCGATTCGGCTACTTTCTTAGGGGCAATAAGCAGCACTTTCTTAATATCGAATTGATCATACATTAACTGCTCGATAGCGATTAATGTAGAAACGGTCTTGCCCAATCCCATATCAAGTAACAGCCCATAGTGTGTATGGTCAATGATTCTTTGAATTGCTATCTTTTGATATTCGTGTGGATGGAAGTCCATAAATCGCCCTTCTTATATCATCAACAAACAATGTAGCCCCTAATTTGCCGGTAACTACAGAAACGCTGGCACCCAGCTTTCGCATCCGTTCTATCTGCACGCGTTGATTGGGCCTTAATCGCCCTTTTTCATCTTTTAGTTCAGCGAACACGACTAGGCCACCCGGTAAGATTACAATCCGATCCGGCACCCCATCATTTCCTGGTGATACGAATTTCATATATATGCACCCCAGATTTTTGAGTTGATTTCCCAACCAACGCTCGATGTCTTTTTCCATTCTCTCACTCCATTCTCAATAAATAATCGGCAACAGGCCTCAGCCTATATAAAATCTGGCTTCATCGGGGTTGTGTTGCCGATGTTTTGTTTTTTTTTCTCACATATATATATACGCGTATTTGCGTTTTTTGCGTGTATACGTATACAAGCACTTATTCATATATTTATTATTTTTAATTAATAGTAAATAATAGAAAACATCGGCAACAAATTGCAATTAAGATAGACAACATCTACACAACACGTGTTGCCGATTTTGTTGCCACACGTGTTGCCGTTGCCGATTATTTTCGCTATATCAAAACATATCGATGTATAGGCTTGTATAAAAACTATTTCGATGTATTTCGATACTTAAAAATTAGCTAATCGGCAACAAAAATCGGCAACACGATTATTTACGATTTTTAACTATCATTTTTGCCTTATTTTGGAGTGTACTGTCCTCCCTTATAAACGCTCTTTGCACGCCATACATCTTTCCAAATCGCATTTTACCAACGCTCTTTGAATAAGGGCTCCACCCTTTTATGGATTGCAAGATATCAATGATTTCTCTGGCCTTTGCGTTCTGCAGGTTCTTCCTGTCCCCCTCCATCACTTCACACCATATCTCAAGGGCACACACCCGCTCCCGCTGCACTGAACCACAATGATCGTCATCGCCATAATTCCTGATATAATCGCGTCTATCAAAGATATCTAGCGACTCCCAGTTCTCAGGTAATAACATATCAAGGTATTCTTCAATGAGGCCTACGAGTTCACCACCTTCTGTGTGTGATAATTGGATTCTTAGGGCTTCCTCCTCAAGGTCTCCCTCGAGTACTAAGGATTCACCATTAGACCAGTAATAGTAAGCCTCCGCCCATAATTGGTCGATGTCATCTTGCGTTATATCCCAGGCGTTTTTCGTCTTACGATCTTTGTCGCCTGTGATTGGCCAGAATCGGCGGTTACCTGTACGGTCTTTAAGGAACATGAGATTATTAGTAGAACCCGCGAATACACACTGGCGAGGGTACTCTTCGGTGCGTCTGCCATAGGGTGACCTGAACCGGTCGGATGTACGGCTAATAAAGGCTTTTACAATTTCATTATCATTCTTGTAGGTGGGCGCGAGTTCCGCGAGTTCATTAATCCAAGAGCCCTGGATTTGCTCAAGGGCATCTTTTGTTTTGATATCAACTAATGAGTTGTTGAACCATTTACGCCCCAAACGCTCCAAGATAAGGGATTTCCCTAAGCCTTGCGCTCCGTATAATACGATAGCCGTATCGAACTTGATACCAGGCACCATGACACGTGCTACAGCGCCGCACATCCATTTGCGAGTAACCGCTCGGATGTATTCGGTATCCTCGGCACCGATGTAGTCGATGAAGAGGGTATCAACTCTACATTCACCGTCCCAGGTTAGACCTGTTAGGTATTCACGCACAGGATGGAATTTGTTAGCTTGCGTTACTTCCTGGAGAGCATCATCGATAATGCCTTTACCTTTGATAAGGTATTTCGTAGCAAAGTAATTACGTAAGCACGCATCGTCTGTATCAGTCCAGTATGGTGTCTCGTCCTTGCCACGCCACGGCAAATCATCAATCACAACTAAGCGGTGCGCGAATTCGTCAAGGCGGATTTTACCTTTTAACGCTGGGTCGTATTTAAGAACGATTAAGCAGTTGAATACATCGGACTCTGGTGTACCACGGCGGTCACGTTTAAGTTTTTCGAGAAAGTCTTCATCCTCGTCCGTGATATCTTCAAACTCCATATCAGCCATACGCTCCTTATCGAGCAGTACAGGCGCGGCGCCGTCTTCATTAACAAAATCAAGCATTGCCTTATAGCTCGGTAGGTCTGTTACTTTGGTGCGCGGATCAGCGTCAGCATCTTCGGCACCAAATAAGTGGATGCGAACAAGGTCAAAGGCATTGACGAGCTTACCGCTGATAGGGTCAGTTGCATGGTTCGAGTAAGCAAACGTGTCATTATCGTAGATAACTAGGCCTGCTACTGAGCTGCCTTCTGTATACGTGTACCGGTCCTCGTGCTGCGTTGGCGCATAGACATCTGGTAGAAACTTATGTATCGCTTCTGTGATACTGTAACATCTACAAAATGCACCCAGTAGGCCTTTTTTCTCTAATGGATTACCTTGCTTTTTCGCCGCATCAAGCCTGATTTGAGATTCTTTACTTGATGTTGGCCAAAGGCTCGTATCACGCCAGTCTCTGTAGGTACTCAAATACGTATCGACTGAAATAAGATTCCCATCATTATGTTGGTATACATACGCAACATCTTTAGGGCAACTTGGCCAATACATCAGGCGCTCCGCTTGATGCGTTGAGGAATCGAAGGATTCAATACCAATATCATCGGCAATCCGTCTTGATACAGCCTGGTACTCATCAGGGGTCATCACTCTATCGGTAGGGATGATAATGCGGTATCGTGGATTATCGGAGGTATGGCTGTGCGTACTGTATAGCACGTATTCCATATCGCCTAGTTCCAAATCAAGGTTCGAAATAAAATCCTCGCTAGGTGAATCCGCATCAAGGGTAATCAAATACCGCTCCGTAACGGCCCACCTAATTCGTCTACCACCTTTAGGAATATAGCCACCTACGAAACCGCCCACATCTTTCCTTCGGCCCTTTTCGTCCTTAGGCATTTTAACGTATTCAGCTGCCGTTTCGTTAGTGACTGTTGGCGTAGATAATTTGTTGGCCAACGCACTCCAAGTCATTTTTTGAGACTTCCAGCTACGGGCGGAGCGATTTCTGCCCGTAGCTATTATGATATTTGTATCCATGTTACATCGCTCCTCCCTTCGCAAATTGGATGTCTCTTATAAATTGGGGTACTTGTAATTTATGCTTTTTAACCCATTGGCATACAGCATAATTGACATCGTGGTTATCGCTAACACATCTGTTATTTTTTAACTTGGCCTGATGTATTTCAATGAAGTTATCTGTATCCTTGTTGGGATTAACTTCAATACATGCTACAGGTTTATCGCTTTTATAGACGCCTACTATAGCACACGTTCCAGCTTTTACTTTATCAACATAGGTCCCGACACAATTATTCAATTGCACACCTAATCGGATGATGCCGTGCGTTGACTTGATCACGTTGAAAGTTAGCCCTTCAACTGAATCTGCTAATTTTTTATGACGTAAGCTCTGTTGCACTGGCAAGTTTTCGGCTTCTTCAAATTTAGATAAGCAAACAATCTCGTCGTGCAGGTCTTTAATTTGAATTCGTCTAGCCCAAACTTCCTTCTTCTTGCTTCTTGATAATCTGAGATACATATCAGATGTATCTTTAATTTCAGAATAGGAATCAGCGTTTTTGACGAACAGTAGAGTACGCCGCTCACCGTATTTGTGCATCATGATGGATAAGAATTTTGTAAACATAAGCAAGGCCTGTTCGCTATTCCATATTGGCCACGATTGAATATATCCTGTCCCCCCACCTTCCTCTGCTACGAGGTCTGTAAAGGCCTTTTGATAATCCATGCTTTTGAATATCTTGCTGGCCGTCTTAATTACTTTCACATAAAAGAAAGGACGTATTGACAGTAATCTTCGAACCCAGCGCTTATCCGGCAATTCATAAAGCTGGATTAGAGCTTTAATAAATGGTGTACCGGTGCTTGTTAACTCAGTAATACTTGAAGTACACACCTTGTCAGAACCGAAAGGCCTAAAATAGGTGTCATAGTCTTTAACTAATGTATCATTAAGAGCGGGCGCATCCGGTGCGTGCATTTTCCAAATTAGGTTATGGAGCAAATTATCAAGGGCCCCATATTTGGCTGATAATAAAACACCCTGCCTAATAGCCTTAACTCTGTAGCCTACTTTTTTAGATAACTTAGTAAAATAGGCTTCCTTTAGCACTTTGGCAAAAGTCTTTAGCTCGTTTTTATGTTCGGCTAACCGACAATTTGGAGTTGTTACAAGCCATCGTAAGGGTAATGACTTTGAGTAAAAGCACGATATATTAGGCTCGATTTCAGACACTATATCGGCGCGAGTGCGTTTCTTTTGAACCAGGAATACTTTTCCTTGTTTAAAATCAAAACGCAATATGTCGATAAGATGCGGTTTGTATCCGGGGTAAATCGACTGCATATCATTATCGACATACACTGTGTGGTAGTCGAATTTAACGTCTAATATTGATCCCCTATCAATGATTGAAAGTTCAATATCAAGCGGAATATTATCATTACTCGAAACCTCAGCAACACAATCATCATTTGTGTGAATGAGTTCGCCGCATTGCGGGCAATAGAACTCATTTGACATATAGGGGTCTACGATTTTGCCCATACCGGATGACACGGAAGGCCACAAGCAGGCAAAGGATTGCCCGCAATCTACGTGGTAATGTACAGCAGGTGACCAAGAGTTCACTTGCTTGCGCCGTACTAGGTCATACAGCTTTTTGACTGACAAACTAAATAATACCTTCATAAGGCGCTAACCTCTTTCTTATAACAAATCGTCTAAATCGTCTTCTTCATCAACCACAGGAGTATCTTCAACAGGAAGGACTTCCTCTACAGGAGCTTTCTTTTTAGTAGTACGCTTACGCTTAGGTTTTTCAGCGGGTTGCTCTTCTACTTTAGGAGCGTCATCTACGGCTGGCGTTTCTTCAGTCTTTGCGGGCTCTGCTTTTTTACCGTTGAGTACTTTAAGCCCTAAATCACAAGCAGCGATACAACCTTCGCAGTACGCCATAGCTGCGTCTTTACGTTCGCTAGCAGGTGCGTTTTTTACTAATTCATATAAGCTGTCAATGGCTTCGCGTTGTTGTTTAATTTGTTCTTTGTTAATCATAATGACTTCCTCCTAGTCTTTCATATAATACGGGTTTTCAAACCCTGCTGCATTTAATATGAGGCCCTCATTCCAGGGCTCAGGTTTACACATAATGTCTATGACTTCATCTAAACTGCCTTCACCTATAGGTGCTTCGATAACCACCTCGTCGTGGATATGGGCTACAATCTTATAACCAGCTTTGGCCAGTCTTAGCATGGATGCGGCCAAGCAATCCCTTGCAACGGCTTGTACAATGTTTTCGACGAGCTTTCCGCCGTAGGTTTCGACTCTGCCCCAGGTATTCTTAACCTGATCCATGCCGTCGTACTCAATCGATTCACTGCCGAACCGGTTAAGGCCTATTCTAGGTCTCGCGTAAGCAAGTCTACGTCCGGACGGTAATTCGATAAACATAAACCCTTTTGATTTAAAAAATCGAATATTACCTTGCCTAATTCGTACAGGTTCGCCCGTCTTTACAACTTTCTTAGCTGCAGTATCTGCATCTTTCCAAAACCTTGTAATTCGTGGGCTAGCTCTTCTCCATGCTTCGATGATACCGGGAAGTTCTGATTCTGGAATTTCCCCTTTTGAGTCCATCGATTTCATGGCACCTACGCCACCGCCATAACCGAGCGCCAATTCTGCAACCTTACCCTTTTGGCGAAGGTGCCCATTTACGCCGTGCTTCTCGACTGGTACGTGGAACATGCTAGATGCGGAGGCACAGTAGATGTCGCCACCTTGTGCAAATACATCCTGTCGCCACTGCTCGTGAGCGAGCCAAGCGATAACGCGGGCTTCAATAGCACTGAAATCAGCTACTATAAAGCGGTGCCCATCCTCTGCTACAAGAGCAGTACGGATAAGTTGCTTAATCACATCACCAGGGTTTCCATAAAGTAGGTCTAGCAATTCTACATCTCTACTTTTAAGAACTTCTCTGGCTGTGTCTAAATCTTCTAGGTAGTTGCGCGGGAGGTTCTGCAGCTGTACTACACGCCCCGCCCATCGTCCGCTTCTCATGGCCCCGTAAAACTGAAGCATGCCATGGATACGGCCATCGGAACATACTGCGTTTTTCATGGCCAAGTACTTTTTAATTGAAGAGTTGCCTAGAACTTGCCTGTTCTTTAGGACAGTACGCACATCGGAAGGAATATCCTGTGACAGTAGATTTGATACATCATCTTTTCTCATGGTTTCGATCTCATAGCCAAGGCGAGTTGATAACCAATCCTTAAGTTGCAACGTACTATTGGGATTATCTAGCCCTGTTAGTCGTGCCGATGATGCGGTGGCCTTTTCCACTATTTCATCGTTACATTGAAGAGCTGCATCAACAAGGTCCATATCTACCTTTACGCCTCTCCAGTTGATGTCTTGATCCAGTAGCCAATATTCATGTTCAATGTCCGGCGGTTTCAACGAAAGCAGGCGTTTACGAATGGCCTTTTCAACCACTACGTCCTGCCGGTTGTATTCTATAAACTCCGCCCATTTATCCGGCGCATCCTCAGGCATATTTCGTGTCTTAGGATTCGTCTTAGTAGGCTTACGTGGAACGGAGAAGAATTGAATCAATCGTTTACCTCGTGAATCCTTGGCTTCTCCTAATTTCAAAGCCTTGGACACATTATCGAGGCTTGCCGGTAAACTGCAGTATAATGCTAGCACAGAGGTACATTCCCAATTCGTGTAATCTGCATCAGGGAAGTACTTTTTAAGGCACAGCATTTCAAATGCTGCATTGAACGCGGTCTTTGTGATTTCCTTATTATACAAAGCGTCCACCACCCTTTCGGGCAGTGGATTCTTTGTCATATCAATTACTTCGACGGGTTCATCATCAAAGCTATAGGCAAAGAGCAGTATTTCAAATGTTGTATCGTCAACATATCGCTGCGCCCCATACTTAATAGGGCAGGCGCAATAGGTTTCCACATCAATACTGAGCTCCATAATTGCCTCCTTAGATTAAATCGTCGTCATCGTCTAGGTCGCCTAAATCGTCGTCGCCGAAGTCATTAGCAGATACATGTACACCGCCCCTTCTACCTTAGCGACTGCTTTTGGATCCGCTTTGAGTTCTTCAATCGCACGTTCAAATGCTTTGATTGTCTTCTTATCTGTTTTATCGATAATGATTTGGGAACCATATTTTGCTTTGCCGTCGTCGTTTTTACGAGGGGAAGCGATATTTGCATAAGAAAGTCTTACTACACCAGTTGTTAATTTAGCCATGTTACTGTCTCCTTATTTCTTAAATGGGTCATGTTCATAATCAAACCCTATTACTGTATTAAACAATTCATCTAATTCATTTTCGATATCAGAACGTTCATCATCGAGTCGGTCCCACTCCTCATCCTCTAACCAAGGATACTCATATGGGTCTAACTCCTCTTCTTCCGTTTGATATCTAAGTTCTATCGCGTCGCATCTAGCATCTACCGTACAATATCGCGTGTATAAGCTAGTGGCGTAGGCAATAGTAATTTGGTAAAGCTCGTCGAGGTAATGCCCCCGTTCATGAAGCTCTATAGCGATAGCTCGTACGGAAGTCATTTTTCAACCTCCGCCATTAGCTTCGCTACTAATGCTTCTAGCTTAGAGATACGGCTTTGTGCATCCCTTGCTTCTGCTACGTAGTCCGCGCCCCTTCCTGTTTTAAAAGAAACGCTTACATTGTATTGATTCTCAGCGCCTAACGTAGCTCCGAAGCCTAACATGATACGCTCATTAGGTCTAGCGAACACCCCAAGGGCTACGGCGTTGCTGTTACGATAATGGCCATAGCTAATTGAATAACTGACCGCCATGTTGTATTGGCGGTTTTCCAAATTAGTGATGCGTGTTTCATGGTTAGCTGATGTGCCTTGAAGTGCGCTGATGTCAGATGTATTAGTACTCACCCTTGTACCCATCTTGTTAATTTCATCATATGCAGCGTACAATTGGGAGCCGTTGACAGCATCTAAGCTGTCCGCCTCCACTCTTCCTGCAGAGACGTTCTGCAACTGTCTGTTATATTGCGCCACGCCGCCTGCACCTGTGCGAGCTTTGGAACCAAAGGATACCACTGCGCCAGGTTGCTCGCCTGCGAACACGTGACGCGTTCCGTTAAGGTCTACACCGTCAACGCCTACCGCGTCATCGGTTACCGCGTTGGTGCCGATGGCAACGGAATTGGCACGATCTGCTAAGGTGTTATTCCCGAATGCAACGGCGTCAGTTGCTAAGGACTTGGCGTGTGTGCCGAACACGAGAGCGCCTTGGCCACTACTTTCAGAATTAGAACCAAACACGAGTTGTTCCTTTTGGGACCCTATCCTGTTGTTGTACCCTACTATGGCGGACTGACCACCGGATACTGTGCCATTGTTGGCCCCAACTGCAACGGAGTTTTCACCCGTCACATTGTT
>QWCW01000078.1_pt1 | contig 41470 bp, 44 predicted proteins | sample 1972691 | NCBI WGS metagenome assembly QWCW01 (sample SAMN09866698, study PRJNA288562) | Human oral metagenome isolate pre2_saliva, whole genome shotgun sequencing... | reverse complement strand
TAAAAACTAATAACCTTGAAAATATTGATTGGGCCTAGCTTAGGCCCAATTTTTATGCCTTAAATTACTTCCGATAAATTATCGTTATCGGAAGTAATAGATACTTTTGTGTTCTATCAGTTCCTCTAAACGATTGCCAATGGCTTTCCCATACACACTACGAATTAGATTTGTTGAGCTGTGCCCTAGTTGGGCTTGTAGGTTCTTTTCGCTAACCCCTGAGGCTAAACTGTGGCTCGTGTAGTTAAGTCTAGCATGATGAGGAGTTAAGAGAAATGGCAGTCCTAGTGCCTCTGTAGCTTTCTTAAAGATGTTCTTTATTGCTACTCTTGATACTGGTTGATCACTACAGCGTTTCGATTGGGCTACATAAGAGTTCTTTGGGAAGCCTACAGCTGACCACTGGTGAAATAAGAGCTCTATAGTGTCTCTATCGGTAACTATTACGTCTCTTATACTTGTCGCTGTCTTAGGCTCGTGTAGAGCTCCCATATGTTCATCAAATGTCTTTGTTATCTTTAGTACTACATAAGAGCACTGGTGGTATTCCTTTGGAGGGACTAAAGTGTGTTCTTTAGTGTACCAAAGGACATCGCACCACTGTAAGGCAAGAGCTTCCCCTATTCGTAGTCCTGAGTTAAACAGTAGTCGAATAAAGTAGTGCCAGTAGTTAGGCTTCAGGTATTCGAATAGCTGGGCTACTTGCTCTCTTGTGAGTGCTTGTTTGGATCTTGTAACGTGTGCCTTTGGTGGCTTCCTTAGCTGTGTAGAGAAGTCCTTAGTGGTTAGCTCATCGTAGTAGAGCTCCTTTAGGGTTCTCTTAAGCAGTGCTATACAGACCTTTTGTGATGTCTTTAGTGTATTGATGAAATGCTGTAACTGTAGTCGTGTTAAGTCCTCTACTTTTGTGTCTCTAAAGAATGGTATAAAGTGCTTCTTAATGAGGGCTCTATAGGTTCTTAGGGTGCTATAAGAGTACTCACTTTCTTTATACTTTAGCCATTCATTAATGTATTCTAAATATGTCATTAAGTTCACCTCTTTAGAATACCTAAAGAGTACTTTATACTACTCCTTAAGTATATCATTAAAGGTGTATGGTTCGGAAGTAATTAAGAGTATCTAATAGTATTCTTATAGAGTTCCTTTAGTTTGCTAAACTTCGTTAGTTAAAACTAAAAAATCTATAAGTTTCTTATTGCTGTCTTAAGAGTTAATAACTAAATTAATTGTCTAAATAAGCCTATTAGTTTTCTTGAGAAGCTATTGACATAGATGTCTCAAGTTGTCTAATAGATAGACTTTAGTTAAAACTAAAGAGAGCTAGAAGATACTCTTCTATCTCGTGGGTACATTGAGAAATAATCATAGAACTATGTCAATAAGTAATACATAGGATGACTTTAGAGTGCTATAAGAGGGCTCCTATAAGGGAGCTATAGGTGTGCTTATAGAGAGACTAAAGAGTGCCTATAGTACTCTTATTTATTTCTGTCTTTAATAAACCATCAGCCTCTATGGCGATTTTTATTGAGCGTGTGTAGAGGCTTGTGTCATTCCTTAGGTATAAATACCTTAGACAATCTCTAGGCGACAAAATAAACCTCTGTACACGCTTAATAGCCACAAAAACCCTAAAGAAATCGTTCTGACTTCCTTAGGGTTAGTGGTAAGTTTTGTGTTAGTAATTCTTAAGTATATTATAGGTGCTTATCCTTTTAGCTTCTGAGCGTCCCATTGGTCGCATTTGGTTTGTTTCATCTCTGTAGAATATCCCTTTGTCAGGATCGAGCCATTGCTCTAGCTTAGCTTCTATCTGTTCCTGCATACCAATTTCTTCGTCTCTATCCATGACTGCTAACCAGTAGGCTACTGCCATACATAAAGCGTCTAAGCGGTCATCGTGAGCCAGTGCTCCTCTGTCTCTGCTTAAGCGTGTCATTTGGTAAATCAAAGAGTAAGCAGGAGTGTTCTCATAGACTTGGTAGTCATCAATTATAACCTGCTTATGAATAATCAATTTGTGCCTCATCATGACTGGCTCAAGGGTATCAATGATACGAGCCTCTTTCTGAGCATAGTTCTTTACTTCAGTAACGCTACAAGGGTGTATGTCATTGAGCACTGGTTTAAAGAGCTGTGAAAACATACCATCACCAAAGTTGCCCTCTACGACAATCTCATTAACTCCATAGATTTTAGCTTTATTAGCCAGTTGTCTGAGCGTACTATCACTATAGCCCTCTCTAGTGCCACCTACTTCTAAGACAAATAAATAGCCATTGAGATACTTAACGACTGCATAAGAGGTCTCATCTTTACCTCTACCTGATGGGTCGACTGCCATTACTGTGCCTGTGTACTCAAAGACTTCATTAGAACGTCCCTGAGGTTCATAAAAGTAGTCGCCCTTAAGAGCTACGCAAGGTAAATCATTAATGCGGAGTTGTCGGTCATTACTCCAGTACCACTTGAGATTAGCTTCATCAAGCGATAAGTTAGCAATCATCAAGTCTTGTACTTTCAATGGGTACTTCTCTTGGTCGCTTAGGTTAGTGTTAAGCATAAACTGTAGTGCAAAGCCAGCTTTACCATAAGACAATCTACGCTTATAAATTTCTTCCTCATCAAATCGTCTAGGATCTGTAGGCTTCCCAGCGTAGAGCTCAGGGTTATTGTCGTACTTGTCGGCTATAATCTTAGCTAAGCGGTCTCCATAGAATTCTCTTTCAGATAAGCTCTCAGGGTACAATACAGTCCATATACGACAACGATAACCACGCTGTTGCAATTCATTGTACAAGCTCATTTCGTTCTGAGGAGTGCCTAGGTATACGATTTGTCCCTTAGGTTTAATGATAGCGTCAAACTCTTTAACAGCTTCATTGAGCTTGTCTCGTTGTGTCTGAGTACCACTATTGTTAGCTACTTCGACGTCATCGGCAATCAATAAGTCTGCACGACTGCCTGTCAACTGTCCTGAAATACCTACGGACTTAATACTAGGAGAAATATCAGGAACAGCTGGACCGACATCAAATAAGTTCTGTTGGTCTCGTTGGTCTGGTCTAGCCTTTAGATGAGCTAGGAATGGTAGCGTATAGATAATACGTTTGATAAAGATAGCGTTAGCGTCTGCTCGGTCTTTAGAGGCGGAGACAATCTCTACTTTCTTCTGAGGGTCTCTCCATAGTGTCCATACAGCATATGCACAAGTAATGAATGACTTAGCTACACCACGGAACCCCTCAATGATAAAGCGGTCATTTGGTAAGTTCTGTAGTGTATGAGCTATGTCGTACTGGATAGGTGTAGGGTCAGGTAGACTAATCATCTTCCATACCATGTATATGAATACCCTAAAGTCCTCTTTGGCTTTCGCTATCTGTTCTTCAGTCCACTCCATTAGTGATCACCATAGTGCTCGTCCATAAGTGTCGGTGGGTCAAATACTGGAATTTCATGTGTCTCTCTCTTGACTTCAATAGTAAGCTCAGGAGTGGTCTCCAATTTATTGTCTCGTAGGAACCTACGGACTTTCTCTAGGAATGATGGGTTAAGTCTTGTCTCAGGGTCTTGCAAGCCCTCTAGTAGTGCGTCTACTTCAAGCTCTGCTAATTGGTCTAAAATCTCAGGTTTAATATTCATTTATTCTCCTTTCTTTCGTGTAGCATTAAGGTCTAGCTTGTTTACCTTTACAACTCCTTTAGGTGTCTTTCCCATTCTGTAGTCCCATAAAGGGCAGTCCTCTACAGTGCAGTTGTCGACTTCTTTAGTGTCGTTACAGCAACAATCTAAACATTTAGCTCTAATAGCTTTCATTTGAGTTCTAATTACTTTAGCCATAAGTTCTCCTTAGTGTTCTAATTCGTGCTCAAATATAATCTCTGTACGCTTCGCATTGATAAGCATTACAATGCTGTGATGTGCAGGTGCTTTACTATCCTCACCATCTTCACTGATAAACTTGATACGTTTAGTTGGTACATAAATAGCTATATTAGTTTTCTTATAGAGTGCATGACGCTTTACACCGCCTAGGCTTTCTACAGGTAGAACTAATACGCATGGTTTACCGCTCTCTATACAACGCTCAATAATCTCATCTTTATTGCTGTACGGAGGGTTAGTGATTAGATAGTCGTATTCATAATCTTTTGTTAGCCAATCGTTTATTCCATAGATGGCTTGTGGATCATAATCTTTGGTTATGACTTTATAGAAATTGCTTTTTTTTGTGTCGAATGGTAAACAAATATGGTCGCCTCTTTTAGGTGGGAACACTTTAAGCATTGTCTTTACTGTTTCCAGTGGTGTGTACCATTCATCTGTCTTGCTTCCTTTGATTAGTGCTTGTCTCAATGTACCTCCTTAGGAATATAAAAAAGCCCCCTACGGAATATCCATAGAGGGCTATTGGTTAGAACCAACCAGTAGCGGTCAGTGTTGTTCTTTTTGTATGTTCTTTTTGACTGTAAAGGTCAGCCTTAAGGTCTACGTCAAACTTAGGTGTTTGGTAAGACAATCTAGCTCCAGCTGTAATTGCCTTATCATTGTTAAAGTCTGTCTCGACATAAATGCCTTTCTTAAAGCGTGGCTGTTCAGGTACTCGTAAGTCCAGTACTGCCTCATGTGTCTCAGTTACTACTAACTTGCCATTGTCTAGCTTATGCTCTTCCTTTACATTGTCTGTAGCTATCTCATGTCGCTTGCCATTGACATTGACTACTAAGGGCTGTTGTTTAGTCGTGAATTGTACATCGGTATCCTCACGAACCCCAGTAATAGGGTCTACAGTCTTTGGTAAGTACTCAAAGGTAGTCGTCTGTTTTCTCTCATGTTCTACATGGATAGGAGCCATTGGTGTGTATGTAGGCTCTTCAGGAACCTCATGAGTGTTAAAGCGGTACGCTAGGAAGCCTACGACAATCACAAGGATAAGCGGTATGATTACCTTTAGCCAGTTCTTAATCGTGTGTTTGTTCGGTACTCCACTCATTGATATACTCCCTCACTCTCTGTCTAATCTGCCAGCCTAAACCATATAAGTCCCATCGCATATCAGGATCGTCATCATGTAAACCATAGCCATCGAAGTCAGCTACTTCAGCGTGTGTCCATACGTTCCCCTCAGGGTAAATACCAATCTCTACGCATAGCTTAGCGACAACTTTAGCCATCATGTCTAATTGGTCTTGTGTAGGAGGCTCTGAGCCATAATCAATGTTGCCATCAGCGTCTATAGAGGCTCCATAGCAACAACAAATAGAAATACCAATAGCACGACTATTGCGTCTCCATGTGTGAGCTTTCAAGTCCATAAAGCTGTCCATATCAGTGTGTAGGCTACCATCAGCGTCGATGTTCAAGTGGTAGTCTCCAAAGAATTGTCCATAGTGCCCTGCTGTCCAGTGCAAGTAAATCTTGTCGATTGCTCCTCTAGCAGGGACTGTGTAGTCCGACAAATCAGTGAAATTAATTTCTCTCATCAGTTCTCCTTTCGATTTCTGTAGATACTTTCTTAGGAAGCTCAGCCATTTTGTCGCCATCTACTCTGTAGTTCACTCCAATTCTGCTAAGTCCTGCTTCAAGTACTCTGTCAAATAATTGACTTCTCTCATAGCCTGCCTCTTTCAAGTTCTCTGCGATACTAAAGAGTTCTGCAAAGATTACCCCTACATACAACAAAAGAGCTACAATTTTTCCAATGTGGAAGCCTTGTACCTCATATTGTGGGAATAGCAGGTAAATAAAGACTGCTAAGAGTATAACTGTGGAATAAGAGACAAATTTAATCATGATATTCCACTTGTACTTTTTACTTTCTAAATAGCCAGTCTCCCATGCTCGGAAGAAAACAGCTCTAAACAAATTCATTACTGTAGGGTAATAGTCTTTGTCTTTACAATAGCGGATAGCAATAGCTGTCCATTTGGTAAGCGTATCGACAAATACAATAATGATAACTAAAAGAAGTGCTAGAAGAGCGTCTCCTAGCACTGCTGTTGGTATTAACAAATATTATCTCCTTTCTGTTACTTAAGTTCTTTACCGCCATATAAGTGTACGGAACCATTAAGAGATGTTTGTATGCGTCCCCATGTTCTCCAGCGGTTGTCTGCAAAGAAGCGGTAGTACACTTCACCATTGGCTGTGTAGTAGTACTGGTCTATAAACTTGCCCTCTCCATAGTTGGATACTTTAAGGAAGCCATTAGGTACCATTACTCCCCATGGTTGAGCTGTAGGTACGTTAGCACCACCTGTTACAGTTACCTTGTACACTCCACTATCAGTATAGGTATTCCAGTCATTAGCACTCGTTACTTCACTATAAGGCAATGCTGTGGTGCCACCTCCACCGCCTCCAGCTGGTATCTCTGATTTCTTAGCATAAGTTGTCTCTGCGTCTGCTTTAGATAGGTAAGTATCCTGAGCCCCCTCTTTAGACAAATAGCTAGTTGTAGCGTCATTCTTTGTCAAATAAGGTGTTAGACTGTTAGCGTCAATCTTAGATCCTATTGCTGTTGTTAAGTCATTAAGTTTTTGCTCAGTTGTCGCTTTGTCTGCCTTAGCGTCTACTTGGTTTTTAACCTCAGCTATCTTAGCGTCAACTGTTTCAGTCGTTAAGATATTCTTAAGGTCTTTTTCTGTGGCTACTCTATATGTCTTATTGTCAGTTCTATCAAAGTACTTAAAGGTTTTACCTACAAAGACTGTTTCTGTATCCCCCATACCAATCTCAAGGGTATCGTTAGTAATGATACGGAGTACATGGTGAGCACTTCCCTTGCTGTCTCTAGCTTGTAATGAGATATTGTTAGGTAAGATAAGGGCTCCTGTAAGACTGCCACCTGATAACTGTAGGTATCTTGTGTCAGCTGTAGCTTGCGTAAAGATATTAGAGGTTTGGTCTTTGATTTCTTTTATCTTTGTCTCAAGCTCTGTCTTATCTTTCTTAGTGATGACTGGGTAGATTTGTCCATCTGAGCGGTCGTAGTGCTCTAAAGTTTTACCGACAAATATCGTCCGTGTGTCCGCCATACCAATCTCAAGAGTGCCATTAGCCATGATCCGTGCAATGTGATGAGAACCACCATTAGCGTCTTTACCTTGGATAGATACACCATTAGGCAAGATAAGAGCTCCTGTGAGTTCACCTCCTGCTTTCTTAAGGTAAGTGTTCTCTATTGTCGCCATGTCAGGAATGGTCGTACCTATGTCAACTGTAGACAAAATATCACCAGTCTTATTCTTAGCTCGGTCATAAAGTCTGTTACGTTTACCAACAAGTATTAAATCAGTGTCAGCCATACCTAGCTCGAAGCTATCCTTATCAGTAATTCGTGCTAAGTGATGAGCAGTACCTTTACTGTCTTTGCCTTGTAATGAGATATTGTTGGCTAAGATTGGTGCCCCTGTAAGTAAGCCACCAGTTGTCTTTACGAAGCTGGCTTCTAACTGTTGAGTTGCTAAGGAGTTCTCAAAGCTCTTAGATGGGTTGCCTATATAGATTTCTACTTTATGCTTCTTGTTAGGTTGCATAATGAGTACTGCGAAGTAGAACTTGCCTTTGCGGTAAGCAATATCTTCTATCTCATACTTAGGGTTAAACTCAATGATTTGCTTTAAGTGTCCGAATGGTGTGATTTCTACAAGGCTTCCTAGTGTAGCCGACATGACTGCACCATTGAGCATTAGAGCACCATTGTTGTTAAAGTCGTTATATTCGTAGTCTATACGATAAGACTTATAGAGCTTAAAGCTGTCTCCATAGAGGTTTACATCACGAAGTCTTTGGCTTCCTGATACTGGGACTATGGAAGCGTAAGTCCGTGTTATAGGATCATACGCAAGGTTAAATACACGCTCATTAAGAGTGATACTATTTTCAATCTGCATAGTATTAGCATTGAGTACGACAATATTATTTGAGTATGCTTTACCATTTGTAAGATAGATTTTATCTGTATGTTTGTTATAGGCAAGCGTATTGCAGTGCCCTAAGCGTTCCTCTGCGAACTCATATTTACCTACTCGTTGCATTGTCTCAGCGTTAATCTCATAGATGTGCTGTACAGTACTATCGCTATTGATACAAGCAATGACAAATACATCTTTCTTGTCGTTATATGTAAAGCCCTGTACTTGGTTGACTGGCTCGTCATATTGGAAGTCAGCTAGTTTAGCAATGTTGTTAGCCCCTTGTAGCATTGGTGTCTCATTAGGATAAAATGGTTTGACATAAGTATATGTCCCATAGTCCATTACATCAGCTACACTATCGAAGCTCATGTGCTCTTGGATAATATAGTTACCTTTAGGAATTAGTAAGATTTTACCGCTAAGATTATCATTAGCTTTCTTAAAGGCTTTGGTATCATCTGTTACACCATCACCTACAGCTCCAAACAGTTTTACTGAGACAATACTTTTAGACAACTCAGATAGGGAAGCATTTTCTGCAATGAATTTCTCCTTAAGTTCTTTTGTCTCATCTCGTATAAATTTTGTTTGTTGAGCCGTATCTAAAAGTTCTTCTGTAAGATGAGCTGTTTGTGTCTGTTGTAGGTTTAAGTCCCTAGCAGTCATAATAGAGCTATCTTTCCAGTCAACTAAAGGAATAGTTGTAGTATCCCTATAGATATACAAAGGTTTTACCTCTGTAGGAGTTACGACAAATTCCACTGTGCGTTCATTCACTGTGTAGTCCTTATCGTACTCTAATAGCTTCCCATCGACTTCTACCTTAACAAAGTCTCTTGCAAGGTAGTCGAAGCCGAAGTTATAGCTACGCTGTCCCACTACGGTCTTAGTGGTAAGTCGTGGTATCATGTATTATTGTCCTTTCATTTGTCGATATTCGTTGTATAAATTAGCTAACTCATCGTCGCTTAAGTCATCTGCATTACGTCCTTTAAGTGCCTCAGGTTTCTCAGCATTGAGCCCATCGGTCAACTCTTTACGCTTCTTAGGATCTTTAAGAAGTTCCTGAATTGATGGTTGATGTACTTGAGGCTGTGGCTTAGGTTGAGGTTGAGCCTGTGGCTGTACTTGAGGTGTAGCTACTGGAATACGTCTAGCGTTCTCCTCTTCAACTCGTTTAAAGTCTTGTTGCTCCTTATGAGCCATATCAGCCATACCTGTAAGGAATATTTGAATAGGCAAGTAGCGGTCAAGAGGGTAAACAGCAGTCAAAGCATTTTGTCCTTTACCATTCTTTTGATTATCTTCAAGTGCTCCAATAGCTTCTAAGCCAGTGCGTGCTCCATTGAATAATCTTATAGCACTACCTAGTACTGCGAATTGCTTAGCTCGGTCAGCTATGCTATCAACCAGTTGTCCATCTTCAGTCCACTCAGGTCGGTCTACAGTAGTTCTAGCAGTACTCCCCCGTCCGAAGATAAGTGAGCGTGCGTCATCTCCAAAGGATAAAGGAGACAAAATAGAGCTTCTTGTCAAACCAGCAGTGATGATATTGTCAGCTGTAAAGGTTTTGTCTAGGAACTTTTGTTTACGCTTTTCATCATTACCATACATATACTCCGCTTGAGCTCTCATACGGATAGCCCATAGCATACCGCCTGAAAGAATGGTAGCAAGTGTTTGGATAGTGTCCTCTCTTTGCCAGTGCTCCATCGCTCGCATTAAGTGGCTATTGAGTGCCATTCGTGAAAAGGCTTTAAACTGCATAAGAATTGGTAAGATGTGTCCAGTCAATCTTGTATTACCTGCACTAAAGTGAGGCTGTAAGATTGCGTCCATAGAGTGCTTATCAAGAAAAGCATGGAATTTGATATAACTCATATTGTCATTCTTTTGCCATTCTCTGAGGCTCTTGCGTAGAGCTGTAGGATCGTTATGGTCTAAGTCCGACAAATAGTGTTTTACTGTAGCTTTAAACTCAGGTATATTGTCTATACCTACACGCTTAAATGCTCGCTCACTAAAGAGGTTCTTTCTGAAAGTGCTTGAGAATTCATCATTAGCCCAGTCAATCGTGTCAGGTACTAAGTCTGCTTTAATTGATTGAATACTATGATTAGTGATTTGCTGTACTTGGGACAAAGTAGAAGTCAATCTAGCCCCTACGCTTATGCCATCATGTGTAGCTCCTAGAGCCTCCATATGTAAGCCTGCAATGTTATTCTCTAAGTAATTTCTGTCGGTTACTATTGGGTCAAACCAGTTACTTTCCGACATATAAGTACCTATCTCCATCTTTCTAAAGTCTGCTAATTGCTTAGCTGTAACAAACTTAGAGTGCTTTAAGTCGTGTATAAAGTCGTGTAAGCGTGGAATGAAATGAGTGAAAGCTCTAGCACCTACTTTAGATACAGCTCCTGCGTGTTCTGCAAGTGCTGACAAACCAAAGTTCATACCATTCATTGCGTATGAAGCGTCCAATAAGACTTTCTGTAGTCTATCCATAGCTTGCTCAGGTTTAGGAATTACGTCCTCAAATATGCGTGCACCAGTGATATGATGGAATGCTCTATGGAAGTCCTCATAGCTTAACTGTGCCTCTTTGTCGCTAACATATCCTAGCTGTACGGCTTGCTCTAGTTCGTTCTTGATTTTTGTATCAAAACGATGTGCTAGTGCTCCGACATCATCTACTCCAGTTACCTGCTTGATTGCTATTGCACCACTTGAGCGGTTAGAGACATAATTCATATGGTTCATGATATTAGTATCCCTTAGGTCTGTATCAAAACTAAAGAGGTCATTAAGTGCTTTCTCAGTAGTACCACCGCTTAACTTAAGTGGAACTGTCAAGCCAGTGTTCATTGGTAAACGACGCTTAAAGTAAGCAAGCCTTTTGTCGCCCTTAACGTCTTTCATTTCGCCATCGTCAAAGTGATGTTGTCCAGCTCTCATGATGTGATCTGCGTAGGCTTCTGCTTCAGTTCTTAAGTCAATTCCCTCGTCTAGTCTTTCTCTGTCTACAGCTCTCTCAATGTAGTGCACTAAGAAATTTCTCTTAGCTTCTTCATTAACGAATTTCTCCGACAATAAAGCTAATTTGTCTTTAGATACTCGTCTGTAGAGCTCAGGGCTTCCATCGAAGTCCTCACTGACAAGTCCTGACTGCTTAAGGTTCTTTAAGTCCCACTCACGGAAGTCTTTAACGTGCTCTACAGCATTATTGATGGTTTCTCCATAGTGAGATATGTCTTTCCCATCTCTGTATTTTTCATGGTAAGCCTTGCTGACTACCTCATTAAATTCCTCTTTAGCGTGCTTAGGTGTAAACCATTGACGTCTAGGACGCTCAAAGTACCATTTCTTAAAGTCGTCCTCAAAGACTGCCATCTTGATTTTGTAGTCTTTCTGTACGACTTTCTTAGCAAGTTCTATAGGAATACCGATGTTATTCATGCGGTCTCTAGGGTCAAGTAACATTGTCTTAGCGAAGTGTCTCATTGTATCTGATGGGCTATTCGCTAGATGTCCGTAAGTAGTACCAAAGACTTTGTTAAGTTCTGCCTTTTGTTTGATTGTTCCTTTGTTACCTAGAGCTCCTTGAGTTTCCATCATTACTTTTTCAGGGCTGGATACTCCGCCTTGTCCCATATATAAGTAATCGTCCTCAGGCTTAATTTCAGTCTTAATTAGTGCCTGTGCAGGCTTATCTGAGTGTCCAGTTGCTTCTAAGGGTATTTCATCGTCAGGCTTAAGTCCTACGTCTATAGAGCTCTCAGGAAGCTCAGGAACGTGTGAGACAAAGCCCTCGTCCATAAATGGTATTTCTTCATCATCTGCTAGTGGTATATAGAAATTGTTATCTTCTGCATTTACTGCATTAGCGATAACTGATGTATTCGACAAATCTGCATCATTGACTGATACTGAGCCATCATTGTGCTTAGTGATGTAAGGTCTTGATGTATAGTCGTAAGTTTTCTCTAGTCGTCCATAGTAGTCCTTTAGACTTGCATAGTCCTTAAGTTTAGACTTGAGTTCGCTGTTAGACATTCCGTAGAAGTCTCTAGCTTCTTTCCACTCATTACTTGTCTTATGGTGCAATAAGTGCTCAGCCCATTCACCTTTATTGGTGTAGCCTTTGTCTTTCACAAAGTCAGCTTCACTAATCTTAGGTAAGACAATCTCATCTGCAACTTTAGTAGGTGCCTTAGGTACTGCTAAGTCAGAAGCCTGCATTAGTGCTTGTTCTGTCTCAGCTTCTATTTGTCGTCCTAATCTATCCATTGCTGGTGTAGCACCTACAGCTGTCTTATGGTCTCCTCCTACAGAATGGAAGTAGCGTGCTCCTGCCCCCATACCAGCACCGAATAGAAATGCTGTAGTATAGTCAGGAGTATAACCGCCATACTGTTGAGCGACATATTGGTCTCCCATATTGATTAAGCCATTGGCAAGCCCTAGCTCAGCCATTTGGAATACTTTATTAGCTCCTAAGTTGGCTAGTGTTCGTGTGCCTAAGCGTGCTATCATTTTACCGATGAGTGCTTCTTGACCTACTGCTGGTATAAAGTTAAGAGGGTCTGCCACTGTACCTAAAATACCACCAATACTCTTTAAGCCGTATCCAGCTTTTTCTACTCGTGCTTGTCTAGCAAAGTCATCTCGCTTTTGCTGGATAAGAGCCCCTAGTTGAGCTTGAGACTTAGCATTTGCAAGTAAGAAATGTCTTGTCTCAAGATCATTAGGGAAGTACTTGTCGATTGCCTTTAGGTCGTTTTCATTAGGTGTCCAGTTTTTGTCTGCTGGTTTAAACCCATTGGCTTCCGCCATATTGTATCCTGTGCGAAGCAATGCGACGGAACCATTGTTATACCACTCATTCAAGAAGCTATCTTTAGCTTGTTTCCAGAAGCCACCTGTGTTTGTGTCGGCTAGTGGCTCAAAGACATCATCTGAGAAGTCGTATACTCGTGGTCCCACACCTTTCTCTAGTCCTCCGAAGCCAGCATAGTGTCTACCTACTTTAGCTCCTGCGACATATGTTTCTCCTGCAATGTTAGCCATGTCAGTACCATAGTCATCTATATCTTGTTCTCTAGTTTTGTTGTTATCTCTAAAGTAACCATTGTCATACAAGATAGTTGCGTATTCGCCTGCTGAGGTAGCATTATGAATCTCAGGATAGTGTGCAAAGAAGCCATCATGAAGATAAGTAGCATATTCATCTAAACTATCAAAATGCCCATAGGTTGCACTTCCGTCCTCTTCAGGCTGTTGCCCTGCTCCTTTATGGTACCCAGTGAGCCCACCGAAGTTATTATCCTCAACGGCTAAGGCGGACTCACCATTAGCACTTTCATGTACCATTTGTGCTATTTGTAGCTTCTTGAAGTAGTCTGAAGTACCATATTTACGTTGATATATGTCAGCTACTTCAAGTATTTTAGGGTTTATCTCCATATGTTACCTCCTTTCTAATCTAAACCAAAGAAGGCTCGTAGCTTGCTCTTGCCTTGGTTCAATGAACTACCTGACAAATCTGTATTAATAACATTATTGCCATATACTACTGTATGCTCTGTATCTTCACCTTTACGTTCTTCTGCTGTAGTATCGCTTAGATACTGATAAGCTCTATTACCAATATCCCATGGATAATACGCTAAGCCCTCCATAGAGCCTGCTCGTCGTACATAAATTACATCTTGGTCGGGATCATAGCTTATCCATGAGCCATCACCTTGTTTACTCTTCAGCTCATCTAATACGTGTCGTACACCCTCACTAGCGAATGCTTCACTTTCTACACCAGTTGTGTTAAGGATAGAGCGTGGTAAAAGTACTCCATCATAGTTGACAAAAGAGTGTATTAGATTGCTTTTAGCTTTCTCCATAGCTTGGTCAGCTGTAAATCTTCCAGTTGCCTTAAGTATCTCTGCTTGGTCTCTAATAGCTCCTAATAAGCCTGTAGGTGTGCTTTCAGGTATATCAAAATAACCCCATGCACCAGTTCTTATGTTTAATGTTTCTGAGCTTCCCATAGGAATTGCATTGATAGCCGTCTTAACCTTGTCTGCTGTATCAGGGTCTCGTAGTGCTTGCATACCCATAGCGAATATTTTAGTTCCCTCATCTTGTCCCATGCTGTCCTGTAGACTTCCTAGAGCTTGGATACGTCCAGCCCATTTAGGGTCTAAGAGTTGGTGTATCATATTTGGTCGTGCTCTATAGAGCGACAAAGCTACTCCGACAATCTCAGGCATATTACCACTTTGATCCATAGAAGCTAATGCTACGTCCATTTGGTCTTTCATAGATGTTCTCATGGCATTACCAATAAGAGGGTTGGCTAAGACATACTGTAAGCCATCATACTGACCGCTTAGTAGTCTTTGTCTAAGCATTTCTCTTGCACCACTTATGAACATATCAGGATCAATACCCATATCCTTAAGGTCTGCTTCACTTCTTGGGAACTCCATACCATTCCATGACGCTTTACCAGCAAGCATTGCGTCAAACATTGGCTGTAGTGTAGCATTAGCATTGCTTCTAGCTAATTCTGTAGCTTGCTTCATGAGTGCTAATTTCTGTTGTCTAGCTTGCTCAGTCTTGATATTAGCGACTGCATGGTTGTATAGAGGAGCAATAAGTCGGTAGTCCTCAGGGCTCTCTTCTTTCTTCTTGTTGTAGTACTCGTCAAGTCCCTCTACAGTCTTGATTGCTTCAATGTCCTTATTGAGTGCGACAAACCTATCATTGCGTATCTTAACGGCTTCCGTATTGGCTCCGTCTTTATAGTCCGACAAATCAATTACGTCTTTCACTCGACGTCTATCGTCGTACTCCATTTGTCCAAAGGCTTCTACTAGGTCTGCATTACCAGTCTTAGAGATTGCTTCTGCTACGTTGCCTAATAGCTTGTACTCAAGGTTACTATCACTTGTCGCTGTCTCACGAATATTAGTGATAAAACTTTCAAGATATGGTGTGCCATCTTCTACAGTAATGTCAGGGTTATTCCGTGCGAAGTCCCCTACCATTGCAGTAATACCATTGACACGCTCTAGCTTTAGTTGAGTTTCTTTACGTTTCGTAAAGGTATCAAAGACTGCCATCTTAGTCGCCATATGTTGCTCTTCAAGTCCACCTTGAAAGGCATATTGGTTCTCGATGTTTTCCTCACTCATGTAGTCCTTAAGTCGCGCCTCATAGAACTCATCGAATGTATTGAATTGTCGTGGTAAATCAGGCTGTTGCTGATGTTGGTCGTCATAGATTTGCCAGTCGCTTTCTATGCGTTTCCCCATCTCAGTACCTCTCATGCGGTCAATCGTCGCTACTGCGTACTCATTGTCCTGTAGATTGAACTTACCACTTGTCGCTAAGATTTGTCGTGTAGTCAAGCCCTCTTTCTGAGCTTCAGTCATACTTGTGTATAGCTGAGGAGCTACGGCTTTCGCTATCTTTTCCTTACGCTCCTCTTCATCATTTGTGTACTGCTTCCACGCTACTCCTAGCTGAGACAAACCAGTTGCTAATAGGTCTGCGTCATTCGTAAAGCGTGCCATTGGTGAGCCTACGGAGGCGACATTAGACAAATTCTGTTGATACGTTTGAGGTGCATTTGGCATAAACTGTTGAGCAGTGCCTATGGAACCACTCACTTGTGTATTGTTATTAGCCATCTATAATTGTCCTCCATTGAAAATGTATTGATTATTGTCTTGGTTATACCCTATGCGTGGGTTACCAAATCTAATTGGTTGTCGATAAGAAGTACTTAAGAGTTTAGGGTAGTCCATGTTGATTGATAAGGCTGTAGCAAAGCCATTAGCACTGTACTGGTAGCTTGCACTATTAGTGTCATAACGAATGTTAGGGTTGCCATAATTGATTGCTTTAGGATCATTAACTGTGTACCCTAGTACTCCTCTGCGAGTGTCCGCTAGGCTAAAACCATCGTTAGCACTGGTTCGCCATGGGTTTTGACTAGCACTCCTAAAGGTGTAGTCAGGTTCCCAGCGTCTCACTAGGCTTTCTACATGAGTGCCACTGGTACCGCCTACTCCACTCCCATCGCCTATCTTAGAAATTCTATTAGCGTTCATATTCTTATAGTCGTTATAAGCTGACATCAAAGCACCAGCTTGACTAAGAATACCGCCTATTAGAGTTGGGATACGAGGTGTTTCAAGATGAGACAAATATTCCCTAGTGCTCAGGAATACACGCTCTTTGTTTTGATCTATTTCATCACTCTTACGGATATAATTGTCTTTCACTTGATTTGTCGTGCGGAGCCCATCAGCTTTCGTAGAGCGTACCAATAACTTGGCTGTCTTACCACTTTGGTATTCCCCAGTGCTTGCCTGTACGCTTTCCTCAAGCCCTCTTGCCTGCATACGAATAGCTCCTAATTGAGCTACACTAGCTTCAAAGGCATTTCTACGCTCATTCTCAAAGTTGCCTAAAGAGTAGTTCATTGTCTTAATCGCTCCTTTAGCCTGAGCAATGATTTGGTCTGCTTGAGCCTCTGCTTGTCTCCTTTGAGCCCTATAGTTGTTATAAGCACTCAATAGTTGCATACCCATTCCGATTGATGTGTTGCCTCCTAAAGAGCCAGTAGTCGCTAGTCCTCCAGCATTCATAGCTCCTAATAGCTGTGTATTAGCTGTACCCATAAGTCTCCTCCTTTCTATATTTGTCTAAATTTATATGTTACAAGTCCTTGCCATACTGTCGTGTTGAATGCACTTGGCAAAGGGCTCGTATTAATTACTGTTACTTCAGTGTCCGTATTGCGTCCCATAAGAGGAACTCTGAACTCTCCAGTCTCCAGTGGGTGTATACCGACTTGGTTACTTGGTGTACCGACAATACGTGCAGTCATCTTATAATGCTTAGGTGTCTTACCAGTCGCATTTACGATGACTTCAAACTCTCCTGTGTTGTCGTAATTGATGTGCAGGAAGCGTAGCTGTAGTCGGTCGTTTGGTATCGTGTCAGTACCTGTCTGACTTGTCTGTTTGATAAAGAATGTACTATAGGTAAACTTAAATTCATAAGGTACTCCTATGTAGCACTCGAAGTCCTCCAGTGGTTCGACTTGATGAGGGATAACTACTGTATCCATTCCTGAGTACACTGAGCCGTTCTTAAGTACTATTGTGTACTCTCTAGGTTCAGAATAAGCGTCTCCATAGATTGATTTGACATCATACCTCATCTCCTTAGTGTCTTTATCAAAGGTGCCATGTAATGTCGTTTTAAACTTCCTGTCAAGCATTACTCGGTATGGTTCTGAGACAAAATCTTTTGTATTATAGCTAATTGGTAATTTCTCAAGGAACGTATTGCTTCCTCGGTTAATCACTAAGTACATAATAGAATTGATAAAGTCTGCACCAATGATGTCCCCATCGAATGTCCATCTGCTCCAACTTGCTTGAGCTTTACTGTCATTCAGGAATAGGAACTTATAGATGTACATTGTGTCTCTTTGGTTGTCGCTAAGAGCTATCAATAAGTTCTCATTGTTACAAGCCTTAAGAGAATATATATGGTTCTTTAGGAAGTTCGGAACGTGTCCTGTTACATCTGTAGCATTTTTTTGAGTAGTACTATCAGCAACTGCAAAGTATTCTTGTACAGTCGTAAAGTCTGTCTTATGAGCTGTAAAGTATAAGTTACGTCCTACACCTATAGGCTTAACCCATGTGTCAGCGTCGAACTCAGTAACTTGGTCGATGACTGCTGTCTTAGGACTTAGCACTCCCTCAGCCCTCAAAATGAATTGTGTCTGAGCACTAAAGAGATATAAGTCTTGATTGAATGGTACTGCATTGTAAAGCGTACTTACTCGATTGTGAGATACTTGTAAATCAATAGGGTCTGTATCGACAATAGCTGTAGCACTGTCCACCCAGAAGTTAAAGAAGTCTGATGTCCTCGACAAATTGACTGCTTCACCTGAGATTATTCCTAAGCGGTTCCTAAAGAAGAAAATATCATTAATCTTATTGCCGACAAAAGATGGTGTAGGGTTACTGTCCTCATCACCAGTCTTTCTTTCGTTCCAGTCAGCAGTCGTACAAGTGAATGTACCATCTGCTTCTCTTCGTAAAATATAAGGCATTGTAGAACTTTTATAGTTAATCTCTGTGTTTGGTTTAGTTGTCTCAGTCCATAACTGTTGCCCTATGTCATACTTAACGTAGTAGTCATCATCGGAAGCCTTTTCGCCTTTGACAATAACTGTATAGCCACTCGGAGCTGTAGCTGGTAATATTTCAAATCTAGGAGTTGTATTAGTGAATAACTTAAGGGCTTCACCATTAAATCCATCGGATACACTAAGATCTTTTAGGTCTCCTATAAGTTGTATCCAGTTAGTACCTTTAATTACTATTACCCCTTGTACTCCTTCAGGTGCAAAAGTATCATATTTAGAATATGCTTTTCCTTTATAGATGTAGTATGTTCTTGTTACCGGCCTGTCGTCTCGCCCAGTATAATAGCTTTCTTTTTTCTTAGTAACGTTATATTTATTTAGTTCTTCATCTGTTAGACTTTCAAATGTTCTCTTAAAGGTGCCTGCTAGTTTCTCGAATAGTTGATTAGTAATGTAATCTGTAGCTATCATCGTAGAGTGACTTGCAGCTCCTCCGTCAGGTGTCTCATAGACATATGATTGGTCTTTAATATTTACTTTGTATTTTCTACCATATTGTCCCTGTCGAATAACAATAAGAGCCCCTTGTTCTTCCCATGCATTAGGCGACTTGTTTGTTGTATCCATCTCGACTACTTTAGTAGTGTTCACAATGAATGTATGGTCTGCCACTGTGATTGCCTTAAGTTGCTTGTTAGGTTCACTACAGGTTACATAAGTATCTGCTCCATTCTCCATCTTGACTGTTTTCTCATTACCATTGATGTCGAATATCTTAAGACTATTTCCAGTGAAAGCGACAATATATCTTTCTGTCTCATCACGGTTGATAAGGTGCACTTTAGTTTTCAGTGGTAGTGCTGGTAGTCTCCTAACGTGCTGTGTAGGAGGTCTCTTTTGTAAACCACCTGCTTCTGTAGAGAAGCCATTAATCTGCTCTTCTAGTTGCTCTGCATGACGCAACTTAGGAGGCTGTTGAGATATACCTGCAATGAGGTTCTTTATTGTTTGTTGTATAAGTGGCATTAGTTACCCCCTATTCATGTAGTTCTGTATAGCAGGGTTCATGAGTACATTAGATTGCTCTAAGGTAATCTCTGCTTCCATCATCTGCATATATGCTTGAGCTTCTTCTTGCTGTAGCTCTTGCATGATTGTAGGATCGCCTAAGTAACGTGCGACAAAGTGGTGAGCTGTCCTCACTGTGATATATTGTCGGAATACTTGAGGCATTTCCTCGAATGGTACATATTGAATGACTTTAGCTGTCAGTGGTGATACAAACCTGTCTGTATTATTTGTTACATCATAGAGCCACTCATCACGCTTTCTAACGATACGCTTATCACTGAATTGAATAGACAAAATTGTGTCGTCCCAGTGGATACGTTTAGTATTGTCGTCAGGTGTCATGACATAGTTCTCTATTGTATTAAATGTCCAGCCCATTACTTGGATAGCTCTTGTCTCAGCTTCAAGCATACGGACTGCATTGATTGTATCGACATTCTCACTGTTTTCTAAAGTGTCTACAGGAGCCTCACCCATAGCTCCGCATATTTCATTCACTGCGTCCAGTTTGGTTAGTGGTGTTAAAATCATAAGTTCTCCTTAGACAAAAAAGGGGATAGCCATAAGACTACCCCCATAGAGTTGTTAAAGATTATTTTGCAAGGATAATACCGCTTGCTTCAGGACGTAAACCGCCATGACCTACAGCGTTCTTAGCAATAATCATATCAGCTTGCAATTCAGGACGACGTGCGTGCTCTAATTGCAAGTCTTTAAGTTTTACAGTTGCTACTGCTGTACGATGTGCACAAACAGCCAATGCACCTGCATAATCTGTAGGGAATTCATGACCCTCAGGAGCTGTGCCAAGCATACCTGTTTTGTCTGCACCGCCTGCTTTCAAGTGAGGTACAGCAATGATTTTGAAACCGCAAAGTTTATCAATGTTACCATCGACAATAGAAGCTACTGCACCATAGTCTCGGTTGATAGCGTCTTTAGAAGTGATGATAGCACTTTCTACTTCAGGTGTGATGTATGCAAAGCGTTCTTCTTCAGGAACGTATTGAGTAGTCCATTTAGCTTTCATTTCAAGCAAGCCATCAATTACCGCTTTACCAGTCTCGTAATTAATACCAGCACCACCTGTAATGGTTTTCTCTACGACAATACCTTTGCCTAAACCAGTGATATTCTCAGTGTTCGCTTTAACTAACTTAGCGATTTCTGCTACTGTAGCTCCATCGGCGGCGATTGCCAATGCTTCGCCTAATTGTTTAGCGTACTCACCACGAACATCGTAATGGTTCATAGCTTCAAAGATGTCTGTAATCAATACATCGGAAGTCAACAAGCCGTCAATGTTGATTACTACTTCGTTGTGTGGAATTGCTTCACGCAAGTCATCAAGGTTAGAACCTGCTGGCAAGTAATGAGCTTTACCACGACCCATTACAGGGAAAGAAGTAGACTTACCGCTGTCAATAGTTTTAATCATGTGGTTATTCATTACTTTAGAAGCCCGTGTGAAAGCTGTTAAAACCTCACCACTGAATACTTTTAAGAATAAGGCTAATTGATCGCCTGTGTTTTGTTTAGCACCTTGTTGTTGATAATTTGTTACTCCAGCCATTAATTAATTTGTCTCCTTTTACATTGTAAAATCACTGTTCATAATTTTTGTCTCTACTTGTTTTCTGTAGATTGGATCTGTAGAGTATCGTGGATCACTGATAGCCTCTACCATTTGTTGCTTCGTTTGGAAAGCATTTGTGTTCGCTGTAGTACCGCCTGTAGTTTGACCTAAGATAGTACTATTAGTTGTGCCATTAACTGCCTGCATATTCGCTTTGACACCTTGGATAACCATATTGATTACTCCTAAGTTGCCTCCATTAATTGCACTATTAAAGTTGTCGATTGCTTGTTGACCTTGAGACTGTACGAATTGAGCTACTTGTCGGTACTCATCTTCGCCTCCTGCAAAGCCTACTACTGCGTTGTAGAACTTCTCTTGAGTGGCTTCTACACCATTGATGTATGCGTCTACGACTTCCTTAGGGTAGCCAGCGTTCGCTAGGGCTTCTAAAGAAGCAGTCGACAAATTACCATTTTTTGTGTACTCCTCTTCAAGAGCTTTAAAGTCTACATTGCGTTGTGCTAAGTCCTCAGTTAGCTTCTCAGTTGTCTGCCGTTGCTGAGCCATTGCTTCTTGCACTGTATTTGTCTGAGCGTCAACTTGTGTCGTAGCTGTTGCCTCTGTATTTGTGTTTTCTACTTGTTGCTGTTGAGCTGGCTCAGTGTTTACCTGTTGTTGTTGGTTGTCGACTGTAGGCTCCTGTGGTGGCTGAGCGTCTACAATCTGAGTGTTATTCTGTGAATTAACTGTAATGTCCACCTATTGTGTTACCTCGCTTTCATTCATAGTGCTTGACATCGCTTGTTCTACTAAGGCTTGCTCTTGTTGAGCTTCCATAGCCTGCTGTTGTTCCTGTTGAATTTCTTCATCAGTCTTGATAAGTCCAGTAGTGTCTATACCTAAACTTGTTGCAATTGCTACTAACCATTGATTAATCTTCATGTATCCCATAGCGTCAGGCATTTGTCCTACTACGCTCATGAAAGTCATGAACTTATTAAAATCATGTCCTCGACCTAAGGCTTCCATACCAGTTGTGATCGTCGGCTCAATAAAGCCATTAGGAAGCTGTGCTAGTTCGCCTTTAGCCATTAAGACTGCTAGTACTCGTCTTACTAGTGGCAACTGGAACTCTTGAGTTAAAATGCTATACACACCACTAAGAGTGTCCTCAAGCTCACTTGCGACTGTCCTGATTTCTTCTGCTGTTACTCGTTCTGCGTTCCGCTGTACGACATTAGACAAAAGAAAAGCAAACGATAAGCGTTGCTCAATAGTGTCAGCAGTCGCTTTTGTCGTTTGCATATCAGGATATTTATTAAGTTGTAGTGCTTGAATATCTTCAATTCGACCACTTACAAAGTCGCCCTCTTGAGCGTCCTGTAGTAATTTAGGTCTTGTGATACCATTAGGGTTCACTAGGTATAATGTGCGTGCACTGATAGAAGCCATTGTTACTAGAGCTTTTGATAGCTTCTCTAGGCTCGTTAAGTCGCCTAGGTACTCTTCTACCATTGAGCGTCCATAGTCCTCGTTACTTCCTTTTGTCATTCTTAAGACAATATAAGGGAATTTCTCTTTCGGATATGACTGCTCACTACCATTAATGAGTACACCATCGACTTCGCTAAAACATTCATAGTTGTCCTCTACTAAGTCGCATTTGGTATACACTTCGACTTCTTCATCGTCCTTTTTGTCAGGAACTAGATTGTATGCTTCAGGAGGCAATGTGCGTTTCAATAGGACGTCTTTAGTTATCAACGTAACTACTGTGTCGACCCCATCACGCTGTACGACAAAATGATTTAAGTCATAAAACTTAGTGCCATCTCTGTCAGGCGGTAGGAATACTACTCCATTGCCAGTGATGATTAAGTGTCGGCTTGCTTCCTGAGCTGTTGATCTGAATTGAATTTCTTCAAGATACTTTAGGCTTGCCTGTTCGTATCTCATGAGTGCTTGCTCAATCTCTTGTGTTTTCTCTTCGTAAACCTCAGGAGATGAGTTGATGAGTTGTCGCTTCATTTCTGTTGACAAACCCAATTTAAAAAAGCCCTCATTCGGTGGGAATAGGGCAAGTACTAATTTGCTTGTTAAGTTGTTTACTCCTCGTGCTCCAATAGACTGATAAGGTGTATTGAATTTAGTATTGCCATCGTCATTCTTGTCGTGGAATACATGAGGAAGAGTTAGCTTTGCACAACTAATAGCTCGCTGTACATAAGGCTCTCGTTTACTCTCTAGTTTTGTGTAGAGCTCCTTAGCGGATATACCTTGGTCTTGAGGCTGTGTAGATTTACGCTTCTTTGTCGCCATCTATACGTTCACCCCATTACCTCGTGTGCCATTCGCATTGAGCCCTGTAGTAGCAATTTGTAGGTCTTTCTTACCTCTTGCCTTACGTTTACGCAAACCACCGCCTTGAGTTTCTGCATACTTTTGATCTGTGCTATCAGGTACCTCAGGTGCGGATACTGCTGGTGTTGGAATGTCAGGTTCTCTACCACCAAAGAGTTTCTTAAGTCCTCCCATGGTTCTCCTTTCGTGTTCTACATATTCATAGGGTTATAGTCATTGTCTGTGTTTCGTTTGATTGTTAGTGCTTCTCTGTTCTTTCGTACATAGTTAGGTGTTTCACTGCCTAGCTGTGCGAACTCAGGTGCTTCTGCTTGAGTAGCAGGTACAATGTCTTTACCAGTTACTTGAGGGACTGGCTTAGCTTTACTCCCCCATTTCTGAGCGACTTTATTGAGTACCAAACCTACTGCAAGCTGTGCCAGCATAGTTCCCATAAGTCTCCTTTCGTCTTTTAAAGAATTAAAGTCCTCTATCTCGTGGGTACATTAGAGCTCATGCTCTAGTCTCCATGAGTTTAAGACATTAGTTACTTCATCAATAGCCATGATATATGCTATCTTTTGCTCTGCATTAAGATCTTCTCTACGCAAGATTGAGTGTGTATTAAAGGCTCTCTTGAGTTCATCAATAATAATCTCGTCAACTCTTGGTACTGGTCTATCTAGGTTACTCATATGCAAGTACCTTTACCATATCTGTACAGATAGGCTCAAAGCCAGCTTTCTTATATCCATTCATGACTAGCTTAGCTGTTCGTCCTGTAGACAAAACATTACCACTGATGATAAGCTCTGCCTCATAACCTCTGGCTACTCTCTCTAGTTCTCTTATAGCTTCTCTTTGAATACCGCTATAAGTTTTGTCGATACAGAATACTGTCTCTTCCATAACTACTGTCTTATCAGTCCACCAAAGTTTACCTACGTCAAACATTAACACTCCTACAAGTTTCCCTGTAGCGTCATACCATGCTCTGATTTTCCCCTTGGTGTTTTGTTCAAGGAGGTGTGAATAGACTGCTCCACGGCTCCCTAGAGATAACAAAAGGTGTCCGTCTGCTTCACGCTTAAGTGCTTCGACATAAGCCGTTGCGTCTCTCTCAGGGTTCCTTAGATGATTTTCTTTGACTACGGTGTCCATAACTTCACCTCTTTAGTTTTCTTATTGTAATAACCTTTTTGTAAAATAAATGATAATCTTGCGTTCATCAATGCTTCCTCTTCAGTACTGCCATTGGCTTTATAAGCTCTTACTACGGCTTCCCATGAGCAGTCCTCGTCAAGTAAACGCTTAGCTCGTACCTCACCAATCTTAGGGCAACCCTTATAGTTATCGGCTGTATCTCCAATTAGTGTCTGATACATATGAAAGTAATGAGCTTCCTCAGGTGTTGTATCGTAGAACTCATTCTGTAAAAAGTCGTAGAAGCGACAAGGAATACTCCTAAAGTCTTTGTCTCCGCTAATCATAATTGAGTTCTTGTCTGCACTAATTCCTATACAATCGTCGGCTTCAAGATTATCAATCATCATGATATTAAAGTTTTCTTTAACCCACTCTCGCATACGAATAAACATCATAGGACGTCGTTTAGATTTACGATTGGCTTTGTACTCAGGGTTTAGCTCTTTTCTAAAGTTACCCTTGAGATCTGTCATAGCCATAATAATCTCGTATTCCCCCTCGATGTCCCAGTGCTCTAAGACAAGAGGAACCAGTTCTGCTAGATGACTGTCAAAGCTCATTGTTGCGTCAGGGAAGAACGCACTAAGAGTATAAAAGCCATCTCCCCAGTCATGCTCAGTCTCTGCATTTTGCAACGCTAGATAAATCATCATGTCTGCGTCAATTAATAGCTTTGTCTTTTTCTTTGTCGCCATCTGTCTCCTCTCTGACTAAATTCTTTTCAGCCCATTGGTTTAGTAGTTCTTTGTATTGCACTAAGCATAAATAGAACTCTTCATTTTTCTTTTTGAGTTCTTCAGTAGGTAAATATCTTGTAATACCCCAGTCGTCTATTAAGTCGCCTAATTGCTCATCAATAAGTACGACTGCAAGTACTTCTTGTAATTCTTTGTTTAATTTCATTAATGACACTCCGCCCAGTTCTTACCGATTTTGCCCTCGGTATCTAATTGAATTCTAAATTTAAACTCTTCTTGTACATCTCGTACTGCTAATTGAGCTTCTCTTACGACAACTTCTGCTATCTCTTGAGTTCTACAAGCTACTTGAATTTCATCGTGGATCCATGCCATGAGACAATAATCTCCGTCCCATGAGTGCTTTAGTCCTAATGCCTGTAGTCGCTCTTCTGTTCGTGTTGTCCATCGCTTACAAATAAGAGCACCTGCCGACTGCAATAAGAGGTTCAATGCACTATGCAATGAGCGTACATATAGCTTTCTGCCGTCAAGTCCTTTGAGCCACTTACGTTTATACCTGCGACATCTAGCTGATACATCATAAGGAGCTAAGGTATCCTTAATGCTACTGGATAGCTTCTTGATTGCTGGTGTATTCTTCAGGAATTTAGCCTTTAGTTTCTTGCCGTCCTCTTCGGTTCCTCCGACAATCTCACCAATCTTTGCATTACCTCCACCATAGAGGAACGCATAGATAAATGTCTTAGCTTGGTTTCTTGTCTCAAGCCCTGCGTTCATTTGGTTAGCTGTATGAATATCACCATTGAGTATCTCATGAGCATACGCTCCGTGGTCGAATGGTGCTAAGAAATGAGCTAGGCAACGCAACTCTAAGCCTGAGCAGTCAATGCCAGCTTCATACCAGCCATCAGGTGCTTTGAATAGTTCACGACATTGATAGCCATAAGGTTTGTCAATAGCAGGTACTTGAGCTACATTAGGGTTGCTATGAGTAGCTCGTCCTGATACTGCACCATTAGGGTTCACCTTGCCATGAATTCTATTGTCGTCTCCTAAGAGCTTGAGCCATGCCTGATTGCCATCTGCTAGTTGTCCTAAACGTTTCGACAACATAAATGCAGTGCTGTATAGCTTAGCAATATGACGTACCTCTTCGCTTGCCTTAGGATCATTGATGATTTCCTGTAGGCTCTCTTCGTCTAACTTTAGTTTTCTATTGATTTCTTCTCCGTCCTCATCTGTCTCGATTTCAAACATTGTGTCTAACCATTTATAACCAAAGTGAGTGCCTAAGATGTACTTGAGCTGGTCTCGTGAGTTGATTTTAAACTCTTTGTATTTCTGTACAGGAACACCAGCTTTATAACCTAGTCGCTTATTGTCTCTCTTAGGAATAAACACTCGGTCAGGAATTGGTGGTACATATTGTGTCAGCTCATTAGTGATACGCTCTAGCTCTTCCCTAAGTTCTACCTCAAGTTTTATTGCTTTTTGTTTGTCGAATGGGAAGCCATTCCGCTCCTGCTTTTGCATTAACCATTGAGCTTTGTGTTCAATCATAGAAGCGTGTTCTGTAAAACCCTTATCGACAAGTTTGTTGTAGAGCTTATGAGTAACTACTACGTCCTGCTTGTTGTAGGCTAACATTTCCTCATTAAAGCAAGCCCATGCGTCCTCATTGTCCTCACTGTAGGTACCTTTGAGTTCGCCTAAGCGATAACCAAAGGCTTGTAAACTATAGCGTCCATAGAGCTTCTTAGGTAGTACTCCTTTTCTCATTAGTCCGATGTCTACGTCTTTAATATTTGAGTAGATAAGTCGTGCTAGTATTAGTGTGTCGATTACCTTTTCATGCTCAAATTTAACTCCATAGAGCTTCTCTAAGCATGGAACGTCGAATGCTATAACATTGTGTCCGCATATCTTGTCGGCTTTTAAAAGTTTCTGTACACCTTGCTCAATCTCATTAGGTCTGTACTCAAAGTACTCTTCTGTTTCAGTGTCGTAGACTACCATACAGTGCACTTTGGTTACAGTGTCAAGAAGTCCGTTTGTTTCAATATCAAATACCAGCATAGTTCTTTAAGAGCCCTTTGAGGTAGCTGTTTTGTGTTTTCAACTCCGCTATGTCGCTCTCGTTCTCCTCAATTAGTTTTTCAATTTGTTGCTTTTGTTTCAAACGTAGCCACGCTTGGAACTCAATAGATATAGCTTCTAGTTTAAATAAGATTTTTAATAGCATGGTGTACAGTCTCCTTTCTATTTCTTCATGTAATTTCGTAAAGCGTGTTCTTTACGTCTACCCTCTGAGTAGTTGCTAACTCGTCTTAAGTAGCCGATTACTCGTGTGCCATAATCAATCTTTTCTTTCTCACCGCACTTAATGCAATGATCTTCAGTGTTTACATTAATAAAACCGCAGTTATCACAGATGGTTACAAGACAATTAAATGTCCAGTAATTACAGCCATACTCACCAGCTAAGCATAAGAGTTTGTAGGCTTGCTCTTCAGTCAATAACTGAGCAATATTAAGATGACAAGCTGAGCCACCATCAAGATACTTAACCATGTCTTTACCATGTAGCTTTAAGCGGTCAAGGATAGTCATGTCCGTATTCTCTACAGGATAGAAGTAGGAATTATAGCAATCTCGTTTTGTCTTAATGCCGTCCTCTTTATCCCACTTAGCATTTTTAACTCCTAAGTTTTCTGCTGGAACGAACTCAGTATTAAATCGAATTTTGTAGTCTTTATATGCTTCTTTGTTGAGTGTATAGATTTGATTTAAGAAGCCGCTAACTGTCTTAATGTACAAGTCAGGATCTTTCACTGGGTCTACTCGCAAGAACTCCATGCCCTCAAGCATACCATTGATACCAATAGTACAGAATTGTTTGTCTAAGCTGATGAAGCCTGCACTATAAGCTGGCAATAAGCCTGCCTTTAGGTAGTCCTCAATGACTGCTCGGTGAGCCATTAGATACTTTTGTACTCGCTTGATTAAATCAGGGAATGCGTATACACCTCTATGGTGCTTCTGTAGGAAGCGGTTCATATTTATAGTGATAACTTGTACACTGCCAGTGGATACACCGCCTGCACCTAAGGTATAACTAAAGGTATTATCTGCAAGCTCATTGCGTAAACGACAACAACTTGCTAAGCTGTCTGCACTTTCGCTTTGGTAGACAAAGAATGATAAACCTTTACTCATGTGTTTAGCTAACATATGGGCGAACTCATCATCTTTAGGCTTGCCTGTTTCTTTGTCGACAAGTACTGCACTGGTGAGCACTGGGTACGTCAATAGTTCTTTCTCTCGTTCTTCTCTAAACCAGTTCATAAAGAAGTCCTGAAGTTTAGCAATGCTGGTGTAGTTCGCTTTGTCGCCATCAGGGAACGTGAATTCACCAAAGACACTCTCAAAGTAAAACTTATCGAATACTGAAATATTCCAGAATACACTTTGATTGCCTCGTGCACTTGCTGGTTGATTAATTGCATAGACTACACCTTGTAGCTCTTGAGCAACTTCCTTAGCATTTGTCTCTAAGTAGTTGTCGCCATAAGACTTGCGTGCAAAGTGGTCGAAGTACATTAAGAACTCTACTGTAGCAATAGCACCAGCGAAGCCACTGGCTACCTGATAGACAAGATTTACGAAGCTACCACAGAATGACTGTAGGTTTGTAGGAGCTGTCGAAGTACCGCCTAAAGGTTTAGTGCCCTCGAATAAGTAAGGGAACATATTGATACTTGCACAGTATGGTCGTAAAGAAGTCTCATCGTGAATGTAAATAAGATGGTTCTTAATGTCCTGTTCGTATTGGTGAGCGTACTCACTACCGAACATTTTAGTCAACTTATCCTCTACCATTGCTCGATTGATTTGAATTGTCTCGAACTTGTATAGTTCACTCTCAAGGATACCGATGTTTTTACCATCGACATTACTGTTAGGGTCGACAATAGAGCCATCAGCAGTGTTGAAAGAGCTCATATAGTTTTGAATAAAATTGACCTTTGTTTGAATTTGGTCGTCTGTCAGTTTATTTAAAAGTTGTTTAGCCATTAGTCTCCTTAGTGAAAAATGATGTAATATTTGTCCATTCGCCATTAGGCAATTTGTAAAACATTTTTTGATTTGTCGTAGGGCTTGCTAAGCCTCCTTGACATTCAATGTATCTTCCTACTTTTAGCCATGTTAAGTCCTCACGACTATAAGGGAAGTCAATACAACCATGATATAGTCCTACTGGATATTTCTTAGAGATAGGCTTTACGATTTTCTCAAGGAACTCTTCAGGGTCAATACCATAGTTTGTCGTACCGCCCATGAATACAACTGCGGTGATACCTCTTTGAGACTTGATGTATTTCTTTAGGTCATCTACAGTGAGCCATTGGGCTCCATCATCTGTCCACAGTTCAGGACTATGACAGCCCTCACAGTGCTGTAGACAATTACCAATCTCAAAGAATACTGCAATTTCATTAGGCAGTTCTGTTAGTGTTACTCCTTTACCCATCACTGGAATTTTCATAGTGATAACTCCTTAGCTTTGTTATAGGTTTTCAATAGAGTTACATATTTGATCTGAGCTCTGTCGTGGTCTAGGTGCGATAAGGCTTCTTTCATTTCATCTTTAGCCTCTTGCACTTTTCTTTCTAACCAGTCCATGTACTCATCATTTTTTGTCAAAATTCAGGTACCTCTTCATCTCTTTCTATGTCGTTTATTAGGTCTGCGTCAGGAACTTCTAGGCGGTTCTTTTCTTTGTTAAACCAAAGTTTTCCTCCTATTCCTGTATCCCCTGTTTGTCGACATTTTAATACTCGAATTTGCACTAGGTTTTTCTTAACGTCGCTCTCTGCTTGTTGGTTACGTTCTAGTGCTATAATTGTGTCCGACAACTGAGCTATTGCTTGGCTACCTCTCAAGTCCTCAAGAGAAATGCTACCGCCCTCTTCAGCACTCTTCTTGCCATCTCCTCGTTTAAGATGACAAATACAGATAAGTCCTACTCCTAGCTCTTCGCATAGTTGTCTCAAGCGTGTCATAAGAATATCAATCAGCTTCCGCTCATTGTTACTCTCAATGCCACTTACTGCTATACTAATATGGTCTATAAGGATAAAGTCGCACTTCTCTGTAACAGCCATATAGCGTATTCCCTTTAGTATTGAGTTATTGTCTAAACTACCAAAGTGGTTATACATTATGAAATTGCCTGTGCCTAAAGTATTCGTAAAGGCTTCTGTAAACTTCTCATTAGATATTCCTTTACGACTAAGGTGTACTGGCTTGTTTAGGTATAAACCGATGTAGCATTTAGAAGTCCTAAGGACGTTCTCCTCTAACATCATTGAGCCTATCTTTAAGCCATGCTTCATGACTAAGTGGTAGCCTAGCTCTCGGATCATTGTAGATTTACCTATACCAGTACCAGCGGTTAGCATTGTAATTTCACCTTTGCGTACTCCTCGTATCATTTTTTCTGCCTTTACAGCCCATGGTAGGGAATACCCAGTTACTTCTTCAGGCTCCTCTAAGAGGTCATTAAGTAACGTATCAGCATTGATGATGTTCTCAGGTGTTACCTTTTTAGCGTTCTCAAGAGCTTCTAAAAGCTCATTACCTTTGTCTGCTAAGTAATACTCATTAGGATCTTTGTACTGCTTGAGTGTAGCTATACGGAGCTTGTCAGGAGACAAAATGCCCTCTATATCTTGAGCTCCTTTGCGTCCTGCCTCATCATTGTCGAATACTACGACTACCTCATTGAAGCCCTCAAGCCACTTTAGATTAGCTTCAAATACCTTGCGTGCACTCTGTACTCCGCATGGAATACTCACCACTGGCTCTTGATTTCCCAGTAGTTGGCTAACTGTTAGACAATCAATCTCGCCCTCAGTGATAATTAGTCGTACTCCATTGTTGTATAGTTGCTGTCCAAAGAATGTAGTACTGAGCTTTCCTTTGATAGCGAATGACTTGTCTTTAAAGCGTAGCTTTTGTCCGACAAGAGTTCCGTACTCATCAAAGTAATTAGCGACTTGGCAAGGCTGTCCTTTGTAGTTCGTATAGTAGTACTGATATTTCCTACAGGTGCTCTCAGTGATACCTCTAGCTTTCAAAGGCTTTAATGTCATATCACTTATGAATGAGTGGTCAGTTGTCTTAGGCTTCTCCTCGTTGTGATTATGATGTGTTTCACAAGAGAAGCAATAAGTGTGTCCGTCAGTGTACTCTGTGAGTGCGTCAGATGAGCCACAATCAGGGCACGGAAGATGAGCATTGAGAATTTCTGATGTGCTATTCATGAATATCCATGTCGTCAATCAGTACTTCTTCATCGTCTGCTTCTATGTCTCGACAATTAATCTGAGTTTTTGCTTGCTCTATAGCTTCATTCTCTGAGACATTCTCAAGCTCGACTTCAAAGTACTTAACTTGCTTAGCATATACTGTGATGGCTTTATGCTTTCTGTCCATCATGCACTCGTATTCCTTTAGCTCGTCTCGTGTATCACTCAATGACTTCAACTCCTTTATATTGCTCTCGCAATGCATTGAGCACGACTTCTAAGCTGGCTTGAGCTTCTTCAGTGATGTCTGATAGAACACTAATAGTAGTGTCATAATTGTCCATCTCACCAAATGCTACTGCTTCTTCAGGTCGGAACTTATTGACTGTTCCATCTGCTGTGATTAAGTAGTGGTGAGGAAAGAACAGGTAGCCTGCCTTTTGACTGTTTCTCAAGATTACTTGAGGGTCTTTGTCGTGTAATGCATACTGCGTTACTTTAATGTATTTTGTTTCTTTACGTTCTTTAAGTTTTCCGTATGCTTTAATTCGTTTTACCTCCTTTCTCTTCTATCCATTTCTTAGGTATTGCTGTACCGATATGATACTTAAAGTCATTCTTTTTGCACCAATCACTGTACTTATTAGCTTTTGTCTTATTGCTGATATAATTGTCTCTCATGAATAAGAACCGAATGTCTAGCTCAGGGTGTTGCTTCTTGATTGCTAAGTGCTTACTTCTGTCCTCAGGTAGGAACAGCCCTTTTGCTTCGACAATAATTCCATTCGACAATATAAAGTCAGGCTTATAGTAGTGAGTGGTCGTGTATGGTACCCTCAGTGTTTCATACTCAAAGGGTACCTTAGCTTTCTCAAGGTTAGCTTTTACCTTGCTCTCAAAGCCACTTCTAGTACTCTTGTCGGTACGCTTTTTAAAGCCTCCTAAGCGACTAAAAGTCCAGCCCTTAGCCATGCTTTTACCACTCTACTGCTTCATCGTCGATTTCATTGTCAGGCTTTTCTGCTACTTCAAAACCGAAACTTTCTGCTGTAGAGCCACCGCCTGTGTACTCTTTTAGTTCTTCTACAAGCACCGCATTTAATCGTAAAGTAATGCCGTAGTTCTTAGAGCTCATGATGTATGGATCTGCTGTAACTTTTACTTTTACTTTAGAGCCATTACCAATCTTTGTGCCTTTAGGCAATGGGTCGCCATATTTGTCAAATACTCGCAATGTGCGTTTGACAAGTTCGCCTGTTACTCGGTCTTTAAACTCATGCTTTGTCTTAGCTTTAAAACATTCGCCATACTCTTTGTCCTCTTTGACTGCTAAGTTGATTGGTACTTTACGATTTACTTTCTTGTCTAATTGAGCCTCTGCTTCATTAAAGAGCTCTTCAAGTGCGTTTTTGAATGCTTCTGTTTTCTCATCGCTCTCCAATTTCACCATGATTGAATAACCAATCTCATTCCCCTCGTAGGTCTCAGGGCTGTCAGTGTGAGCCCAGCAAGCTGTACCGCTTAACATAAAGTCTTTACCTAGTTTTTGTTTTGCCATTTATTATCTCCTTTTGACAAAAAAAAAAGAGCACTCATTAAGAGTGCCCTTAGAATACATTTGTTATTTTCCTGTAGAACCGCTTTCAGTTCCTCGTTTAGTATCCTCGATGACTTCACCAGCGACAAAAGTCATTGGTACTGTTTTCTCAAGCCAGCATTGAGCAATTCTCATGCCTTGCTCTAGCATTACAATGTGTTTACTGTAGTTGCGTACAAAGAGCATTACTTCGCCTCTAAAGTCCTCATCTACAATTCCCTCAATGTTTGCTAAGCTGATTGGATAGTCTCGCCCTACACTGGAACGCAACTGGATCCGTAATGTGTGTCCTTTAGGAATTACTACTTTAAAGCCTAAAGGAATTTCTGTAGCTTTCGTTTGTACTGTAACTGGCGGTACTGAGATTGTCGTTGGAATTGTAATGTCCATACAGCCAGCTCCCTCTGTCTTTGCTTCAGGAATTACTGCGTTATCGTTAAGTAGTTCGATGAGCACCTGCTCACCATTCAGTGTGATTGCTTCTGTTTCTTGTGTTTTCTTAGGTCGTGCCATTAGTTCTCCTTTACTTTACTTGATTAATGCCATTAGTAATTATATTGATGTAGTCATTTAGATTACTTTTGACTAATTCATTAGCCATATTTAAGTTGTCAGGTGTTATATATGAGGCTACTATCATAGATATAATTGTCTCTTTTGTTGGTATAACGATTGCAACGATTAGGCTTGCTCCTGTCAATATAAGACACTTGGTTGCGTCCTCATACGCTTCTTCTGCCATAGCACAGGCTGTTGCAAAGCCGAATACAAATGCAATTACTGCGAATAGAATTTTAAAGCAAGTAGATATTGACATTGCATAGATTATCCATGGGCTGATGATTGGTTCCATCTTAGTCCTCCTCTATAATTCTAAAATAACGTCTAAAGAAAATATCATTTGGTATAGCTACTCGTGTTAATTCTGTCATATGTTTCTTGTCAACTCTTTGTACTGTAGTGCTTAGCCATGTTTCTTTACCTAGTTCTTCTTCATTGTAGTCGTTATTGTTGGTTGTATACTCTTTTATTACAAATACCTTAGTCCCTACTGGTAGTAGTTCCTTTAGTTCTTCTACAGTAAAAGTCTCAGCGTCATACCACTTGTTAGGTGTTAAGGTTTTCTTTGGTTCTTCTTCTTCTTTTAGTAATACCATGTCAGTTTCATTGACATACCATGCATTCTCACTGTCGACTAAATGTCTTTCTTTAGTTGCTTCCCAGCCGCTATCTTTGTTATCTAGTTCGATAATGTAGGCTTTACTACATTCTAACCATAATTCTTCTACAGGGGTTCTAATAATTGTTCCTGTTTTATTACTAATTAATACTCTTACACGATCGCCTACTTTAAATTTATGTTTCCCATAGATACGCTCAGCGTCCTCTTTAAGGAATTCATCTGTCTCTTTCTTTTCGATGACTTCAATGAGTTTCTCAGCGTAGTGCTTGATTTTCTCTGCGTCCGTTAAGGCTTGCCCTTTGTCTCGCAAGGTATACTTAATGATGTTACCTTTAAGGTAGGCGACAAATTCCTCAGTGGTGAAGTTTCGCTCCATGATTTCCCATGGTTGAATGTTTAGTTCTTCGTAATGTTTGCTATTTGTTGTCATGATGTTATCTCCAGTTTCCAGTCAAATAAGTTTGAATTAAGAATAATAGTTGTAGTCGTCTGTAGTGGACTTGTTGTGCTCTAAAGTTTTTGCTCATTAGTCCTCCTAAATCACTCTAAACCAATTTCTGTAGAATACGCTTCCTGTTGATAGTGCTGTTTTTCCAAACCCATCTTTAGCGATGTACTGTACTCTTTCAAATTTAGTTTCTCTTAACTCAGGTCGCATTTCATCTTTATCTTCGTTTGAGTGTTTTACTACCTCTACTAAAACTCCTGTACCTAGTTTTTCTCTTAGTTCATCGACATAAAAGTCTGAGGCTCTATACCATTTATTCTTTTCTAATTTGTTTTCTTTTAGTTCCTCAAGTTCTTTAAGTAATTCTTTATTAGCTTTTAATATCTTCATGCCACTTTCGACTTCTTGCTTTAATAAAAAATGTTTTCTAATATTCTCTTTAGCTAGTCTTGTGCCAGCTTCTCGCAACTCATGATTTTCCTTTACAAGTTCACCTACTCGGATCTCTAGTTCTTCAATTTTGCTTAACATGGTACTTTCACTCCTTTGTCTAATCGTTCACCAATCAATTTGCCTATACCTGTTTCTTTGTCTAGCCCATTTAGTATGCTCATGTCAGTTCTATTGTCTGTATCTAGTTCAATGCTGACTACCTGTAGTGTTCTCATGTCAATCTTTACTTTCATAGTGGTCTCCTTTTATTAACTCTGTTGCCACGAAAAAGAGGACTGTTGCTTTCCTCTATCTCGTGGGTACATTAATTCTTAGTGAAAAATAAATGTGCTCGTTAGTATTTGTCGTAGGTCTAAATTTCCTTTAGGCGGTTCGACAATATCTGATAAGTCCTCTCCAGTCATCTCTTGTACATATTGTCTAAATTCTTCAAGTGGTGAGTGCTCTGTATATAACTTATAGAGTTGTTCACGAATTACTTTTTGTAGGTGTCTAGCTTCTCCTAGTGATGTACCGAAGCTATCATGGATAGTCGTATAGTTCTTTAAGCCAGCTTCATTGACTACCATCATTAAGTGAGTACTGTCTAGGCTATGGATAAAGTTAGGTGCTATTCCATTCTTTTGTCCATTAGCGTCCAATGCTTCATCGTCAGCTACATCTTGGTAGTAGCCATGCCATCTCACCATATCTCCAAAGCGTGTACGGAAGCTCTTTTGCACTAACTTTAGATACTGTTGCTGTACTGGTAGTCCTAAAGGTGTCCACCAATTCACTGGTAGTCCATGCTTTGTGAGCACTTTAGCTAGTGCTTTTAGATACTTCATGCCCTCTGTAGCACTGATTACAGTTGTCTGCACTTCTTGCCATACCAGTTTTGCCATGTACTTTGCACAAGGCTTCTCAAAGCGTTTAAAGTGAGGGTTGCCTTTTGTCGTATCTTCATATATTTGCTCTTGGAACCCATATTGTCCGCTACCATATGCAAGCGTCATGACGTTCCGTTTGACTACTTTACGATTAACTCCATGAGCTAACCATGCTTGAGCCATTGATCGTGTCCCAAAGTGTACCCTTTGTCCTCCTCCTACTGCTTCCTTTTCGACTTCATCAAGTGTTCCGCTTGTTGCGTCCTTTTCGACAATCTTAAGTACTTTGTCGGCTACTTGTTGGTATATGTCGGCTGGTCTTTCATGGTCGATTAGGTTTACTGCGGATCCGCCTACTTCATCTCTTAGCATTGCTGAGTAGTGCTGTAGCCCTGAGCAAGTGCCATCATATGCAATGACTAAAGGGCAATTATAGCCCTCATATGTCTTGTGCTCCCCGTAGTACTCAAGAGACTTGACGTACTCCATAGCCCACGCTAGGAATTGTAAAGGCTCATCTGCGTCTGTCCACCATAGGTAGTCCAAAGGTGCCTTTGCACTGTCGACAATATTAGAGTGGTGAGCTTTCACCCATTCCACTTGTTCGCTATGGGATACTTTGTCGTTGCCCCATAGGTTTGCTCCTTGCCAGTAAAAGAGCTCTATGTCTTGGCTGTCCTTGAGCGGTACAGGTTCTGCATATTCAATTAAAGACTTCATAAAGTCGTCCCCTTGATGGTTAAAGAGTGGTATAGGATAGATACGTCCTCTAAAGTCGATGTTGCAAGGGAAGTATATTTTGTCATACTCTTTAAACTCCTTAGCGTATCTGAACAGTCTCATAGCTCTTAGGGCTTTACTACGTCTTGCAATTTCAATCTCTAGCCACTCATGGAACCGCTTCCCAAAGTCTTGCTTTGTCTCAAAGGTGTTTCTTACTGGCTCAGGTGCGTGTGGCTCAAAGCCAGCTATACCAGCTATCCCTCCGCCTTGCTCAAAGATTGCATTGACTACCTCATACATATCTTTATTGATACGATAAGGTGTCTCTTGAATTGCATTGACTGCACTATATATCTTGCTCAAGTCAACGTCTTGTATCTTTTTGATGTAACTTTTAACTACCTTTGTCTTACCGACAATATGACTAATTCGCATAAAATGGAGCCTCTTTTTCATTGCCCCATAATAGCCGCCTTGGCTCATATCTGTCCATGGCTTAGGCTTCACGATCGTTGGTGTGCGGTCGACAATAAATTTACTTATGAACTCTGCGTTATACCTATAGGTATCCAACAAAGCTTGAGATGGCTCTAGGTACAGCGTCCTGTCATTCGCTTGGCTAGTAGTAATTAGGTCTGTAGATTTAATTAGGATATATAAGATGTCTATTCCTAAGTTCACTATTGCCCCCTTTTCGTACCTTATCCATTCAAATTGGTTCTTTTTCATAACCCCTTTGATATGGCTTGTCTTTTGATACATAAGAGTTCTCTTGTCTAAGCCTTCTTGAATACGATTAACTTGCGTACCTGTTCCATCTTGCTTTAGGTACGCTTCAGTTTTAGCGTTGTAGTATAAACTGTTGCCTACTTGATAGCCACAACTTGATACACTGGCTTTATGGTCTGTCGCTAGGGTCTCATTGATAGCTTTTTCAAGTACTGTAGCACAAATATTTAGCACTAGAGCGTCCTTACCGAATGCCTCAAGCATTGCCTTTAGAAGCTCTCTATACTTCTTGCCCACACCTCTCTTTGGCTTGGTGTTCTCATCTATCCATGCTCCTATGTTTGTCGCTAGGGCTTCGACAAAGAGCTTTTTCAAGCCACTGCCTAAGGGTTGGCTTGTTATCCGCCCTTGGTTTCTTGCTTGCTCCAGTCTTTTCTTGAAAGCCTCTTGAGCTAGGTTTGTGTAATACTTTTCTAGCTCTATTTGTTGCTCTATTGTTACGCTTTTCATATGTCTTGACCTCCTCGGTTTTTGTCTTTGGCTTACCGCCTGCCTACGTCTTGACCGCCCTGAGCGGTGCAAAAAGGGTATAAAAAATACACCTATCGACAAATTAAGGTTTCAATAGGTGTATTCAATTAGTGTTTTATGGGAATTTACTCATAGCGTCCGCAATCTCTTCATAAGACTGTTCAAAAAGTCTTGCTAGTATCTCATGTCTTACTGCGTCATCTTTAGTAATTTCCCCATCGTTTTCTTGTGCTCGCTTTTCTATGGCTTGCTTGGCGTCCCTTAGTCGTTCCATAGTTCTTGCAAGTTTTAGAGATGAAATTTTAAATTCTCTTATTAGTGCTTCAAGCTCCCTCTTTTTCAAAATCTGCATACCTCTTCTACAATTTCGCTTATGTCTGCGTACCAATCGCCATACTCATCAGCGTACAGGTGTATAAAATCTTCTGAGCCGTAGGGGTTCGCTCCGCCTGCTTTTAGGTATTGGCTTAAGATTAATTCGTTTCCGACTTCGTTATATAGCCATGCTGGAATTGGTGCCCAGCCGTTCCGCTCTGCTTGTATGTTTGTTACTTCAAGCAGGCTTAATGGTTCTATATCTCCCTTGTGTAGACGTAACACTATCCGCATTAGTAATACATCGGCAATTTTTGGGTGAGTTTTTTTAATTTGTTTTTCGATGTGTCCGATTGTGATATATTCATTCATTTTGTTTACTCCTCGGTTTCTAATAAAGTTACTTTAAAATTTCTATTTTCAGGATCGATATTGTTTAGGCTGTCTATAAGGTGTGAGGCTTCCCATGTATCGGGTGTCGTACCAGTCCAGAAAATCAACTCATCATCTCGATAAATGCATATGGTACAGTCATCGCCCCATATGATGTCTAAAGGGAATTCTTTAAAACGCTTTAAGGTGTTTAAAGTCTCCACTATTTCATACATGAAGCCTTTCATACTGTTTGCGTGTACTTTAATACGTTTTGTATTGTCTTTTATTTCTGCTGTTATCATTGTGTCCTCTTTCGCCCCTCTTGTGAGGGGCTATACATTTGTCTATACATTGATATTAAAAAAATTAGAATAAATCATCAGTAACCGCCCAAAGGTAAACCCCTGAGACAATGATGGATAATAGTATCATCTGTACACCTCTAGTATTATTGAATGTTTACAAAGGTATTTAATACCCTCACTATATTTATATTTCTCTTCCTCTGTTCCGTATTTACGTCCTCCCTCTGCCCATTTTGGCAAGCCTAGCATAAAGAAAAGATTGTCATTAAATTGTAAACTGTAATAATATGTACTCACTACGTCTACAACTAACCAAGCAGGCAATGTGTTTTGTGTCTCTTCAATATATGAATAGATATAATCTTTTAGGTTTTCATAAATTCTAAAATCATAGTTATCTATTATTTCTATAATTTCATCTAGGCTCTCATCTCTTGATAATAAAAAATGCGTTATTTCTTTTTGGTTTTCGTCCCATTTCATTATGATTTCTTTTAGTTTTGTATATTTCATTTTATGCTTCCTCCTCTTCGTCCTCTGTATCAATACCTAAGCAGTCATAAATATATGTATCATCGAACCAAAGAAAATTATTTATTTCTGTTAGTGTGTTCAAGTACATTTCATTGAGCAAGTCCATAAACTCCTCTTCTTTGTTATTGCTTTCGATTGTCTCAAGTGTGCTAATAGCACCGCTCCAACACTCTTCCAATAAATCGTAAAAGTCTAGTTCTTTTTGAATTGTAATTGTATTCATGATGTTCCTCTTTTCCGTATAGTCATTTGTCTATACATTGTAATTAAAAATTTTAGGGGTTTAGATGTATCACCCTTACCTCTTGTCTATATTATATCAAATGTATATCTATTTGTCTATACAAAAGTATGATTTTATTGTTTAAGTTCGTTTATCTTTTTATAGTTTTTCTTAAATGTTTTTTTATATTGTATTTACATTTGTATATGCTTAATGCTATAATATTGTATATAAAGGAGTGATAAATATGAAACAATTTCCAAAGGTATCAAACGAATTCAATTCTAATTATTACCAATATTCGCAACAGCCTATAGACAAAACCATTTCTTTTCGTTTACCCTCTGCACTTGCTGAGGCTTTCAATAGTGCAGTTAAAAAGATGGGGGCTAAGAGTTCCGATGAGTTGCGTAACTTTATGATTGATTATATTTCTTATGTTCAATCTGAAATGGATAACGCTGTTAAGGCTCAATCTGATGTGACTAAAAAGCCTAAAGAAGTAGTTGCTATTGAAGAAAAGGCTCAAGAGCCACCACAATAAGAGCACACAAAAAGCCTATAGATTTTCTTAATGATTTCTATAGGCTTTGTTTTATTTAAATATCTGAAATATTATTCTATCGCATTTTCTATAATATGGATACTTCCCGCAATTTCCGAAAATTGTATTCATGATAAGACCTAGAATTAAACATACTATTATAGCTATGATATAATCTTTCGTTTTCAACACCACCTTGTTTGTTGATTAATACTCTTATTGTCGTGATGTGGATCTTCTACATTACACTCGACAAAATAGATGTAAATTATATCAATAGTATAGCATAGAGATTACATGGAATGGTAATTTATTTATTAGACAAAAAGTAGTACCAATTGTGTTCAACGTGGGCTACGCATGTATACCCGATCATTGCTGTTAGTACCCTCATAAGAACTACGTTGTGCACCATTTGGCTTTTCTAGTTGTCGTCAGTGCAAGGTAACATTGCTGTCCTAAACGGAACACTACTGTGTACACTGGAGTGCTCACTACCGATTGCTACTAGGCGAACAGTTGTCGTACATTCGGTGGTGTGTGCAAGCTCCTCGCTAGGGCTCGTCAAGAAGCCCTCAATCAATAGAGGTGCTTGTGCACACCCAAGTCATTCCTGTGGATAACAATTGGATATACTTTAGTGTGCTAAAGTAATCATTGGTGAGCTGTGGTTATCCATGGGAATGACTTTGTTGTCGTTATTATTTGTGTCGAACGTAAGACTTATGATAATGCAGGACGTACTCGATAAGAGTACTGTGGCTTCCAGTGGTACTCTATAGTAGTAGCTGTGGTAGTCCGTGAGTGTTCTTTAGTGGTACTACTGTGAACGACAGTGAGACCATAGGTCGAACTAACGGAGTGAACCATAGGCAGTCAACCATTGGCTGAGCTATTTGTACACTTTTGTCTACTGTAGATGGACTAAAGAGTGCTATTGTGTTTCTGTGGTGTACAAATTGCACGTCGTGATGTTCTAAATTGTAAGTGCTCGTATACACGAACTTAACCGCCCCACCAACGTACTTAGGGTAACTAGCGGTATGAATGTGGTTGTGCAGAGTGAGACTATGCTAGGTACTGAGAGTAACACTGAATGAGCCTGCGGAGTGCCAAGCGTGAGCGTAGGGACGACTTAGCAGGGGCATGGGGGGCTCAGGCTCTAATCTTAATAGTATATATGGGCTCATAAAATTTTGTAGTATTTTTCCCTTTAGGCTTCTTACAGTTATATTATCGTTATCGGAAGTAATTGTAAAAAAAGAAAAACTAGCCTATATTTCTATAAGCTAGTTTATTTTTTACAATAAATTAATCATCATGTTCCGATA
>QWCW01000080.1_pt1 | contig 41970 bp, 51 predicted proteins | sample 1972691 | NCBI WGS metagenome assembly QWCW01 (sample SAMN09866698, study PRJNA288562) | Human oral metagenome isolate pre2_saliva, whole genome shotgun sequencing... | reverse complement strand
GGTGAGTACTAATACATCTGACATCAGCGCACTTCAAGGCACATCAGCTAACCATGAAACACGCATCACTAATTTGGAAAACCGCCAATACAACATGGCCGGTGAAATTAACAACCGCATCAACGCAACAGAACAACGCGTCAACCGTTTAGGCGCATCTAGCGCAGCATTGGCAGGGCTCCATCCTTTGGATTTCAACAGAAATGACAAGGTAAGCTACGCAATCTCTTACGGCCATTATCGTAACAGCAACGCCGTAGCCCTTGGAGCGTTTATCCGTCCAAATGAGCGATTGATGATTGGCGTAGGCGCTACCCTTGGCGCTGAGAACCAATACACTATTAATCTTGCATTTAAGACAGGTAAAGGTTCTGACTACATCGCTGAAGCCAAAGATGCCCAAAGTCGTATCTCTAAGTTAGAACGATTGGTTGATGAGTTAACGCAAGAAGTTGCTGCGCAACGTCGTATTTAGGAGGTCACTATGAATAAACCTAAAACTCACACGCTATCAATCACTATGGATTTGAGCGAAGACTACAGCTCCTGCGGGGGTATTGCGAATGGCTCGGAAAAATAGAAGAAAACGGATAGTGAAAGATTCTGCAATAGAGCAGTTAATTTCACATGATGCGCATAAATCTGCTCCACCTAGTCCTTGGGATGTATCAAAATCCCTAAGAGAAGAGGCTAAGCGTAACAAGATTGTTACGGAGCGACTGAATAAAATGGATGCCTGGGTGACTAGAGCATGCCAAGTCGTATTCATCATCATAGGTGTTTGTGTTCTTATGCTGCTACACGTTCACGGCGTTATTTAGATATTAACTAGAAAGGATTTCCTCATGATCAGAATCACTTTTGAAGCAAAAAACTATGTATCTCTTTGTGAAGAACTTAAATTGTTCCTCAGCTACAGTAATATACCTACGACAGAAGAACCTCCCACAGCTCCTGTGGTACCCGCCACAGTCCAAGCTCCGCCGGTGGCTCCAGTCACTCAACCTGCTACAGTAGCCCCTGTAGTACCGACATCCGTGTCGGTACCAACAACTCCAGAACCAGTGCACGCTCCGCCTACACCGGCTGTACCTGTGGCACCGGTTAAGGAATATACATTGGAAGAAATTCAAGTGGCGTTGCAACCATTAATGGATGCAGGCCGTACGAATGAAATCGTTGGTCTAATGCAAAAGTATAAAGTGGCAAGCCTTCCTGAACTTCCAAAAGACCAATTCCCTAATCTTGTGGTTGACCTTCGCAACATGGGGGCACGAATCTAATGGCTAGCCATGCGCTACTAAGCGCGTCAAGTTCCCATAGGTGGCTACATTGTACGGGGGCGCCTCGATTAGAGGCGACCTTCCCTGATACTACATCAGAGTATGCAAAGGAAGGAACCCTCGCACACGAACTATGCGAACTGAAACTGAAGAAATACACTACGGCGATGGCCAAAGGTACTTACACGAGAGCCTATAACAAAATCAAGAAGAACGAGTTATGGGCACCTGAGATGGACGAAACTACAGACGTGTATCTCGAATACATCAAGTCCATCATGTTAAGTTACAAGGTCGCTCCTGTAGTCGTCATCGAAAAGCGTGTTGACTTTAGTCAATATGTACCTGAAGGATTTGGCACGGCGGATTGTATCATCTTAGCCGGTGATACGCTCCATATCATTGACTATAAACATGGTAAAGGTGTTGTAGTTGATGCGGATCATAACCCGCAAATGATGTTATATGCCATTGGCGCGACACACGATTACAGTCTCTTGTATAAGTTCAATACTATCAAGATGACCATCGTACAGCCTCGTGTTAACAACATTTCAGAGTTTGAAATGTCCTCCGATGAGCTCCGTAAATGGGGTGAGGAGGTAGTCGCGCCAAAGGCTAAGGAGGCCTACGAAATGGAAGGCCACACGTTCGAGGCTGGTGCCTGGTGTGGGTTCTGTAGGGCGAAGGCTCAATGTAGAACACGCTGTGAGCATTTCGATGCGATGCACGTATTCACGAACCAAGACCCTCGTCTGATTAGCCTTGAAGAACTAGGTACATACCTAGAACATGGCAAAGACATCGAGTCTTGGTACAAAGATATCAAGGAATACGCCTTATCTGAATCCTTAGCCGGTGCAGAGGTGCCTGGTTGGAAAGCCGTAGAGGGCAGAGGCTCCAGAGCGTTCCAAGACGGCGATACTGCCATTCAAACCCTTATCAATGGTGGGGTAGAGGAATCTATCCTATATGAACGTAAGGTTCTTACCTTGGCTCAAATCGAAAAGGCTATTGGTAAGAAAGAATTTAATGAACTCGTAGGCGACCAGGTCGTTAAGAACCCTGGCAAACCTACTCTTGTAGTTGATACGGATAAGCGCCCACGTATCACGAACCAACCTAGTGCGGCGCAAGTATTTAATACCAATAATGGAGGTAACTAATTATGGCATTCCAATGCAGACCAACAGAAGTCCTTTTACAAAATGTACGTTTATCCTTTGTCCATTTATTAGAGCCATACACTAATCCTAACAATTTTAGTGAGGCCAAATATAGCGCTATGATCCTTGTACCTAAATCTGACACAGCACAAGTACAAGCGATTACTCAAGCTATTGAAGCTGCGATTGCCGATGCTCGTGTGAAACATGGCGCCAAAGTTCCGGCTCAACCTAAAACACCAATTCACGATGGCGACGGCTACACACCGGGCGGTAAAGAATACGGACCTGAATGTAAAGGTCACTATGTATTCAACGCGTCTCAATCCATGAAATTCAAGCCGGAAGTAGTCGACCTTCAAGGTCAACCACTTACTGAACCTGGCCAAGTATATTCTGGCATGTATGCCAACGTATTGGTTAACTTCTATTTCTACAATAACCAATCCTCTGGTATCTCCGCCGGTTTAGGCCCTGTACAAAAGGTACGTGACGGCGAACCTCTTGGCGGTGGCCAACCTGCATCAGCTGCATCCGTATTCGGTGCTCCGCAAGGAAGCGCAGCAAATGTATTTGGTGGTGCTGAAGCGGTTCAAGCTATCAACCCTGTTACTGGCCTTCCAATGTAATAGGTGGCCATTATGCGCCACTTAAACATTGATATAGAGACGTTTTCGTCAAATGACATTGGCGCAGGGGTATACAAATATGTCGAAGCGGAGGATTTCGAAATCCTCCTATTCGCATATGCATATGACTTTGGCCAGGTTGAAGTTGTGGATCTAGCACAAGGTGAAACAATACCGGATGCGGTCATTCAAGACCTCAAAAATCCGGATGTTATCAAACATGCCTACAATGCACAGTTTGAAATCACATGTCTCAATAAGGCCGGATATACTACTCCACTACGCCAATGGCACTGCACGATGATACACGGAGCGTATTTGGGGTATCCTATTGGCCTTGCTAAGTTAGGTGTTGCCCTAGGGCTACCACAAAATAAATTAAAGGATAAAGCCGGCAAGGCTTTAATCCGATATTTTAGTATTCCATGTAATCCGACCAAATCTAATGGAGGTCGTACTCGTAACCTTCCGCACCATGAGCCTGAAAAGTGGCGAACCTATGTCGAATACAATCGTCAAGACGTAGTCACTGAAATGGAATGTTACAAACGGCTCGCATCGTTCCCTGTACCCGAGGAGACTTGGAATGATTGGTACATCGATATTGAAATCAATAATCGTGGTGTACTTATCGACCATGACCTGGTTATTGGAGCCCTTTGCATCGATGAAGAAAACACGAACATCCTTACAAAGGAAGCACAGGAAATCACGCGCTTGGCCAATCCTAATTCTACGCAAGCACTCCTCAATTGGATTAACACCAACACAGGGGCTAACCTTCCAAACCTAACGAAGGATACCGTTGATAGTGCTCTTAAGAGTGACATTAACCAGGTGGCCAAACGTGTACTTGCCTTACGTAAGAAACTGGCCAAGTCCTCTGTATCAAAGTACGTCAAGATGGAAGAGTCCTGGGGCTCTGATTATCGCCTCAGAGGCGTGTTGCAGTTCTATGGGGCCAATCGTACTGGACGATGGGCAGGACGGCTCATACAGGTCCAAAACCTACCAAGAAACTACATCGAAACGCTTGATGTCGCACGTTCCCTCGTGACACATCGTAATCGTGTAGGGCTTGAACTCGTATATGGTGATGTAGCTGATACGCTCTCACAATTAATACGTACGGCTATTATTGCACCAGAGGGTAAGACATTATGCGTAGCTGACTTCTCCGCCATTGAAGCACGGGTTATCGCCTGGCTAAGTGGTGAGCAGTGGCGTCAACAAGTATTCGCCAATGACGGCGATATCTACTGCGCCTCGGCATCCTCGATGTTTGGCGTTCCAGTCGTGAAACACGGCGAAAACGGTCACCTACGACAAAAGGGTAAGGTCGCAGAACTAGCCCTTGGCTATCAAGGTGGCGTTAATGCTTTAAAGGCTATGGGCGCCCTTGACATGGGGCTATCGGAAGAAGAACTTCCGGACATTGTAAGGTTATGGCGTGAAGCTTCACCACGTATTCGCGATTTATGGTACCAAGTTGAAAACGCTGCGGTGTACACGGTAACCACAGGCAACCCTATGGGCCTTGACCACGGTATTATATTTCGATTAGAAATTGATCCGATATACGGCTATCGTTACATGACGATAGAGTTACCAAGCGGGCGGAAACTATTCTACCCCGGGGCGTATATCAAAGAAAACCAATTCGGTAAGGACGCCGTCCATTTCAAGGCGCAATTCAACAACGCCTGGGTGGATGATAGTACATACGGCGGAAAACTCGTAGAAAACATTACCCAAGCCGTTGCTCGAGATTGTCTTGCAGTTACGTTGAGGCGATTGACGATGGCGGGGTATCCAATTACTATGCACATCCACGATGAGGCGGTTATGGAAATCCCTTCAGAAGGTAAGGAAGAAACCCTTGATAAGGTTAACACCATATTCGGGGCTCCGATTCCATGGGCGGAAGGGTTACACCTCTCCGCCGCCGGATTTACCAGTGATTATTATATGAAGGATTAGAAAGGGCGTTGGCCATATGATTAATGATAAAAAACTAATAATTAGCGTAGGCCAAAGTCGCACGTCCAAACAATGGATTCAAACGGAGCTGATGTGGTCCGAGTTCATCGAACGACTTCGTACACCACAACGTACTACGGAAACGGTTGAACAGTATCATCAGCTTCCAAAGTCCGCACAGGCTAAGTTAAAGGACATCGGCGGTTTCGTCGGTGGTAGTTTAATAGGGCTCCAACGTAAGGCGATTAATGTCACCGGTCGTGACCTTATCACCCTTGACCTTGACGCCATTGAGCCTGGCCAAACGGATAATGTAGTGCGTACAGTGGACAGTTTGGGTATGGCGTATGCCGTGTACAGTACACGTTCACACACGCCACACCGGCCACGGTTACGGGTAGTCATTCCAACCGACCGCACCATGACCCCTGATGAGTACGAGCCTATCGCTCGTAAGGTGGCCAGTTTAATCGGCATCGGCATGATGGACTCGACCACGTTCGAAGCCTCGAGGCTCATGTACTGGCCAGGATGTTCTAGCGATGCACAGTATGTGTTCAGATTTGCGGATAAGCCGTTCTTATCTGCTGACGGCATCCTAGCTGAGTACACCGACTGGCGAGACGTGGCATCGTGGCCACAGGTGCCAGGTTCCGAGACTGCAGTTAGAGTAAAACAACTACTTACCAAGCAACAGGACCCGTTATCCAAGCATGGTATCGTAGGCGCTTTTTGTCGGCAGTATGGCATCCGTGAGGCTATCGATACGTTCTTACCTAACGCATATACATACGTTGACGGCTCTAATGACCGACTAACCTACGTCGAAGGTTCGACCATTGGCGGTGCGGTAATATATGACGATGATAAGTTCTTATACTCACATCACAATACGGATCCATGCGGTGGCCAACTGGTAAACGCCTTTGACCTGGTTCGACTTCATAAGTTCCATGACCTCGACGAGACGGCCAAGGACGGCACACCGCCGCACAAGATGCCTTCGTTCCTTGCGATGAGTAAGCTTGCCTTTGAGGACTCAGAGGTGGCTATCAGTATCCAGCAAGAACGTGCACGTGAGTCAGCTACGAACGTGTTCCAAGAATCGATAAGTAATTCTAATACTACGGACGTGACTGACATTGACGCCAACGCTATGCTCGAGACTGAATGGATGAAGTCCGCCGGCCTCAAATATAACGAGAATCAAGGTCTTAAAAAGACACGCGATAATATTCTTAAATTATTAACGCATGACCCGGCCATCAAGGGGCGTATCGCATACGATAAGTTCGGTAGTCGCTATATGGCCATGGGTGCGTTACCTTGGGCGTTATCGGAGCACGGTAAACGCATATGGACTGACACCGATGATAGTGGTATCCAGTGGTACTTAGAAAACCGATTCGATATCACCGGTAAGGATAAAGTCCTTGATAGTGTGTTACTGATAGCGAAACAAAATGCATTCAATCCAGTGACCGATTATTTAGACAGTCTCACCTGGGACGGTGTGGAACGTTTAGATACAATCTTCATCGACTATCTAGGGGCGGAGGATAACGTGTATACCCGTGCGGTAGGTCGTAAGGCCTTCGTAGCTGCGGTAGCACGTGCCTACGAGCCTGGATGCAAGTATGACACCATGCCTGTATTAGTCGGTGCCCAAGGGATAGGGAAATCATCTCTTATACGTCTCATGGGCAAGGACTGGTACGCTGATGGGCTCAATACCTTTGATGGTAAAGAAGCTGCAGAAAGTATCCAAAATAGTTGGCTAGTTGAAGGCGGTGAAATGGCCGGATACTCAAAGGCGGAAGAAAATGCTTCGAAACAATTCTTATCACGCCAGGTCGACGTATTCCGTAAGGCCTATGGTCGTCGAACTGAAGAATATCCACGCCAATGTGTGTTCTTTGGTTCCACTAATCAACACGAGTTTTTAAAGGATATTACGGGTAACCGCAGATTCTGGCCAATACAGCTTGGTTTAAAGAAACCAACAAAAAATGTATTTAAGAATTTACCCGGTGAAGTGGATCAGCTGTGGGCGGAAGCCAAAGCTAGATACCACCAAGGGGAAAGCTTAATTATTGAAGATAATGAGGAAGTACTTCGCCTTGCAAATTTAGCACGGGAAAGCCATATGGAAGGAAATGCTAAAGCAGGTGTGGTAGCTGAGTTCTTGAAACAGAAAGTACCTGAGAATTGGCAATCGCTATCGATTAGTGCTAGACGGATGCAATTATCCGCAACGCATACGGTACCTGGTCAAGAGTTAGTATTAAGGGATCGTATATGCGCAGCTGAAATTTGGTGTGAATGTTTTAACAAAGAATTATCTTGGATGAAAAAAGCAGATAGCCGAGAAATTAATCAAATTTTAGATAACATACCATTCTTAATCCGGTATGACAAGGTTAGAAAATATGGTCCATATGGTGACCAGCGAGGCTTTGAAATCATCCCAGGAATGATGTAAAAATGGGCGCAACATTCCGCAACAATCGTTGATTTTCTCAAAAAGAATGTTGCGACAAAAAAATAGAATGTTGCCCCAATGTTGCGGGAATGTTGCGGAGAATGTTGCGGTAACAAACCTAGTATTTATCTATGTTTATAGTACTTATATATATAAAACGCAACATTTATATATATATATAGTAAAAATATATAAATTTAAGTACGTTTAAGGGGTTAATAGGGGTTAAATAGGGTATATACACATATGTGTGTAAATCCATGTCGTTTTTGTTGCCCCTCTAAATGAGAATGGAAAAATCGGAGGTGTGATAGATGCTTGAAAAACTAGTCGAACAGAAATTGGTTCGGGGTGTTAGAGAGTTGGGCGGTAAGGCCTATAAGTTTGTATCGCCTGGCAACGTCGGTGTGCCTGATCGGATTGTGATATGGCCGGACGGCACCGTTCAATTCGTAGAGCTTAAAACGACCCGAGGTCGATTAAGTCAACTACAGGATGTGCAGTGTAAAAAATTATTGAGCTTACTGCAGACCGTTTACATCCTATACGGCCCTGAAGCCGTTAAGGATTACCTAACGAATGAAGGTGGTATTCATGGCGAGAGTTCCGTGTAAGAACTGTACCAGGCGTACACCTGGCTGTCATGGCATGTGTTCCGACTATAGCTTGTACAAATTACTTAGTAAGTACGAAAAAGCGAAGGAGCATGATGATACCGTCGTAAAGTCATATATCATGACAAACGTTCGAAAGATTCGTCATAAGCTGCAAAAGGCAAAATACGGATGCACGGTTAAGGATTAGGAGGGCTATAGTGAAATTTAATCCACATCCCTATCAAAAGTATTGTATCGATAGGGTAGTAAAACAAAATAAGCTAGGCCTGTTCCTTGATATGGGCCTTGGTAAGACAATTATCACGTTATCCGCTATATACCAGTTGAAGTACAACTACTTCCAGGTTAAGAAAGTGCTTATCATAGCACCTAAGAAGGTAGCGGAAGCAACCTGGCAACGTGAAGCGACCAAATGGGACGGCGTTGGTATTCTCAGAATATCCACAGTGCTAGGCCCATTAAAGAAACGTGTACAAGCACTAAATACACCAGCGGATATCTACATCATCAATCGTGAGAATGTATCCTGGCTGGTGAGCTACTATAAGAACGCCTGGCCATTCGATATGGTGGTAGTCGATGAATCGAGTTCCTTTAAATCCCATCGTGCCAAAAGATTCAAGGACTTATCAAACATGTACAACCATATCAACCGCATGGTGCTGTTAACCGGCACACCATCACCGAATGGGTTGATTGACCTATGGGCCCAGGTGTACTTATTAGACCGTGGCCAAACATTAGGTAAGACATACACCGCGTTTAGGGAACATTACTTTGACCCAGACCAACGAGGCCGTGATATGATCTACAGCTACAAACCGAAAGCCAATACCAACGATGCGATTATGTCAGCCATAGCGCCATTATGTATATCGATGAAGGCTAGCGATTACTTAGACCTACCACCGATTGTGTATGATACAGTTCCAGTAGTTTTAGATGCTAAGGCTAAGAAAGCCTATGAAAGCATGGAGCGTGATGCCGTCCTTGAAGTATTTGGAGCTGATGAAGAAATCACCGCCATGAGTGCGGCCGCATTATCCAACAAACTCCAACAGTTGGCCAACGGTGCCGTATACGATGATGAGCGTAACGTCCATGAAATCCATGACTGTAAAATAGAAGCCTTCATGGAGCTTATTGAACAACTACACGGCAAGCCGGCGTTAGTGTTCTATAACTTCAAACATGACTGTGCCAGGTTGAAGGAAGCGTTAGCAAAAACGGATCTGCGTGTACGAGAGTTAAAAGGCGCCGATGAAGAGTTCGATTGGAACGCCGGCAAGATTGACGTACTACTAGCACATCCCGCATCAACCGCATATGGGTTAAACCTACAAGATGGCGGTAATCATGTAATATGGTTCGGACTTAATTGGAGCCTTGAATTATACCAACAAGCGAATAAGCGTTTACATCGTCAAGGGCAAAATGAAAAGGTAATCATCCATCATCTTATATCCGTAGGTACACGGGATGAGGATATGATGGAAGCCCTTGAGAAGAAAGACGAAGCACAAGAATATGTCCTTCAATCGTTGAAGGCACGGATTGATAAATATGTGAAAGGATAACACTATGAGCAGAATATGTAAGACCTGCGGAAGCTTATTTAAAGCTACTGGTAACGAACAAGAGTGCCCTACCTGTAAGGAAGGGTTCAACGATATCATGAGTATCATCAAGGGCCGAGACAGAACGGAGACAGTAAAAGACAGTAAAAAGACAGAAGCGCCACTTGCTACACCAGAACCATCACCTAAGATGACTACCTGTAAGGTGTGTGGTAAGGAGTTCGAGCAAACTGGCAAAGGTCGACCTGCTGTCAACTGTCCGGAATGTCGAGAAGCATTGAAACATGAATCAAAGGCAACGGTTAAGGTGAAACCTACCGAGCCTAAGACTAAAGCAACGCCAACCGTATCCGTGGCAACGGAAGAGGATAAAGCTAAGATGTACGGCAAGATTGAACTTAGCCCAGTAGTATCAGAAGAACCTTCAACCGGTGTATCCGTAGCCGATGTTAAGTCTACGGCTACGATGGACGATGCCGTGCATCATCCATCGCATTACACATTACCGGGGCTAACCATTGAAAGTGTTGATGTCATTCGTGCGGTATTGACGCCAGAAGAGTTCAAAGGATGGTGCAAGGGCAACGCATTAAAGTATTCCCTTCGAGCAGGTCGTAAGGATCCAACGAAAGAAGTTCAGGACCTAGCGAAGGCAGGTGTGTTCTTAAGTTGGATTACCAGGGAGTAGACTATGCATACCAGTGCAAGTTTTGAGAAACTGCTACACGACCACGGGCATTACCTGGATGACCTGTATATAATCACTGTCCGATATGTTAACTACTTGGAGGAACAGTACGAGATGGCGTATGTACGAAGCGAAGAAGTCATCCGTGAATACAAGGAAGCAGGTAATGACCAGTTCGACGATAAGACATATTCGTATCCGTGGTATCACGATGAGCGATGGGACGAAGCTACTGATACCTTGGAAGCAATAGAGGATGAGGTCGATGAGCTGTACAAGATTGTAGAAGGGATGGATTACATATGACACAGGATAGTATTGATAGGATGTGAACGTATGGGTAAGCGTACGAGTAAGGGGACACATCCGGGTATAAGTAAACTGCAAAGGCTGATGGATAGTCATAGGCGGTTAACTGACGTTGAAGCACACTTGCAACGCCTAGAGCAAGAAGCACGAAGTGAGTACCCTATCACCGAAGAGCAACAGCTGAATCTCAAGACGGCGTATCGTGATTTGCTTGAAGAGTCAAGGCGACTATCAAGAGAACGATATGAGCTATGGGCTATCATCCATCAAGTGCCAAGCGATTGTGAGCGTACATTCCTTGAATATCGCTACTACTTTGGCCTTGGTATGAAGGACGTCATTGAGGCGATGCACTACAGCGAGCCCCAGGTCTACCGCATAAGGAAGATGGCTGTCAAGTCTTTTTGCAAACTTTTTGAAAATTTCTAAAACATGATATGAAATGATAGTTGCACTTTGTGTTACCTTATGGGTGTGGATACGGAAACGAGCGCCGTGTCCACGCACTGTAGGGTAGTTCATAGTGATACCTTTCATGTACTTACACTTCTCTCCTGGGCTACTGCCCAAACATGAAGCGAAGCATTGAGGACTACGAACAACCGCGTAGTCCTTTTTGTTAGCTTTAATTAAAAAAGAAATACCTTAAATAGATTTGAAATTATTTTTAAAATTTTTGAAACAAAAAGGTACTTCCTTGACGGAAAATCGCCGGTGGTCGCCTCCGCGCGATGTTTGTCCGCATGTGAAAAATTTTTTCAAGTAGAAAGTACCCTACCAATAGACACTTACGGAAGGAGGTCCAAAATGGCCACGGAAAGACCAAAAGTCAAGTTCGATGACAATGGCGAGATCATTGTCACCACAAAAGTGCTATGCCAAATCTTGGACCTCGGTCCGGAAATGATATCACGCCACAATCGTGCAGGTATGCCGAAGGTGGCCACGGGGTGGTGGAACGTTCGCGAAGTTCTTGTATGGCTTGGCATGTCTAAGGACAAGGACGGAACGAAATCCGCTGCTCAAAGAAAGCTTGAAGCCGAAGCCGACTATAAGGAAGCCAAAGCGAAACGCGAAAAGCGAATGAACGAAGTTCTTGAAGGCCAGTACATTGCGGCCGAAGATGTGACCCGTGAATGGACTGGACGCGTTAACGAATTGAAATCATCCCTTGGTCTGTTAGCCAAAGCGGTTAGCAAAGAGTTTCCTGATGCAGATACAAGGGTGGTTGTAGAGAGGACGGTGAATGAGTGTGTCAACGAGTACCTCGAAAGCTACGCGCGCGACGGCGGCTACACGAAAACGAAGAAAAAATAATTCTAAAAATTCAGAGAATCCGAATAAACAATGTCATTACAATTCATCACAAGATTCTAGTACATCGTTTACGTGGACAGCCCAAGAGCTCGCAGCCTTCAAGCCTCCGGAGCGGTACACCGTTTCCACATGGGCCGATAAGTTCAGAGTACTCCCAAGCACTAGTGCAGAACCCGGACCCTGGCACACCCACCGCACTCCATATTTAAGAGAGCCTATGGATATGCTCAACAACGATTTGATTGAATCGATTGTACTGTGCTTCGGTGCACAGATTGGTAAGACAGAGGCAGAGCTCAACATGATAGGGTTCGCACTTCATCAATCTAAGGCACCAGTCATGATGGTATATCCAACAGACATGCTGGCCAAGTTCAATAGCGATAAACGTGTTCAGCCAATGATCACGAATACGGAACCTTTGGCCAAGATGTATGACGAAAACGCTAGTTCTAAGCTAGAACTCAACTTCAATACAGGAAACTACATGGTATTATCTGGTGCTAACTCTCCATCGAGTCTAGCGTCAAGGGCTATCAAGTATGTGTTCTTCGACGAAGTTGACAAGTACCCAGTGTTCTCAGGGAAGGAAGCGAATCCAATTAAGTTGGCAACGGAACGTACAAAAACGTTCGTTGATGCCAAACACGTGATGGTATCAACTCCAACAGTCGAGAATGGCAATATCTGGACCGCTTTCAAGCAAGCTCATGCGCAGAAAGAGTACTACGTTCCGTGCCCACACTGTGGTGAGTATCAAAAGCTCGTGTTCAAGCAGATTAAATGGCCCGATGAGGCTAAAGGCAATAAGGACCGCATCAGGGATACAGCCTATTATGAATGCGTGCATTGTAAGAAAGCGATACACGATAAGCACAAAATGGATATGCTTCGTAACGGAGAATGGCGAACCGAAAACGAGCCCGATTGTCGAGTGCGTTCGGTTGGCTATCACTTATCGTCCTTATACTCTCCATGGATAGCCTTTGGGAAAGTTGCGTATGAGTTCTTTACTTCAAAAGACTTCCCGGACCAGCTAATGAACTTTATCAACTCGTGGCTGGCAGAACCTTGGCGGAGTGCTAAGACGAAGAGTACGCAAGCACTACACTTCACGGAATCAACGTATGACCGTGGCGTAGTACCAGATAAGGCAACGCTACTTATCGCTAGCGTTGACGTACAACTCGACCACTTCTGGTGGGAGGTTAGGGCCTATGCGCCAGGCGTTAAGTCCTACCTCATTGATTATGGCCAAGCCAGTACATGGGATGACCTAGAGGAGATCATAGTCAACAGGGAATATCCAACAGAATACGGCGAACCTAGACAGGTAATGAAGGCGGGCATTGACTCAGGTTTCAGAACCGATGAGGTGTACCAATTCTGCGCAAGGTTCCCTGAAATATGTATTCCGCTCAAAGGTTCATCCAATCATAAGACGCTAACCGCGCCGTACTCAATGTCAAGCGTTGAGAAGGGCGTTATCGGTGGCCTTAAATTGTACGTTCTTAATACGGACTACTGGAAGGACTTCATATTTGCACGGATGGTACGGCCAACTGATGAGGTCGGTACAATTCATCTGTTCAAGGATTGTCCACAGGAATATACCGACCATCTCCGGTCGGAGGAAAAACAAGAAATCCGCAACGTGAAAACGGGTGAGGTTACGGTGCAGTGGAAACCACTTACCGGGCATCCTACGAATCACTTGCTAGATACATGTACATACAATGCTGCAGTCGCAGACATTGCAGGGGTGAAGTACTTAACTGAACCCGAAGAATATGAAGAATCCAATCCTGTCACCGAGGATATCGACTACGGTGTAGGAATGGGTAATACGAACCATTGGTTTAGATAAGGAGGTGAACCATGAGCGATGTAAACGAACAATTGGATCGTATCCGTGAAGTCATCGAGGATATCGAAACAAAGGGATACTCCGAGTTACAGATTGGCGGTAAACGGTTCAAAGCGATTGACCTTCCCGTGTTATATGCACGCGAGCAAACGTTAATGCAACGTGTTCATGAGGAAGCGAACGGCTTCCAAAGTGATGCATACGTGACATGGGGTGGACGATGAATATCTTAGATAAGGTAATCGGTTGGGTTAGCCCTGAGAGGGCGCTTAATCGTATCGCAGCACGAGAGGCTATCCGCCAATATGATGCGGCGTCAATGGACCGATTGAGTAGCGACTGGCAACCTGCTTATGGGACCGCCGAGCAGTTGGCCACCGGAGCGCGTGACCTTATTCGAGGTCGAGCTCGTGCAGCTGAAATGAACAGCGACTTAGCTGAGTCTGTAGTTACAGCCTTAATCCGCAACGTAATAGGCGTTGGGATTAAGCCACAGGCAAAAGTTAGAAGCGGTAAAGGTAAGTTAAATACGAACCTTAACAACAAAATCGAAATGGCTTGGGCAAAATGGACAGAGGCTGAAAACGCGGATGTCCGAGGCATGTCTAACTTTTACGAATTGCAGTCTATCGCACTACGACGGATGCTGTATGATGGCGAAATTTTAGTCAACAAAACCGCACAAGGTGAGTACTTGCCACTTTCAATCCAATTGATTGAGGCAGAGAATATCGGAGCGGTTAGCCTACAGAATGGCAAGAATAACATCATCAACGGCGTGGAGGTTAACGAATATGGGAGACCAGTTGCGTATCACGTATATCAAAGCGATCCAATGGGGTTACGCAGTTTCGACGCATTACGGCTAGCCACTAACCAGGCGTTCTTATTATTCAAGCCTACTCGTACCTCTCAACTTCGAGGGATGAGTCACCTGGCATTAGTCCTTCGTCGTATCCACGATATTGACGAATACATGGATGCGGACTTAATTGCTGCACGCGTATCCGCATGTTATAGCGCGTTCATAACGTCTCAAAATTCAGCGCGTCAAACGGCGATACTACCTAGGGATAGTAAAGGACGTCCTAACATGACATTAGCACCAGGTATGGTTAGACACCTTAGCCCTGGTGAATCCATTGAGTTCGCAGACCCTAAACGTAACGCGGGGACTGCTAGCGAATACTCGGCAACTCAGACACGGAGAATTTCCTCCGGTCTAGGAATGAGCGCGGATATCGTGGCTCGTAATATATCTGGTAACTTCTCAGCAGCAAGGCAAAATCTGTTAGAGGACCAAAAGACCTTCCGACAATGGCAAGAATTTGTTATCGCACATTTCTGTATGCCGATATGGAAAGCCTTTATTGACGCATTGTACCTAGCCGGTGAACTACCATCTGACTACTTGGCGAATAAGGACAAGTACCAAGAAGTATCTTGGCTCGCGCCAGGTTGGTCGTGGATAGACCCAGTTAAGGAGGTGTCTGCCAATAAGGAAGCTATCAAGTCTGGACTTACAACCTTAGAGGATGTGTGCGCAGCATCTGGGCGTGATTGGGAAGAAGTTCTTGAACAACGGAAACTCGAACAGGATAGGGCCAAGGAGCTCGGTGTGTTACTAGATTATTCCAGTGAGTTGCAACCATTGATGGACCCAGATAGTGACGATAACGTCCAACAATCACAGGAAGGAGCTGATGGCTAACAATGGACGAAAATGAAAAACGTAGCGTTCAGGGTAACTATTGCCGTGAATCTACGATTGACCAAGTCGACCCCGACAATCGGACGGTAGAGCTTTCCTTCTCCTCCGAAACGCCATATGGCCGTTGGTTCGGCGATGAAATCCTTTGCCATGATGAAGAATGTATCAATCTCGATAGATTTAATGATGGCTTAGGCACCGTGCTATTTAACCATGATCGTGATGCGGTCGTGGGGCACATCGAAAAGGTGTGGATTGAGGATAATCGAGGTAAAGCGTTAGTACGTTTTGACGAAGATGAACAATCCGACGCCATATTTAAGAAAGTCCAATCTGGAACGCTTCAAGGTGTTAGCGTAGGATACACTATTAACCGATATGAAGTGCTCGAAGATGATAGTACTACATCCACGAATGGCCGTTTCACCGGTCCAGCGTACGTCATCACAGATTGGGAACCTTTAGAAATCAGCATTGTATCCGTACCTGCAGACCCTACGGTCGGCGTAGGTCGCAGTGCAGATGATATTCAAATTCATACAAATATTGACACACAGGAGGAAAACAAAGGTATGGATGAAAAAGAAAAATTGACTGAAACTCCAGAAGTGAAATCCGCTCCAGTTGAAGGCGGTATCACAAAAGAAGAATTGGCAAAAGCTATGGAAGAAGAACGCAAACGTACTTCCGAAATTACAGCTATGTTCCGCGACTTCGATGTAGAAGGCGCAGACGAAGCCATCGTATTGGGCAAATCCGTTGACGAAGCACGTGCAATGGTAATGGACCAATTACGTGCACGCAATGCAGGCGTGTCCGTTAAAATGGGCGAATCTGAATCCGATAAATTCCGCGCAGCTGCACAAGACGCAGTATTAATGGCGGCAGGTATTCAAGTAGCTGAACCAGCACCAGGCGCTAACGAATTACGCGCACATTCCTTAGTTGAATTAGCACGGGAAGCATTGCAACGTGAAGGCCTTCGTGCTAACTTTGGCGATAATTTAGAATTGGCTCGTGAAGCAATTAACTCCACATCCACATTCCCTGCTATCATGTCTAACTTGGCGAATAAATCCGTAATGAACGGCTTTAACGAAGCAGAAACTACTTACCAATTATGGGCAGGTAAAGGCTCTAACCGCGACTTCAAGGAAGCTACTCGCGTAGCATTGTCTGAAGCAGGTGATTTGGAATTAGTTCCAGAAGGTAGCCAATTCAAAGCTATGACATTCGGTGAAACTTCCGCACGTACTAAAGTCGCTACTTACGGCAAATTGTTCAGCTTAACACGTCAAGCTATCATCAACGATGACCTCGGTATGTTCTCTGCAATTGCTACACGTTTCGGTTCTGCAGCTAAACGTTTGGTGAACAAAATGGTATACGCACAATTGACAGGCGATGTAGTAATGGACGACGGCGTTGCATTGTTCAATAGCAAACATGGTAACGTTGCATCCACAGGTGAAGCATTATCTGTAAAAGCTATTGCTAAAGCAGTAACTGCTATGCGCCGTCAAAAGGGTATTCAAGGTACCGCTACGCTTAATATCGCACCTAAATATTTAATCGTTCCACCTGAACTTGAAATGGTAGCCTACCAACTCATGAACTCCACTGCAGATGTGACAGGCGTTAACTCCGGTGTGGTTAATCCATACAAAGGTCGATTCACTGTAATCGCTGATGCAGAAATCACTGACCCAGATGCATGGTACTTAGTAGCCGATGCAACTCAACACGATACAATCGAAACTACATTCTTGAACGGCGTAGAAGCTCCACGCTTAGAAACTCGTCAAGGCTTCGATGTAGATGGTATCGAATATAAAGTTGCATTGGATGTAGGCGTACGTGCACTTGATTTCCGTGGCCTTTACAAAAATGCTGGTAAATAATTAGGGGGTAACGATATATGATGACACAATTCGTACAAGAAACTGACCGCATTGACATTACTGCAACTGCAGAAGTCAAAGCCGGTAATATCGTAGAAGCTGGTGCGCTTCATGGCGTAGCTATCACTGACTTAAAGGCCGGTGAAGTTGGCGCCATTAAAGTAACCGGTGTGTTCAAAGTAATTGCTAACAAAGCAGACACTTTTGAAGTCGGTGACGTAGTTAACTTCTTGACAGACAAAGCTGTTAAAACTGGCGGTAAACCAATGGGTATCGCAGTAGCGCCTAAAACTGCTACACAAGATACAGTTACCGTTATGCTAGTGCAAGCTGTCAAAGTCGGCGCATAGTCAATAGCTATATTGTGAGGATAACGGGGGCCACATGCCCCCGTTAAACCTATGAGGTACAAATATGTATACGTACGATGAAAACGTCCTCCTGGGGGCATTTGGTGAGAAAATCACATATGAAGGTAAGACCATCAAGGCGAGCGTGGAAATCGGTGAGTACGATGGCAAGGGTTCAGGATTCGCAACCGGATTAGCTGATAAGGCTAAGATATGGATACGAACCAAAGATATCCCACTACCTAAGACTAAGGATGAAATCTACATCCATGGCAAGAAGTGGTATGTGGACCATATCTCCGATAGTGACGATAAGATGCATTGCCTAGAAATCGTGGCCAACGTAAGGACGGTGAGACCATGAGTAATGAGCCTATCACCATTAATGACGGCGCTACGCCGTACCTTGAATTTATCGCCAAAACGAAGCCTGATTGGATGCGTAAGGCGATGAAGTCGATGGGCTTCATGATGTCTAAGGCTATCAAGGAAGGCATCAAGTCCGGAGCACCAGGCGGTAAGAAATACGCCAGTTTCATGCCACCAGCTATGAGGGCACAACTTGAAGCAGCATTCGGCGCTAAAGTTCGTCGAGCCTATCGGAAAGGTGGTAAGGCTGACCGAGAAGGATGGACACATAGGTCTCGTGATGAGCTTATCGCAAGTGGCGTAAAAGCTGGCACCGTTGGATATACTCCACTTGGCAAGATGTACCGAGCCGTAGGGTATCAGTATGACGCAAAGTCTGAATCGGTCAAAGTTGGGTGGTTATCAAATTCTGCTAAGAAATTAGGGGAACAGATTGAAAAGGGCTACACCAAGGAGATAACAGAAAACATGCGTAAGAAATTATTCGCGCATGGGTTCCAGTTGGCCAAGGGGAAAACTACTTTTACCATTAAACCTCGTGAAACCTTCGGACCGATGCGTAATGCACTTCAACCTAAACTCGTACCGTTCCTTGAAAAGAAAATCGGTGAATACGCACTCGGTAATACCTCATGGGGCTCCAGTAATCGAGTATACAAAGTGAGGTAGCTATGCAGACAATTCCACTCGCAGTGATTGCGAATCGATGGGTTGAGGCTATTAAGGACAATGATCATATCAATGAGTTCTGTAAAGCTAAGTATGGTAAGGACCTGTCCATATTCGTAGGGTATGACGACGCCGGAGCTCCCCTAGAGGAGGACTGCCCATGCGTTATAGTCCTTATGGATAATAAGTCGGAGGGCCTTGCTGAGTCCTATTCGTATACGCTCCAACTCGTATGGGGTGTGTGCCGGAAGGAAGCGGAACGTAATGGCCGTGTCATTACCTATACAGGCGCCTTTGAAACCGATGAACTTGGCCAGCTACTCATTGAATGTATTATGGCCGTCAACCCTAATTATCCAGTCATTAACATTGACTATGAAACGGATAATGTATCGTGGCGCCCTGTGTATCCAGGTAAGGCCACATTCACTATAGAAATACCGCACGTAATCGGCGGTCAAGTTGAATATTAATAGGAGGATAACATGGCAGTAGCTAAACGTGCGCAAGGCGCACAATCCAAATTAACAATGGCTTTTGAAACTGACTTTGGCGTTACACCGTCCACCGGTGGCGTGGTTATGCCAATCATTAGTTCCTCTCTAAAAGCAAGTCAAAATCTAAATGATTCTAACGTAATTCGTGGTACGCGTAATCCAGCTGCGCCAAGCCGAGGTAACATCGACGCATCCGGCAGTATTACACCTCCAGTCGATGTAATCGGTTTCGGTTATTGGTTGAAACTCGCATTCGGTGCACCTACTTCTACAGCAGGCGCAGGTTCCGCACATAAGCATGTGTTTAAAATAGGTCCGGATATGCCGTCCGCCACATTCGAACAAGGATATAAGGATATTAGTACATATCAACAATTCAGTGGTGTGCGAATGAATAAAATGGCGCTTAACTTCGGCGGTGACTCCGAGTTAACAGCCACTATCGATGTAATGGGCTGTAAGGAAACAATGGCGGCAGTGCCATTCGATACCGCACCTACTCAAATTGCATTTACGCCATTTGAAAATTTAGAAGCCACAATCAAAGAAGGCGGTGTGACAGTAGCTAACATCTTGTCCTTAAGCCTTAACATTGACTTTGGTCTTGATGGTGATTCTTACGCCATCGGCGGTAAAGGTTTCCGTACTTATATCGATACTGGCATTGTCGGTGTCTCTGGTACCGTAAAAGCGTTCTTCCAAAACATGGACCTTTTGAATAAAGCCGTAAATGGTACAGAATCTAGCCTTGAATTGACACTCACCAAAGGTGATAACTCCTTGGTTATCAAATTACCTGAATTGATTTACGAACGTAACTCTCCAGGTATCGATGGTCCTAAAGGCGTTAACATTGAAATGCCGTTCAAAGCATACTACGGCGATGATGCTGAGGCGTCTGCCGTTCTATTTGAATTAACTAATACGCAAGCATCGTATTAATAGGAGGTAAGTATGAAGATTCAAGGTAAGGAACTAAAAGCAAGAGCCCTCACATGGTCTGAACGTGAAATGTTGATTAAAGCAGGATTGGACTTCGTATATTGTCCAGTCGAAGAAGATGATCAACTAGCAGGTATCATTCGTAGCCGTGACATTATGCGGTTCATCTTGATGGATGTATATGGCCTCAGTGATGAGGACCTTAATACTGTATCTGACAAGGAAGCTGTGGACTTTGCAGGCAAAGTTATCACAGCTACCTTCCAGGTACAAGACGAAACGGAAAAAAACTAAAAGAGGTGTGGGGGTGGATGTCCTCTGACCGTCCGAAGTATTGTCAAGGGTGTAGGGAGTTACAATCCGCCACCCGGCAGTCCTTCGACTGCTCGGAGTGTGAATACAATCCTCCACACCTATTATTTGGTACGAAATTGGCTATGAAACTGTATACCCTATCACGCAGTCAACGCATATATCACACCGGAGGGTTAGCGGGATTCGATTATCCGGCTATTCGCAATGTAGCGGAAATGAATAATATCAACCTGGGTCCGATGTTATTCAACCTCATGTGGATATTAGAGGGATTAGAAATGGAGGCGATGAACAAGGATGTCGAATAATGTAGTAGATATCGTAGTGCAACTGACCGATAAGAATACGCAAGCAGGTTTAGAGAAAATCGCAGCCGCCTCTAAGGGTACAGTTGCAGAGCTAGCAAAATTAAAAACTGAGATGTTGACCATTGGAGCGGGTGCAGGTATCACCGGTCTAGGGTCAAAACTTGCCAAGGAGGCACTCGATTGGAATTTGTCTGTTAAGAAAATGCAGTCCTTAACAGGTGCCACCGCGGAACAGGCTAGTACCTTTATATCCGTAGCCAACTATATGGGCGTAGCTACTGACGTAAGCACTACGGCGTTTGCCAAGTTTGCGAAGGCGGTATCAACCGCTCAAGATAAAATGCAAACAGCCTCGGCTGAGGGGAAGCTTGCGACTGATATGTTCAGTCGGTTAGGGATTAGTATTGATCAGATTCAAGGGAAGAATACTCTTGAAGTATTCCAGATTATCCAAGAACGCCTAAGAGGCATGAAGGATGGCGCGGAAAAAACTCGCGTCGAAATGGAATTATTCGGTAAGACGGGATACCAACTCCACGGCATGTTGAACATGTCCGCAGAGGCAATGAAGCAAGTTGAGGACCGAGCTCGTGCCATGGGTCTTATTATTGACGATGAAGCGGCTAAGAAATCGGCGCAGTTTAATCGTCAATTAAAGGACATGGAACAAACCGGTAAGCGTTTGGCCATCATGATTGGCCAAGAGTTATTGCCAGTGATTATGGACTACACGCAATGGGCTATCGACTTAACAAAGTCCTATAGCAGTATGGCCTCCGAACAAAAGGAAGCTATCTCGGGGGTAGTGAAATTTAGTTTTGAAGCTGGAATCGCTGTTACTGTAATTCAGTCCGTAACGACTGCATTGAAGTTCATGAGGCTTGCTACCTTAGCGGCTGCGGGTCCTTGGGTAGCATTGGCCAGTGCTATTGCGTTGGCAGGTAAAGCCTTGCTTGACTACCGATACAAGGAGCGCACTAAAGGTACTGGCCTAGGTGTTGAAGTCAACGGCATGAAAGCCCATCGGAACCTTAACTCTGATAAAGGTACAAGTGAAGCCTATATGGCGAACCACGACGGCCGGTACTGGGTTGAAGATAGCTCCTTCTTCGGGCTGATTAAAAATGATCGCCTAGCCACTAAGGAGGAAGGCGCTCAAATTGACGCTGCGATGAAAGCCAAAGAAGAGGCTGATGCGGCGAAGAAGAAAGCTGAAGAAGAACAGGCCAGGTTAGACCAGGAAATCGAGAACGCTAAGAATGGTCTATCGAATAACGAAGCTATTAATAAGGCTAATGAGGAAGCTGGCAAAGCGGCGAAGGCTCAAGAAGCTGCAGCTAAGAAAGCAGAACAAGCGGCTGAAAAATTAGCTAGCTCCGTGGAACGTCTTAACGACATGATTCGAAGCCTAACACTCCAATCCTTGGAGATTGACGGCAGTCAGTACGAAATTGATAAGCTCAACGCTAAGAATCAATACGAATCGAATAATAAGAACATTCGAGATATTATTCGTTCCGCAGCGGGGCTTAATAGCGTAGGCGGTGGTAGCGGTGAAGCTTCCGGCGTATTAGCTGCAGCTAATGCTCAACTTGGCAAGGCCTACTCTCTAGGTGCCGATGGTACATGGGCCACGGATTGTGGCAAGCTATTTGCGGATTCCGTTAAGGAAACCTTCGGAAAGGACGTACCTCGGTATGTTCCTTCCATTATGGACGCGGCAGCAGCTGCGGGCGCATGGCATCCGGCTGGTGATGGATATACACCTCAAGCAGGCGATGGCGTCGTAGTTCTTGGAGATAATCACATCGTAATCTCTGATGGTAACGGCGGATACACTGGTGCTAATTCTAGCACAGGGGTAGTAGCTAAGCAGTCCGTCGAAGGAGACTTCGGGGCGGTTACAGGATATGTGGATACTGCTAAATTAGTAGGCACATCTGCAAGCGTATCGGCTTCTACAGATGCCCTTAAGAACGCTAACGCGCAAGCGTTGGCCAACTCCAATCTAGTAGCCGAGGCAAGGGCCAAGAACGAAGAAGTATATCAAAAGAAACTAGCGGAAGCGGAGCGTAACCAAACAATTCGCGTTCGCAAGATGAATGAGGATATTACGAAACTTGACCTTGAACGTACAGGGGACAGACTCCAACTTATCAAGACTGAGTCCGATGCACAAAAGGCTCAGATTGAGGATAATGTTCGTGAGTACACCAAGGCTGTAGGGGACAAGAAACTCGCTGAGAAGAAGGCAGAGTCGGAACGATTGAAACTCGTAGCCGATACTGAGCAGAAAATCAGAGAGCTTGCCTACACGCAAACAACTGAAGCATTAGACCATCAGTCCAACTTGGTGAAACTTGGCCACCTTACACAGGACCAGTCCGATGCCATCTTGGTGGAGCAACTGCAAGCCTACATCGACTATTCCAAGGACGAGCTAGCTAATGCACAGATGACGGCTACGCAACGATTACAGATTGAGAAGAACCTAGTTGAGGCCCAACAAAAGCTATGGGAGATGGCAGGGCGTAACTTGAAATCTCGCTTGAAGGAAGCTGCGCGCCAATATCAAGAGGAAACAGTGAATTATGCTGACCTTGCGAAGTCGACCTTTGACAGTACGATGAGTAATATCAATTCGACTTGGACAAGTAATCTCGAGGCTATGGCCACCGGTACGAAGTCCTTCAGTAAAGGGCTTATTAGTATATTCAAGGATATGACGAACAGCATTATCAAGATGATGGTGAACTTATCCTTCCAACAATATCTACAACCTAAGCTCCAAGGGCTATTCGGGGGATTAGCTGGAGGTATAGGAAATATTGGCGGAGGAGGGCGTACCTTCTCCAGTGGTAGGTCCTTTAGTTCAGCGTTCAGCAGTCGAGGGTTCTCTAAGTTCGCATCCGGCGGGGTAGCGCCTACAGGTATGACTTTGGTCGGTGAAAACGGACCGGAGCTCCTTCAATTCAACGCTTCACATCGTATTTATACCGCAAGCCAAACTCGTAAGATGCTAGATGGTAATCAGGGGAATAACGTTACAGTTAACATCATTAACCAATCTGGCCAAGCACTTGAATCCGAACAACAAAGCTCGAGATTTGATGGAGAAAACTACATCATCGATGTAATGGTTAAGGCCGTAACAAATAATAAAGGAGGTGCGCGGGATGCAATTAAAGCAGCCGCAGGTTAATCATGGCAACATTTCCAAATATTAGATATCCAATATATCCAATTCAAGAAACTACACCGGATATGACCTATAAGGGCCAAGTGGAGAATATGACGATTATTAGTCGCCGTAAGACGACTAAGGCCTTACGGTCATATAACGTGAATTATAAGGTGCCCACCTCCGAGTACTTACGGCTAAGAGCGTTCTTTGATGAGGTCAACTGCTCGACAGTATTCGACTGGACGAACCCTGAAACGAAGGAAACTATCAAAGTACGATTCAGTGATCAGTTAGACTTCGCAGCGAATGACTACGGCATATGGGTTGGTACCGTGAAATTTCAGGAGGCATAACATGTTAACACTTTCAACTGCATCTATCTTGGAGAAAAACAAAATAGACGCCACAGGTGTATGGCTCATGCTCCTTGATATTGAATATAAAGGCGATATTGTCCGGCTCGTGTATAACACCGAGGATATTACCTTCCAAGGGAACAAGTACATCGCGTTTCCGTTCAAATTAGCGGACGTCAACCATAACTCTACTGACCTTCCAAACGTTAAATTGTCCGTGTCCAACGTGACACGGACTATCCAACGCCTGGCAGAGGATAACCAAGGGTTCACGGGTGCGAATGTCATTGTTCGTGTAATAAATACAAATGTGCCGAATGTGTGTGAGGTAGAAGAACACTTTGTTATTACCGGCTCCGTTGCTAATGCAGAGTGGATGGAGTTCACGCTAGGTACCGATTTTAGTTTCACTCGTCGGTTCCCATTGGTCCGCATCATGAAGGACTTTTGTCCGTTCAAGTTCAAAGGTGTTCAGTGTGGATATAAAGGCGCTGAAACCGAGTGTAATAAGACTTTGTCACGATGTAGGGCACTAGGTAATAGCGTTCGATTTGGTGGCGAGCCAACGATACCACAGGGAGGTCTGTATGCATCTAACAAGTGATTTGTCTGATATGCTTGGCACTCCATTCGAGGAGCTCAAATGTTGGGACGTAGTGGCCGAGGTGTATCGTCGTAATGGTGTTACACTTCCAAACTACACCGATATCCCTATGGATGAGTGGCAAGAGGTCAAGGAACCTACGGAGGGCAGTGTCCTGGTGTTCTCCCTTAAAGGTAAGGAACTCGACCACGTTGGCGTGTATTTAGGCGATGGTAGGTTCATTCACGCCACTAAGCCAAGTGGCGTATGTATTGAGCACATCTCAAAATACGTTCCTAGACTTAAACATATTTATGACAGAAAGGAGTAGCCGATGATTAATGTAGTGCTAGTAAGGAATCCGTTTAAACCGGATCAGCATGAAACACAATACCGCCCTTATAAGGCAAATATGCCATTGAGCTTTTATGCGAAACAAGATGGCGACTGGGTATACTCCATTAATGGCCAAGAGGCTACGCTCGATGCCATCGTTAACGATGGCGATTATATCGTGGCCATGCCTCAAATCGATGGCAAGTTCTTTGGAATTATCTTAACCATTGGCCTTAGTATCGCCACAGGTGGTATCGCTAGTGGTGCTATATTTGGCATTCAAAGCCTAATATGGCGCACAGTACTCTCCATGGCCATTGGTATGATTGGCAATATGCTCGTTAATAAGTTAACTCAGCCAAAGGCTGACCGGTCTCATACGGACTCAGCACAAGCTAACACGTATGGATGGGGAGGGGCTAAAACTGTAACCGGTCAAGGGTACCCTCTAGCCGTTACGTACGGCCGTATGAAGAGTGCAGGGCTCCTCTTATCTCGTCACATTATCAGTGATGGCGAAAAGCAGTACCTTAACCTTTTATATTGTGCCGGTGAGGGCGAGTTATCCAAAATTGAGGATATCCGCATCAACGCTAACCCTGTTAGTAACTACCAGGATGTGCAAGTAGATATTCGGCTAGGTACCAATGACCAAACTGTTATTCCAAATTTCAACGATAACTACGCAGACCAAGTACTCAATTATGAGCTCAAAACTGGGTGGAGTACGCAACGTGTACAAGGTGACGCGTGCAATGCTATTGAGTTAACTATCAGCTTCCCTAACGGCCTGTATTACTCCAATGATACAGGCGGTATGGATGCTACATCGGTTACTCTTGATGCGGAAATCCGGAAAGTTGGGGCGGACGAGGAGTGGCATAAGTTACCACTCTCCAATCAAAAGGGTATGCAAGCCTTCGTTAAGAAATCCGGAGACGGATGGTCCTTTACTCGTCAAAAGTCTGATGCGGAAATCGCAGAGGCAGATTATAAGGGCAAGGTTACGGAAGCTACTAATACCGCCTTTTATCGTGTGTACCGTTTTGATAACCTCGATAAGGCGCAGTATGAAGTCCGTGTTCGTTGCTCTAGTAAGGACGGCAGTACCATTCGATACAACAATAAAGTGTACTGGAACCAGTTAACGCAGATTATATATGATGACTTCGTACATCCAGGCAAGGCCTTAATTGGTATCAAAGCTTTGGCCACATCTCAACTTAACGGCTCTGACCCTGAAGTATCCTGGATACAAGAACGCTCCGCCGTGTACGTATTCAACCCTTATCAACAAAAGTACGAAGTCCAACGCGCGGATAATCCGGCATGGGCGGCGTATGATCTACTCCATATGGCTCGCAAGTTCGGTGATGAGTACGTCGTGTTTGGACAACCGCATGGGCGGATGGATTATGACGCGTTCAAAGCCTGGGCGTTTAACTGTGATAAAAACGGATTCACGTTTAACTACATCTATGATAGTGCTAGCCGGTTATGGGATGCGCTCAAATATCCGGAAAACGTAGGCCGAGGTAAAGTCATTCCACAGGGGACACGCTTCACCTGTGTTAGTGATTATAAGTCAACGCCTGTACAGTTATTCACGGTGGCCAACATTAAGCAAGGCAGTTTCTCCGAAGAGTTCCAAGGTATTCAAAGCCGGGCCAACTCCGTGGAAATCTCCTTCCTTAATAAGGATAAGGATTACGAACGTGATGTCATTCCTGTGTATGGCGATACATACGATGAATCGGATACGCTTACCAACCCTGCTCAAATAGAGCTCATGGGCTGTACTAGCCTAGACCAGGCGTTCAAACATGGTAAGCACTACCTACGATGCAATAAGTACGAGGTGCGTACTGTTACTATCGAGGCTTTCACGGATGCCATAGCGTGTACGATAGGGGATATTATCCTCATTCAACATGACGTGCCTGAATGGGGCGAAGGTGGCCGAGTAGTGGCTGTTACAGGTAGCACTATCACCCTTGATAAGGAAGTATCGACATTACCTGGCAAACAGTACCAGCTACTCATTCGTAACAGCGCTACGGATGCGGTGACTACGCTCACAGTACTCAGCGTGATTGGACGTAACGTAACGGTTAATGAAACGATTCAAGTCGAACCGGGTAGCGTGTACGCCTTTGGTGAGTTAACTAAAGCTGCTAAACCATTTAGGGTGCTAGCTATCACGGAAGGTGGCACAGACCTTACTCGCAAGATACAGTGCATGGAATACTATCCTGAAGTGTATACGAACGATGATGGCTCTGTTCCTGTTATCGACTATAAGTCTGAGGTTGGTAGCGACATTGAGGATATAGGCCTCGTAAGTGATGTATACGGTGCGAATGGCATTATGTACTCACGAATCGCCGTCCGTTGGCAACTGCCTCGTGATGGCAAGATAACCAACGTAGTGGTTAACTATCGGAACGCTAAAAGTGATACCTGGAAATACGTGGGGAACTTCCCCGCATCACCTAATAGCACGGAGATATCCGATGTACTATTAGGCGCTACTTACGAGGTTAGGGTGCAAGCGATTAACGATTTAGGACAACTCACGACAGGGGTTACTAAGGAAATCGCGATTCCTAAGATGCAAGCGCCTGGTGACGTGCAGAACCTACACGTCATTAGTCGATACAACCTAACCGCCGATAAGAGCGTGTACTATGACCTTCAAGTGATGTTCGAGCCACCGGCTAATCCTGGCAACTTTGATAGTGCTGAGGTGTGGTACAAGCTTAAATCTAAGAACGGCCAAGTTATCGCTGGTCAAGATTGGCAGTATGCGGGTAACAGTAACAGCCAGGTTATTATCAAGGCTTTGGGTCCTGGTGAAGAGTACGAGGTTAAGGCTGTAGCCGTGGACAGGTTCGGTAATCGTTCCGATACTGCTCAGGTAGTTGACGTCGTAGTCAAGGCGATGGACGAAGTACCGGACATGCCTAAGAACTTTACTGTATCATTCAAGGACCACGCCACCGCATCATGGAACGATGTTCTAAACGCTGACGTGGACTACTACGAACTACGCACAGATAATGACCCTGGTAAGGACACCAACGCACTCCTTGCGAAGGTGAAAGGTACCTCAGCTAATCTACCACTTACTAAACGAAGTGGCACAATGTACTTGTACGCACGAAGTACGCTAGGTAAGTACTCCTCACCTGCAACATATTCGTACAACTTGCCGCAGTTAGAGGCGCCTACGTTTGAGGTCAAGGACCAACTCGGAGGGTTCAGTCTCTACTTTGGGGCAAAGCCACCACAGGCGTATGTAATCCGTTGCCACGTTATTGGTGATGATCGTACGGACGATTTAGAGACTACGTCTAGCATGCTCACCTACTCCAATAAAGCCGGGGTATATCGTGTGCGGTGTGAATATGTCGACGTGTTCGGTAGTAGCTTAGTCACTGAGAAGTCTGTCACTATTAAGGACAGGGTTGACAAGAGCCTACTTGATGCGGAAGCATTGGGGCTAAAAGCTATGGACGAATCAATCCAAGCGATGAGTTCTGAGATTGGAACGATGAAAACCTCTGTTAACGGGTTCGAATCTAATTTGGTTCAACTTGATAAGGGTATTACCCAAAAGGTATCTGACCTTAATAAGAACTTATCGGGCCAAATTACTACATTATCCGAGGGTATCGACCTCAGAGTGACCCAAGCTATCGGGGATATAAGTGGCCAGGATATCGTTAGCCGGATTAACTTATCCCCTGAAGGTACTCGAATCGATGGCAAGCTATTACACGTAACAGGCCAAGCACTGTTCGATAATAACATCATCACGGAGGGTATGCTCCAAGCTAACTCCGTGAGTGCGGATAAGATACAAGCCCTATCCATTAGTAGTGACAAGTTACAAGCGGATAGTGTTACCGCCGATAAGTTAAAGGTGAATAGCCTTGACGCTATCACGGCAACGATTGGTACTCTTCGAACTAAAACGAGTGGCGCTCGTGTTGAGATATCCGATAACTTAATCCAGGTGTTTGATGATAACAATGTACTGAGAGTGAGGTTAGGCCTATGGGACGACTAATTAAGTGGTTAAAAGAAAAGCTGACTTCGTTATTTAGAAAGAAAGGTGATACTGTGCCAGCTGGAATACAAGTATTTGATGAACATGGTGAAACTGTAGCAGACTTATCTGCAGGACTTACTAAGATTATATGGACTAAGGAACTGACAACTATTGAGCCTGAGTTCTCGGTCAAAACTGACATATATGAAGGCCAAAAGCTATTCGCGCTTCGTGAATATTATGGTACCTGTGGCTCGAAGGACTATGAAGGTGACTATATCAGCTATATTAACGGCGGTACAGTTACCTTCGCGCCAGGCAATAAGGCCTATATCGGTAGACCTTGTCAAGTGAAGCTAATGATAGGAGTATGCGAATGAACATTTTAAAAGTAATCAATAATAAGAAAAACGTTTTACTCAACGATAGCCAAACCTGTGCATTTCTTAAGCACAGGATAACGTTTAGCGGTACCGGTGACATCCCTTATATTAACTCGTATGCTATTCCTACTTGGAAATACCGAATTTCGCAGTCTCAAGCTAGGAATGTTAGGGCAACGGGAACCACCTCATCGACGGCCCTCATTACAATTCCAATCACACATAGGGACCCTGATGAGTATTATATTTACTCTGTGGCTTCTGCTTCGCCAATAGAAATGGTATCAACTGGCGAACGTATGGCAGTTGATACGGCTACTGGGTTAAAAAAACCTCTATTTATATGTCGGATTTATGTGCCATATACAACTGACATAGGGAGTATCTTACGAGGCCTTGAAATCTATGTGTATTCAAATAAGGTTTCAAAATCTGAAACGTACGGCATGGAAATATTTGATGGAAAAGGCAAACCCGTTTTTAACAGCGCGAATTATTATATTCGCGCAAAAGATACATGCTTTAAACAATACAGAGAGGCGGATGCTACCTCGGATAAGTTCAAAGAATCTCACACATATGAGGTTACTAAATTAGGGCTAACAGTAGTTAACTCTGTACCAGGGCAGTATATAGGATTTGACGGAAATGTAGTGTATGCCTATCCGTCTGCAAGTTTGCCACCCAACTTTTTTAAACCAACAAAGTTTTCAGGAACACTCCAATATATCGTATCCGAGCTAGACCAACATAAGCACTTCCCTGAGTCCGTTGACCTAGCTGAAATCTAAGGAGGGCATACTTAATGATAGAACAAGACATCACCTTATACGCAGGGCAGGACTTTGGCATGACCTACGTCGTACCGACTGGCTCCGATATGGACCTAAGTCAATACCAGGCCGTCTGCAAAATTCGTAAACGGCCCTATGATGATATGAAATTAGAGTTAACGCCTGTGGTACAGTCTAAACAGGTGGGGTTCTTCATCAGCGGAAAGGATTCCGCTAAGGCCCAATTAAAGGGTGGTGATTACCTGTATGACGCGTTTATCTTTAATGATCAGAAATGGATAAAACTTGGACAGGGAACCGTTACCATCGTTCCAGATATTTCAATGCATAAATAAGGGGGAATACGATTATGGAAACAAATGAATTAATTTTAAAACTCGATAAGGAAACCACAATTCCACTTATTGAAGGGCTAGGTAAAAGCGCCTATGCTATTGCAGTGGCTCATGGGTTCAGAGGTACTGAACAGGAATGGCTTGATAGCTTGAAAGGTTTACAAGGTCCGCAAGGCGAACCTGGTCCAAAAGGCGACCCATTCACCTATGCAGATTTCACTGCCGAACAGTTAGAGGCCTTAAAAGGCCCTAAAGGTGATAAAGGTGAGGACGGGCGAGACGGCGCAAGTGCCACGGCTGAAAAGGCGGCAGAATTTTTAAAAGAAAAAATATATATTTAGAAAATGCTGATATTGACACAATATTATCTACACTGCTCGAACGATTAGACGGCTTGATTCCAGCGGACGATTATGAGCCACTAACCTATATCCAGCCTTTAAAAGGTCAAACAACACTAGATGTACAAGGTCAACCTCATTTTAAAGTCAGCGTAAATGGCGGCGATAAGCATGTATTTGAAACAAAAAGTTTAGAATTGCCTATTGCTGCATTCGGCGAAGATGATATTACATTGAAGTATTATGACTTAATCGATAGGGAAGTTAGCACAGTAACAGTATCGGACGTTACAGATAATGAGGGTACGCCTGATGATACTTATGAGCAAAACGGAGCTAAGTATGCATTATACGGCAAGCGCTTAATCGTGAATGTATCTAACTATAATGGAAGTGAATATAATCCGTTTGTGTTTATGGGCAAATGGGGATATGACAAAGTGGATAACATTACGATTAATACCAATAAGGCGCAAGGATTACACTTAGACGCTATTGGCTATAACAGTATTTTGAATTTAGGAAACAAACCTATATATGTTACTAGCCCAGAACTTATCCGTTTAAAACCTAGTACATCTTTAGCTGGTCAAGCAGTGAACATCGGTACGTTGCAACAGGGGACGAATTTGACGCACTTTAATAATTCCGAATATAGCTGGTCAAGCAGTGAACATCGGTACGTTGCAACAGGGGACGAGTGGGGCCATCTATAATTAACGCTTAGGGGGAGTGAATGGATATATTGAACGACATTTTAGTAATGCTGATTAGCGGTGTGTCACATGAGCATATAGTCAGTATGGGCGTTATAATCATATTAACGACTGTACTGCTATTTATTGACGCAGCGCAACGCATTACGGCGGAGGTGCTTAGGTATAACAAGGATAATCACAGGAACAATACACCTATTACATTACTTACAACGCTCGCATGGTATGGCTGGGGGAAAGGTGGATATGTTGATGCTACTACAGGGCTGAAACGTAGGTACCTTATGAGTGAACGCTTACGATCCGATTTACTGACGAAGTTATGCGTCCAGTACCCCGCGTGGATGGTCTTATCGGTAGTGTTTGAATCGCTACCGGATATCCCGATTCCGAATACGGAACTATTCATGGACCACATTTTTTCATTCCTATTCATGTTGATTCCGTTCTTCTCTGAATGTTGGTCAATTATCGAGAACTTACGCGAAATGGTTGAGGATGACCTCGTCGACTTTGGAAAGGTATTCCACGGTGTACTAGAAATTATCAGAGCATGGAGGGGTAATGGATAAGTTAGCTATCATTAACCGCATCAAGCGGTCATATCAGTCCATCCGAATCGCTGGCATACGGCCAACTGGTGTATTAGCAACGAGGGCGTTAGTCCTCGTCATGCTAGTACCTATGGTGTTAGTTGTTGCCCAGTATGTATTATCGACGATTAAAGGCTATGTATCGCCTGAAGCCAATCAGCTTATCGATAAGGGTATTCTTATCATTGACCACATATTCGTTCCCTCGGTGCTTATGTCAATTGTAGGGCTTTGTGGCATGTTCATCGATAAGAACCATAATGGGATACCAGATAAGTTAGAGGAGCCTAATACGTTGCCTACGAACAGACCTGGCATACAACAATTAGCAGATGATATTAACCATGACGAGAGGGGGAAATAAATGTTTAGACAAATTACAATGGACGAGTTACAGTCCTTAGCGCTAGACGCGTACGGCAAAATTGAAAAGGCATATCTGCATTGGACCGGTGTCAAAGGCGGTAAGCACTTCAAGGATTACCATATCAACATCGACCGAGATGGCACGATGTGGACTGATATGGAGGCCTTAACTGATTATAAGGAACACACCTACATGCGCAACAGTAACGCCGTAGGCATTGCAATCGAAGCGTGTTGGGACGCAGTGAGCGAAAATAACTTGGGTAGCGAACCACCTACAACAGCACAATTAACCACTATGGCACAGATTATGGCCGTATTAACTATTAACGCTGGTGTACCACTTGACTTACAGCACCAAATGACCCATGCAGAAGCAGCAGATAATAAGGACGGCCTCGACCTCTATTATTTAGATCCGACAGGCTATCCAAATAACACCTACGGCCCAGACTCCAACGTTGACCGATGGGACCTCTTAGTGTGCCATGAAGGCGACGAACGTTGGAGCGGTGGCGACTGGTTACGTGGCACAGCTCGATGGTGGGGCGCACAGTGGGGTAGTAATATTTAGGAAGGAGCTACTATGTATGAAACTTTCAAGAACAAAATTGTATCTGCGTTTACTCGTAAGCGCGTTATTCTTGGTGTGCTTAGCATTCTTATCATCTGCTTCGCATGCAGCCTCCTCAGAGGGTACCTCGACACAAGAGCCGACTATCAGCGTACCCGTGAGCAGTTGGAACGAACTCAAAGGGCGCTTGACGAAAGCAGAAAGCTCAATCAACAACTCCGAGAAAGCATTGCAACAAGCCAACGACTTAACCGCGACGCAGGGAACAGCATTAACAGAATTGAAGATTATCAACGAAGAACGGACGAAGGAATTGAACACGCTCAAAGCAATCAACGAGAAACAGGGGCAAGAATTAACGAAAGCCTCCAATCTCTTGACAACGCAAGAAGCGAAATTGAACGAAGCCTCGACCTCATTAGAAGAATTGACAGAGCAAATCAAACGCAACAAACGAACCGAGCAACGCCTTAAACGGCAACGGGATACATGGGCCGTGGTAAGCGGTGTATTTGGATTAGCAGGTGCAATTCGTCGATGACTGAGAGGTGATCCATATATCTCCTGAGCATGAGCAGGTGGACTCATGGATTGATTTCAAAAGATTATCGAAAGAATGACAAAAGATTGATAGAGCCTACTAACTTAGAAAATATCTAGGTTGGTAGGCTTTTTATTTTTGCACTTTTATGAAGTTTATTAAAATTAGTACTTGCAAATACATCGAATACGATGTATAATATAAACAAAGGTAAGGGAAGTGGTAAAGGAGTACATACCATGAGCAAATACAGTGAATTTCTAAAAAGCGTAAAAGAATCTCAATTGACTAAGTTCTTCGGTGAAGTGAAACACACTTCCAACAAGTACTTTAAATTTAACCACGTAATTAGCGACGATGAAATCATCATCGTAACTAACAACGTGAAATTCGTTAAAGGTAACCCAGTTCTAGTCATCGACAATAACAAAGTTGTATATCTAAAAGAATGGAACGTTGCAGAAGTTCGCAATTACAACAAAGACCTATACGCATACGCAGTTAAATTGAACCGCAAATACTGGAAGGAATACACATTCAAAAGTGATTTCGATGATATGTGCTTCGAACAAGCAGATACATTCGATAGCTTAAAAGCAGTAGCAGAAATGCAAAATGATACTGAAATCGCATTAGGTTGGGGCAAATAAGGAGGTACCTATGAAATTCGAGGACGTTATGACCTCCGCGGAAGCTGCGGAACGTTGGAAGATTAGTCCGGTTACAGTTAAGCAGGCGTGCTCTGGCCAACGGAACACGCCACCACGATTCACATCAGAGGAGTGCAGAAAGGCAAAAGGTACCTGGTTAGTATCACGCCAAGGCATGGAACGATTATACGGGGAGGAGCCTAAAATGTTAAAAGTAATTAATTGTACGTCTAACATACATCAAGTAATGGGAACAGCAGAATCGTACAAGGAAGCATGGGACATGATATATGAAAGGGAGATGCGTCAATCCCCATGCATTGGTAAATGGGACAAGAGTCAATGGGACGATTGCGATATGACTGAAGAATTTCCTAACTTCGTATGGCCAGAAGGAGTTGACTACGTTTGGACCGCTGACTGGATTGCGGAAGTCATTCCGGATCCGAAAGAATATAATGAGGAAGGTGTACGCGGTCTCATCGACAATCTATTATTATCCTATGAGATTGTAGACGAAAGCATTTGATTGTCTTGTAAATATACTATATAATTGAAACGATAAACGTTTAAAATTTGTTAGAATTTAGAACGGTAGCTCAACCGTGGCTCACCCTAAAACGTTAAGAATATAGTATTAATCAGCGTTTTAGGTGTACCACTACTATCGTTCGCGGAGATTAGACTAAATTTAAAAACCCAGTAAACGTGTAGTTTACTGGGTTTTTTCTTTTACAAAATTGTCAAAAATTGCTATATTTCCTCACGGTAGCTCACCCGTGGCTCACCCTTTATTAGGTCATCATAGGTAGGTAATTTATTCACGGCTTCCACATATTGATTCGTGGTCTTGTGCGTGTAAACGTCCTGCGTGATATTGCCGGCGGTGGAGTGGCCAACAATGTGCTTAACGATAATTTCCGGAATTTCTGCATTACTGCACATCGTAATAAACGTATGCCTGGTATCATGTGGCACATGTTCGCCCAGGTTAAGTTCTTGGCATATTTTCGTAAAGTGAGTACGATATATGTTCTTACTCGGAGATTTTAATAGTACATTTGAACGATTGAATAGGGCTTCATTGTAGAAGGCAGATACGATGGGGTAAATACATTCCGCAATTGGTAAGATTCTACGCTTACCTGCATCCGTTTTAGACCCACCAATCATATATCGTTCCTTTAGATGCACATCCTCGATTTTAATACCGTATAATTCAGAAATTCTGAGCCCGGTGTAAATATAAAGTAGCAATATTTGAGCCGTACGCTCGTTTTTATGCTCCCATAATGCGATTATATGGCTTGCTGTAAAAACTTCCGCTATGCGTGTGCTAGGGGCATTTTTTGAGATTATAATATCGCGCATATAGTTCTTAGATAACACTTCGTGTTTAATTCCAACATTCATCACTCGAACCAGGATAGCCTTAACCGATTGGAGATATGACTGTTTCCTGGTTGGGTCGTCAAAGAAGAATTGAACGTGAGGAACACGTAATGTGGTGACATCCTGAGATAAGAGATGCGCAAAATGGTCTCGCACAATTTCAATCTGTTGAATACGTCCTTTTGTCAGCCCTTGACGCTTTGACTCTTCAATCGTCCAGTCAAACACCTGGCCAAACGTAGTCATCTTACGTTCAACAAATGCATCCGGGTTACTTGCAAACTGTGCGAGTGCCTGGTACGCATCGGCTTGCTTAGTAAAAGTGCCAAGTGAGCGCTTAATTGGTTTCCCTTCAGCAGTCCAACCAACCGTGATAACAGCACGGTAAGGCTTACGAAGGTTTTTATGTTTCATTTTATAAACGGATCCTGTTCCGTTGGCTCGTTTCATGGCCATAATATGTCCTCCTATAACTAAGCCCCTATCTGAGTAGCATCGGATAGGGGCTTTACGTTTATTTAAATTGAATCTTTTTCGCCTCTCCGTTGAGGTAGTAGGTTACGGTAGGTTTATTAGCATTGATGTAATCAACGAGGCCTGGCTGAACCGGTGCCACATATATAGTGTGGTAGAAGAACGACTCAGGGAATATATCGAATCGGTGTGCCGGTGGCACGGTCTGAACAATCTGCCAATGCGCCTGTACAGACTTCCCATTAGGGAAGGTAAGCGTGGAGTTCTCTCCGCCCTGGGCGGACGTGAGTGTCCAGTCCTCAAGAACCACGTTCGTTACGGTATGACCGAGCACGGACTCGTCCTTAAATTCGATAGATGGCTTAGGCCATAAGGCGAATAGGGCAAGACCTATGGCGACTATAAGAATAATAGGAATAGCAATAATTGATTTAATCTTCATGATTTTCTTCTCCCGACTTTTGAATGTCTGTACTGTATTTTAGATATTTGAGAAAGTCCATCGATATATCAAACTCTCTAGTCTCTTTAGTAGGTTTGTAGAACTGGTCGATGGTGAACTTTATAAACGAATCCAGTTTACCACGTTGGTGAAGCTGACCAAGTGTTAAGAAAAATCGAATAAATGTATCCGGATCATCTAATAACGTAGCAATTATAGACCCCACTTCTCTATATGTGTCTGTTAGAGATTTATTTACCAATGGGAACGATCCTCTCAGTGTGGATACTATAAGCTCCTCGAATGAGCTCTTATTAGCTCTAACAAAAATGGAATTTTTATCACTTGAGCATGTAGATATCCCGGTATTGAATAGTTCTTGTAATCGGGAGGCCAGTTTGCGGCGCGCTTCTTTTGAATCTTCGTCAGTTTTAACATAATCATATATTTTATCATCAAGTTTAAGCGTATAATGGCTTAAATCTGTAGAAGCAGTTGATTGTAAATCTTTTCCTAGGATGTAATTCATATCAACATTAAATAAAGTAGCATATGCCCGAATGTAAGGCGCGGATGGTTGGCTCTTGCCATTCTCCCAACGGGAAACCATGCTTTTGGATACGCCATCGCCTTTAACATCAAGCCCAGCCTTTTGAACTTCCAGGGAGAGTTTTTCCCTTAGCGCGTCAATAGTTAAGCCTTGTGCCGTACGTAGTTCTTTTAGGCGTTGCCCGATTTTAAATTTTAATTGATCTTCTTTAAGCCTTGAGTTTATATTTAGATTTGTAGTCATTTTTAAAATTCACCTTTCTTCACTTGAACTCTCTTCCTACCTATATTATACTGTAAATGTTCCTCAGTAGGCAATTAAAATTTACGAGAAATCACAAAAATGTTGTTGACAGGAACTTTTGACGGTGCTATCATGTACTCATAAGGCAACTCGGCAACATTCGAGAGAGGCCGATATAACAATTTGATATTGAAAGGGGGCGGGGTATGTGTTACCACGTAAAGCAATTTCTCCATATCGAAAGCTCAAAAGCTTTATGGTAGAAAATGATATTTCTAATACCGCAGCCGCAAAGGTAATAGGGGTTAAGCCAAACACTTTCAGTAAGAAGCTTAACCGTATTAACACAGACTTCACATTACAAGAGATGCGTACGTTGTGTATAACCTATGACCTTGATGCGAATGTATTTTTTTTACATTAAAGGTTCCTATTTAGGCAACTTTTTATTTTTGCCTATAGGTTCCTAATTAGGCAACTTAAAAGGAGTCAATCACTATGAACAAACGTAAATCCTGCATAACGTACCTGTACCAAGATTCGCTCGCTCGTCGGATGAGAGACCTTGGTGTGTCTCGGTCAGAGCTAGCCAACATGACAGGGCTTTCACCGGTCACTATCCTTACTGCTTGTAATGGTAGACCGGTATCTGTCCGAACAATCGCCAAGGTTCTTGAGTACTTACAAGTTGATACATCTGAAGAAGATGACTACTGGGGCATTGACCCTGTATAGGAGGTAATTATGAATACTGAAAAAGATGATCGTATCATCATCGAACATTTACACGTCCAACAGATTCATCGAACCGCTAAGATTGACCTCTGGTTCAACCGAATCCTTGGATTGTTGTCCTTTATAACGTTAACCGTTATGATTATCTACTTTGTAATCATGTTAAAGGTATTATGAATCCAACTATCACAGTAAAGCAGATGGCTAGCGTTTTAGGCCTAACCCTTACCGCGGTTAGAGAGGGCATCGCTAATAACCATTATAATGCCTTCGCCTATTGTTATGGCAAAGGTAAAAAACGAACCTTCGTCATTGACCGGTTCGGATTTGAAACATACCTGGCTCGAACAGGGAGAAGTGAAGAGTACATCAAGGAGGCATTTAATCATGCATGCATTTCTTAAATTAGTGGCCGGATTAATCCTCATGGGTTCCGTTGGTAGCCTGGAGATTGACCGCATAGGTTTTACTCAGTATTTCGTGCAATGTGCATTAGGGGTAGCTTTATGGATTGTGGCCGAGCAAGGTCAAACAATCAGACGGCTCAAAAGGAGACAACGATGAGATGGAAACCAATCATCCCGATGATGCGGTTAAAGAACAGTTTCGACCTTAAGAAGCTGATATATGATAACACACCATACGGGTTATGCAGTTTCGGCGAAGTCATCGGCATAAGCTCCACGACATTGGTTAAGATATCACAATACCAACCGGTGCGGATATGCACGGCCAGGTTAGTAGCGAAAGGACTTGGCCAACGAATCGACTTCCTATTCGACCAGTGCTCGATTCAGCAAAAGACCTGGGGCAACCGATTCGGATATCGATTGAAACCAGACGTATTTCGTAAGGTGCTAGCTGATAAGCAGTTATCCATCCAAGACGTCGCTGAGATGTGCGGGATGCACTATGCAACCCTGTACAGCCATCTCAAAGGCACCAATAAGTCAATGTCCTTTAGTAAGGCGGTTATCTTAGCCGATAAGCTAAGTATCGATATAGGATTATTATTTGACTTTAGCCAGTATTAAGTGAGGTATCCCTCACATGGGCAATGATGGCCAATTGGTACGGAGCCCAACGGTAGTATATTTTGCAATTTAGCAGAAAGGAGGTTCCTATGCAGAACCCTACAAAGAACAACGTACGGACCTTTGTTAGAAGTCTGTACAACGCTAGGCTTCTGGAACAAACAGAAGCAGAAAGCGTAGCGCTCGAATCACATTACATTAGCCTTGAAGCTGACGGACGTGTAGCGGCTGCTGAAGCGTTCCACAAAGTCATTAATGGCTTACGTGAAGCTCGGAAAGGCGCCCAACGTTTGGAAGAACTGGGCTATGGCACGCTAGCTAATAAGCTGGTGCCTGATGCGGATAACTTTATCAAGCGTATGTGCAAACCGCTCCACGAATGGTGGTATGACAATCTCGATGTTAACTCCGAGAAGGGCCAAAAGTGGCATGCAGTCCTTGAAGTGGCCAAGCCTTACGAAATTGAGATTCGTAAGTTGAAGTCCGCACGGAATGCGTTAAACAGCATTATCGATCGTTCCGCTTCAGGTAAGCAAGCCGTAGTCGAGCTTAAGAAATTTGGATTCGACTATGACACCTGGGCACACGCACAAGTTGATATCGGTAGTCCCTCTGATTTCGATATCCTTAAACGCCCAAAAGAAAACGACCGCATCAGTACTGGAACTACTGACACGGCCACATCAAAATAATTTTGACACTTATATTATACGAGGTATTTGAACTATGAACAAGAAAGTAATTGTATCCACGCTCGCAATCTCCGCATTAGCGGTTAACGTATTCGCACAAGGTAGTAACTTAGGCCCTAACGGCACCGCTAATGGCGACGCAAGCCTAGTTATAGGTACGAATAATGCTACAGCTTCAAATGCTACATCCGCCTTCATCGCCGGCACTCAAAATACAGTATCTGCTCCAAACGGCATCGCCTTTGGCACGAATAACACGGTTTCCGGCGAAAATGGTTTCGCCGGTGGTAACGATGCCAAAGCATCCGGTCGTAATTCCTTCGCCTTTGGTTCTCACGCCGAGAGCTTGGTGGAATACACCATCGCTATTGGTAACCAGGCTAGAACTGCATCATATGATAGCGTTGCTATCGGTAATGGCGCGTTCGTATCTGGTGAAAGCTCTGTGGCTTTTGGCCGTTCCAACAATGTGACTGGTGAAAACTCCGTTGCAGTTGGGGCCAACAATGGCACAGTATCCGGTGGTCAGTCCGCCGTAGTAGGGTACAACAACAAAATAGGTTCTCAAAAGGAACAACTCGTGTTTGGTTCTAATTCTGAAAGTAGTGGCCAAGGCGCGTTGGTGTTCGGCACACATGCCAAGGCATTAGCCACTGACGCCCTAGCCTTTGGTAATAATACAATTGCAGATCGTGCCAATGCCGTTGCTATCGGCACCAACTCGGTGACCGATGATGCGGTAGGGGTTGACGGCGTAGACCTTAACGGCACTCGTCACATCTTCGCCGGCGAACAACCAGGCGCAGTTGTATCCTTTGGCGCCAAAGCTCGCACAGGTGCAGGTGGCGTGGCTCAATATAACCGCCAACTCCAAAACGTGAGCGCAGGTAGAGTGGAAGCAGACAGCTTGGACGCTGTTAACGGCTCCCAATTGTACGCTGCATACGATGAAATCAACACCATCGGTGCAAAGGCGCGCACTAATACGGCTGATATCAGCACACTTCAAGATACATCAGCTAATCACGAAGCACGCATCACTAATTTGGAAAACCGCCAATACAACATGGCCGGTGAAATTAACAATCGTATTAATGCAACCGAACAACGCGTTAATCGTTTAGGCGCATCTAGCGCAGCGTTATCCGGATTGCATCCGCTCGACTTTAATCGTAATGATAAGGTCAGCTACGCAATCTCTTACGGCCACTACCGTAACAGTAACGCCGTAGCACTTGGTGTGTTCGCTAGACCTAATGAACGTATCATGGTAGGCTTCGGTGCTACGTTAGGCGCGGAAAATCAATACACAATCAACCTTGCCTTCAAAACAGGTAAAGGCTCTGATTATATTGCTGAAGCGAAGGACGCGCAAAGCCGTATCAGCAAGCTAGAACGATTGGTTGATGAGTTAACGCAAGAAGTTGCTGCGCAACGTCGTATTTAGGAGGTTACTATGAATAAACCTAAAACTCACACGCTATCAATCAATATGGATTTGAGCGAAGACTACAGCTCCTGCCGTTGTGCATGTAGAACCTCATTAACAGACCAGAAGGTTCTTGGCGCAAGGTTAGCTAGCGCGGTAGTAGCTATCGCTCACGACTATAGCCGAGACCCGCACG